>Ga0326597_10006097_pt1 | contig 16585 bp, 17 predicted proteins | sample RVTome_12_FD_203789 | JGI IMG/M metagenome (GOLD analysis project Ga0326597, IMG submission 203789) | Soil microbial communities from uranium-contaminated site in the Upper Colorado River Basin, Wyoming, United States - RVT100D185 | ecosystem: Environmental > Terrestrial > Soil > Contaminated >...
ACGAATTCACCTTCACCGGCGGCGTCGCCAAGAACGAGGCCGCGGTCAAGTCGCTGGTTGAGCTGGTGGTGGAGAACTACGGCAAGCTGACGTTGAACATCAACCCCGACTCGATCTACACCGGGGCTTTGGGCGGCGCGACCTTCGCCTGGCGCGCGGTGATGGAGGAGGGGAAATCGATCGAGAAGCGGGAGGCGGCATGACGCTTCATACCGTCGGCATCGACATCGGCTCCGGGGTGGTGAAGACGGTGCTGTTCCGGGACGGCGAGTGGGTCGGGCGGCGCTGCGAGCGCATCCGGCGGCGCGATCCGATGGATCTCGCGCGGCAGAGTTACGACGAAGTGCTCGCTGAGGCGAAGCTATCGCCCGAAGATGTCGCCTACACGGCGACCACGGGCGAGGGCGAGAACGTCAAGTTCGCCACCGGGCATTTCTACACCATGACCACGCACGCGCGCGGCGGCGTATACCTCAACCCCGAAGCGCGCGCGGTGGTCGACATCGGTGCGCTGAACGGGCGGGCGATCTATGTAGACGAGCGGGGGAAGGTCCTGTCGTACAAGATGACCAGCCAGTGCGCCTCCGGGTCGGGGCAGTTCCTGGAGAACATCGCGCGCTATCTGGGGGTGGCGGTGGAGGAGATCGGGCGGCTGTCGCAGACTTCCGAGAACCCGGAAAAGGTGAGCTCGATTTGCGCGGTGCTGGCGGAGACGGATGTCATCAACATGGTTTCCAGGGGGATTGCTACCCAGGACATCCTGAAAGGCATTCACCTGTCGATGGCTTCGCGGCTGGTGAAGCTGTTGAAAGTCACCGGCATCAAGAGCGGCACCGTGCTGTTGACCGGGGGGTTGGCGCTGGATGCCGGGCTTTTGGCTGCGCTGCGCGAGGAGCTGGTGAACGAGAAAATTACTGGCATCACCGCGGTGAGTCACCCGGATTCGATCTACGCCGGCGCCATCGGCGCTGCTTTGTGGGGCGCGTTCCGCCATGACAAGCTTAAGGAGCTGCAGGCGCGCGTTGCTGCCTGAGAGGAGATTTCATGGCTTTGATGATCAACGAGACCTGCACCGCCTGCGACGCCTGCGTGCCGGAATGTCCCAATGACGCGATTACCGCGGGGAACCCGATCTACGTCATCGATGCGTTGAAGTGCACGGAGTGCGTTGGGGCGAAGGATGAGCCGCAGTGCCGGCTGGTGTGTCCGGTGAGCGATTGCATCGTGACCAATCCGGATTTCGTGGAGACGCCGGAGCAGTTGCAGGAGAAGTATCAGGGGTTGCATGGGTGAGGCGGCGGAGGGGGGTTCAGTCCGCGGCGGCCCCTTTCGCACTTGCGGACGGTAGCGTCTTAACGCTCTGGCTTCAGACACGCGCCGCCCGTGGCGCAGCAACCTGTACGTCGTTATTCAGTGGCACGCGTACTTAAACCGTACCATTCTGAAGAGACTGCAAACGGCCAGAAGCCGCCATTTAGCAGTCCGGTTACCTTAGAGCTCCCGCACGGGCGCTAAAGCCTCCATTCGGGGTGACACACGGCTTCGTAGAAGTTTCGTGCTGCGCATTCGGGCGTTCGGCCGAGAGTAATTCGGTGCTCGTCCAGTTTGTCGCGAAGGGTTTCATAGAAAGCCTTTTCCCCTTCGAACGCTTCGGCCGCTGTTTCAAGCTCTATTGAACGCCTGAGGACCCACGAAATCGCATCCGATACTTGCACGAGAGAAGAATGCTGCGACTTAACGGAAAAGCCGGTGTTAATGATGTGATCAAACCTATCGTGATCAGAACGTTCGCACCACACCGTCTGGCCTCGCTTCTTTTCCTGGCATTGGTATAGACCGTCGTACCAAGGATCGGCAGCGAAAAGCGCATCCGAGAGTCTAGGCATCTCGACCTTGTTGTCATCCATTACGAGAGCGGTGATGCCCTTCTTCCCGGATATGCCTTGCATTCTCTTCTGCAGGAGAGAACTAATGAACATCCCGCCGCAAACCCAATAACTATTGCCGAATGGAAGTGGCCCATTGTTGTTCGCTACGGCTTGGTCGAACGCTGCAAATGACATTGCCAGCCCATAGACCTTGTCCCCCTTGTCGATCGATAGGTCACACACCTCATTAAGGAACTGCCTCCGCTCATTGCCGGGGATGGCGTTCCATCCCCCATTGCCGCGCATAAAGCTCTTTGTTTTTAGCTCGGCGGGATGACCGGGGTGCCTTTGGAACAATGCCTGCAGCAGGTCATCGAACTCTTCTGTTTTGTTTCTTAAGCGATGCACGTCGACCAACAAACCCGACATAACGAAGACATCGCCTTCTGCGCGATCACCGCTTTCATCGACGTAGCAGAACTTCATCAATGCGCCCCTTGTAGAGAGATGGTACCAACGCAGGCGCCGCTGCACTCACTCTAAGGGTACGACTTATCCGACGGTCTTACGCGCCGAGAGCCACTGGCCAAGGCGCCACGGTAGGAGCCCGCGCCAATTTAACAGAACGCCGCTAGTACAACGCGCTGACTTGGCTCTGGTCCTTCCACCAAAGAAGGGTCAGAACCCGCCCGTCACCGATCTTGCGCGAGTGCTCGCGCAAGACGTACTCGTCAGCATCCTCCCGGTCGATCCACTCATCTGCATCGACATCCTGCGGGCGATCCGGCGCGGTGGTGCCGTTGAGCAGGTCATGCGCGGCCGTGTTCTTTCCCACATCCTTGCGAGGCCATAACCGTCGTTCGACCTCGGAACTCGCCACGAACCACTCGCGGCCGCGGGAGCTTGAACAGATCAGCATCGAGGGCGACGGCCCGTGGCGGACGAGCCGAATGGCAGTGGCCGTCATGCTCGTATTGAACTCCTCCCGCAGCACGTCCACCGTAGCGAAGGTGATGTCACGCCCTTTCACGCGAGGCAGGAACATGCTCTTCGGCAAGAGCAAATCGGACGCGTATTCGTTCGCGCGAGCTTCGCGGTCACTGCCCCACGAGTTGCGAATCGTTGCGGCAGTGCAAGCCGCCGCGAGCTTGCCCCTGTCGTGTACCCAATGGGCCAGCTCGTGCGCCGCCGAGAAGCGCCGCCGCTCCTCGATGGAGTTCCTGTTTACGGTAATGATCGCCTGATCCCCGAGGCCAAGCACGCGGGCCTCACACGCCGTGAGCGGTTCGTAGACTACCGTGGCACCACAGTACTGCGCGATCACCTCGACGTCGATGTCTTCGGGTTGCTTGATCCCCAGGTTAGCGAGCAAGACCTCGGGTTGGTAGCGGTGTTCGTTGGGCATTACTTCTCTGGCGACACATAGCCGAGCGCGGCAAAGTGCTGGAGCATCCCTTCGAGTTCTGCGTCACTCTGATGATCGAGATTCGTCATCTCCCGAAACTGCGCCGTAAGAGCTTGGCCATGGGTTGCGTAGACGCGCTTCAACAAATCCAGCCGTTCGTTCCGGGACGCTGGAAGTCGCCTCCGAGCGGCGTCGATCTTTCGGACGGCCTCCGCGCGCTGTTCGGCAAGCTTTTCGCGTACGTGGCGAAAGTGCTCCTCCAGTGCCTTGTCTTCCGCGAACCGCATCGTCTCCATTGCCTTCAGTGGGTCAATGCCGGCAGCCTGTAGCCGCTTGATCACATCGTCGTTGGATGCCTCCAGCAGCGATCTCTGTAGCGCTTTCAGCACCGCATCCAGCTCTTTGGTCGCATTGTCAGAGTTCTTCGACATATCGCTCATCCCATTCTCGTCGAGATCTTGTAGTAAATCCGCGCGATGGCTGCGTGGACAAGCTTCGCGGGCAAGTTGGTCGCTTGCGCGATCTCGCTCTCCGTCATCCCGAGGCGGAGTCCAGCCAGCACTTCGGATGCCTCTTTGTCGTCTTTAACTAGCTCCTCAAGTTGCGTGAGCACCTCTGCGGCAGCATATGCCTCTTGGGGAGTCAGCGTGTCGGCCGCAATGGCTTCCGTCACGTCGGCGAAGCTACCCTCGCCGTCCGCGTTTGCGAAATCCGAGGCTCTGATTGGCACGTACTCCGGGTCTTCGCCGTACGACTCAGCGAGGTGACTCGCCACGCTCATCATCGTGCCGAGGACCTCCTCCAGAAAGGTGCACTGCTTCGGCTTCCACCGCCGACCCTCCTGGCCCCCAGTTCGAGCGCCTTCCCAGATGCGCTTGAGGGCCTCGTTGTACAGATCGTCTGGCTCGCGACCCTCTGCAAACCTACCGTAGGCAAACTTGCCACGAAGTTGGAGCAGGGTTCGGCCCCAATCCAAGGCCTTAAACCTGTCGGCGCCGAGCGCGTCAATCGCGGACCGGATTTCCGCCTCTGAGGCGTACTCGTTCCTGTCTTCTTCCGCCATCAACAAGCTCCCTTCGAGGGGAGACGTATCCCCCTATCCCTCTATGCCGGCCTGTCTGGCTTCTTGCAGAACGCGGCGGCGCGCCCCGGCCAAAGCACACAGGCTACACGTAATGACTTATGCCGGCGTTCTGAACGATTTGCAGAACCCGCGCCTAGTACTTTTTTTGTCGCCTTGTCCTGTCGAGTCCAACCCGAGCCGGCATACGTAGCTGCCGATGCCGAGCGCGCGTGAAGTTCTGCAGAAGGGATGCGCTGCCGGCATACAGAGGGAGAACCTCACCTTGGAGCCAGAAAGGACCCAACCCATGACGCAAACCGATGCGCAGGCGCTCACCAAAGAGCACAAGGATGACAAGGACCATGGCCCGCAATACTTCGTGGATATCGAGGGTGTCATTCACGCGTGGCCGCGCAATACCATCACGTTTGAGGAGATCGTTCTCCTCGGCGGGTGGGACATCTCGCAGGGCGTGGTGGAGGTCGACAAGGACAACGTCGAACGCACGCTGCAGCCGGGACAGGTGATCGAGTTGAAGCCGGGGCATGGTTTCAGCAAAAAGGTGCGCTGGAAGCGAGGCTAGTTCCATGCCGCCGCGGCTCGCCATGGAATTGGAGTTTCTTCTGCGCGCGTATCCAGACGCGACGCACGAAAACGCGTCGTGGGTGTTCATTCCACGATATCCGCTTCCACCAGGATGGAACCGGGAGTTCACGGATGTCGCCTTTCAGGTTCCTGCTGGTTACCCGGCGACGCCGCCGTACGGCATCTACGTGCCGACGGGCATGAGGTTCGGCACCGCGACGCCGTCGAGCTACACCGAGCCTGCGGGCAATCAACCTCCGTTTCCGGGAACGTGGGCCATCTTCTCGTGGGCGCCGGGGGACGGCGAATGGCAGGTGCCTTCGACAGAGATCATCGGGAGAGCAAGTTTGTTGTCCTTCGTCCGGAGCTTCAAGGTGCGTTTCGCGGAAGGAACCTAGCATGGTGACGATCCAGATTCCCCAGAGCGTGTATGACGACATGAGGCAGCACCTTCTGCCGCGTCGGTCACCAGATGAACAAGCCGGTTTCGTGTATGCGAAACCCAGCCAAGGACAGGCAGCTTCGCTGAATTTCGAGCACGTGAAATGGGAGCCGCTTGGTCGTGGCGAGTTCGATCACCAATCGGCCTTGCACCTCGAGCTTCGGGATGAAACGAAAGCCCGCGTCATCAAAACGGCGCACGACCTCCAGTGCTCGCTGATCGAGTTCCACTCCCATCGCGGGCCATGGCCGGCGCAGTTCTCCGGTTCTGACTTCGCAGGCTTCGAGGAGTTTGTGCCGCATGTTCTATGGCGACTGAAGGGAAGGCCGTACGCCGCAGTGGTCGTCGCAGCGAGCGGCATCGACGGACTGGCGTGGACAGCGGAGAACACGCTTCCCGTGTCTGCCCTGCTCCTCGGAAACAACCAGGTGCGACCCACGGGCCGCTCCTTCAAGGCACTCAGTGGAGGAATGGAATGGAACGTCTAGCTCGGAACATCGGTTTCTTTGGACGCGAGGGGCAGCGCCGCTTGAGCGATGCTCAAGTTGCGGTCGTCGGGTGTGGCGGCCTTGGAACCCATGTGGTTCAGCAGCTCGCATACCTCGGCGTCAAGAACTTCAAGCTGATCGATCACGAGGATCTCGACGAGACAAACAAGAACCGATATGTCGCAGCTTGGGCCAACGACCCTGCGCCGGGTTCCGCGAAGGTTGAGCTGGCTCGACGGCACATTCACCTCGTCAACCCGTCCGCGCTCGTGACCGCGGTCCGTAGTGAGCTGCGCAGTCGCGCAGCGTTCGACGCCGTGATGTCTGCCGAGTACGTGTTCGGCTGTCTCGACAATGACGGCGCGCGGCTGATCCTCACTGAGCTCTGTGGGGCGTATAGGCGTCCGTATCTCGATCTCGCGACCGAGATCGTCCCCGACGAGCGCCCTATTTACGGCGGACGTGTATTCGCTACATGGGGTAGCGATGGATGTCTCGTATGCCGCCAGTTGCTCGACCTCACGGAAGCACGCAAAGACCTGGAAGACAAAGCCGCCCGTCAGGACCGCGCAAATCTGTACGGCGTCCCGCTCGATGCCCTAGAAGGAAGCGGGCCTTCAGTGGTGTCGATCAACGGCGTGGTCGCGTCCCTCGCCGTTACGGAGTTCTCTGTGGCCGTTGCCGGTCTCCGTAGGCCGCACACCTTGTTGACGTACAGGGCGGACTTGGGACGCGTGACCGTCTCAGGAGACGCTGCACCGCGGGACTGTTACTACTGCCGGGACGTGTATGGGACCGGCGATGCTGCTGATGTGGACCGATACCTCCTATCGGGGCAGCCCGCGTGACCCACGATGCGCAGCTTGGTGAACTACGCGCATACCCACGGTGCAGTTTGTCCGCGGATTGCTCGCCCGCCTCCGAAGCCTGCCATCGATAAACGTCATTACCGAAGCTGCGGTTTTCCCCAACGTCCGCTTTGGGCGGTCATTCGGGTCTTCGACCGCCATGCCACGGACTGCAGCCTCCATCTCCTGCAGGGCGAGGCTCGGACAGCTCGCCGCGGGCTATGGGCTGACGAAAACTAAGTGCCGCCGTGGGAGGTTAGGCCTAAGCGCTAGGCAAGTACAAGAAGCCCCCGCCGAAGCGGGGTCTGTGCGTGGGCTGGTGAAAGCGACTAGGCCACAGCAACATCCAGCTTCCGGTCTCGGGACGGCAATCAGTGATCGTCGGCACTCTTGACGATTTTCAAGACTGGCTTGGCAACAGTCGGGGATTCGATAGGCGTTACGTGTCCATCTGCAATAAGAAGTGTTCCTGCAGTAGACAGCTTTCTAACCAGGCTGTCGACAAGAGTTGCCATATCCTCAGAGGTTCTCCCAAATCCCAGAAGACGGCACACTGCATGTGGAATGTCGGCCAAGCTAATTCCAAATGACCGCTTGACGACCGCCGCGATAGCTTCACTGAGTTCCTCTGGGGCCACGAGCTCCAGCTTGCGTGATGCAGATGGCAATTCCGAACGATCGCGGACGACTGCACCTGCCATATCGAGCGACCAGTAGAAATCGCCACTTTGGTTGATGCGCTTAGTACAAACCGCTTCAGACAAGGCCGACTCAATCGCGGATTCAATGCGGTTCCCGATTCGCTGTACTCCAGCTGCTTCCGCGATTCTGCGGGCAATCTCGCTCTTGTGAATGGGTGACTCAATTCTCACTACCTCTTCGATCCAGGCTCCCATATTTCGAACGGGCACTTGGTGTAACTCCAAGCCGCGCAATGAAACACTTGGCGTAGATGTTCTGTACTTAGGGGCAGACATGGTGTCGCCCTTACGCTCTTCAGGATCCTCTTCTCTCTCTAGTCTGGTGGCTGGCGTCTCGGTCTCTCCGGGCCCAGCACTTGAGCGAGGAGTAGGGCGTTTGGTGTCCTGATGTAGGCGAGCTTGCGCAATCGCTCCGAGCGTGCGTCGAAGTTCGCGCTCTGGATGATTAAACCAATCAGTGCTCCAAATTCTGTGAATTTTCCATCCCAGATTTTCCAAAACCTGCTGACGTAGACGATCTCTGTCTCGCGATGAACGAGACCTGTGGTATGTCGCCCCGTCACACTCTATTCCAAGGAGGTAGTTACCACGCTTCTCCGGGTCAATGACAGCGAGGTCAATGCGGAAGCCACCCGACCCGACTTGACCTGCTATTTCGTGCCCAGCCCTCCGCAGCGCGCTCGCGACCTCTCCCTCAAACGGGGAATCCTCCTCATCGGTAGTGGCGTGTGGCACGTCCGTAATGCCAGTCTGGGCATACTTCAAGAATGTCTTAAGAGCTGCCACGCCCCGCGAGGGTGTTCGACTGAGGTCAATATCGCCATGCGTTAAATTCGTAAATACCTCACAGCATTGGCGGGCGCGGGTAATCAATACATTTAGCCGTCTTTCGCCGCCTTGGGCGTTAAGCGCCCCAAAGCCCATCGCAACATAGCCTTCGGCGTTCCTCCCGTAGCCAATCGATATGAAGATGACATCCCGCTCGTCACCTTGAACGCTCTCCAGGTTCTTCACAAAGAAGGGTTCATCTGGGTGAGCTGAGAAGAAAGCTTCTGCCGATGGATCATCGCGTCTCATTCGTTCAAGGCAATCGAGCACTGCATCAGCTTGCTGCAGGCTGAATGCAGCCACACCGAGCGTCAGGTGCGGCGAACTCTTGGCGTGAAGCATTGCTGCTTTCGCAACAATCTCGGCCTCTTGTCGATTTGTACGGCTCTTGCCACGGTAGTAGACAGTGTTGGGCAAATGATGGAATACAAGCCCAAGGCCGCGGCGCCGCGGTTCGGGGCTCGGAAATACTACGAGTTGCTTGTCGTAGAACTCTTCGTTAGAAACGGTGATCAGTGAATGATGGCGACTGCGGTAGTGCCACCGGAGCATTCGCTGAGGCGCACCCTGTCCGAGCATGAGCCCGAGAACACTCTCAATATCTGACGTTACGAGTTCTTCATCGTCGGCGGGTTCGTCTTCCTGAATTAGTGCGTCAAAGAAGCTGGTTGGAGGGAGTTGCCTACTGTCACCTACAACCACGATTTGATTGCCTCGGAGTACGGCGCCGAATGCTTCGACGGGCCTAACCTGGCTCGCCTCGTCGAACACGACCAAGTCAAACTTAACTGAACCTGGCGGCACAAACGCCGCAATGGACATCGGGCTCATCATGAATACGGGTTTAATGGCTTGGATCGCGTTACCCGCCTGCTGTACGAGCTTCCTGATTGGCAGGTGGCGGGAACGCTTTGCGAATTCCCGAAGGAGGACACCGACCTCGCCATAGCCATTAGGAGAAGGAAGGCCAGCGTAGTGTTTGGCTGTTAGTTCAAGTTGCGTTGCCTTCAAACTGATAGCGTCGAAGTCACAGAAGCGACTTCGCACGCCCTCGTGAGACGATCCATCAAACGTTCGTAGGCTTTCGCGTTCGGAATGCGCGTGACGCAGCAGGCCTTCGAAGCAAGTTCGAAGGAAGAAGGTTTCGAGCAACCTTCCAGCCTCAGCCCAATCCCAGGCGGCATCTACTACCCAGCCAAGCCCGTTGTTGTTGAGGGCCGTCTTGAAATTGCGGTAGGCAATGCCGTCCCTTAGCTCGTCGATGCGTTCAAGCATCGTTGACAACTCGGCGATCTGCCGGGGGAGCTCTGTTGCTGCAATCGCCCTCTGATCGCTCTCGTCGAGCAACAATGCGCTAAACACTTCAGCTAACGCACTATCGTATTCCGGCAGCGCAGCTTCCAGTTCACTAGTCCTAATCTTGAGAGTGCTCAGTGCTGGATTGCCTGAAAGAAAATCGATAACTCCCGCTGGCAACTGTCCCTCGCCAACATCACGAAAGAGAGCGAAAATCCAGTCCGCCAACCGTTTCAGTACTTGCCAGTCTGATCGAAGGCCTTCCCACTGCACCCCATACAGCCGCGCGGCGAGCGCCTCATACTCGCCTATTGTTCGGCGCTGGCGGGTCGCCTCCAAAATGGCGTCAACGATACGGCACTGGGAATCAGTATCCTTTGGCTGGTTGGCCGTACACAGGCCGGCGATAAAATTGCGCGTGTTGCGGTAGTCCGATGAGAACCACCGCCACCACTTCCTGCCAGTCGTGTTCAAGATTTGACGCGAGAGCAGTACATTCTGCTCCCAAGCTTCGGGGATCAATACACTTGCGAATTCGTTTCTGATCTCAGTGTGACGCGCCCCGGCCGCGATCAGCTTGCTTATGTGATCACGCTTCGCTTGCCAATCGCTCGTCCTAAGTTCTACTCCGCGAAGGTGAGGAGCCGACAAAGCACGCTTCGCGGCGCGGTTCAAGACGTCAGCCTCTGTACGGCTGTTTACCGCGGCTATGCCCATTAGGGCAGCAATACCCGTGACCACTATATTCAACGTCTCCGACGCCTTGAGCGAACGATGCAGAGAAGCGACTATTTGCTCCTTGTCCGAAGGAAGAAGAGCCTGCAGTCCGGTCGCCCGAAACGGATGCGCCGACGGTGGCCCCATTCTCTTCAAGTGCTCCTGGAGGTTGATTACAAGAGGGCGTAGCTCCTCCAGTCTTATGCGATTCAACTCAAGAAGGTGAGACAGAAATTCCTTATCTTTGGGGGTTCTGAATGCCGGCTTTGGCAAAACGGCATCGCCCTTAATCTTGGCAACTGATATCAATCTGCCCATTAAATCGTGCGGCGCAAACCCGGTGTTCCCAACGGGCGTGTTCACAGCGAGACAATAGGTATTTAGCTGGTCGCGAGCGCGCTTATACTGTTCAAGTTGCCATTGAATTGCGTCGCTTTTCGGTCTCCCGAGCTCCAGAGTTCTTTGCAGATCCGAAAGCACAGACTTCTTGTTTGCTGCGTGACTGTGTAGTTCTAGGCAAACATCTCCTAGATTTACTTTGTCGAGACGGCGCTTCACGACCTCAAGCGCGGCTCTCTTCTCGGCGACGAAAAGCACCTTTTTGTCCTGCGCGAGAGCGTCAGCAATAATGTTTGTAATAGTCTGGGATTTGCCTGTCCCCGGTGGCCCTTGAATAACTAGGTTGCGTCCCGAGCGAACATCCAGCATTGCTACCGCTTGACTACTATCCGCATCGATTACTTGCCTCAATACGTCAGGCGCAATTGCTTTGTCCAGGTAGGCACCGTCTGGAGAGCCACTGGGCTCGTTCCTGAATCCGTCGCGAACTAGGGCGGCAAGTATTGGCGATCCGTCTGGATTGTCCTGACTGCACCAGGCGGATGATTCGAGATCGCGATACATCAGGAACTTTGCAAACGAGAAGAACCCTAGCGAAATTTCGTCGGGCTCCACTCTCCATCGCTGTTGACCTCGGATTTCTGCCGAAATTGCATTGAGGTAGTCGTCAACATCTAGCTCGTCGGAATCGGGCAAGTCTGGGTAGTGGATTCCCAAATCGCTGTTGAGTCTCGTTGCAAGTGAAAGATTGGCGTCGATATCTTCGTCGTTGTAACTTAGCTTGAATTTTTCTCTGGCCGACGTTCGTTCAAGCTTCACTGGTATGAGAAGTAGAGGGGCCCGAATCTCCTTTTCGCTTGAATCGTCTTCAAACCAGTGAAGCATTCCGACGGCAACAAAGAGAATGTTGAGGCCACGCTCCTCAATGTGAGTTCTTGCAGCGTAGTAGGTCGCTAGGAGCCGCGACTGCAGATTCTTTTCATCGTGCGGCGTTGGAAACGCAGCTCTCGACCCTTCTTTTGAATCTGGAAACAGGGAGCCGCTGGAAGGCTCGTCTTTCGCTGGAATGAAATCCAATGTCCGACCGTCAGTAACTAGCCATCGGTAGACATCCGAAGCCCTGCAACCAACGATTTGGGCGCCTCGGGACCGAGGGAGGCGATAGTTAAGCAGAGTATTTCGCAATCCCAGGTCAAGAAGATCGCGGCGCGATGCCATTAACCGTTCTGCGATGGAACTCATTGGCGGCACGTCTAGGCCCCAGCTCGGTCAATCTTTGTTGGAAGTTAGTCTACGACTGAACGACCGCTTTGCGTCGAAGGCTGCCATTGGCGATGGACTCCGGTGAGTTAGCAGAATCACGCGGCCGAGGGACAGGCAGTGTGATGGCGCTTCCGACGTGGCGGCGGACGTTCTTGGTCAGCCGCGCGCGGCATCATGCGCGGCAACTGCATCTAGGTGTTAGCCCTCACAATGATTAAAGAGACGACGCCCATTGATCTTCATGGACGATGAATATGCCTATACCGTCGCGTTTGTAGTTCATGGCCTTCTCAAGCTTTGTGCCGAAACTACCATGCTTCCACTCCGGGCTACCAAGTCCGCCCACCACCAAGTAGCGAAGTTTCTTTGTAACTGACTGACTCATTGCGCCACCACGTTTCTCGATGGTGGCCTCGCACACGTTTCGTGAGCCAAATACGAAGTCTCCGGTCAGACAAAACAGAGCGCCCGAAAACTCAACGCACGGCACGGCATCAAAGGCAAGTTGGGTGACGTGCGTTGACTCGGCCAGCTCGTCTAGGGTGCCGCCAATAAGCTTCTGCAGAGTGTCCACGAGATGCGTGCGTTCGGCATCGGTGATAACTCCATCGGCGAGTGCTGCTCTAACCCTGGCGTAGACGACGTCCCCTGGCCAAGTAGTAGCAATGACATCGTTGGCGCTAAGCCAATCATTGAGGAACGCGATCTCTTGATCGTTTAAGTTGCGATCTGACAGTAACCCTTGCGTGATCCCTAGCAATGCACCAAGCGACCTTTTCATGTCGTTTCGGTAGGCAGCAGCTTGACGTGTAAAGAAGTTGGTCATGTGTGGTCCACGTCGTGAAGGGTTAACGTCCCCGGCAATCCGCGCGCGGCCACCGGCGCTTGCAAGGCGTGGCGCTTCCTCGCGCGTCCGAGTTGGCCGAGCTGTTAAGGTGCATCGACTTTCGCAATGCGATGTGACGCCAAGACCTTGGCGACCTTTGCGACGGAAAGCAAGAGGGCCCGTTTATCGAGGTGCTGGCGTTCGTTAATCGAGTACTTCGTCACTTCGCCTTTCGGCGCCCGCACAAAGGGCGGCTTATCGAAGTCAGTGACGATGTAGCCGTCAGCAATGTGGCGATCGCCCCGTCCGACTAAGAGAACGTAGATGCAATTGAGGCGGAACTCTATTGCCATTGCGTCGAGGTCGCGCTTTACGGTTTTCAGGATGTTCCACCACCCAGGCGGCTCGGACCGGATGTGCAGATTGACGAGCGCCACGCCGCGAATGAGATACACCTCGCGGCCGGCCTGGCCAAGTGCGGCAAAGAGCTGCTTGACGAGGCCAGAGGAAGACGCCGCCACTTCAACCATCGGCTCAGGCGAGAGGCCCTCCGCTCTCAGCGCATCAAGAAAGGCGCTGCGTATCGACTCTGCTCTGTCCGGGGCGGGCATGCCGATGCACCCTAATGCACGAGCTCAGGGGCGCGCCGCTCGCCGCGCGTCCATTGGAGCGCCCGGTTGGGCACCCTTCAGACGAACGTACAGAGCCACATTGTTTGAGCCGTCGCTCGTGGGAACCTCGCTCACTTCCAAGAAGTCTTGTTTGCGTACCAGTTCTCCGAGTTTCGAGAAACCGTAGTTTCTCGAGTCAAACGAAGGGTGGGTCTTGCTGATTATGGCTCCAATGCCCGACAAAGGAGACCACCCGCTTTCTCTCGCGGTTGCTTCGATAGCAGTCTTGATGATCTCCTCGAGTGGCGGGACCCTCGGGCTGGCGGCCACGACTTGCTTCGTTGTTTTCGGCCGCAAGATCTCCGTATAAATGAACTTGTCACAGGCGGACACGAAGGGTTCGGGCGTTTTGGCTTCGCCAAATCCATACACGACTACCCCCGACTCTCGAAGCCGTGTGGCGAGTCTGGTGAAGTCGCTGTCCGATGACACCAGGCAGAAGCCGTCAACCCGACCCGAGTGGAGAAGGTCCATCGCGTCGATGATTAACGACGAGTCTGTAGCATTCTTGCCGGTCGTGTAGCTGAATTGCTGGATCGGCTGAATCGCGAGCTTGTGGAGATGCTCTTTCCAGCTCTTTAGATTCGGCGTTGTCCAATCGCCGTAGGCCCGCTTGACGCTAGCTGTCCCGTAACGGGAGATCTCGGTCAATAGCTCGTGCGCTATTGCGGCCTGCGCATTGTCCGCGTCTATAAGCACGGCGAGTCGGTCGCTCGTCTGGATTGCCATGCGGTCTCCTAGGGGGCCGAACGTTTAAATTCACCCGCGGGCGAGGGGGTGGCGAAGCCAGCCGGAGCACGTCGGGAGCAATGAAGGGTTAGCCGTCAGCTCTTGGGCGCCGCGTACGCAATCTGTGCCTGCACATGGACCGGTAGCGCCTTCAGGATAGTCGGCACGATCTGAACGTCGTCTACGCTTTTCCAGACCAAGGTCTGGAGTGGAGCTGGAACATGACTATCGGAACCTCCATGCTGTCTCAGTACGAGGGGAATGATCCGGAAGGAATTACCGCGGGTCGTGGCTTCGTGGAGCGCTCGGTCAATCTCCTTCCGAATCACACCTGCGTCGACATACTCCTTGGAGATGAAGAAGACGGCCGCCGAGCACCCCGAGAACGCCTGATCAACGCCCCGCACAAGAGCGTCGCCTGCGTTTAGGTCGTCACGATCAAACCAAGTCTTCAGGTTCAACAATCGCAGCGCGCGATCGATCTCCTCGACTAGCGGCTTATTGATCCCCTTGTGGCTTAGGAAGATTCTCGAAGTTTCCATAGTGTGTAGCCTGGCCTTTGCCCAATTCTTGATAAGAGCCGCTACCGCATTCGCGGCTGCGGCCTTCTCGATCTTTGCTTCATTAGTGTACGACCCGGCTGGGTATGTGCCCATTGCAGCGAAGCCCGGGGCGAATCCAAGCTGCGCGAAGGACTGCTTTACTGACTCGGAGGCGCTGACATCAACGAAGCCAACGACATTGAGGAAGACATCGCGGCCAGACTCCCGTTGCATCGCGAGATGTTTCGTCTCCATGCCCCTTGCAGGGAGTTGAGCACGCCTTTCCAACGAGACGAGGAGGAGAAACTTGTCTTCGTCCCACGAAACGAATAGGTCGACCTCAATCAAGTTGGGCACATACGGCTTCAGCTCCGGATGCTGGAAGACCAACTCGTGAAGTCGAGCTTGGACATGGCCGAGCAGGTCCGCCCGAGGAAGGTAGCAGCCCTCCGCAATGGAGAGATGGGCTTCCCGAACGAACTGAAGACCTTCCACAGTCTCTCCTTGCGTTGGCAGTGGCACTGCGTCTCTTCCGACGGCTTAACTATTGATCAGCGGCAGCATTACCGCCCCCGAAAGCACATATAGGTGGAAGCATGCTCCCAATACTGGTAGCTTGCTTACGCCGGTAGGCACCTGGATCCAGGATCACAAATCTAGATACCTACCGCTCACCCAAGGTGCCGACAACGGGAAGTCTCACCTGCTCGGCTTTCGGCCTTCTCACCGCCGCGCGATCAGCGCCAGCCCCAACGCGACCAGCGCCATCCCGCCGAGCAAGCCGAGCGACAAGCTCTCGCCAAGAATCGCCACGCCGAGCATCACCCTCGCCACCGGCGAAACAAAAATTAAAGCCGATCATCACGCTCGGCGAATACCGGCGCATCAAATAATAAGCGCGCGCGGATCGACCAGCTATGCAACCGCGCCGCGCACCGCCCAGGCCCGGGCGCTCAACGCGATCGAACCGTCCGCGGCGGCGGGGATGCGCTCCCGGATGCGCTCGCGCAGGCGCGCTCGCGCGCCCTCGTCGAGCGACATCGCGTACGCGGGCGCCGGCCCCTGGCCGCCGAGGAAGGGCCCCCAGTAGTCGTCGAAGTCCGCGAACGGCGTCGGGATGTCGATCGCCCGCACCTCAACAGCCTCCAGCCCGGCGCCGGCGAACAACTGCTCAAGCGCCTGCGGCCGGCACAGCGGGAAGCGCGGCCCCTCGTCCAGGGTTGCGGCCTTCGCATCGAGCTCGACCGCGGCGTCCCAGAAGTGCCGCATGAGCTCCATCTTTCCGGCGTAATCCCAGACGTAGGCCGCGATGGCGCCACCTGTGCCCGTCACCCGCGCTATCTCGGCGAGCGCGGCCCGCGGCTCGGGAACGAAGTTCAGGACCAGTCCCGACACCACCACGTCGACCGACGCGTCGCCGAGGGGAATCGCGCTCGCGCTGCCCTGGTGCAGGGCGGCGCGGCCCGCGAGATTGTCCTTCGCGGTCTGCAGAAATCCCGCCGAGGGCTCTACGCCGGCGACCGAGGCGGGTGCGCAGCGGTCCAGGATCGCCGCGCACAGCGCCCCGGTGCCGCATCCCACGTCGAGCCACTTCCTGCCGGCCGCGACATCCAGCCACGACAGAAACAGCGGCGCGACCTCGCGGCTCCACCGTCCCACGTACCGCTCATAGGGGCTGCCGCGCTCCCAGGTGTCGGACACCTGCTCGTGCGCCATGGGCGAATCCTCCGATCCCTCAATCCGCACGCATGCGGCCGAAGTGGACCGCGAGCAGCCAGGTCGCGGCCGGGAAGGTGATCGCCCAGAGGCTCCCGCCCCAGATGAGCGGCCCGGCCTATCGCGTCGGTCCCTGCTGCTATGCCGCGACACCAATGCCGAGCCACGCACAGACACTTCGCTCGACCGAGCGTAGCTGCTCTGCCGTTAGCGTCCCCAGGCGGTTCATCAGCCGCACCGTTGGAACAGTAACAATGC
>Ga0326597_10006098_pt1 | contig 16585 bp, 23 predicted proteins | sample RVTome_12_FD_203789 | JGI IMG/M metagenome (GOLD analysis project Ga0326597, IMG submission 203789) | Soil microbial communities from uranium-contaminated site in the Upper Colorado River Basin, Wyoming, United States - RVT100D185 | ecosystem: Environmental > Terrestrial > Soil > Contaminated >...
CGGGCGCTGGAGAATCAGGAGGAGGCGATTCGCATGCAGCGCGAGGGGATCGCCCGACCGCGCAGGCTCCTCGCCGGCGTCACCGTCATCATCGCGATCGTCTTCGTCATCGTCGTGGTCCTGCTCCGCTACGTCCTGAGGCACTACTCGTGACGCGGGCGTGGATTCGTCATCTTGGCGCGCTCCGCGTGGTGCTCTGGGGCGCGCCGGCGATGGGGCTCACCGCGGCCATCGGCGCTCTCTTCGGCACCGCGGTCGCCTGACGAGTGAGCCTCTTCATCGAGTGGCCCCTGCTCGCGGCCGTTCCCGGCGTCGTGTTTCTCGCCCTGTATGGGGCGACGCGCCGGCGCTTGGCCGCGGCCGCGGGGCTGGCCTGGCTGCTGTATGCGGTGTACGAGATGGGCATGCGGCTCCGGTGGCTCTGCACCGGGGAGTGCAACATTCGGGTCGACCTGCTGCTGATCTATCCTCTGCTGGCCATCCTGTCGGTGGTGGCGATCGCGAGTGCCCTCCGGCGGCGGACCAGCGTGTGATCCGCCGCCAGCCCGGTCACCGCCCCGCGCCGCGATACGAGCCGCGCTCGATGTCCTCCAGCACGCTCGGCCGGCGGGGCTTCCATCCCAGGGTTTCCCGGGCGCGGCGGCCGGACGCCTGCTGGTCGAGGACAAGCGCGTCGGCGTAGGCGCCGAGCGTCTTTCGGGCCTCTTCCAGGGGCCACGCGGCGGTCCGACCCCCGGCCCCGGTGCCGCGACTCGCCGCCTCGGCAACCTCGCGGACCGTGTACGAGGGTCCGCTCACCGCAAGCAATAGCGAACCGACCGGCGCGCGCTCCAGCGCAAGAAGATAGAGATCGGCGAGATCGTCCACGTGCACGAAGGGCCAGCGATTCTCGCCGGTGCCGACGTAGCGCGCGGCGCCCTCCTTCCGCGCCGAGTCGACCAGCCCGGCGGGAATACCCCCGCCGCGGCCGTACACGATCGCCGGCCGAATGACCACCGTGCGGATGCCGCGCCGCCCCGCCTCGCGTACCCGGTCCTCGACAGACTGGCGCCACTGCACCAGGGCGGCGGGACGGGGTGGCGATTCCTCGTCCACCACCGCGCCGCCGGTGTCGCCGTGCGACCAGATGCCGCTGGTGTAGACGAAGGGCGCGTTCCGGCCGGCGAGCGCCTCGAGAATCGCGTCCACCGCCGGGCCGTCCACGGCAGGATCGTAGGTGGTGGCCAGGCTGATGACGCCGTCGGCGGCGCGGGCGGCAGCCCCGACGCTGGCAGGGTCGGAAAAGTCGCCGCGGACCGGGGTTACGCCGGTCGCGCGCAGCCGAGCCTCCGCCGCGTTGCTCCGGGCCAGGCCGGTGAGCTGGTGCCCTGCGCCGCGGAGTCGCTCGGCGACGGCGGTACCGATGTACCCGGTGGCACCGGTAAGGAATACCTGCATGATCGCGCACTCCCTGGTGAAGGATCGCCGCGTCCCGAGACCAAGATTGGACTCGCGTCTTCCGCTGAAACTCCCACCTGGAGGTCGCGTAGGGACGCACTCACCTGCCGGCGACGGAGACTCTGTGGCAGATCCGCTTCGGCGCTCCGACGGGCGCCTGCGCGCCGGCTGGCGCCTGGGTCTGTTCATTCTCATTCTGGCCGTGGCGGCCGGAAGCTCGGCCGTTCTTCTCCATCTCACGCACTTCCCCAAGAGGAAACCGCATATCGAGGGTACCCGCTTCAACTCCTCAACGAAATCTGCGGTCGCTGGGTCGGAACTGTGGCGTCCGGCGTACTCTTCGGGCTGGCCCATCTGGCTTTCGGGCGGCACCTACGGCTTCGAGGGATCGGCCGTTACCGGCATTCTCGAGGCCGCCCTCCTGGGCACGATGATCGCGCTGGCCCCTCGGCCCCCTCAGGTCGCGAAGGCTCGCCCATACCTCGCCGGCCGCTACCAGGAATCCATTCGGAGGTAGGGAATGCGCACTACGATCCTGCTCGTCGTCGCCCTCGGCTGTACCACCGGCCACGATCAGCCGCTGGCCCGACGCGCGGCGGCCGCCCATGACCCCTCGTACGCGGCGGTGCAAGGCCGGGGCGCCGAGGCGATGGGCGTCAACCAGTACACTTCGAGCCACGTCTTCGAGCCTCTCGTCGATGGGGGACGCATCGAGCTTCAGCGCGACGCCGTCGACAGCGCGGGGACGGCGCAGATTCGACGGCACATGAACCAGATCGCGGCCCAGTTCGCGGCCGGCGATTTCCGCCTGCCGGGATACGTGCACGCGCAGGCCGTGCCGGGTACGGGCGTGATGGCCGCCAAGCGGTCGGCCATCTCCTACACCGTCGAGTTCCTGCCACGCGGAGCCGCGGTGCGGGTCCGGAGCGGCGACCCCGCGGCGGTGCAGGCAATCCACCAGTTCCTGGCCTTCCAGCGGTACGACCATCATGCGCCGGCGCACCACGACTCCTGACCGCCGCTCGCTACCCCCGTGACGGGCGGTCGTTACGTACCTGCCGCCGCCACCTGTTCGCGCAACACCCGAAGCGCGAGATCGATGGTGCGCCGGTGGGTGCGAAAAGCCAGCGCGGCGAGCCGGAGGGTGAACCGGCCGTCGAGCATCGTGGACGAGAGGAAGACCCGGCCATCGCGCCGGACGCCGTCCACGATCGCCTGGTTGATCTCGTTGGCCCGCTCGAGGCCCACGCCCGCCGCGGCCCACCGGTAGGTCACGATCGAGAGATCGGGCGGAGGCCCCAGCTCGAAGCCGAGCGTGGCGACCTCGCGGTAGAAGTAGCGCGCCAGCAGCAGTTTCTCCTCCAGTGCCGCCTGAAAGGGCCGGGTGCCCAGCAGGATGAGGGGAAGCCACATCCGAAGCGCGCGGAAGTGCTTCGACAGCTCGGGTGACACCTCGGCCGGCGAGATCTCGCCGGGCTCGCGTACCGCGTCCTGCATGTAGTGTCCATAGGAATCGTGCGAGGCGGCGAGCTGCTCCACATTGCGGACGATCACCATCCCCGCGCCGTAGGGAAGGAAGAGCCCCTTGTGGGGGTCGAGGACGACCGAGTCGGAGTGCTCGATCCCCGCGAGCGTCCGCCGGCCCTGCTCGGTCAGCAGGAAGAATCCCCCATAGGCCGCGTCGACGTGAAACCAGCACCGCTCGCGCTTCGCGATCGTCGCGATGGCGTCGAGCGGATCCACCGCGCCGACATCCGTCGTGCCCGCCGCGGCGGCGACCAGCCACGGGCGCAGCCCCTCGCGCCGGTCGGCGGCGATCGCCTCAGCCAGCGCCTCGGGGCGCATGCGGAATCGGTCGTCGATCGGTACATGCCGGATCGGTGCCTCTGCCAGCCCGGCGATGCGGAGTGCCTTCTCGATGGAGTGGTGCGCCTGCGTGGTCAGATAGACCACCGCCGTCGCGTAATCGGCGCCCTTGAGCCCGTGAGCGTCGCGCGCGGTGGCGATCGCCGCCAGGGTGGCGAGGCTGCCGCCCGACGCGATGGTGCCGCCCGCGGTGGCCGGGTAGCCCGCCAGGTTGGCCACCCAGCGCACCAGCATGTTCTCCATCCGCACCGGTCCGGGGCCGGTGAAGAAGACCCCCGCATACTTGTTGCTCACCGCCGCCAGGAAGTCACCGAGCGCCGAGTGGTAGAGTCCACCGCCGGGGATGTAGGCCAGGTGTCCCGGCGAGGCGGGATGGCCGCCCGGACGGACCACGTCGTGCTCGATCAGCTCGATCACCGCGTCCATCGGCAATCCGCGCTCGGAGATGGGCGAGGCGAGCAGCCCGATGCCCTTGTCGTCGGTCTCCTGGTACGCCCTGGCCGTGTCGATCTTCCGGAGGAATCGTTCGGAGGAGGCCACCACGGCGTTCCGAAGCTCCTTGCGCCGGGAGGAGCCGGGGTCGAGAGGGCGGGCGGCCCGCTCGAGCTGGCGAAGCCGGGTCAGCAGCTCATCGGTCTCGGGCACACGCTCCATGTCGGGCTGCGACAAATCGGACAATTCCATCTCCGTGGAATGGGTCGTAGCGCATCACGGAGCTGGATCAGGAGCGACTGCTCCGGCGCGCACGCCCTCAAGATACCGGTCGAGGGCGTCCGCCGGGGGCTGGGGCCTCGAGCGGATATTGAAGGGAAATGTTCGGCGGACAGGCGTTGGAGAATGGATCACGCCGTACGACGGAAACCACCGGACAGGGAGTCCTAGCGCGTCGAAGCGTAGACCAGCGAGAGCTGAGCCTGCTGGATGAAGATCTGTAGCGGCGACGGGGCGGTGACCACCGGGGCCGTACTGGGGGTGAAGAGCGGGCGTGGCATGGGACCTCCTCTCGTGCGCCTACTTCGGGTATCGTGAGCATATAAAGCGGGAGCGGATCGGATGGTTCCCGGAGGAGGACACCAATGGCATCCCCCGAACTGGAGCGGTTGTGGCAGGATCCCGCGCATGGAGCCCGCCCGGGACCTATCGCTGTGCGGAGGATCCGCGCCTGGTCGTCCCGAAGCGGAGGCGCTGGGCAGGGCGGAGCGGACGCGCTGATTGGAAACCCGGAGGAACGATGGCGGCAGCTCGAGCAGTTCGCGGTCTCGCCGCGATGGTCGTCGGCCTCACCCTCGCCTGCGCCGGCAATCCCCCACCTGGCGCCGCATCCGCGGCGAGCTGCGCGGTGGGCGACACCGCGATGGTCAAGGACGTGGTGTACTTCGGGCGCAACCGCCCGGACGGGGGTACCGTGACCGACGCCGAATGGCGGCGGTTCCTGGACGAGGTCTTCACGCCGCGCTTTCCCGCCGGACTCACAGTCGTGGATGCCACCGGGCAGTGGCAGGGCCAGAGCGGGGTCGTGGAGCAGGAGCGGTCGCAGGTGGTCACCCTCTTTCACGACGGGGGCGACGCATCGCGGCGCGCCGTCGGCGAGGTCATCGCCGAGTACAAGGGCCGCTTCCGCCAGGAGGCGGTGCTCCGGGAACGCACTACCGCCTGCGCGCGATTCGAGTAGTGCAATGACCGGCGCCTCGCGCCGCTGATCAGGTGGTGCCCACCGCCGAGGACCCCATCGCCAGACCGATCGCCTCGACGTGCCGGTGGTCGGTCCCGCAGCAGCCGCCTACGACCGAGAGGCGGCCGAAGGCACGGCGCAGCTCCCGATACTGTTCGCCCAGCTCGATCGGGTTTCCCGCATCGAGGTCGGTGCTCTCATCCAGCTCGGCGTGGCTCCGCTTCGACGCGTTCGCTCGAAGACCTCTCACCCGGTCCTTCCACCCGCCCTCCTCTCGCGCCACCGAAGCGAGGTGGGTGGGGTGGGCGCAGTTGATCATGTAATAGGCGGGGTATCCATCCGTTGCCTCGTCGGTTCTGGCGATCGCCTCGCGGAGCGCCTCGCCACTGGGAAGGCGACCATCCGTTTCGGTCGTGAAGGAGATCGCCACCGGCATCCCGCCCGCCTGTGCCGCGCGCGCCACGCCGATGGCCTCCTCCGTGTAGGTCATCGTCAAGGCGGCCACCATGTCCGCGTCGGTCCCGCAGAAGACATCGATCTGTTCCACGTGATAGGCCTGCGCCTCCCCGGCACTCATTCGTTTCCCCGGATTGTAGCCGTCGCCGCGGGGCCCGAGGTTGCCGCTGATGACGATCCTGGTGCGCGCGGTCTCGAACGCCTTGCGGATCTCGAGGAGGAGTCCCACCGATCGGCGATTCGCGTCCGCCAGGGCCGGCGAATCGTACCCCAGCTTTTCCGCCCAATCCCGGTTGGCCCGCCAGGTTGGCGTTTCCAGAACGAGCCCGACCCCCTGGGCCCGGGCGATGGAGGCGTAGCGCTCGAAGTAGCGTCGGAGGACCCGGAGACCGTCCTCATTCTTGAGGAGATCGAAGGCCGCGAAAAAAGGGAGCGAGAGCCCTTCATGGAAGATCAAGGTGGTCTCCAGACCCCCGTCGGTCAGAAAGATCCCGCTCCGGAGTTGGGGGAGGTTTCCGCGATACTTGCTCATGGCCGTCTTCTCCTTTCGGTTCCTCGAGGAATTCCACGCCTATGGATCTACGATCTCCTCCTCTGTGCCGGAAGAGACGGCGGGTTAAGTTCCACCTTCACCGCTCATTGGAGAGAGCCGTGGAACCTCACGTCGTCCCGCTGGTCACCACCTTCGAGCTGAACACCGACCTGGTCCTCAACTGCCTCGAGGACCTCTCTCAGACGGAGGCGGAGCAGCGCCTCGAGGGAGGCGGCAACAGCCGCGGGCGCGCCGCCGCTTCCGGTTGAGCCGCTCGTCGCTTCCGATGCCGGTGCACATCGCCCTCCTCCGCGCCATCAACGTGGGCGGTCACAGGCCGGTGGCCATGGCCGATCTCCGCGATCTACTCGCGCGTCTGGGTTTGGGTGACGGGCGCTCGCTGCTGCAGAGCGGAAACCTGGTGTTCAGGAGCGACGCAGGGAAGTCAGGGCCGCTGGAGACGCTGCTGGAAACGGAAGCCGCCAGGCGACTCGACCTCCACACCGACTTCTTCGTCCGAAGCGCCGACGAGTGGGCCGCCATCGTGAGCCGCAACCCGTTCCCCGCCGAGGCGGAGCGCGATCCCGGGCATCTCGTCGTGATGTTTCTCAAGGCGGCCCCCGCAGCGGAGGACGTGGCGGCGTTGGGGGCCGCCATCAAGGGTCGAGAGGTGGTGCGCACGGACGGGCGGCAGGCATACATCGTCTATCCGGACGGCATGGGCCGGTCGAAGCTGACCACGGCGCTCGTCGAGCGGAAGCTCCGAACCCGGGGCACGGCCCGGAACTGGAACACCGTCAGCAAGCTCGGCGCGCTAGCCGAGTCGTGAGCCCGGCGGAGTTGCTGCGCGGGCTCGCCGCGGTGAACGGAGCGAGGTGGACCGAGGAGCGGGCGCAGGAATGGTGGACGCAGCACCAGCCGCCGAGGTGGTCGTGAGCGCCGGTGCAGCCGTGCTACGGCGTTGGATACTTCCCCAGCGCCGGGTCGTGTCGATTTGGGGCTCCCCCGAACGACTATCTGGCATCAATGGTCGTTCAACACACATCGCGAGGGGCTCATGAAATACCTGTGCCTGATCTACGACGAAGAGAAGAAGCTCGGGGGCATGTCCCAGAGTGACTCGGACGCCTTCATGGGCGAGTACTTCGCCTTCACCGACGGAATCCGGAAGAGCGGGCATTACCTGGGAGGGGAGGCACTGCAGTCGGTTCAGACGGCCACCACCGTTCGGATCAGGAACGGGAAGACGTCGACGACCGATGGTCCGTTCGCGGAAACGAAGGAGCAGCTGGGGGGCTTTTACCTCATCAACGCCAAGGACTTGAACGACGCACTTCAAGTGGCGTCTAAGATCCCCTCGGCACGGCTCGGCTGTGTCGAAGTCCGGCCGGTCATGGAGTTCAACCAGCAGTAAGGGGGATATTGCCTCAGGTGAGTGGGGACTCGGCGGAGCCGATCCGCGAGGCGGTGGATGCGATCTATCGCCGCGACTCGCGCCGCGTCCTCGCCACGCTGATCCGCCTCCTCGGCGACTTCGACCTCGCCGAGGAGGCGTTGCACGACGCCTTCATCGCAGCCGTCGAGCGGTGGCCGCGGGACGGGCTGCCGGCCAATCCCCGGGCGTGGCTGGTGTCGGCCGGGCGCTTCAAGGCTGTTGATTCCATCCGCCGCCGGAGCCGGTTCGACGCGTCGGTCGCGGCGCTGGCCGAGCGACTCGATGCCGATACCCCCGATCCTGCCGCGTTCGACGAGGAGACGGTGGGAGATGATCACCTCCGCCTGATCTTCACCTGTTGTCATCCGGCGTTGCCTCCAGACGGACAGGTGGCCCTCACTCTGCGCGAGGTCTGCGGACTCACCACCGAGGAGATCGCCCGCGCCTTTCTGGTCACAACCCCAGCGGTGGCCCAGCGGATCGTGCGCGCCAAGACGAAGATTCGCGACGCCGGCATTCCCTATCAGATCCCGGAGCGAGCCGACCTTCCCTCCCGCCTCGACAGCGTGCTTCAGGTGATCTACCTCGTGTTCAACGAGGGCTACTCCGCCTCCTCGGGGGAGTCGCTCACCCGGCACGATCTCTCGGCCGAGGCCATCCGCCTCGGCCGGCTGCTGGGCGAGCTGCTTCCGGAGCCCGAGGCGATCGGCCTCCTGGCCCTGATGCTGCTTCACGAGTCGCGGCGGGCCGCGCGTACGTCGGCGGCGGGCGAGCTGGTCCTGCTCGACGATCAGGACCGCGCGCTGTGGAACCGCGAACAAATCGCCGAGGGGGCGGCGCTGGTGGAGCGGGCGCTGTCATCGCGCCGGTTCGGCCCCTACACGTTGCAGGCGGCCATCGCCGCCGTGCATGGGGAAGCTGGGGATGCCGCCGCGACCGACTGGGCCCAGATCGTCGGCCTGTACGATGTGCTCCTGCGGGCGGATCCCTCTCCGGTGATTGCACTGAACCGGGCGGCGGCGGTGGCCATGCGGGATGGCCCCCTGGCCGGACTGGCACTCATCGATGAAATTCTGGCACGCGGTGAGCTCGCCGAGTACCATCTTGCGCACTCGGCGCGAGCCGATCTCTATCGCCGGCTGGGGAGGGCGGCGGAAGCACGGGCCTGCTACGAGCGGGCGCTCGCCCTGACGCGACAGGAGCCGGAACGGCGGTTTCTCGAGCGCCGGCTGGCTGAGCTACGAAATGGGGAAGGAGGGAAGTCATGACCGTCGCGGTGGATCTCTTGCCGCTCGACAGGGAAACGCTGGTTGAGCTGAACGAAGAACCGGACGGCTTCGCCAACACACGCCACCTCGTGTTGGAGCCCCATCGCGACGAGATCGTGGGGGTCGCGAGTCAGACGCTTCGATATCTCGATACCCATCCGATGCCCGCGCCGTGGTGTGGCTACCTGGCCGTCGACCCCGAGACGCGCGTCGTGGTCGGCACCTGCGCGTTCAAAGGCCCGCCTCGCGAGGGGGCCGTCGAAGTGGCGTACTATACCTTCTCGAGCTTCGAGGGCCGCGGCTGCGCCACCGCGATGGCGGCCGCCCTCCGGTCGCGCGCGGCCCTCGATCCCGACGTACATCTGGTGCTGGCCCACACCCTGCCGGAGCGCAACGCCTCGGGGCACTTGCTCGAGAAGCTGGGATTCGAGTTCGTGGGCGAAATCGTCGATCCGGAGGACGGCCCAGTGTGGCGCTGGGAGTGGCGGGTCCCGTCGATCGCGTCGCCCGACAACGGCTGAGCCCTTGCGGCGCGGCCGCACCAACCTCAACGTCAAACCGGAGACGCGTCAGGCGCTCACCGACATCGGCTTGGCGCTGGCGTCCGGCCAGCGAGCCGGCTCCCCCCACGCGGAGGGCTGAATGCGACGGGACATCGCACGGCGGGCAATCTCCCTGATCGCGGTACCACTGGCCGTCGCATGTGGCGCCGAACCGGTCGCCTCGCGGGCACTCACCGCGGTGCAGGGCATCAGCGACCTGGTGTCGGCCAGCCATTCGGGACTGCGGGAGGCGCGGCGCTTCGTCGTCAGCGACGAGCCGGGATGGGCGTCACTCTGGAGCGCGATTCACTCCGACGTCACTCCTGAGCCCGCGCGACCGGGCGTGAATCTGGCCGAGCAGATCGTGATCGTGGCGGCGCTGGGCGAGCGTCCGACCGGCGGGTTCGCGATTCACATCGACAGCGTCCGATCGGGAAGCGGCGGGCGCGAAGTGTTCGTCACCACCAGCACGCCGGGGCCGACCTGCATGACGACCCAGGCGCTCACCCAGCCGGTCCACGCCGTCTCCGCCCCGGTCGTCGCCGGCCCGACCCGCTTCGTCGAGACGGAGACGCGCGGGAAGTGTTAGGCCAGGAATTCCGGTGACCGACGACCCGCGATCGACGCCCGTCAGGCCGGCGTTTCGCGCGATGGCGTGGGTGCTCGGCCCGCTCCTGCTCGCGGCCGGGGCGTTGCTCGTCGCCCTCGACCTGATCGGGCGGCACCCTCGGGGGTGGCCTCCGTGGTCGCACACCATCCGCCTCGGCCTCTGGCTTGGCCTGGGCAATTTTGTCATGGGAATGCTGATCCTGAAGACCGCGCGCACCGGCCGCGATCCCTATACCAGGCCGGACGAAGAAGCTCCCGCAGCGGGCGAGAGCACGCCGCGGGAGCGATAGCAGGAGACTCAGGCGGGGCGAGGCTTCGAGGGTCGGGGCCGGGGCGGGTGAGTGATCGACCAGACGTACGCGGCCACCGCCTGCACATCGTGATCGGGCATGTTCGACCATCCTCGCATCGGCATCGGCTTCCCGGTCCACGTCTCGTGGGCGGGAATGCCACGCTTGATCTGCTCGACCAGCCACTCATAGGTTCCCGGGCCGTGCAGCCAGATCGCGCCGGTGAGCGCGGGGCCCTCGTCGGTCCCCCCCGCGTCCCGGCCATGACACGCCGCGCAGTTGGCCGAGCCGTGGAAGAGTTGCCTGCCCCATGCGATGGTACTGTCGGTGACATCGGGCGGGCGCGGCGAAACCTGGGTGACCGCCGCGGCGGGCCACGCGAGGCACAGGATCGTGAGCAGCAGGGGCCGCCGTATCATGGTGACACGATACCGCCCGCCGAGTGAAGCCAGCGTGAAGCGCCGCTGAAGGGGCGTGACGAGGCAATACACCCGTTGGGGTGATCGGCGGTGGTCGCGCGCTGCTGGCGCCGTGCCTGCTGTGAGTCGGCAGGTCGGCGGCTCTCTTATCCTGTACTCGCGTTCTCGTAATACATTATTCACGCGGTTGTTAGAACACTCAATATGAAGTAACAGATGAGATCACATTGGGCCCGGCAGGGCCGCGTTGCCCCGCCTCACGCCGCGGCGCTCGCGCTCGCCATCGTCTGTGCGGTCGCGACACCGTCGTCGGCGCAAACCGACGGCGACTGGGCAGTGCACGGCCACAATCTCGCCGGGCAGCGCGACTCCCCGCTCACCCAGATCGATACCGCCACCGTCGCTCGTCTGGTCCCGAAGTGGACCTACCACAGCGGTGTCACGGCCACCTTCCAGACCACACCCATCGTCGTCGGCGGCACGATGTACATCTCGCTGCCCTTCAGCGGCGTCGCCGCGCTCGATGCGGTAACGGGCCGCGAGCGCTGGCGGTACACCCACACCTCCCGATCCGCGACGCTCTGCTGCGGTCCCGCCAACCGCGGCGTGGCCGTCGCCGGCGGCAGGGTCTACGTGGGGACGGTGGACGGCCGCCTCATCGCCCTCGATGCGGCGACCGGTGCGCTGGTCTGGGACGTGACGGTCGCCGAATATCAGGGCACCACCGAGGCCACGAGCCAGCTCCGCCAGGACGATCCGCTCTCGCGCGTGGCCGCGACCGGCTCGACGGGTGTCGGCATCAGCGCCGCACCGCTGGTCTACGATGGCATGGTGTTCGTGGGGATCGCCGGGGTCGGATACGGCCTCCACCCCGATCAGGGGCTGGCCGTCGTCGGCGTGTCCGGGCAATACGGCCGCCCGGGCATGATGGCGGCGTTCGACGCGAGGAGCGGCCGGAGGCATTGGCGGTTCGACGTGACCGGTCCGGGATGGGAAGGGACGTACCGGCGTTCGACCCCCGACGGCGTGCCGCTCAACCGTGACGTCGCGATGGAGCGATCCGCGGCGGCCACCCGCTCGGACGCCTGGAAATACGGTGGCGGATCGATCTACGCCACGCCGGTCATCGACCCGGCACGGCAGCTGCTCATCTTCGGCACCGGCAACCCGTCTCCCCAGATGGCCGACGCCTCGCGCCCGGGCGACAATCTCTACACGTCGTCCCTCGTCGCGGTCGATCTCAGAACCGGCAAGCTCGTCTGGCACTACCAGGAAGTGCCCCACGACCGGTGGGGCTACGACGTCGCCAGCTCGCCGGTGCTGGTGGATCTCACGCTCGGGGGACAGCGGGTGCCGGCGGTGGCCCACGCCGGGAAGACCGGATGGGTGTATCTGGTCGATCGCCGCAACGGCAGATTGCTCTTCAAGTCCGATCCCTTCGTGCCCCAGCGCAATCTCTTCACGCCGCCCCAACCGGGAGAGGGGGTCCTCGTCGCCCCCGGCATCGGCGGTGGCGCCAACTGGTCGCCCTCGGCATATGACGGCGGCCGGCATCTCTTCTTCGTCGGCGCGCTGCATCTGCCCACGCGGTACATCGCGCATGAGGCGCGCCGGCCGGATGGCAGCGTGCTCCAGTACGCGAGCACCCAGACGACCGAGGAAGCGTGGGGGACCCTGAGCGCGCTCGACCTCTCCGCGGGCGGGCGCCTTCGCTGGCAGGTGAAGACGACGGAGCCGCTCATCGGCGGCGTGCTCGCCACCGCGGGCGGGCTCGTCTTCTCGGGGGCGGGGAAGGGGAAGCTCGCCGCGTTCGAGGCAGGGAGCGGGCGGGAGCTCTGGTCGTACCAGTGCGACGCCGGCGTGAACGCACCGCCCATCACCTACACCGCCGGTGGAAAGCAGTACGTGGCGGTCGCGGTGGGAGGCAACGCCCTCTTCGGGTTCAAGCAGGGAGACATGATCATGGCGTTCGGTCTCCCCGAGTGATCCGCCGCATCCGGCCCGGGGGGACGTCCCGCCTCAACGCCCGCGGGCGGCTGCTGCGCTGGAAGATCTCTCACGTCGGGTCCAGCCGATGAAGATCTGGATGGACGCGGACGCCGCGCCGCGCGACGTGAAGGAACTCGTCTTCCGGGCGGCGAAGCGGCTCCAGGTCGAGACGATCCTCGTGGCCAACCAGCGGCTGCAGGCGCCGCCCGGCAATCCCCTGGTCAGCGCAGTGTGGGTGGACGGCGGCCCCGACGTGGCGGACGGCTACATCGCCGAGCACGCTCGGCCGGGAGACCTGGTGGTCACTCAGGACATTCCCCTCGCGGCCATCCTCGTGCCCCAAGGCATCGCCGTCCTCGACCCTCGCGGCGAGGAGCACACGGAGGACACCATCGGTGAGCGACTCTCGATCCGTGACTTCATGGAACGAGTGCGCGGCGCCGGTGGGACGACCTCGGGTCCACCGCCATTCGACGCGAGGGCCCGGCGGGCGTTCGCCGCCGCGCTCGACCGGGTGCTCACCCGGCTGCGCCGCTGAAAGACGGGTGTCGCCGCCGCGCCACCTCTTCGCCGACTGGCCCTCCTCTCGCTGCTCGTGCTCGTACCGGGCAACGTGTCGGCTCAACGGGCCGCCACTCCCGACGATTTTCTGGGCCTCACGCGCTGCGAGTCGGGGCGGGCGGTGACCCGCATGCGGCCGGATGTACGCGACACCTTGGTGCTGGCTCAGCTGGAAGCGCACGAAGCGGTCCACCGGGCCCAGGCGCAGGCCTTTGCCACCTGCGAGGCGTTCGTCGCCACCATCCGCTCGGCTCGCCAGGTCGTGGACATCGAGCTTCCCGCCTATTGTGCCCAATGGCGGATCGCCGTCGCTCAAGGCGGTGACAGCGTCGAGACCCGCCGGGAATACGCCTGGCGGATCGCCGCGCAGTCGGGAGCGATGGAGAATCGGCTCGACGTGCTGCAGCGGTTTCGCGCGGAGTGCGAGTTCGCCGCCGGGGCTGGCCTCCACGGCCGTGGGGCGGCTGGCCTTCCCCCCGGCCCACGGTAGCTTAGACGGCGATGCCCGTTCCCGAGCCGGTTCCATTCGAGGGCGTTCCCTCCGCTCGTCCGGGTGTGCTGACGCTGCGGATTCGTCCGCGCGATCGGGCCCTGGCCGCCGGAATAGCGGCCGCGATCAACGACGCCGATGGCCGACGGCAAGGAGCGGCTCGTGGTCCGGATGACCTGGCCACCGCGAGCCACCAATGACCGAGGCTGATGCCCAGCGACTCGCCGTCGAATGGATCGAGGCGTGGAACAGTCATGATCTCGACCGGATCCTCGCGTATTACGCCGAGGACGTCGAGCTCACGTCGCCGTTCGTCGAGACCGTGCTTGGCCGGGGACGGAGGACCGTCGTCGGCAAGGCTGCCCTGCGCGCCTACTGGCGCCCGATCATCGCCCAGTATCCCGACCTACACTTCGTACTGCACCGCGCCTATGCCGGGGTGGAGAGCGTCGTGCTCCGCTACCGGAGCATTCAGGGGCTGATGAGCGCGGAATGCATGGAGTTGGATGCCGCCGGCAAGATCCGGCGGGTGCAGGCCCATTACGCGCTCGGTCCCGATCCGGCCGCCGCCTGAAGCCTGAGGCTGGTGGATCAACAGCTCGAGGACGAAACCGGTGGCTTTCGATGTGGCGAACGATCCTTGCATGCCGAGGGCTCGGACCAAAGTGTCCGATGGACGCCCCGCGCTCCTCGTCTTCGACCTCGGCGGCACGCTGGTGCGCGACGGGGGAGAGGTGCCGGCGGCCTTCACCGAGGCGCTGCGCGAGGCGGGCGTCCCCTTCGAGCCGGACGAGCTGACCGCGTGGCGTGGGGCGTCGAAGCGCGAAGTACTTCGGGGTCTCCTGGCACGCCACCCGCCGGCGCGGGCGGACGCCGGATCGCTACGCGAAGGGATTTATGGGCGATTCCGTTCGGGCTTGCTCGACCGGCTGGCACGCGCCGTTCATGATCTTCCGGGCGATGGAGCGGTTGGGCGTCTCCGACGTTCGCCGGGTCGGCGTCGGAGGTTCCGGACCTCTGGATCGCCGAGCCGGCTCGGTGACGGTCGGCCCGGCGTCCGGGTGCGCAGTGCGGTCCGGTCAATCGTCCGATCGCGTATCTTCGCCTTCGCCAGGGCCGGTCACCGCACCCGCAAGCCCACGGGTTCCTGCGTCCCCATACACGATCCGGCCACCCGAATGCCCGACCTGATACCCCGCCAGGATGAGTGCCAGTGCGGCGGCACCGCCGAGGCCACGCGCGACGCGTCCGATGCTCCCGCCCGCGAGTCCCGCCGCGGTGACGATGAGCACGCCGACGGACAAGGCCAGAAACCGCTCGGCGGCGGCCTCGTGGGCTTCCAGGACTTGCTCCCCCACGACTTCCTCGGCCCGCTCCTCGTCGGTCTCGCCGGTCTCGACCGCGGCCCAGGCGCTCGCGACGAGCACCCCGGCCGTCACCAGCGGGAACATCCAGGCGCGGACTACAGGCGTCCCTCGACGGATGGCCCAGAGGGCGCCGACCACGGCGAGCGGCAGAAGAAACATCAGGACGATCGGAAAGTGCACGATGGCAGGATGCAAAGGCGAGGGCAGCATTTCCAGCTCCGTGAGAGGTTAGACTCACCATGCGGTGCCCACCCGCTTCCCACCATCCGGCAAGTGTAGGATATCATGAATTTGCGTGGAGTTAGCCCGTCTCCGGCATCCGCCGGATGGGGCGGACGGCGCTGATGGATGAACGTCCGTTGAGACTGTCGCTGGCGGTCTTGCTGCTTCTCATCGCGGCGGGCGGTGCCCTCGACCTGGTGCTCGACCGTCCGGTACGGTGGCTCTCCTTCCATGCCGCGTATGAGGTTGCCTTGATTCTCGCAGCCGCGGTCACCGCCTCCTGGCTCTGGAGCGGGTGGCGGCGCGCCGAGCGCGAGGGAAGGGCGCTTCGGCACACGCTCGCGGAGCGCCAGGCGGAGCGTGATGCCTGGCGGGCGGACGCCGAGCGGGCCTTGGCGGACTTCGCCCAGGCGGTGGATCGCCAGTTCTCAGCCTGGCGCTTGACACCGGCTGAGCGTGAGGTCGCCCTGGACCTGCTCCGGGGAAAGAGCCATAAGGAGATTGGGTCGGAGACGGGCCGGAGCGAACGGACGGCCCGGCAGCACGCTGCCGCGGTCTATCGGAAAGCCGGGGTGGACGGACGGTCCGGCCTTGCCGGGTTCTTCCTCGACTCGCTGAAGCTGCCCGGGCCCAGAGAGCTCGAGAGGGCGGAACAATCGCAGCAGCACTTCGATTGATGGTGATTTCACCCCTTCCCATGGGGAACCCATATGCTCATCAAGGACACCCTTCGCGACATCTCCAACGACGCGCGCGGCTGGCTCACCTACTGGACCCGGGACTTCACCGAGGCGGAGGCGCGGACGGCCGGCGCCGGTGACGATCGGCCCAACCCGCTCGCCTGGCAGCTCGGCCACATCGCCTGCGTCGAGGACGAGGTCGGCTGGCTCTTCGGCGGCGCCGGCCGCCTGGCCCCGGGCGGGCTGCAGGCCATCTGCTCGACCGGCTCTCCTCCGCCGAGCGGCTCCACCGCGTTCCCACCCCCGGAGCACCTCTGGGCTCTCCTGAACGCGACGCATGCCGGCCTGCTCGAGCTGCTCGGCGGGGCCGGGGAGGAGGACCTCGAGCGGCCGCCTCGACTGCCCAATCCGTACTTCCGGTCGCTCGGGCAAGCGGTCTACGAGGCGGCACTCCACGAGGTGTATCACGTGGGAGAGATCGCCGCGCTGCGCAAGTCCCTGGGAAAGGCCCGCATCGGCTGAGCCGCGGGATCGCGCCGATTGCCCCGAGGCTGAAGCGACTGGGGGAAGAAGGGCCGTCGAGGTCGTGCCACCAGCGAATCCGAGGTCGGGGTTGACGAACATGTTCCGCGCGGCAAACGGGAGCCAGATCGAGATCCGGCCCGCCGGCCCCGACGACGCCGGCGCAATTCTCGCCTACCTGCAAATGGTCGGCGGCGAGTCGGACAACCTCACGTTCGGCCCCGAGGG
>Ga0326597_10006099_pt1 | contig 16584 bp, 10 predicted proteins | sample RVTome_12_FD_203789 | JGI IMG/M metagenome (GOLD analysis project Ga0326597, IMG submission 203789) | Soil microbial communities from uranium-contaminated site in the Upper Colorado River Basin, Wyoming, United States - RVT100D185 | ecosystem: Environmental > Terrestrial > Soil > Contaminated >...
TAGACATTGCTAGACTTGCTCATGACCTGCCCCCCTCGATGTGGCTCTGTGTGAACGGGTTGATTTCCCGACCTCGGAACATAACCCACGTGCCTCGAGGTCGGGGCAGGTCATCCATGATGTCTACAAAACGTTCCTGTCATCTGGAGGCGCGGCCCATTTACGCCCTCAGGGTAATGCCCTCTGTGTACCGGCCGCGAAGCTTCCCGGCGTACTCAAGCCCGTACCGGCGGGTGCAACTCGTCGAGCGGCCAGCGCGGGCGCACCGCCAGGTCGGCCGTCGGCGCCTCGCCGGCGGCCAGGCGCAGCGCCCCGGCGTGGGCGATCATGGCGCCGTTGTCGGTGCAGAACTCCGGTCGCGGGAAGTGGGCGACGCCGCCCTCGGCGGTGGCCATCTGCTCCAGCCGGGCGCGCAACGCCCGGTTGGCGCTGACCCCGCCGGCGACCACCAGCGTGCGCAGGCCGGTCGCGCGCAGTGCCCGCCGGCACTTGATCGCCAGCGTCTCGACCACGGCGTCCTGGAACGCCCGGGCGACGTCGGCGTGGGCCGCGCGGTCGTCGGGGGCGAGGTCGCGCAGGGTCACCAGGGCGTGGGTCTTGAGGCCGCTGAAGCTGAAGTCGAGCCCGGGGCGGTCGGTCATCGGCCGCGGGAAGGTGAAGCGCTTGGGGTCGCCGTCGTCGGCCAGGCGCGCCAGCGCCGGCCCGCCGGGGTAACCGAGGCCGAGCAGCTTGGCGGTCTTGTCGAACGCCTCGCCGACGGCATCGTCGCGGGTGTCGCCGAGCAGCCGGTAACGGCCGAGGCCGGCGACCTCGATCAGCTGGGTGTGGCCGCCGGAGACCAGCAGGGCGACAAAGGGAAAGGCGGGCGGGTCGGCCTCCATCAGCGGCGCCAGCAGGTGCCCCTCCATGTGGTGCACGGCCAGCGTCGGCACGCCCCAGCCCCAGGCCAGCGCCCGCGCCACCACGGCGCCGACCAGCAGCGCCCCGACCAGGCCGGGGCCGGCGGTGTAGGCGACACCGCCGAGTTCGCGGCCGTCGAGGCCGGCCGCGGCGAGCACGTGCTCGATCAGCGGCAGGGTCTTGCGCACGTGGTCGCGCGAGGCGAGCTCCGGGACCACGCCGCCGTAATCGGCATGCAGCGCGACCTGGCTGTGCACCGCGTGGCCGAGCAGCAGCCCGCGGCGGCCGTCGTAGACGGCGACGCCGGTCTCGTCGCAGGAGGTCTCGATGCCGAGGACGCGCATCGGGGAAGTGTCCCGTGCGCGGACCCGGGGCGCAAGAGCCGCTTTACAGGGGCGGGCGGCGGCCTTAAAATGCCGCCTTTTATGTCGGCAGGTTGCCGGCATGCGAACAGAGGAAAGCCACCGGCATGCCATCCGTACGCGTCAAGGAAAACGAGAATTTCGAAGTCGCCCTGCGTCGCTTCAAGCGCGCCTGCGAGAAGGCCGGGGTCCTGTCGGAGACCCGCCGCCGCGAGTTCTACGAAAAGCCGACCTCGATTCGCAAGCGCAAGGCCGCGGCCGCGGTCAAGCGTTACCAGAAGAAGCTGGCCAAGGCCCGCGAGCGCATGGAACAGAACCGCGTCGGGGCCCGTCCCGTTGCCACGCCGCCACGCGGCCGGGGTGGTCCTCGCCGTAGATGAGCGACGTTCCTTTAGCCCTCAAGGAACGCATCCAGCAGGAGATGAAGGACGCCCTGCGCGAGGGTGACCGCTCCCGCCTCTCCGTCATCCGCCTGATCATGGCGGCCTACAAGCAGCGCGAGATCGACGAGCGGATCGAGCTCGATGACGCCGGCATCGTCGGCGTGCTGCAGAAGATGACCAAGCAGCGCCGCGACTCCATCGAGCAGTACCGCGCCGCCGGGCGCGAGGACCTGGCCGACCAGGAGCGCTACGAACTCGAGCTCATCGCCACCTACCTGCCCGCAGCGCTCGACGACGGCGCCATTGCCGCCGCCATCGATACCGCCGTGGCCGAGCTCGGGGCCACCTCCATGCGCGACATGGGCAAGGTCATGGCCCTGCTGAGGAGCCGTCTCGAGGGTCGCGCCGACATGGCCGCGGTCAGTGCCACGGTCAAGGCGCGACTCGGCTCCTGAGCGTCTTCCCGCGACGCCGCGCGCCGCGGCCGCTATCTTTGACTGAATCCTCGGCGGGACGCGGCCAATGGCGGGACTGATCCCGCAAACCTTCATCGACGAACTCCTGGCACGGGTCGACATCGTGGCGGTCATCGACACGCGCGTGCCGCTGCGCAAGGCCGGCAAGGAGTACCAGGCGCGCTGCCCGTTCCACGACGAGCGCACGCCGTCGTTCACCGTCAGTCCGTCGAAGCAGTTCTACCACTGCTTCGGCTGCGGCGCGCACGGCACCGCCCTCGGCTTCCTGATGGAGTACGAGCGGCTCGACTTTCCCGACGCCGTCGAGGAGCTGGCCCGTTCGGTCGGCCTCGAGGTGCCGCGGGAGGCCGGTCCGGCGCCCGACGGCTCGCTCGACGAACTCCGCGAACTGCTCGAAAAAGTAAACGCTTACTACCAACGGCAGCTCAGGGAACACGAGCAGCGGGCGCGGGCGATCGACTACCTCAAGGCGCGTGGCGTCGACGGGCCGACGGCCGCGCGCTTCGGCCTCGGCTACGCGCCGCCGGGCTGGGACGGCCTGCGCGACGCCCTCGGCGCGCGCGCGACCGACGGCTTGCTCAAGCTCGGCCTGCTGATCGAGCGCGGCTCGGGCGGCGGCTACGACCGGTTCCGCGACCGCATCATGTTCCCGATCCGCGACCGGCGCGGCCGGGTGGTCGGCTTCGGCGGCCGCACCCTGGCGGACGACCCGGCCAAGTACATGAATTCACCCGAAAGTCCGCTGTTCCACAAGGGGCGCGAGCTGTACGGGCTGCACGAGGCGCGCTCGGCGGTGCGCCAGCTCGAGCGCCTGCTGGTGGTCGAGGGCTACATGGACGTGGTCGCCCTGGCTCAGCACGGCATCCCGTTCGCGGTGGCGACGCTGGGCACCTCGACCACGGTCGAGCACCTCGACCTGCTCTACCGGGCCGCGCCGGAGGTGATCTTCTGCTTCGACGGCGATCGCGCCGGGCGCCAGGCGGCGTGGCGCGCCCTCGACCAGGCGCTGCCGTCCCAGCGCGACGGCCACCAGGCGCGCTTCCTGTTCCTGCCCGAGGGCGAGGACCCCGATTCGCTGGTGCGCGCCGAGGGCGAGGCCGGCTTCATGGCCCGGCTCGAGGCGGCCATGCCGCTGTCCGAGTACCTGATCGAGGAGCTGTCGCAGCAGGTCGACATGCGCAGCCTCGACGGCCGCGCGCGGCTGGCCGAGCTGGTCCGGCCGCTGGTCGCCAAAGTGCCCGAGGGGATTTTCCGTCAGTTGCTGATCGAGCGCCTCGGACAGGCGGTGCAACTCGGCGGCGAAAAACTGTCTAAGCTGATTGGTAAGCCCACCCCGGCCCCGGCGGTTGTGAAGCGTAAGCCGACGCGGGCGAGCGGCATGCCTTCCCCGGTGCGTGTAGCGCTGGCGCTGCTCCTGCGGCGGCCCGCCCTGGCCGAGCGCGTGACGTCGACGCTGGGCTGGGAGACGGTGCCCCTGCCCGGGGCCGACCTCCTGGTGCGGGTGCTGGAGCAGCTGCGCGAGGCGCCCGGGATCACCACGGCGGGGCTGCTGGAGCGCTGGCGCGACGACCCCGAGGGGCGGCACCTGCACCGGCTGTTCGAGCGCGAGGACCCGGTGCCGGATACCGGGGTCGAATCGGAGTTCGACGACACCGTCCGTCGTCTGGACGCCCTGGCGCAGGAGGCGCGGCTCGAGGTCCTGCTGGCGGAGGCCGGGGCGGGGACGCTCGACGAGGCTGGCAAGCAGGAGCTGCGGCGCCTTCTCGGGACGCGCGGGCCGGCGGCGGCAAACGGGTCTATCTTGGATGGATGAGGTCAGTCAAGGTATAATGCTCGTTTGCTTTTCACATTTAGCCTTCGCGAGCCGGGGGCAGGTAGCGGTATGAACAAGGAACAGCAGCAGTCCCAGTTGAAGCAGCTCATTGCCCGCGGCAAGGAGCAGGGCTACCTGACCTATGGCGAGGTCAACGACCACCTGCCGGACGAGATCGTCGATCCCGAGCAGATCGAAGACATCATCAGCATGATCAATGACATGGGTATCCCGGTGCACGAAAACGCGCCGGACGCCGATACCCTGGTCATGAGCGATTCGGTGGCCGCCGACGAGGACGCCGCCGAGGCCGCGGCCGCGGCGCTGGCCACCGTCGACAGCGAGTTCGGCCGCACCACCGACCCGGTGCGCATGTACATGCGCGAAATGGGCACGGTCGAGCTGCTGACCCGCCAGGGCGAGATCGAGATCGCCAAGCGCATCGACGACGGCCTCGGCCAGGTGCTGGCCGCGCTGGCCGAGTTCCCGGCGGCGCCGGCCCGCGTGCTCGCCATCTACGACGCCGTCGAGGCCGGACAGACCCGCCTCGCCGACCTGATGACCGGCTTCGCCGATCCCGACGAGGAGATCGCGGCCCCGGTCATGCCCGGCGCCGCCAGCAGCAGTGCCGGCAGCAGTGCCAGCGACAGCCCGAAGGCGGCCGCCACCGAGGTCAGCGCCAAGGGCGACGACGCCGACGACAGCGACAGCGACAGCGACGACGACAAGGACGACGACAAGGACGAGGCAGAGGCGACCGGCCCCACCGGGCCCGACCCGGAGGAGGTCGCGGCGTTCTTTGCCGAGCTGCGTGATGTCTACGCCAGGTTCGAGGCGGCCGCCACCAAGCAGGGCTTCCGCACCCAGAAGGCGGCCAAGCTGCGGGTCGATCTGGCCGAGTTGCTGCAGCGCCTGAAACTGTCCCAGCCGTTGAAGGACGAACTGGCGCAGACCGTGCGCGACACCATGGTCCAGGTGCGCGGTCACGAGCGCGCCATCCTCGACTACTGCGTCAACCAGGCCGGCATGTCGCGCAAGGTGTTCATCGACACCTTCCCCGAGAACGAGACCAACCCCAAGTGGCTGGACAAGCACCTGCGCAGCCGGCAGCCGTTCGTCGAGGGGCTCAAGCAGCACAAGGCCGAGATCCTCAAGCAGCAGAAGCGGTTGATCGTCCTCGAAGAGCAGGCGCGCATGCCCCTGGTCGGCATCCGTGACGTCAACCGGCGCATGTCGCTCGGCGAGGCCAAGGCGCGGCGGGCGAAAAAGGAGATGGTCGAGGCCAACCTGCGCCTGGTGATCTCCATCGCCAAGAAGTACACCAACCGCGGCCTGCAGTTCCTCGACCTGATCCAGGAGGGCAACATCGGCCTGATGAAGGCGGTCGACAAGTTCGAATACCGCCGCGGCTACAAGTTCTCCACCTACGCCACCTGGTGGATCCGCCAGGCGATCACCCGCTCGATCGCCGACCAGGCGCGCACCATCCGCATCCCGGTGCACATGATCGAGACCATCAACAAGCTCAACCGCATCTCCCGCCAGATGCTGCAGGAGATGGGCCGCGAGGCGACCCCGGAAGAGCTGGCCGAGCGCATGGAGATGTCCGAGGACAAGGTGCGCAAGGTGCTCAAGATTGCCAAGGAACCGATCTCCATGGAGACCCCGATCGGCGACGACGAGGACTCCCACCTGGGCGACTTCATCGAGGACAACAGCGCCCCGGCGCCGCTCGACGCCGCCACCGCCGAGGGGCTGCGCGAGGCGACCCAGGGCGTGCTCGGCAGCCTGACGCCGCGCGAGGCCAAGGTGCTGCGCATGCGCTTCGGCATCGACATGAACACCGACCACACCCTGGAAGAGGTGGGCAAGCAGTTCGACGTCACCCGCGAGCGCATCCGCCAGATCGAGGCCAAGGCCCTGCGCAAGCTGCGCCACCCGAGCCGCTCGGAAGGGCTGCGCAGCTTCATCGAGACCGAGAGCTGAGTGACGCCACGCCGTCCGCTCCCCGCGGACGGCGATAATGACCTGCGCGGCACCCGCCCCCAGACGCGGGGCCGCGGCACGAACACGCCTCGGGCCTGTAGCTCAGTTGGTTAGAGCAGGGGACTCATAATCCCTTGGTCCCAGGTTCGAGTCCTGGCAGGCCCACCAATAAAACAATAGCTTATCGTGTCAGCTGAAATCAGCTTAAGCCCATGAAGGCGTTGTGTAGGCAGCGTGTCCGGTCATCAACGCTTTGCATTATTCTGTGCGTCGTCAGATAGTATGATGTCGATAATTAACCATGAATACGCTGGGGGCTTAGTTATGTTCGATAGCCGAGGTGTTTTGTTTTGGCCGGTAGGAACAGGGGACAGCACGACGGTCGTTGTGCGTGAGGACGAGATCATTTTTCAAGTCGATTTGCGCCACACAGCCAAGTCCGAGGATGAGGAAACTGACTGTGCCCCGATCATAGACCAATTCGAAGAAAACCTGCCCAAAGTTGATGGGATGCCGTATCTATCCGTCTTTGCATTGACGCACCCTGACGAAGACCACATTCTCGGCTTCGCTGAGCTTCTGGATCGCATCACAATCGGCGAGCTTTGGTTCACACCGCGTGTCTTCAGAGAACACGACGATGATGAAGACGGGATGTGTGACGATGCGAAGGCCTTCCGCGACGAGGCACATCGCCGCGTAACAGCCACCATAAAGGCCGGTGGTGATCCAGGCAGCGGCGACAGAGTTCGCCTCATCGGCTACGACACGTTGCTTCAAGAGGAGCACTACCAGGGCTTTCCCGAGGAGTTTTTCAGTGTTCCTGGGAGCGTCGTTATGACCTTGAACGGAGAAGAACTCGAAGGGGAATGTCGTGTGTTTATTCACGCACCCTTCAAACAGGATGACAGCGTCGGGGATCGTAACGATACCAGCTTGGTTATGCAGGTCGTTTTGGGCGACGATCCGGAGAATGGCGGCGTGCTGCTCTTCGGTGACCACAAATACCCGACCATTCGCAAGATATTCGATGTCTCTAAAGAAAATGACAATGAAGACTATCTGAAATGGCAGATTCTGCTCGCCCCTCACCATTGCAGCAAATCCGTGATGTATCAGGAAGAAGACGGGAAAAAAGTCTTAAAGAAAGACATCCTCGATGATTTCGAGCGCTTGCAAGTAGGTGACGGGGTGGTCGTTTCGAGCAGTGTGTCGGTACCGAAGTCCAATTCAAGTGGAGATAATCCACCTCATGCGAAAGCGAAAGCCCGGTATGAGGAGATTGCCAGTGGCGGATTTCTTTGCACGCACGACGATGGTGGATCTGCCAAGCCGCTTCAATTCAAGCTGGAAGAGAATCAATTGGTCCTTGTAGAATACTCGTCGGATGACGATCCCAACGGTGGAGTCGGAAAAAGTGCTCTAGCCACCGCGGTTGAAACTGCGCGTGGAAGCGATGAAACACCTTCTGAAAAGGTGGGCTTTGGACAGTGGAACTGACTCGCGGGCAAGCACTTGCACTTGAACAGCTGAATGAGATATCCGGTTCATCGGAAGGGGCTCTCGAAGTCTTGGGTGAACCTGAGGCCGAAGAAAATAAGGGCTTTATACGCGTCCGACTTTCACTAGCCACAAAGAGCTACAGGCATCCAAACGGCTTTGCTTTTCGTGATCGTGAAAAGCTGAGGATGATAATTTACCCTAACTTCCCGTTTACCGCTCCGTTTCTCTACTTCTCACATGCTCGCTTTATTGGTGCGCCCCATGTGCAGTGGGGTAACTACATCTGCCTCTATCAGTCTAGCGAAACCGAATGGCAGCCTAGCGATGGCTTATATGGCTTCTTCCAGCGAGTTGATCAGTGGTTGGTTGCAGCCGGGAAGGGTGAGCTTGATCCTGAAGACGCCCCTTTGCATCCACCAATAGCATATTCGTCATCAAATACACAATTTGTTTTTGACTGTGACACTCCGAATTTGGAGGGGCAAGACTCTGTTTGGATCGGACGCGTCGATCTTAGAAAAAAACGTGAAGGCAGATTTGACGTGGTCAATTGGATCGGCCTGGATGATTGGGCCTTAACGAATCAGTCCGAGCATATTGCAGCTGCAGTCCTCCTCTCGAAACCATTGCCGATGGAATACCCCGACACCGTCGATGGTCTGATTAGAGCTCTAGAAAGGAATGGTGTCAGCTTTGATCTAATTTACGTCCTTCTTAAGGCATTTGCGGCTCAGGCGCAGAGAGACAATCCGATATACATCGTGGTCGGAGCGCCGATGCGTCGGAAAGCTGCAGGGGGACCATTGCGGCAACACCTCACAGTGTGGGAGGTCGGTTCTACTGCGGTCAACGCCCTGCAGGATATTAATCTTGGATCTGAGAGAAAAGACGAATCCATCGCAACGCTGGCGAGTTGGACGGTGACAGCAAAGGTTCATTGGTGCCGGTTTTTTGAGAATAGACCTGAAGTCATAAATAGACGAGATATAGGCTCAAATCTAGCTACCATACAAGGTAAACGTATCCTTCTACTAGGTTGCGGCGCACTCGGGTCCGCTATCGCCGAGCACTTGGTGAGAGCTGATGCGAAGACCGTGATCATCGTAGACAATGGCCTCGTCAGTCCTGGCCTACTAGTTCGACAGATGTATGCGGATCGCGATGTTGGCTTACCCAAATCCAAATGCTTGGAGCGTAGATTAAAAGAGATTGGACTCTCGGCCACAATTGAGGCGAGAATTGAAAATTTGCAGTCGGGTGTTGTTGATAATTTCGATCTTTGTCACGTTGACCTGGTAATCAATGCAACCGCATCAGCTCCTGTCGCTCATGCCATCGAACGTGATCTTCGGCGCGCATGCTTTCTCATGCCACTGATCTCGGTGTCGGTGAGCGCCGCTGCGCAATGCGGATCGGTTGTCGTCAAGATGCCCCGCTTCAGTGCGGGCACCACAGTCATCGACAGACTCACAAAGATCGGTTTTGTCAAAGACAATCCTAATCACTCGGCTGTTAACGCCTTTTGGCCCAGTAAATCAGAAACCAAGCAATTCCAGCCTGAGCCTGGTTGCTCGACTCCGACTTTTACTGGGTCCTCAGCCGATTTAGCTGCGCATTCAGCAACCCTGCTTAATGTAGGTTTGCAGCGCATTTCGAGGTTGGATCCAGATCAGGCAAGTTGTGACTTGATTCCTGCGCCTTGGACGGAAGCAAGCGGCAGCGGCACACTTCACTTAACCCTTGATGATCGAGGCAAAACTCATGAGCTTCGGCATGGTTATGAGGTCTTAACCTCAAGAATAGCCCAAAAGGGAATAGCCGCGGAAGTTAGCCGCATTCGGCGCGTGCGTTCGGACAAAGTCGAAACTGGTGGCCTCATTTTCGGTGATATTGATGAAGCGCATGAACGCATCTTTGTTGACTCTGTAACGGGCCCGCCACCTGACAGCGAGGCGAGTGAAGAGAAGTTTCTTTGCGGAACATCAGGCACTCGGAAGATTGGTGTATCGAAACTCAAACAAAGCGGCGGATCAAGCCGCTTCATTGGGATTTGGCACACACACCCCGTTTCACCGGGGCGACCGAGTACCGACGACCTATACGCTATGGTCCGATTGCTGCACTGCCAAGAACATCCACCTCGACAAGTTGTCATGTTGATAATTGGGTATGCCGCTAGCGGTCCTCAGCCCAATTATTTCCTCTTCCATCGGAGAGATATCCGCATCGTAACCGATGATGAGCTATATCTCATGCTGGTTGGTAAAGTTGCAGATTAAAGTCGGTCTTGCTCTTTCCGGTGGTGGATCACGCGCGATGGCTTTCCACCTAGGATGTTTGCGAGCGCTCGATGATTTTGGAGTGTTGTCAAAAGTATCGGTGTTGTCTTCCGTATCCGGTGGAAGCGTAATCGCCGCACTATATGCCTACTACGATGAACCGTTTTCCGAATTTGAACTCAGGGTTCAAACGCTTCTCCGCAAGGGGCTAGTAGGCGGCATTGCGATCCAAACACTATTCTCAACAGAAACTCCAAAGATATTGGCCGCGCAGATGACATCCGGCGTTTGTGCAGCTGTTGGCCGCCTCATCCGATTGGGTGGAAGCGGCCTTGCCGTAGCTGGAGTTAACCGGAAATCGGTCGGGGATTTTACGCAACGCTTTCAAGCACCATTTCCACGATTCGCAAGCCGTTCAACAGCCTTCGAACGTCACTTACGAAAGAACGTCTTTGGGGAGCTTACGGTCGAACAGGTGGCGAGAAAAGACCTTGATGTCGTGCTGAATGCGGCAGAACTCAGTACGGGGACCGCTTTTCGATTTGGTTCGAAGGAAACAGGTGCATGGCGTTATGGGCGACTGGTCGGTGCCCCTCCCCATGTGTCGAAGGCGGTCGCTGCATCTGCTTGCTATCCAGCTCTCCTGCCTTCGTTTGACGAGTTTCTGACCTTTGAAAAAGATGGGAAGAAGAAGCGATACCGCGTAATGCTGACTGATGGCGGAATTTACGACAATCTCGGCATTACCTGCCTCTTGCCGGGGCGTTCAGCTAAGTTTAGTACCAATGTGTCAGACATCGGCTTCATCATAGCTTGCGACGCTGGACAGGGAATGCCATCGGGACTGGCTCGCCCGTACCTCTGGTCAAGTCGGATGTTGATGACCGTGAGTACCATCCATCGGCGCACCCATTCACTTTCCTATGAATTGCTGCATCGGATGAAAGGCACAGGTCAGATAAAGGGGTTCTTGTTACCCTATCTTGGACAGATAGACGAGAGATTGCCCTATATTCCCGGCGATCTAGTCAGACGACAAGAGACCTTCGATTATCCGACGGACTTCAGCGCCATGAAGGAGGCTGATATCGCGCGCCTCAGCCTGCGCGGTGAACAGTTAACGCGCATTCTTTTAGAGTACTATCAACCCGATATTTGAATTTATATTTGCCACGTACGTTAAAAGTGCTGGCGATAAAATAACACAGAATACTTAACTTATGACAAAGCGTAGATTTAACGCTGTGCAGGAAGTAAGGCGCACGAATAAAAGTTATTGAAGATGGCTTTTATTAACGTCCACTTTACGGTCACAGTTCGTTATTTGTCTGGAATTCCAGAATGTCCTTCTAGGCATGAAGCATAGATTCACCTAGGGATAAGCGGGACTGATTTATTAAGTGTTACTTTCGGTGTGGCTTACCTCTGCGCCGAATATCTACCATCGGAAAGTCTGCGGCATTGACCTAGGCTGGCAAGTGTTTCAAGAAGCTCTTCGACGCGGTCTGAACGGGCGCGTTTGAAGGTTGTTCCGCGGTCACGGTTCCAGACCTGTCGAGCGCATTCCGTAGTGCCTTGGCTTGTTCAGCTAGCGTTTTCGGCCACGGTAATTTCTTCTCCACGACAACGGCAGTGGATTCGCTGTGGTGGACATCGATTCCAGTCTGGGTTGCGGTTGTGCCGGCAGGATTCTGGAAGTCAGGTCGCAACCATCTCACGTTTCCACGGCGTTCTTCAGCAGCTCGCTCGGTGTTGAGAGCCACGAGCCGCTCCAACAACGCCTCCTCAGCTTCGGCCTGCTCGGCGGGCTTGTCCTGTAGCGGAGTGGTTCCGCCTGGCTTGCCCACGAGTGCATGAGCGAGATCGTTCCATCCGTAGGCGTCCAGTACGGCGGCATCCAGTTCATCGTGGATCTGGGCAAGTACTGAGATGAGGCCCTGCTCATGGATGCTCTTGTCCTTTGCTATCAGCGGCACGTTTTGGCGCAGCTTCTCCATCACGTTGTACATGTTCGTTAGCGTCAGTCCTGGATGAGCTTTTTGTTGGCGCTTGCGGTGAGCGTCGAGAGACTCGGCCAGTTCACGAATCCGCACGGCTGTAGCGTCGGTTGGAGTGGGGAATGGGAACGGATCAAAGCAAGCAACGTTTCGCCACCGCGGGTCATTTCCGACTCCAAGATTTGAACCGGCTGCCAGCGCCCACTGCACATGGACTCGGGAGCTGAGGACACCCATTGCCGCACTTTCGTCAGTTGCGACGGCAAATAGAGTGTGGTCAGGCACCACCTCTACTGGCAAGAACATGAAGAACCGGTGTTTGGACGTTTCCAGTGTGGCGATGTAGCGGGTAAGCCCGCTGAGTGCGGCGCGCATCGCAGTTCGTGGCTCGCCGAAGACCCACCACTTCTTTCGATAGCTGTCTCGCTTGTTGTGCTCACGAGCAGGCTGCACACGTTCGGCGAGTCGCTGGTAAATCTCGGGATGCCTCGCCAGCAACTCGTCAGCATTCAGACCGAACGCGTCAAGGACGAAGCGATCCTGTGAGCGTTGCGAAAGATCGCGTCCGTTAAAATAAGGCTTGATCAGCACACCCGACGCTGGATTGAGCATCTTGAGAGCATGTGCCTCATCGGCCGTCACTCGGAATTCGCCAACCAGAGTGACGCCCATGAATGAGAGGCCGGTATTCGCCTGAAGGCGTGAAGCGCCAGCAACATCAGCGCCTACGGAAAGGTCGGGAAACAGCTTGCCCGTCCGAGCCACTAACTCCACGTCAGTGCCATCGTCCTCGCTATTTATCTCCGACCTAACGCGAAGCAGATCTCCTGGAAGTTCACCCGCCGCACCCACTGTCATCGAGATCCGCACTGCTGCCCCGTCCGCGCTGTCTACCCATGGGTGGTCAGGGATGGCGAATACTAGCGAGAGCGGCTTTTTATCGGCCATATGGCGCTGGATGATCTGACGGTTGAAGGACTGACGCAGGCTGTTGGTGGTAATCAGGCCAAAGCGGCGTAGCGTACCGGACCGAACCTTCTCGGCTGCCTCGTGCCACCAGTACATGACGTAGTCAGCAGAGTCAGGCACATCAGTCCAGGTTGCACGCAGGGTCTCCACGTAGCCGTCACCTAGCGCCGAGCGCATCCGCTTGTTGCCGATGAACGGCGGATTCCCAACCACATAATCAGCCTCGGGCCACTCCGCCTTGCGCGGGTTGGTATAGCGATAGAGCGGTGTACGGGCAGTGTCGTCGGGAACATCTTCGCCGGTGACGGAATGCTTCTTGAAGGTGCGCCCGTCCCAGCGAGTCACAGGGGCGCCGCTGTCATCCAATACCAACTCTTCCGCATCGAAGGCGAGCACGGCATCGCGGCATTCGATGTTGCGGAAGTCCTTGAGGACAGGGGTCGGTGGGGCGACCTTGCCGCGGGTGCGGAAGTGCCACTGCAGGTAGCCGATCCAGAGCACCATTTCGGCAATGGCGGCGGCACGGGGATTGATCTCCAGTCCCAGGAACTGGTGCGGGTCGACGGTGGAGCCGGCCATGTCGAGCATCTCTTGCCCGGCGCCGAGCGTGTCGAGCATGTCGAGCACTTCGCCCTCCAGGCGCTTGAGGTGCTCCAGGGTCACGTAGAGGAAGTTGCCCGAGCCGCAGGCCGGGTCGAGCACCCGCACATGGCACAACCGGTCGTGAAAGGCGCGGATCTCGGTGGCGGCTTCCTGCTCCTTGCCCTGGCGGTAGAGAGTCAGGGCCGCGGCCTGGGCGTTGGTCCACTCTTCGCGCAGCGGCTCGACGACGGTCGGCAGCACGAGACGCTCGACGTAGGCACGCGGCGTGTAGTGCGCGCCCAGTTTGTGGCGCTCTTGCGGTTCCAGGGCACGCTCCAGGAGCGTACCGAATATGGCGGGTTCCACCTCGCGCCAGTCGGCCCGGGCCGCCTCGATCAGCAGCTCGATCTGCTCGCGGGAAAGTGGCAGCGCGGCCGGCTGGGCGAACAGGCCGCCGTTGAAGCGCAGCAGGTCGGCACGGAGCGCCACCGAGAAGCCGCCGCTGTTCATGTTGCGCCACAGCTCCTCGACGACCGGGCAGAACGAGTCGGGGGCGTCGGTCAGGCTCTCCAGCAGGGCGGTGAAGCTGCGTTCCGGGAGCAGGCGCACGTCCTCGGCGAACATGGTGAACAGGCAACGCATCAGGAAGGTGGCCACCGACTCGGCCGCATGGCCGGACGCCTCCAGGGACTTGGCCAGGCGTGCGAGGCGCGCGGCAATGTCGCGGGTGACCCGGGCGCTGAGGCGGGCCGGGTCGAGGGCGAGCGGGTCGGTCCAGACGGCGCGCAGCGTGGCGCGGGTGCGCTCGTCACGCAGTGCCTCCATGCCGATGCGATGGCTGCGCGGTTCGGGGTAGGGGACGTAGGCGCCGCCGCTGCGGGTGAATTCGGAATAGACCTCGATGCAGTGGGCCACATCGACGACCAGGACGAAGGGCGGGCGGCCTTCCGCGGCGGGCAGCGCGCGGGCGTACTGCTCGGCCTGGCCGCGGGCGCGCAGCATCGCCTCGTCCCAGCCCTTGCTCCCGCGGGTGGCGGTGCCTTTCTTCCGCCTGGCCCGCCGTTCGCGCTCGGCCTCTGAAAAAGCCTCGGCGGCCTCCTCCTGCTCGACCCCCTGCTTGGCCTCCAGGACGAAGCAGCCGCGCTTGTAGAGGTCGATGTAGTTCGGGGTCACGCTGCCGTCGGCGCGCTGGCGCGCGACGCTGCGCTCGAAGACGTAAGCGTTGTTGGTGTTGTCCGGGGTGGCGGGGTCGGGCCGGGGGACGTCCAGCAGCTCGCACAGTTCGGCGAGGAAGAGCTGGTAATTGGAGCGCTCGGCCGCGCCCGAGTCGCGCCAGCGTGCGATGAAGAGATCAACCGGGTCCGTGGTCATCGTTCAACTGCTCGCCGTGCTGTTGGTTCTGGAGGCTTGCCGATTGGCACTTTGTGTTGCTGCGATAATTGCGCGGTCGGTATAACTATATCGACGGTCGAAAATGTATTGGCTGGCGCTATGCCGTCCATGGAGAGTCTTCACATGAAGTGCCCAGGGTCGCACCGCTCAGAACGCACGCGTGCGTTTCCCGTGCGTTTCCGTGCGTTCTGTCAAGCGGCACCCAGATTTTCGCACTAAGGCGACACCTTCCTTTGCACGCTGGTGCATGCCGGGAGTAGTAATCAAGGCAATCACGTCGGTCCGTCTCGGCAAGCCACGCCAACCGTGCTCGTCCGCCGATCTTCCTGGCATCCGTCATCTCGGTGCGAACATGGGCATCGCGCGCCGCATGAACGCGTCGAACAGCGGGACGGTGAACGCCATCTCGCCATGGGAGGGACTGTAGACCATGCCCTTCTTGATCAGGTTGGCGCGCACGGGTCCCAAGGTCGTGATCTTGGCACCCAGCGTGTCAGCGATATCGCCGGTGCGGTGGGGGCCGCTGCCCAGCTCGGCCATTGCGCGAAGGTAGTGGCGTTCCCGCGGCGTGAGCCGGTCGAACCGCACTCGAAAGAAGTTCTCATCGAGTCGACGGGTGACGGTTTCGGTCGATTCGCGGATCACCCTCAGCGAGATCGGCGACGCTTCGGCGTGGTTCCAGGCCTGATACCCCCACTCCTGCAGAAAGTAAGGGTAGCCCTTCGTCAGCCGGTAGATTTCGTGGAGCGCATCCTCGGCGATCGTCTCGCCGGCTTCCTCGATGGGCTCGTGGATCGCTCTCGCTGCATCGGCCTCATCCAGAGGCCCCACGTCGGGAAAGCTGAACAACCGCTCGGCGTAGGATTTCGACTCGCCGGCCAATCCTGGCAGGATCGGCAAGCCGGCGCCGATCAGCAACAACGGCAGCTGCCGCTGCTGCATCCGGTGCATGGCCATAATCAGGGCGCTTAGCTCGCTCGCAGCGAAGTATTGAATCTCGTCGATGAGGATCGCCACCGCGGCACCGCGCTCTTCCGCGGCTTCGGCGATGGCGGTGAACAGGCTCGGCAGATCGACTTCAAGATCGCCGCTGTCGGCGGTGCCGGCCTCCGGTTCGATGTCGATGCCGATGTCGATCTCGCCGATCTTGACCCGGATGGCGCCGATGAAGCTCTTCAGCACCGCCAGCCCGCGGCGCGCCTTGTTGCCGGCGCCGGCGAGGCGATCGAGCTCGTACAGCAGGCGGCGCAGGTGTGGCGCCAAGAGAACGGCCAGTGACTTGCCTTCATGGGCCTCGACGAGGATGGTGCGGTAACCCGCACCCTGGGCCATGCGCTCGATCTCGTTGAGCAGGACGGTCTTGCCAACCCCGCGCAGACCGGTCAGCAAGAGGCTCTTTTCTGGCCGTCCCGCACGGATGCGCCCCAGCAGCACGCGGGCCTCTTCCAGGATGTTCTCCCGGCCCGCCAACTCGGGCGGCGGTGACCCAGCACCGGGTGAGAACGGGTTTCTGATCTTGTCCAATTGGGTTCGACCCCTGGCCGTTTATATGCATTTATACGCCTCAATACGTATAAATTGAAATAACTCTGTATAGTCGTCCCCACGGCTCAAGGTGTGAGGTGGATCGGTTCGCTGTCATGCAGAGGCCTACGGAATTGCAGCGCAATTGCACTAAGCGATGCAATCAAGAGTGCTTGAGTGCAATTATCATCTGAAGATTCAGCGGGTTGGAATTGAACGTGACCCCGCCTCCAGGGCCGTGCGCGTCTCCGGGAACGGGCGGTTGCGGATGCCCTCGAGCAGCTACAGCATCTAGTGTACTGCTTCACTCTTGGAGGTACATTCAGAGCCCCCCGAAAGTACCAGGACAAGGCGCGGTGCGCAGGCAATGGCCCGGTCCTTGTCCAGCACCGCAACGCGGTCATGGTGCTTTCGGGGG
>Ga0326597_10006100_pt1 | contig 16582 bp, 15 predicted proteins | sample RVTome_12_FD_203789 | JGI IMG/M metagenome (GOLD analysis project Ga0326597, IMG submission 203789) | Soil microbial communities from uranium-contaminated site in the Upper Colorado River Basin, Wyoming, United States - RVT100D185 | ecosystem: Environmental > Terrestrial > Soil > Contaminated >...
CATAAACCTGCGCAAAGCGGCGCCACAGTGTGTCGCGGTAGCCGCGATACTGTCCGCCGAGAATCGCCAGCGTGTGTGCCAGCCCTTTGGCGCGTAGATCCGATAAACGTTCCGTGACCAACTTGAGAGCTTCGTCCCAGCCGATGGAGCGAAATCGCCCGCGCTCGCCGGTGCGAGCCATCGGACCTTTGATACGGTTCGGATCGTAGAGCAGTTGCAGCCCGCCAAAAGCCTTGGGACAGACCGCGCCGCGATTGATTGGATGAAGTGGGTTTCCTGAGATCCCAGAAACCTCGCCGTCGAGCGTGCGCGCCAACAAGCCGCAGCCGCCTGGGCACTGTTGGCAGATCGTCGGCACGACGACTTCTTCCGGCTTCGCCCACCGTCGCACGTCACCCGCGACTTGGTCCACCGCGGCGAGTTGATTCTGCACCAGAGCCGCCGTGCCGGCGGCGCCGGTCAAAGTTTGCAAAAATCTTCGTCGAGTAAAACGCATCGCAGCCTCACCGATGACAAACCAGACAATCGTTGACCAGCTGTTTGGACGACACGGGAGCAGAGTACATGACTTTAATCTGAGGAGTGGCGGCTGATCGCGATTTCATATGGCAAGCGATGCAATCGTCCATCGACAGCGTCTTGAGCGGTCGCGGCGGCGGCCGGTCGAGAGTTTCCATCGGTCCGTGACATGACTGACAAGCGAGCTTGGCGATCGAGACGTGAACTCGATGAGAGAAGAACACATGAGAAGGTAAGCGCCACACCCGTTGCCAGGGAATTTCTTGCCCCTTCTCGCCAAATGCTTTGAGTTTTTCTATCTCAGGGTTTTTCGAGTCGCTGCTCGCATGACAGGCCAAACAAAGCGCCGTGGGCGGCCGGCCGGCAACGAGATCTTTTTCGGCGCGCTGATGACAACCGGTGCAGGGAATGTTTTGCGCGATATGAGTCTTGTGCGGAAACTCGATGGGCTGCTTGATTCCCGACACACCCCAATCCGCCCAATAACCGAAGGCCAGTGCTACTAAGACAACTCCCAGGATCAAAACTATTCGCTTCAAATCTTATCGTGCGGCCGCTTGCCTGCCATCACGCTCCTTGACCTGACCCAGCAATCTTGTCAGCGAAGAGCGCAAGCTGTGTGCCACCGGTCTTTTGCTATCTTTATACGAGAGAAGGATGATTCTATTCCCGTAAGTGAGAAAAGTTTTTAGTCAGGATCGCAGGATTCGGAATGGCGTACTTAAAGCTGGCGATCGATGAAGGGTGAAATGCAATCTGAGAGCTTAGCTTTTAGAAAAATAAGGCATCCATTATATCGAGTCACGTTCCCGCTTGTGCGCGAGCCAACTCGGAGTCGAGCTTTCGCAGCCGGTGACATAGATGCTCCAGGATACGAAAGGCGAGCGCAGGATCCTGCTGTATTCGGCGGAGCAGGGTCTTCTTGTCCACTGTTAAGACCCGGACAGCGCCAAGGGCGCGTACGGTTGCGGACCGAACCTGATCTTCAAATATAGCCATTTCGCCAAAGAAATCATTTTCGCCCAACACATTCAGAGGTACAGTTTTGCCGTTGACCTCTTCCACGACCTCGGCTTTTCCCGCTTGGATTACGTACATGCAATTTCCTACGTCTCCCTGCCGGATAATAACCTCTCCGTCCTGATAAACTTTTCCCACCCCAGTTGTTTCCATCACGTCCTCCTATGAGCTGTTGGCCCATTTAGGCGGTAAATTCGCGGCAAGAACGTTCCATAGAAAACTGCCGAGGAAACCCGGACGAATCGCGCGCATAATGATTTCTCGATACGGTGCGCTGCCAGTGAAAAGATCCCACAAAACCATACTCATGCGCGGGTTGCCGCCCTTGTCTCGCTGTTCCCGCGACACCATGCGCAGAATCCCACGAATGTCGCGGGGCCGCTTTTGAACCAGGCGCGTCCATGCGAAAATGGCTTTACCGATCTTGTTGTCGACATCGATTTGACGGCAGGTCGGCCAGTAGTGGCGCCCAAAGCTTTCGGAGGATACGCCATGGAACACAGCCGCTTCGGCGGCAGCCTTGGCCGTTCTGTAAGCCGCTCCAATGCCGTCCTTGAACAATCGGGTCACTCCGGAATCGCCAATGAACACGAACCGATCGCCAAACGGCTGAACAGCCGCGCAGGTGTTGATGTGGGGAGAACAGTGGCAGGGGGGAACCTCCGGCGACACCTCCGGAGGAAAACATCTCCTGACCGCCGGCGATTCCAAGAAAGATTTTATCAGCGGCGCGTCGATGTCTTCGCCGAGAAGACAGACAGTCACATATTCACCCTTGGGTATAATCGCCGCGAATTCTAGGCGGGGTAAGTTGAGCAAGAAGACATGCATCGAGTCGCCGAAATACGCTTCGATAGTCTCTTGCCCGAGCTTGTACTCGCAGATAAAGGTTTTGGTAATTCCCGGTGGCTTGTAATTGGGAACTATCTCTTGGAAGACCTTGAGGCTTGCCGAATTGACGCCCACGGCGACAGCCAACAGGTCATAGGCCTGAAGCGCGCCACGGCGAGTTTTTAATTGTGGCCTTCCAGCTTGCCAACTGAGGCCGTCGACCCGGTCACGCACCAGTTGCGCGCCTTTGTTCGCTGCCAGGTTTTGGAGATGGCGGTCGAAGCTAAGCCACTGAATCTGTTTTACATCGATGTCCCTTGGTCCGGTGCCCCTATGTATGGCCGCGATTCTCTTCTCGTGGAGCGGGGTATCGATGCGAACGCTACCGAAGTCCGTGTGTAACATATAAGCGTCGATGCCCCTCTGTACCACCGTAGAGGGCAGGTTGATGCCCTCCGTGGCGAGCATCTGGACCAAAGATTCTGAAATGATTCCGCCGCACATGTTGCAGCCGGCTGGGCCGATAGCTGAAAAGTCGCGCGGATCATAGATGTCGACTTGGACATCAATGCCAAGCCTCTGAGTCATATCGAGCAAAAAGTAGCTGAAAAAGGAGCCGGCCGGCCCGCTTCCGATGACTCCCACGCGAGAGTCCCTGTCGAGTTGGAGGTTATCGGCGCGAGTTCCGATCTGGGGAAACAATCTCCTGGAGATATCCCTATTCCGCTTGAATGAGCGAAAGAATGTCGCGCTCATGCGGCTTACGCCGGACAAGAGTCCCGTGAGCCGTGAGCCGCTGCTCAGTACACTGAATCTTCGCATCTTCGAACCTCCCGGCCCGCAGGTAAAACACCCTGACCGGCGCGAACAATCAGCGGAAGCACGAAGCAAATCAGCAGGATTTTCTGTTTGTTTTAATAAGCAAAAGCAAGGCCATTAGCCATACAAAGAAAGTCTTCGATGGAGTCCGTAATAATAACCTTAATTTTTCTAGCCCAGGGTTTGAACAATGTGGGAAAACGGCAATGAACTGTTCCAATAAATAAGAATCACAGCTCACGATGCTCGCGGTGATTCAAATCTAGAAGCAAGAGGAATTATTTTGCTGGCTTGTAAGGAGGATTGGCGAGACTACGAATGTACGCGACCATATCCGAGATATCTTGATCGGTGAGCTTCTTATTCGCAGCCGGCATGACCGCCGCTTTCTGCACGGCCTTACCACCTTGTTTGATAATGTCAAACAAATACTTATCGGTCAGAGCGTTCATGGCCCTGCCGTCGGTATGATCCTGCGGCTTGGGATTTAACGCCGCCGCCGCCGCTCCATCCCCCTTCCCCGTCGCGCCGTGACATCCGACGCAGTTGGCGTCGTATTTGGCCTTCCCAGCTTTCGGATCGCCCTTCGTCTGAGCAAATCCTAAGCCGGGGGCCGACAAAATTAACACCAAACCAAAACCAACAAACAATCCAAATTTCATCTTCCGTGTTTCCCTTCTCTTTAGTTTAGACGGATATCTGTAGTTTTTATTCTAGTCTATAAAAAGCGCAATAACTAACGCGGCGATTTTCACTATCAAGATTTTTGCGCCTATGCGCAAAATCTTTTTGGGACAAATGACCGAAAACGCCTAACAGTTCGAGTCGCGCTGGCCTTGCGCAGACCAAAGCGTTTCACCAACGCTCTGTGAGCAGGACCAGAAACAAAGCCGCTGCAATCGACTGTTTCAAGTTTCCTCCCCGCTTTTGCTGAACCTAAATCTCACTGAATCATCGTGATTACCGTGGCCAATAATATATCTTACGTTTCCCTGTCTGTTGGCCAAATAGCCCACGATAAACTTCCAATCAGAAGTGGTATTTCTTTTTTTTCAGGGCTTCACTGTTTTTTAAGAATTTTAAGATACTCCACAATGTCGGTGATCTGTTGCTCGGTCAGAGTCGTCTTCCATTCCGGCATGTAAGGAGAACCATGAAAGGTTTTCGCCGCTCCTTCAAAAATAGTCTGTTTGATCTGCGCCTCGTGTCCCTCAATGACGAAATCCTTGGATGTGAAGTCGCGCGGCTTCACGCCCGTGAGGTTTTTTGCCGCCGGTCCCCGCCCATCACCTTTCGCTCCATGACATGCTGAGCAGAAAGTGTCGTAGATGTCCTTGCCCGCCGAAATACTCACATGCTTACCGGGCAGCGATAAACTACGCATATAGGCGATGGCGTCTTGCAGAGCCCCCTTCTTCAAAACGTCACCGATCACCATGGTTCTGTGGCTGGCGCCTGTTTGACCCTTCGTGTCCACGAGGCCCGATACGATTTCCAGGTCGGTTCTTTTTCCGAAAACACGAGGATCCGTAAGATCAGGCGGAGGATAAGCCAAGTACTTGCCGGCGGGCCCGTCGCCTCGCCCATAGTTCCCGTGGCATGTCCAACACAGGCTCTTGAAAACTTCCTCGCCCCGTTTGACGTCCGCCTTGGAACTCACCTGAGCTGCGCCTGCGCCCATCACCACCAAACAACTGCCGAAAAGCATCCAGACACCAGGTCTCATTTTTCACCTCCCTGGAGGCGCCGCAGATAGATGACGATTTCCCATCGTTCACTCGGCTGTAAGGCATCTCCCTGTCCGGGCATCAGAGGGCCACCATCAGTTATCGTCTGATAAAGAAACCCATCCGGCCGCTTGCGAAAAACCTCAAGCGTAAGATCCGGCGGCGGAACGAACTTGCCAGAGACCGGGCCTCCTCCTTTGGCGTCAGAACCGTGGCAAAGGGTACAGTAAATGTCGTAAAGTTTCTTGCCGCTCGCCACGGCGGCGGCGTTTGGTTGGATCGGGTTACGAAGCTTCTTTCCCGCCTCAACCCGATCCACAGGGAGATCTTTTCCTTGTCTCGGGATGGAATTCTTCGGCACAGGGAGCGGTGCCTCCTGAGGCTTGACGGAAGGTTGCTTGATCATATCCTTACGCCAAAACCAGCCATAAGCGGGGCTAACGCCGATAAGCAGTAACGCGATGCCCATCGACAGCCCTCGTCCCCAGGCTCTTGAGAGACCGCATACGGGAAAAAGCTTCACCGTTCGAAAATTTTTTATTGCCATTAGCCAATACTCATCGTCATTCAGCGATCTAAACATTGACCGCGCTCTGTCCTGCGCCTTTATTCTCCAACAAGACGGCAGACTGAGCCGAAGCAAATGCGAATGGAATGACCGGAAACCTTCTTAAGAAGAAAAAATAACTCAAGCCACACGCCCCTAAGAAACCCGCGGCCACGCCGATTTCGATCCATCCGAGCGGGACAGAATCGCTATGCCAGAGGGACGGCACAATCAAAACATACCGCTCTAGCCAAAGTCCGAGCGCGATCAAAACGCCTAAGCTGAACACGATCGCTGGCACCCGCTTTGCCCGTTGGCTCAAAGAGATCAGAAAGGGAATAAAAACGCTCAGCGCTAAAACACTCCAGGAGAATATTGCCCATGGCATCTTCCAGACTCGCAGGATGATGAATTGGGTCTCTTCCGGCAGATTCCCATACCAGATCACGATGTACTGGGACCAAACCATGGCGAAGTAAGTCAGGTTAAATCCTAGCAGTAGCCGTCCAAGATCCGAGAGCTGAGACGGTGTCACGACTGAAGAACCCACTTGCCCTTGCATCAAAACACACACCAACGCGAGACCCGCAAGACCGAGGTAAAAGGTGCTGATGAAGAAATAGCCGCCAAAGAGAGAGCTATACCAAAAAGGATCCAGGGCCATAATTAAGTCGAATGCCATGAACGTATAGGTCATGGGATAAGCCAGAAGAACCCCTGCCGCCAGAACATCCATCCCGCGTTGGCAACGCTGGTTTTCTACTGCTTCTCCTTGCCAGCCATCGGTGATCCACTCGTAAAGCCAGCGCCGGGGTCGAAGTTTGCGCTCCTGGGCCCAACCGACCTCCAATCGAACCGAGTAGTAGACAAAGAAGAGGCTCAAAACCGTCATCAGTGCGAGCCCCAGCCCGCCTCTGACGAAGATAAACCGGGGATCGAACCAAGCGCCGCGGGCCGGGTTCAGCTCACGCGCGGGAGAAAGAAACCTGTCCAGGGTAAAATAGAGCGGCAAGAAAAGCGCGAAATTTACCGGCAGAAACGCCACCATCCCCTCGCCACACCGGCGCACTGATGGTCCCCACTTGCCCCCTACGACGTGGTAGATGGCGGCGAACACCACCGCACCCTGCGCCATCCCGCCCCAGAAGAGAAAGTTGATCAAGTAAGCCTGCCAACCTCGAAGCGGGTCTATCCGCAGAGCGAGAAAAAAAATCAGCGCACCGCAGCTCAGCAGTGCGCCGAAAATCGCCTGCCATCTCGGCGACACTTGAGGAAGTAACTTCCAGCTCTGCTCGCGCTCCTGTTGCAAAACCATCACCTCAAACTTTACAACGCTGGGTCTTGCCCGGCGCGAAGAATCTCCTCCGCGCCGGCGTTTTTAAGTAACGAAGTCACCGTTTCGTAATCCTTATCCGCGCAACGGACCCAAAGGCCGAACTGATCTTCGGAAAAGCGCGGCTGATACGCCGGTCCGATGCCGACCACCGGCAAGCGTGCATTGAGCAGCATCCCTCCCAGAGTCAAGAGCCCGCCAAATAGAATCGTCAGCTCAAAGACGATGATTAAAAACGGCGGGATCGAAACAATCGGTTTTCCTCCCGTGATCATAGGATAATACAACGACGTAGCGATGGTCAGCGTGAAACCGGTCAGACATCCAAGCAAACAGCCCACCAGCGTAAAATAGCGTACTGGGCTAACCGGTTTTTCCAATGCCTCGTCAATGGCATGATGGGGTACCGGAGAAAGGGCTTGGAGCTCTCGATAGCCCGCCTCGCGCAATTGCTCGATGGCCTCAAGCAGGCTATCGACGTAACGGAAACTTCCCACCAGACCTGTAACGGAATCAGCCATGTTAGTTCTCTCCGGCCTGGCTCTTCATGGGAGGCGGCAACTCCTCTTTGACTTCGACAATCGAGATCACCGGCAAAAATTTAATGAACAATAGAAACCAGAGGAAAAACCAGGCGAAGGCGCCGAGGGTGATGCTGATATCGACCCAGGTGGGAATGAATAGTCCCCACGAGTAGGGGTCGTACTCATGAGCCAGACCGGTTACGATGATCACGAAACGCTCCATCCACATGCCGATATTGATCAAGATGGCAATCATAAGAAGCCAAGGAGTGCTGGTCCGTATCCGTTTGACGAAGAAGAGCAGCGGCACCAGCGAGTTAAACAGAATCATGATCCAGAAGGGAATGGCATACTCTCCGGTCACCTGATACGTGAAGCGCTGCCACTCGGGAACGTTATTGCTGTACCACGCGATGTACGTCTCCACGGCATAAGCGTAGCCGACGATCAGTCCCGTGAGGATGATGAGCTTGGCGAGATTCTCGAGATGCTCCTGGGTGATATAAGCATCCAGACGAAAGGTCCGCCTTAATAGAATCAGCAGAGTGATGACCATGGCCAAGCCCGAATGGATCGCGCCGGCCACGAAGTAAGGCGCGAAAATCGTGCTGTGCCAACCCGCGACAATGGATTGGGCGAAGTCCCAAGAGACCACGCTATGAACCGAGATGACGAGCGGGGTTGCTAGGGCCGCAAGAAAAACATAGGCAGCCTTGTAATGGTGCCACTGCCGGTCGGTTCCCTGCCAGCCCTGCGCCATGAAAGCATAAATTTTTTGCCGCCAGCCCGAGCTTCGGTTCCGAACAATGGCCATGTCGGGAACCAGACCGGTGAAAAAGAACAGGACGCTGATGATCATATAGGTCATGACCGCGAAGACGTCCCAGACCAGCGGCGAGCGAAAATTCACCCACAACCCACCCAACTGTGAGTAAGGCAAAAGCCAGTGAAAAACCCATGGACGGCCCAGATGGATAATCGGGAATAGGCCGGCGGTAAAGAGGGCAAACACTGTCACCGCCTCGGCGGTTCGATAGATACTCGCCCGCCATCTCACTCGAAACAAATAAAGGATGGCCGAGATCAACGTGCCTGAATGGGCGATGCCAACCCAAAAGACGAAATTCGTGATGTCCATGGCCCACATCACCGGATGGGTCAGCCCCCAAACCCCAAGGCCGCGCTCGATCGTGTAGCGCCAAGCGAAGATTCCCCACCCAAGAACGACGAGATCGATGAGGAGCAAGGTGTAGTAGCGCCTTCCCGGAGCCGTCATTACTCGGAGGATGTCGCGGTCGACCTGGCTGTAAGTTAACTGAGGCACCTATCCCTCCACTGGCCCGACCTTGATCTTCTTCAAGTAGGTGATCGCGGGTCGAGTGTTAAGATGCTCCAACACATGGTACCCGCGCGGGTCCTTGGACAGCTTCGACACTTCACTCTGCGCATCGTTGAGATCGCCAAAGACAATCGCCCGCGTGGGACAGGTCTGCGAGCATGCCGGTTCAATTTCTCCTTCCCGCACCTCGCGCTCCTCTTGTTTGGCGCCCAGCTCCGCCGCGCGGATGCGCTGGACACAAAAAGTGCACTTCTCCATGACCCCCATCTCCCGCACCGTAACATCCGGATTGAGCTGAAGGCTCAAAGGCTCGGGCCACTTCGCCGTATACCAATTAAAGCGACGGACCTTGTAAGGGCAGTTGTTGGAGCAGTACCGTGTTCCCACGCATCGATTGTACACCTGGGCGTTGAGTCCCTCTGGATTATGATAGGTTGCGTAAACCGGGCAGACCGGCTCGCAGGGCGCATTGTCGCACTGCTGGCAAAGCATGGGGATAAAGTGATGATCGGGCTTGTCGTCGGTCCCTTCGTTGTATCTCTGAATGCGGATCCATGACATCTCCCGCCCGTATGCCACCTCCTCCTTACCCATAACCGGAATGTTGTTTTCCGCGGCGCAGGCCACCGCGCAGGCGTTGCACCCGATGCAGGCGTTCAGATCGATCACCATCCCCCAGCGGTGCTTGGCATGTTCATGCTCAGGATACATCTGGAGAAGGTGGGGATGCGCTTCTTTCTCTCGGCCGCTTTGGAGCGCTGCCAGGGGAATGGTCTGCACGATCTCGCGATCATGGGAACGATCGCTCCCGAACGTAACGGCCAACCGATGCTTCATCCCCGTTGGCCGGACCACCACTCGTGTCCCTTGCCAAATCAGGGCACCCGACTCGGCGTCGGCTTCTCCGGCAAGCAGAGAAATCGGACTCGCTCCCCGCCCCTGCGCATAGCGGCCAAAGGCGCTGTGGCCTTGCCCGACGGGAACCGCAACGGTTCCGAGGCGCATACCGCTGGAGATATGAACCGGTAGTTTGATTTCGCCGGAGGGGGATTGGATCTGCAGCAAATCATTTTTTTTGATGCCAAGCTTTTTGGCGTCATCGGGATGGATCTCCAGCCAGTTATCCCAGACGATCTGGCTGAGCGGATCGGGCATTTCCTGCAACCAAGGCCGATTGGCCATTCTCCCGTCATAAAAAGTCAGAGAAGGATACGGAACTAGCGTGAGACCATCCTGCTGGCCGACAAATGCCGCGGGCCGGAAGCTTTTCCGAAGGACCTCTGGATTCAATCGAACCGGCTTGGTGGGCACGCTTTGAAAGCTTCCGCCCCGGCGCACCGAGTCGACCCAAAAGCCCTCGAAATCCATATCCGGTTTCATCCTCTGATAAAACTCTTTCCATTGATCCCTGAGATAAAGATAAAAATTTTCCCACGGCAATTTTTCTTTGGTCTCTAACCGCCGCGAAAGAGACAGAAGGATGTCACCCAGAGCCCGTGTATCGTAGAGCCGCTCCATCACGGGCTGCTGCAGCCCCTGAATTCCAGTCCGCGGCTCATAGTCTCCCCAGCTCTCGAGAAAGGTGTTCTCCGGCAGGATGAGATGGGCTGCCGTGGCGGTCTCGTCAGGAAAACTGGAAAAACTCACGACCAGGGGAATCTTGGCCAATGCTTCTCGAAAGCGTTTGCCTTCTGGAAGGTTGAAGAGCAGATTAACACCGGCCAACAACAAAAGGGAAATCTCTCCCTGCTCCATTACTCGCAGGAGGTTTTGCATCGATCGGTAACTGGAAACCTGCCCGGCAGCGGCTTGGGGACCAAACCTTAGCGTCCCGCCCTGCGGCTCAGAGCCTACTGGCGGCGTGCCGCCGACATTACCGGCAACATAGTTCAGAAGATTCACGGCAAGGCAGATCTCTGTCGCGTTCGAACTTTTGCCGTCAGCCAAAGCCAGACTCGGGTGATTCTTCGCAAAGGCCCGCGCCAACACCCGGATTTTGTCCGCGGAGATACCGAGCTGCTTGGCAACCGCATCAGGAGTATAGGCCGCCGCAAGATTCTGAAGCTCTTTCCGTTCTGCGCCAGGTAGACCCTCGGCGAATCCTTCGGCGATGATGGTATGGATCATTCCGAGAGCCAGGAAAGATTCGTTCCCCGGTTGTACGGCAATCCATTCATCGCAGTTTGCCCCGGTTAACGAAAGCCTGGGTCCGATATAAACCGACCGTCCCATACGCCCCGCTCGATAGGTGCGCATGGAAGCAAAATGGCGCGCATGCTCTACAGGAGAGAGCCAGGTCTCTAAGAAATCCGCTCCGAAAGACAGAATGAAATGGGCATTTTGGAGATCATACTCAGGAATCTCATCGACGCCAAAAACAAGTCGATTCGCTTCCCTCAACGACTCTTGGCTAACAGGCTCGTAGCGGAGGCGCCTTCCACCCCCTAAAGATTTCAGCCATAAGTCGATCAGGTTATCCAGGCTTCCCGTGATCAGGGGCGTCACGAAAGCGACCCGCTCCCCTTGCCCTTTGATCTCTGCAAGACGGGCGACGATAAGCCGCTCGGCTTCATCCCAAGATGTCGGTTGGAAAGTTCCATCCGCCCCTCGTCTCAGAGGCTGTCGGATTCGGTCCGGATTGTAGAGTCCTTGAACACTGGCTTGCCCGCGAGCACAGAGTCGCCCTTGGTTTACCGGATGGTCGGGATTACCCTCCACCTTAATGGCGCGCCCTTCCATCGTCTTGACCAACATACCGCACCCTGCCGGACATTCGCGGCAAACCGTGGCATACCATGTCGCTTGGCCAGGGATGATTTCGTCCGCCGGAATTAAGTAAGGGATAAGTGTCCTCGGTGAATCGGAAGAGCATCCCGGCAACGTCGCCGCCACTCCGCTTATCCCCAGAACCTTTAAAAAATCTCTTCGCTTGATATCCATGCCGGCTCGTCAATCGTTATTCGTCAATCGTAAGACACAAGAAAGCTAGGAGGCTTTCTAGCTTTGTGACCATGTGCTATTCGCCATTCGCCATTTGCTCACCGATGACAGATCACACAGTCGATACTGACCTTTTCTTTCCGGTGGCAAGCCAAACACTCGCTCATGATCAGACTGTTCGGTTGGGTTTCCTCCATTGTTTCGATCGGGCCGTGACAGGTCTGACACTTGACCCCAGCCCGAACATGCGGCCAGTGCTCGAAGAACACAAAATCCGGCATCGAAGTTACTTTGACCCACTGGATCGATCGCTTTTGATTCCAGTGATTCTGCAGCTTTTGGACTTCAGGCTTGTTCGCCGCGGTAATCTTATGACAACCCACGCAGCGCTGGACCGTCGGGATACCCGCCACACCGGCGCGCCGGGCGTAACTGTGACAGTACTCGCAAGCGATCTTGTATTCTCCCGCGTGGATCTTGTGGCTGAAAGCGACAGGTTGCTTCTCGCCTTTCGCGCCGCCGGAGGTCGCTAGAAAAACGGCGCCTATAAAAAGAACTAAAACACCGCTGCCTGCGATTACTTTGCCCCTTGTCATTATCTATTCACGCTACCGAGGCTTAACGTAGCAGTGGTAGATGTGAGTCCCAGCTGTGGGTCTGCGACAAACTCGTAGGGATGTGCCTCGCCTGGTTATCTCTGTTTCCTGAGATCCACATCAATCGCTAAAACCTCTCCGTCGCGAACCAGATTGAAAGGCACCGCCTTGCTCCCGAATTCGGGATGCCAAACTTCAACTCGGTATTTCCCAAGGGGAACACCACTTAGCTGATAATTTCCCCGCTTGTCTGTAACAGCAAAATAGGGATGTTCCTTCACCACAATGTAGGCCTCCATACCGGGATGGACATGGCACAGAATTTTCACCACGCCGGATTTATCGAAGGTAACACTGCGCCTTCTACCTGGAGAATAAAGACCAAGATCGAATTTTTTGGCCTCGGATGCTGAGAACACGTTGTGGAAGGTCTTATCGTTGTTGGCGAACTCCACAGCCGTTCCGGCCACAACCGGCAAGACATGAGGGAGAAATTTCAAATCCTGTTGGTCCATTACTGCCGGCTTTGGTTTTAGACTTGAAATTTGAGATTTGAGGTCTTCCCTGGACAGACCTTCAACCGAGACCACAGCTTCCGAAGTCGGCCTCCCGCCTATGGTAATGGTCCCTCTAACAATTCCTATCTTGCTCGGTCCTTCACCGCCAAAGGTAACCGCGGGAAAAAATGGTCCGACAAGGAAAAGGAGCCAAAGATGATACCGCTTCATTTTTTTCCTCACTTGCCCAACCAGGGAATCGCCTTGAAGGAATAGGCCAGGCCGAAGGTGATTCCCCAGTTATCCGAGCCCCGGCTTAAGCCACCAAAGCCTGCAGCGTCAAACTTTATCCCCCAAGGGCTCTTCCACGCGAGCCCACCGAGAGCGGTATTGTCGGGGAGAGATCCCCGAACTGACTCACCCCGAAATTCCGCTACAGCGGCTAATTCATGCGTGAGAGGTAACTCCCCAGCTATGGCCCAAAGCAGAGAGCCGACAGTGCCTAGGGACCTCTTAGGGCTTTCCAATACGCCACCTCCCAAGTTGAGGTGATACGTTAGCGGCCCGGCCTCCGCCGTAGTCACAAGTACCCCCGTAAACCCTACTTTGCGAGAGGGGGCAGAAAGCAACTCCCGCCGTTGCGTGGGCAAAAGAAGCGTCATCTCTACAGTAAAGGAAGGAACCGCCCCCTCTCCCTCAAAAAACCTAGTTTTCGCCGTCACGGATGTTTCAGCGACGCTTCCCAGTCGCCTGCGCCGACTTCGCTCTATTTTCTCGCGGACTAAATCAAACCCGGTGCCAATATCGATCTCAAAATTGTCTGTCAGACCAATGTTAAAGACAACACTCGGCAGGTTCCAGCTTGACTCATTTGCCTCCCCACGCGTGTTTCGGCTGAGACTTGTCCCCGCTTCTATTTCCACATATCCCGGATCAAGAACTCCAGCGTCGGTGGCAGAGATGAAGGGCCTGCCGGCCACGGCCCGGCCCACCAGGGCCACACTCACGAGCGCTACAGTGAGAGATAGGGCGAAGCCACGGCGACAAAATCTCGCGACCGTTTCCTTCATCGGCTGCCTCTATTTCTCCGGCAACGTCTGGGCGTAGGCTAAGATATCCAGGATCTGCTTAATGTCCCAGCCGAGCACCAGCGCCGCTGGCATAGGAGGCTCGCTGCCAGGTTGTCCCATCCGAATTTTGTGCAGAAACTCTTGAGGGTTTTCTTTAGCGACTGTGCCAACGTATTCGGGATCTTTATCAGTCCCGAAGTTCAACTTTTTTCCGTCCGGACCGTGGCATGCCCCGCATAGGACGTACTGTGTCTTCCCACGCTCAACATCCCCACCAATGGGCTTCTTTGATTTGTAGTCCACATATTTCATCGTATCCAGTAGTCCGCCCTTAAGAAAATTCGCCAAGTCGGCGATATCCTCGGGACGAAGCACGGAGGAAAAATTGTGCTGCGGGTTAGCCGACCCCCGAAGAATTGCGGCCAATTCATTTGCGCTCTTTTTTTGGGCCGCATTCCAGACCCCGGGAAATCCCGTTTTGTGGGAGCCGCTCCCGTAGGCGCCATCTTTACCCTTGTAGTCCCACCCGTGGCATTCTTTACACCGCCAAGTAACGGAGCCCTTGCGCTTGTTGGTTGTCTGTAATGCCCACACCGGCTGGTTATCCTTGGGCTCCTTAGCTCCGGGGACTACTTTCCACCAGGCGTCGTACAACAGCCCCCCACGGGCAATGCTTTCAGCCTTAGCCCCAGGAGCTGCGGCCAGCGCAACCATTTCCTCCCTGTCGTTCATCCAGAAACTTATAGCAATCCACAGAACGGAAGACATAACCGCACTCAAGAAAATAGCTCTTCTTTTCATATTTTCCTCCTCTATTTCATTCTAGCGTCCTCGTTTACAGAAGCTCTTTACGTAAGCGACCATATTGTGAAGACCCTGCTCGTTGAGCGAGGCTCCCCACGGAGGCATCATGGGCGATTTTTTGACCCCTTGGCCCCCGTCCTTGACAATCTTGTACAAAAAATCATCGGAAAGCTTCGCCATCTCTTTGCAATTGGTAAAATCCCCCGGCTTTGGGGTCAGTGCGGCGGCTGCCGCTCCATCACCTTTCCCGGTCGCACCATGACAACCGACACATAACGCGTCGTACTTTGCTTTTCCCGCCTTCGCATCTCCCGTCGTCTGAGCCAATCCTAAACCGGGAGCTAACAAAATTAACAAACCAAAACTAACAAACAATCGAGATTTCATCTACCGTGTTTCCTTTCTTAAGTCTGGACGAATATCGGCAGTTTTTATTCTAGTCTGAAAAAAAATTAAAGCTCAGTTATAGCCCAAATGGCTAATTGCCTCCGATTTACCGGGATGCCTGTGCAGGACCGCCGAGATTTATTTTTCGGTGTCCACCAGCTGAATTCTGTCGAGTAGCGATGGGTCTCCGCGAGCAGCCGCGAGATTGGGATATCTGCGGGAGGAGAAGCAGGACAGAAGAGCTCACTCGCCAACAAACTGCCGAAAACTCCCCCAACAATAAACACGACGGCAGCTACTAGAACCCACAACCCCTTTTGTTCCTTGATCGCCAACTCTCTCTGCTTCTCCCCTGACGCACTGGAAACGTTGGCAAAACTTAGAACTTCAACTTCATAGAGAGAAAGCCAACATGGGCCTTGTAGGAACCCTTAAGGCGGTCTCCAAGCCAGATCGAGTTGTTCGCTCCACTGTCCACATCGCCCATCCAGAGCTTCATGATGTCGACACCGGCATCCTTTGAGTGATAACTATTGAAGTAGTAGCCTAGTTGCAAAGCGACATGCTTGTGCACCGTGTATTCCAGACGGGCAAGCAGTTCGTGCCAACGATTCGAGATGGTCGGATAGTCGGTCGCAGGGACATTGCCGGGTGTGGTATTGCCGCTCGCGCTCACATCGCTTCTGCCTTGGGAGTAGCCGTATTGCACGCGAAAACCCAGGACGTCTTTAATTAACTTGGTGTCCATGCCAAGCGAAAAGGTATGGACCGTCTCTTTGCCGCGACTTGTCCACAAGCTCGATGGACAGTTTTCCGGTGTTTGGTCTTCACGGTTAGGACAACCAGTAGCTCCACCCTGAGCGCTTCGTTCCATGGCTCTTAGTTTCCAATTGAACCGGTCCCAGTTGTAATCGCCGAAGAAATGCGCCCAATCAAGCGGCGCATAGACTAAGCCGACGGATGGCGAATAATTGACGTCCCTTTTTAATCCAACCACGGTTTTCGAATAATTATCGTTGATCACATCCAAGCCGCCGTGAAATGTCAATGTTTCAATCGGACTAACTTGCGCAAATAAACTAATTTTGTCGCGATCACGCGCCGCCTCGTCAACCTTCCTTAGCGCTGCCAAATTCTCCTTCCGCACATCTTCTCGGGTTTCTTGCGTTAAGACCACCACATATCTGCCTGCATCATAGTCCGGGGCATTGCGCCAAAAGCGCCTGTAACTGGCGCGGAATAAAACCCAAGAAGCGGGCTGGATATCAAAGGCGGGGCCAATGCTATGCTCGTCAGCGGTGACCACCTCGCGGCTTTCTCGGTACATTCTCTCCCAGCCGTAACTGAGCTTGCCGTTGAGCCATTTGGTAAATTGATAGCCGGACTCGAGGCCGATATTCTGCTTTGAATAGGCCCACGGGAACGACCTTATCCCCACCCCAGTCGGACTCCCCGTGTCGCTACGGATGTAGCCCTCCTCCAAGAAGAGCTTCTTGCTCCGATTGTCAAAGTCGTAGTAACGATACGATGCTTTCAGATTTAAACGGTCGACGTAGCGATTCACCATGGTCAGATTGACCATCGTCGGACGCACATCGCCCTCTAGACTATTACGGCGCAACAGGGGCT
>Ga0326597_10006101_pt1 | contig 16581 bp, 15 predicted proteins | sample RVTome_12_FD_203789 | JGI IMG/M metagenome (GOLD analysis project Ga0326597, IMG submission 203789) | Soil microbial communities from uranium-contaminated site in the Upper Colorado River Basin, Wyoming, United States - RVT100D185 | ecosystem: Environmental > Terrestrial > Soil > Contaminated >...
CTCGTGTTTTGTCTTTTCTTCCCGAGCGTAGGCAACGACGCTTTCGAGCGCCCCTGCGCCAAGTTGACTTCTACGCCGACCGCGCCATTTACCGCGACGCGCGACGCAAGCTCGAAGTCCTGCTCGATCAGTCCGCGATGCCCATTCTGTGGGATGCCACCTGGAATCAGTGGAAACATTTATTGAGCGCGAAGATGGAGATCCAGGCTACCTTTATCGAAGTCGGAAAGTACCATCAGCGCCGCGGCGAGTGGCGCCTAGTGAAGTGGCAAACTGCGTTGCCTAGCCGCCTCCAGGTCAAGCTACCGCCGAAGATCAGCGAGGAGATCGAATCCGCGCGGAAGATTTACCATCGCTTTGGCCAGTTCGCGGATGCTTTCGACCGGATTCGTGCTCGCATCGAACGGCAACCAGTTGAAAAAGCCGAACTACAGAAACTCTGTAGGGACCTGGGTGTCCCTGGCGACTTTGAGATTGCTCAAATAACTTGGAAGCCGGACTATGATGCCTTCTATTATCGCCACCTCTGCCGGTGCGCGCGCCGGCTCTACCTGTTTCGGGAGGAATACATTTTCGACCTCGAAAGGGCAATTGTCATCGAAACGCCGCAATCAGGGCACGCGACTTATCTCTTCACCAAGGCAAGAACCATCGAAGAATTCCTGGCTGCTTACATCAGGGTTACGAAGGAAGACATCCGCAAGAATCGCAACAACGTGGCAGAGAAGTTGGGGTTTCTGGGCCGGATTGTGCATGGTGTCAACGGACGTCTCTGGCTCAGGGAATTGAATTCTCGTACCGGCGACCGTGTAGACTACAGCGAGGTTCCGCCGACGATTAAGCCTTAGGTCGGCGTTTGGATGCGCACCAGTTTCCGGGATGCGCGTTACCGTCGATGTTCATTACTTCTGAGTGCGCCGTTATCCGGGAGCCCGCAACGGCGGCTTCTTGCCCTTGCTCTCTTAAATCAGGCCGGATCAATACCAGGTCTAATAGGCATACGCCTTGAGGAACACGAAAACCACCACGCCAGTGATCGAAACGTAGAGCCAAATGGGGAACGTCAAGCGTGCGATTCGGCGGTGCATCGCGAACCGGCCCGTCAGCGAGAAAAAGAACGTCGTGAGCACCATCGGCAGCGCGACGATGGAAAGGATTACGTGGCTGGCTAAAATGGAAAGGTACAGCGTGCGCACCGGGCCGTGGCCGGGAAAAATCGTGTCGCCGTGCAGTGCGTGGTTCACGATGTAGCTGATGAGAAAAACGGAAGAGAACGCGAAGGCCAGCAGCATGCTCGTGCGATGCGCTTCCCTGTTGTGATGTTTGATGAAATACAATCCCACGCAGAGCGCAATCGCGCACAATCCGTTCAGAAACGCGTTGAGGGCTGGCAAGAACATCCAGCGCCCGGCGAAATCAGCCGAAGCATTATGCACGTACAGCAGCCACAGCAGGAATGACACAGCCAAGCCGCTCACCACGATGATCGCTCCAACCACCGGGCGCGGACTAATTTCAGCTTGTTCCATGCTGACAATTAAATCACAAAATCCATCGGGAAGTCATATAGAGCCCGCCGCAGGGGCGGCATGACTTCCGAGTGCGCCGTTATCCAGTCAGAATCGAGGCGAATCGCGCTAGCTTCCCACAAGGGGCTCCGGAGGCGTTGGCAACGTCAAATCCAGGTTAGGCCGTTCACCAGGACTTGAGAGTGGCAGGGTGCTCGGTTGGTAAGCACAAGGCGACTTTTCGCGAGCAATCCGTTCCCCGAAAAGTATTATCCGGAAATGCTTGTGTGAGACTCGGATGTGCGGAACGCAGCGACAATTTTGCAGCGGTTGCGGCCGAGTGCAGGGGAAATACCCCATGTCACCAGTCAACCGAAGATTGCCCAGGTCGCAGCACTCCTGCCTAGCTGTTGATATCACGCACCGGTCCCAGCTAATCAATGTCTGAAAATGTCCCGCAGCCGATGCCCGAAGCTTCCCAACAACCTCGCGACGGAGCCACCACGATGCAGCGGGCAGACAGCCTCTGGCACCACATCACCCGGTTTGAAAAACTCCCGATATCCCGGGCAGCCCTCTGCGGCCCGTAGTTGGGTGACCTGACAGAGCAACTCTTCGTGAACCGACGACGGGACGCGAAACTCTTCCGGGGGGCGTAGAGTCGCAATCCGGGTCATGAACTCGGCCCAGATCGGCAGCGCATATCGGCTGCCGTAAGCGTCGAGTGCGATGGGCGCCGGCTGATCGAACCCGACCCAAACGCCAGCGGCAACCGACGAGGAAAAACCCACAAACCAGGCGTCCTTGAAATCATCAGTCGTGCCGGTCTTGCCGGCTGCCGGAAATCGAACGCCGAGTTGCCGAGCTGCTGAGGCCGTGCCTTGGTCCAGGACCTCTCGCAGCATCGTCACCATTTGAAACGCCGTTCCATCGGACAGGACGCGTTGGCGTTTGATCGGGCTATCAAAGACTACCGAGCCGTCGGCGGCCGTCACCCGGAGCATTGCGCGCGGCATCACGGCAATCCCGCCGTTCGCGAACGTCGCGTACGCGGTCGTCAGTTCGAGCGGCGTGCTCTCGCCAGTTCCCAGAGCCAGAGAGGGCACATCCGGAAGGTTCTGCAGTCCAAGCGCTCGTGCCAATCGCAGCACCGGCTTCGAGCCAATCTGTTGCTGCAGCCTGACGGCGGCTTGGTTGTTCGATTCGAGCAGTGCCTCTCGCAAGGTTAGCTCATCTCGCATCCCGCCATTGGCATTTCGCACGACCCATTCGTCATGTCCCAGAATTCGCAGTTCGGCGAGGCCCGAAAGGAGGGAGACTGGCGACAACCCGCTCTCGAGCGCTGCCGCGTACAGGAACGGCTTGAAGGCGGAACCAGACTGGCGCCGCGCCCTTACCGCCCGGTTGAACGGAGCTCTGCCGAAGTCGCGCCCGCCGACCAGGGCCAACACGTTGCCCGTCTGTGGGTCGAGGGCCACAAGCGCAGCCTGCAGGTCGGACACGTTCAGCCGCCGAAGCCCGTTCCTTACCGCGCGCTCGGCCTCGGCTTGGACGGTCGGCAGAAAAGACGTCTGCACCTTCCAACCGGGAGGATTTTGGTCGCCAAATTGGTCGCGAAACTGCTGCCGGAGGAACTCCTGGGCGTATCCAGACCCGCCTGTGGTGAGTGCAGGTGCGGGCTGAATCTGGATCACCGCCGCGCGAGCGTCTCGCTCCGCCGCTGCACTAATTAACCCCAGCTCGCGCATGCGGGCGAGCACCACATGGCTGCGCCGCACTGCGCTGTCGAAATGGGACCATGGAGAGAGACTAGAGGGCATGCGAATCAGGCCCGCGATGAAGGCCGACTCGGCCAGGGTCAGATCGGCTGCGCCTTTCCCGAAGAGATTCCGGGACATGGCTTCAACGCCGTATATCTTTCTGCCTAGGTAAATCCGGTTCAAGTACAGTTCCAGAATCTGTCTCTTCGACAACTGCCGCTCGATCATCAGAGCTAGAACGATTTCTTTCAGCTTCCGGCCGTAGCTGCGCGAGTTTGAAAGGAACAGCGTGCGCGCCAACTGCTGTGTGAGTGTGCTACCACCTTCGATGATGCCGCCGGCACTTGCGTTCCGAATCCCCGCGCGAGCCATGGCGATCAGGTCGACGCCCGGATGGGAATAGAAGCGATGGTCTTCAACAGCGATCACGGCGTGCTGAAAGTGGAGGGAAACTCGACCGAGCGGGACATCGCGGCGATGCTCTTCCAGGGGAAACCAGGGTTGACCGTCGGCGCTGTAAAAAACGGTTTCCCCCGTGGCGCGTGACAGCTCGTTGACGGCAATGGCATATCGGGCCAGCCAGAGTGTGCCCTCCACCCCAAAGAGAACCAGTAGCACCAAGAGCCCCACGACGATGAAATCCCGAGGCGTCCGCAGGTTGCGAAGCCGCCGCAAAAGCGTTCGACCTGGTTCGGCTGCTTGGCGCAGTAAATGCAACGCGGACCTCGGTAATCCAGCTAGAGCGTGGTCGCCAACGGTCAGGAAATGACACCGGGCGGCAAGCAGCGGTCACGACTCGGCTGTCATTTTGCTACTCGCGGCCTTCCTCAGCAGAAGAATTGGCGTCGTTCGCCCTCCCCAGGCCAGGCGCAGGTAAAGCGAGCAAAGTCTTCTTCCCAGGGCCCTGATATGAGATAACCTGGGTAAGGGCTACCCTTCAAGCTGAGAAATCGTGGGATTCAATCTCTTGACAGGCATCCATTTCGCTGCATCAAGGCTTAGCCAGTTGGTCCCCCCTGTCTCAGGGTACCGCGCGGCGGACTACCGATGGAAAGGAACACGCCGCCGGTGGGGCGGTCGTAAGCAACGATTTTCTTGGATTTCTCACCCGTGCCTCGTTCCACCACCAAGTTTGGACCGACGAGTCGGATGTGCACATCGCCCACTAGCGTCTGCTTTGGTTCAGGAACTTCAGTGAGAAACAGCGTGGATTGCGGAGAGAGGCTACCGGTGCTGGCGTCTTTCAAGGTGTAGTTGCTCACGGTGAAGGTATCGAGGTCCAGATCAAACTCTGCAAAGATTCCTTTGACCCGAAGGGCTGCCCCTCGGAGAATTTTGTGGGACTGAATCACCGCTATTGCGGGATTGAAGAAAGTTTTCTGCATGGTTCCGTTGTCGATCAACTTCGCCGTGAACTGCCCGAGTTGCTCGGTGGTCTGCGAAGAAATCGGGAGCAAAAGCACCACAAATAACACCGATAAAGCGAAACGTAGATGGCCTTGTAAGCGTGACGATTCGCTCTCTTTGCTTGGCCGTGCCATTTTCAAATCCTTCAAGCCTTGCATTTTAAACTCCTTTTCTGAGGTAATGGTTTTGTTGAGTCCGCGCTCCCCGATCCCTGACCTCCGGTTGTACGCGGCTCCAGTCTGATGCGAGCAAGCAACTGGCCCTGATATTAGACGACGGTGGAATATGGTCCGGGTCATATCCATATCCCTTTCAGAAGAATCTCGAATACTACACCACACCCGCAGCGCGAGATTTGATACCCACTGCACACTTCCTCCGCGCCTCGGAAACTATCCCCAGCCATCCCATCCAAAGGGGCTGGGTCTTGTGTCACAATTCCTCAGACTGGTCGAGCAGCCGGGCATCTCGAATGTAACGGAAAGTGGGTCGTCGAGCCCGGTGATCGCCTTCGATGCTGGTTCGACTGCGCTTAAAACCGTCCGCGAATCTTTTATCCCGGTCGCTAGGGACTGTTGACGAGAACGCCCTTTGTCTGGTCCGGCGGTAGACCTCCCGACTGTGGGGGTACAGGCTTTGCTAGATGTCGAAGGTCTGCGCCCATGGGAAACCAGATCGTGTTGGGCGTGAAATTCGTAACGGCAGAGATTGTACTTTCACTCGACGGTTCCGATGTCATGCCCAATGTGGCCGTTCCCCCAGGTACTTCAACGCAGAGCGGTACGCCGTCAAACGAGTTGATCCCGCCGACGCTCACTGTTAACACACACGCGGTAGACGTAAGCCAGGACGGAGCAGGAGGGACTACAAAATTGACTTGGTAAAGGCCAACAAATCCTGGCGTGAGCCCCGCGAACACAGGTTCTACCGAGTGACGAAACCCTTCTGCGGCTTGCGCAGTTGGTGTCGCCACCGGCAGCACGAAACCAGGTTCAGGCCGTGAAGGCCCTGCCCCCGGCTGGTAGTTCAAGTCCAGAAGTGCCGAAGCCGTGGGAGCCGGTGCGGGAGAGGGCTTTCCGGTTTCAACCACCGGGAAGGTGCGGCCCAGGCCCGCCGCGTAGAGAACGAGAGTTTCGCCTACTCTGGCAGGACTGGTCTCGGACACGAGCGTCCCATCGGCGTGAGTTACGACTGGACTGAGGCGGGATGGGTTCGTGTTGGCGGTACCCGGCGTTGTAATGGTGTCTCCAATCCGCAAGATGTGGATGTGATCCGTTTGGGGTGTGAGTTCGATGCGAGTGGCGCTCGTGCCATTTTCCAACACCGTGAGTTGTGCCCTGTTGGGAGGGAATTGGGGAACAGACGTTCCCGTGGACAGTTCGAATGGGATTTGCAACGTGATGCCGGTAAGTTTGCTGCAGGGTGGGGATTCAGAGAGTCCGCATGATTCCAGTGGAAACACGGCAAGCAGGGGTACAGAAAGCGGGCCCTGTGGCGAGTCTGTTTGCGTAAAGCTGATGGAAATTCCCGCGAGTTGCGTGGGTAGCGGCAGGGTGTTCGCAAGCACTGGCTGCTGCAATCCGGTGCCAACCCCAGCCACAAACACCGTAGTCAGTTCTCCGGGTGCCCCTGTCAGTGGAACCGGTGCGACCGTCCCTGAGCCCACTACTGCACCGCCATTTTGCCCCCATAAAGCGCCGCAGGCAAGGGTGACCACAACTGATGCAAAGACGCCGATTTTTTCCATTGGTTTCCTCCCCAAGCTGCAGTAGACGAACTGAGCCTGCTACTGCGTCTGGCCTACAGGATTGAAAAAGAATAGGACAGAAGGAGTTCTGCTCCTTAATCAAACTTATCTAAAAGTCGTGCTTGCGCAGACTTTGTAAGGTCCCCTCGTGGAGAGCACTTGAGAGCATTATATTCGCCCCCCTCCCCGACGGGGAGGGCAATCTAATTTGTGTGCGTAGACATCATCCGCCACAGCACGGTGCTGAAAAAGGTAAAATGACAGCACCTGTCATGCCACCTTCGAAGAATTACCTATTGCCTTCGCACCCAATAACTTATTGGCATCCCCGCCCAAAGGGCGGAATCCGACAGGTGGGGTCAGCGGGATAATTTTCCCGAAGTTAGCTGGACTCCAGGGGGAAAGTTCCCCGGTCTCACCCTTTTGTATTTCAGATGGTGCAGGGGCTTGTCGATTCCACCCTATTAACATCTAATGGTTTAGGCATCACGGTCTCACCACGCCCCCGCAAGGAACGGTAATTGCACAATTATGAAGTTCACAGGATTCGTGCTCAAAGCCCATATGTTTCTGGCTAGCTAACCTGGCCCCTCCGCGTTGGCGTGGCGGTAACTGTAAGGAGGGAGAAATGCGATGAAGAAAATCCTGTTCGTTGGGAGCATGGGTTCGCGAATGACAGAAAATGAACTGCGGGGGCTGGTCGAACCGTTCGGGGAGATCGCGCACATCCAAATTATGAAGGACCCTGATACAGGCCGCTCACGCAGTTTTGGTTTCGTAGAAATGGCCGACGAGGAGGGAGCGGCCAAGGCAATCACAGAGTTGAATGGAAAAGAGTTGGACGGACGCCTGGTGAGGGTCAGAGCCGCCTAGGGAAAATCCGCACCCGAAATTGGGGCTTTCACCGACTTGTTCAGCTTTGCCCACAACCCTTAGCATGTTGGAGCATAGTGCTGGGTGTCCTTCCGAGTTTCGTGGTCGTTGATTGCTGGTATTCGAATCAGTTTTTTAACAACCTCCGAGTCAAGCATCGGCTCTTCTCAATGACTGAGTTCCGCTCTATCGTCAGTGTGTCCCAACAAACTCCGAAGGCTTTTTTCCCCGGTCTCACCTTTTTGTATTGCCGATGGCGCAAGGGCATTTGAAAGCGAAACAGGAGGTCACGATTGTGGGGGAACGGTCAAAAGGTCTCATCCGTGGAAGTGGTGGATCACACCGCAAGCGCGTCTTTGCGGCTGCAATTGCCGGCAGAGTCACGCAGAGATAACAATGGGAGGGTTATAAATGTATATGAGGAAAACGCATCTGGGACTTCTGGTGGCGGTTGCCCTTTTCATAAGTGCCACCTGGACATTAGGCGCTTACCATAGCGCCAAGGGTACGCCCAAAATGGTCAATGCATCCTTCCTCCAACTTCAACTTCTGACATCCGCGGCGCCCGATCAGGAGGCAAACTGGACCCTCGACGGTCTTCCATGCCAGCTCATCCCGGTCCCGACCGCTGCACCGGTGGGGACCACCGGTCCGTGTCCTGGCGTTCAGCCGGGAGCGATTGTGCGAAGCGACAAAGGACAGTGCACGCTCAACTTCCTCTTCATGGGCAGCGACGGCCGCCGTTACATGGGCACGGCGGGCCACTGCATCCTCGGTGACGACCAGTTTGGGGGCGACATTGGCGAGTTCGCGTGGTCCGTGGGCACGGGGCCCGAGGCCCGGGACGGCGCCGACAACCGCATCGGCGAGTTCGTCTACGCCGTGCTCCAGGACCCGAAGGACTTCGCGCTGATCCGCCTGGACGACGGAGTTCCCGCAAGCGGACAGATGTGCCACTTCGGAGGACCGACGGGGATGAACACGAGCACGCCGCCGCTGGGATTGGTGACGTTGCACCATTACGGGAACGGGGTGGGCGTGGGCACGGTCCTACCGGCACGGAGCGCGCTGACGTTCGGGATGCCCGACCCCGATCATGTATTCGCGCAAGGCGCCGCAGTGCCGGGTGACTCCGGCAGCGGTGTCATCTCAAGCGATGGCCGTGCCGTTGGGGTGCTCGTTACGGTCGGTGTCCATGCCGGCTCGCTGGGGACGGGTGGCCTCGACGCCGGCTTAGTCGGCATCACCCGACTCACGCCGCAGGTGGTGCGCGCTGAGCAGGTTCTCGGGATCACGCTGCCGATCCAAACGGCGCCGACGCTTTGACCGGATCGAAGAGTTCGGAAAAAACCTCGGCGGATTCACGTTGCCCCGCAGGTTCTGCCGATCGAAGGAGGTGCCATGCTTCCGCTTCGCGGGAATACACACCGGATTCTAGTCGTTGCACTTTTGGCACTTAGTGGAATAGGACCCAGAGCAATTTATGCCTCTGAGCTGGATGCGCTCAGGATTTCCAGCAACATTCAACTGCTCCACATGCCGTACGGCACAATCCTCAATCCGGTATTCGCTTCATCGGAGCCAGCCTCACCCACCTATTCGGAGATTGTTAGCTATACGAGGGCCGGCGATTCCGCGATCTGGACCGGACACTATCTGGCCGCCGAGGCTTTCCGATATCAAGTCACACATTCGCCAGAATCCTTGGGCAATGCGTTGCGAGCCTTGCAGGGAATTCATTCTCTCCTCGATGTTACAGGAACTGACGTTTTGGCGCGGTGCCTAGTTCCGGTGGACTCACCTTACGCAGACGCCATTCAACAAGAGGAGGGGCGACACGGGATTTACTACAACAATTTGAGGGACCAGACTTACTTCTGGATCGGCAACACGTCGCGCGATCAGTACTCCGGTGTGATCTTGGGTCTGGGTGTGGCTTACGACATGATTGATGAGCCGGACGTGCAGACTTTCATTCAAAGTGAGGTCACGCGCATTCTGGACTACCTGCTGCTACACAATTGGAACGTGGTCATGCCGGATGGCCGCATCAGCACGACATTCTTGCATCGCCCTGACCAGCAACTGAGCTTTCTTCAGGTGGGAAGAAGAGTAAATCCGGAGAGATTCGGGCCACTCTATGCAGCCTATCGCCAAGCGTTCGCGCGGTTCGTGATCTACCCGATTTTTTTCGAGACCGTGGATGATCACAATCACTACTTCAAATTCAATCTAGATTACATCAACCTGTTCAATCTCATCCGCCTGGAGGAAAACGGCTCCCCTTACAAGCCGCTATATATGGGAGCCTACGACAAGCTCCGACGGAGGACGCGAGAGCACGGCAACGCGCATTTCAACATGATCGATCGCGTTTTGATGGGAGAGAACGGCAGCCGGGACGCGGAAACGATCATGCTTCTGGAATTGTGGCTCCAAAGACCGCGCCGCGACTACCGGATCGACTTGCGTGGCAAGTATCCCGCCTGCGGGAACGATCGAGCATGCACTCCGATTCCGGTCAACGAGCAGGTGAATACGGATTTTCTCTGGCAGCGAAGTCCATTCCTTCTGTTTGGCGGAGGGTTAGGTACGATTGAAACCGCCGGGATCGACTACATTCTGTCCTACTGGATGGCTCGTCATTACGGCACAGCGCGATGAACCGGCCCCAAACAAGGGGGAAAACTGACTTTCGTTGTCAGATGTCTGGCGAGGGACCGGTTCAATGCTCTGTCGGAGGCATCTCAGAATGAGCTGCTGGAATTCCTGCGGTCGCTCTGAACCTCCTGGCTGCCGGCAAGACGGGCACCACCGACGATTTCAAGGACGCTTGGTTTGTGGGTTCCTCTTCGTCGGTTGTTGCGGGCGTTTGAGGGGGCGATCAGCCGGCACCCATCGCGACAGATGCCTATGGCATTCAATAATGAAGAAGGAGAGCAATCAGTGGATGATAAACTTCGCGCTTGCAAGCACCAGCTTGCGAAACAGCGCGAGCGCCTGATGAAGTATCCCGGCGTCCTGCAACTGGGCATTGGCAGGCGGCGGCGGGGCGGGGAGCTTACCGATGAACTCTGCATCATCGTATCGGTCAAGGAAAAGCTCCCCTCATCTGGACTTTCCCCGCAGGCTGTTATCCCCAGGGAACTTGAGGAAGGCATAACCACGGATGTCCAGCAAATCCGCTACCTGGAACCTCTGACTGTCTCCAATCGTACACTAGCCATTACCCCCGCTGCCCTTACCTCAAGACAGCGCCCCTGTCCCGGCGGCTACTCAGTAGGCCATAGGCTGATTACGGCTGGGACCTTCGGTATCCTTGTCCGGCGCGGCACTGCGCCCGGCTTCTACATCTGCTCGAACAACCATGTCCTGGCGAACTCGAACGAGGCAGCAATAGGCGATTGGGTTCTGCAACCGGGGCCGTATGATGGCGGGCAAGACGGGGATCGCATCGGAAGTTTGTCGGCGTACGTACAGATCAACTTCCCAGGGCAGGGGAAGGACAAAAAGAAGACTGCCGCAATATTTTGGACTGCAGCCAAGTGGGTGCCTAATCAAATCTCCAAGCTGACCGGTTGTCCGAACCGCCTTGTCGTCCAGGCCGAGGGGATTATACAGCAGCCAGCCCCAAACTTGGTGGATGCCGCCATTGCCCTGGCCGCCTCGGAGAGCTTTGTGGATCCCCGCATAGGTCCTCCCCTGCTGGTTGTCGAAGGGATACGCGATCTGGCATTAGGGGATCGCGTAAAGAAATGGGGTCGCACTACTTCTTTCACCGAAGGCTATGTGGACCAGGTATCCGTTGTCAGCAATGTGGACTATGGCAAAGGCGTGGCCGTGTTCGAGGATCAGATCGCGATCCGGGCCGACTCCGGCGAGTTCTCGGCTGGCGGAGACTCCGGCTCGGCCATCTTGACGACGGACAATTATTGGGGCGGCCTGTTGTTCGCAGGCGGCGAGGGCGTCACCATTGCCAATCGGGTGTCCCATGTGTTGTCCTTCCTGGGCATCCGCCTCCCTACTGAGTAAGTCCTGGCAGATTTCCTGCGAGGCAGGCCGGTCCAAGTACTCGGCCCTCTCGGCTGCACAGGCATTCGGGTCGAGCCGACTCCTTCCGATCTCCTGTCCGATTCGGGAGAGGGAGTAGAATAGAGAGGTGAGCTTCCTTATCGCGATAGCGGCTTTGTTTCTCATTCCGGCCAGCGCAACTGCGGTACTGCCAGAACTCAGTTCCACTGATGTGCAAAGGGCTCTAGGGTTGGTGCGGCAGAGCCGAGAGGAAGCTTTTTTGCGAAGCTACGTCCGACAGTTCCCCTTTCGCCACCCCGAATCGGTAAAAAGTATTCAGTTGGAGACAGATTTTACTCGAGTTGTGACCAGGGCTCGCATCCAGAAGAAATTGCTCAACTACTACACCCAGGCTCAAGCGGAGCGTGATTACCGAACAGGTGATCGGCAATTGTTGGAGATCATTGCGCGGATCTCCGTATCTCCCCTCACCATCGCGTTTCCGCCCGCCTTCCCCTTCAGCAATTATCAAATCACGGTTCTGTACGAAGACCCGGAAGGTCGGGCGGCCAGTCGCGCTTATGCCGGACGGCAGATTCGCCGGACAATACTCTGCTGGGGCATGCAATGCTACCCGCCTTCGCCACCCCGCATTACCGGCGCAGCACTGCGCGTGTCGCTGCCGTTCGCTGAGATCAACCCTACCGGCGACCTGCTCGTCCTCGTACGGAAACTATCGGGGCAGATAACCGTGGCCCAGTTCAACCTAGCAGAGCTAATTTAGGCATTGCTATGAACTCAATCCTGCATCCCTTCAGCGCCCGACTCGCTATTTGCTTCCTCCTATGCCCCGTTGGCCTCCGGGCGCAGACGACAGAGAAACCGCTTTCGAACGAAGATATTGTGAACATGTTGAAGGGGGAGTTGCCGGAGAGCGCGATTGTGCTGGCTATCGAGCTTGCAAGCCGCCGGGGAGCGACCCAGTTTGATACGACCCCCTCCGCCTTAATCGAATCGCGCAACCAGGGAGCCACCGGCAGAGCTCTGGAAGCCATCCTGCTGGCCCGCCAGGCAGAACCCGCACCTCCACGCCCGCGGAAACAGCCACAGATTTCCGCGATTCCTGGGCTTCCCAGCAGCAGTGGTGTCTATTATCAGAGTGCTCAAGGATGGATTGCACTGCGGGCTACACTACTCTGGCCGCAGCAGAGGGGTATCTGGCCGCTTCCAATCCAGCTTCGTTACCAGGAGCGCGTTATACGCCTAGCGGATTTTTGGGCTCCTCTACAGGTCTCCGAGCGGCGGCCAACATTCTACGTGCGTGGTTCTTATGCCGGTCAGAAATGGAAACTGCTGCGGCTGACCCAAAAGCGCGATCAGCGGGAGCTTCGGGTGTGGATAGAACCGCTTTTCGCTCCTCCGATTCGATTTAGGCCTACCGACTTGCGCGAGGTGGAATTCACGGAGGTTGAGCCGGACGTAGTGATCCTCCATCCAAATCTGGAGTTTGAACCTGGGGAGTATCTGCTCGTGGCTCCGCTGCGTGGACAGAGACGGATTTTTGTTGGGTATGATTTTGGAGTGGCGAAATAGCCGCACCACTCGCAGAAGATAGCGTTAACCCCTTTCCCGGCTAACTGCGTCCGCGTTAGCCAGACGGCGGACTTGTCTGAGGTGGTGTGCAAGTGCAGGTTGCTGCGCCGTTGGAGTCAGCTAGCTAATAATTTCCGTGAATCGCCTTTGAGCGGTCAAATCCCAGATAGTCGGCATGTCGGAATCTGAGCACCCCCTCAAGATCCCCGAAACGGGGTTTCGTTAAGTTAAAGACGATGTTCTGGACGAATGGTCGGCTACTCGGAAGCAATTTCCTGGCCGGGTCGGCTATCCGGACAAGTTACCGATGGACGCACGTCCGGACGTTTCAGGCCGCACGTCCCGTGATCGCATTCCGGCTCTTTGTTTCGCCGCGGCGTCTGACAGAGGCTCGTCTCCACAACCGCGAATCCGTGGGCAAAGGGGCGCATCCGCCAGTCGCAAGATTGATAAAACCACCGTGATAGGGCGTGATTCCGTAACGGAAAAGTCGGGCTAGTAAAGCTAACGCGTGCTGTGCCAGCGTTTGATTTAAGAAGGGTTCCTGTCTTTCAATTGCCTCTGCAGCGCTGCAGCTCGGCAATCCGTCGTTGTCGAGACTTGCATCTACGATTTCGGGGAACCACTCGGCGACCGTGCGCAAACGTGTCCGGGCTCGACGGTTGATCTGATTCAGTGGCTCACCCAGGATGAACTGGCCGCTGTCGGCATTGTTGCCAATATCCAGCCAGTAGTCCACTGAGCTGTAGTTTGCTGTAGCGTCTCGAATCACGGCTCGTGCCGCTCGCGTGTCGACGCAACCGATTACGATGTGGGTTCGCCCAATGCCATTCTCGTAAGACGGGGAAAGTGCTTTCCGGTCACTCAGGTGAGCCGGGACCGCCTCCCAGTTCAGACCCCAAAAGATGTTGATCCGGTTCACCAGCACCATGGTCTTGTAGAGGCCGATCTCCGACCGGCTGAAAGGCTGGCGAACGCAGTTGGTGGGGGAAATCGTGTCGCCATCCATCAACGTCACATGGAGACCTCCCGGATGACCACACGCCAGCATGGCCTGGTGGAGATAAGGCAACCCGGCCGCGATCGCGCTGCCCGTTCCTCCGCAACCCACCACGAGGACGCGCACCTGCCGGCGAAGCAACTCCTCGTGAATCCTGTGCATATCCATGGTGCATTAACGCTCCTCATCGCCTTCAATGAACTCGCGCAGCGTCTGCTTCGCGTCGGTTAGAAACTCCGCTGGGAAGGGGCCCTTGCTGTCCGTGAGACTGGACCACAGACCTGCAAAGCCACCTGGATGGCTGGTCAGGCGCACTGCGCCACTCGGGTGTGTAAATTCCGAGCCGAAGAATGCCGCCTCCCACCCAGCAATAGACTGCGCTGAAACTTCCTCCGGTACCCGCATACTCCCTTGGCATACGCAGGCGCGAGAATCCGTATTCCAGTACGGTGCCGTCATGAGTCGTGTTTCTGCCGAAGGCCGGGCGTCGGCCGCAAGCGCACGCACATAGAGATCCCGCCCCCAGATCTTGAATACCAACGCCGGATGCGGATACATGCGGCCATTGAGCTTTCCGGCCTCGTCGCTTCCGCCTCCAAAGAACATGCACCGATGTTGGGTCCTGGTCCACCAGGCAATCAAATCCGGTGTTCTGGCAAGAACGTTTTCCGGCAGGATTTCCGGGGCCATTCGGACTCCCAAGCCGTGCGCCAGCGAGCGTAGGAAGGCTGTGGTCAGCGACTGCCCGGGACCGAGGTAGGGCGCGCCCTCTTTTTCTCCTCGCACCTCATGGAGCGTAGCGAATGCCCCTGAACCGTCGCCGTAAACAAGCAACGCATTTCTTAATATGAAGCGGCGGTTAGCGCCTATCCTCACCTGGGCCTCCATTGTTTCCTCCTTGGATCACCCATTGGTCATTGCCCGGCATGCGATCGATCAGCCGGCTGGCGGCTGCCAGTGTGTCGCACACAACTCCCAGGGTGCGAAATGCCGCCTGTACACTTCTGGGTTGGTCGGCTCTCAGCGGAATGATCAGACTCGGTTCGGGAGTGAGTTCCATCATGCCCTGAGCCTCCTCATCGAAACAGCCCTCGATGGCATCCTCACTCTTGAAGACGGCAAGCAGGCCCGGCAGGGGTGAATTCAAGTCGCCCATTTCTTCGCGCATCTGATCAGTCAACGCCGGACGGTCAGCCTGCTCGGAGATCCGCACCAGCTCGATCGCTCCGTCAAGGAGGGATTTCGCTTCTCTTCCTTTCACCTGCGACATTCTGTCCCGCAGGCTCCGACGGCCGAGTGGCCGGCGCTTCATGGAGGCCGGAATGCAGCCTTCTACATCGGGGATTTCATACTGATCTTCGTCGGGTTCACCGTCTACCCATTCGCGCAGCATCGAAACGCGCTCTTCGGCGTCTCGGTAGTCGTACACCCGAATCCATTTGTTCAGCGCACCAGCGAATAGGTGAAAAAACGTCGCTGGTAACTGGGGATGAGGTTTCTCAAGTAACTCTAGCGTTGGGCTGAACACGACATAGCCTGAACTGCCCGGATCGACGGTGAGGTAAAGCACGTTTGGGTTTGCTGGCTCTCTCTCGGTGTAATCGTCAAGGCAACTGGTGATCGCGGCTGTGAGCGCAAACCGCCGCTTGATAGCCTCGACGCCGTGTCTGGCGATCCAACGCGCCAGTGTCAGCCCAATATAGGCGGTCGGATCGTGTTTGGCTTTCTCCCAGCCTTCCGGGACTGCAATGTCCAGCTTGAGCAAGGTCTTCGCCAGCGCGACGGACGGTTCATCACCTGCACACAAGCTGTGCTCGACCGGTACGCGAGCCAGCCGCGGCAGGGCGAGATTGTCGCCGATTCCCATCAACTCATGGGCGGCAACCAGCCTGCAGATGCTGTCAGATGTGTTCCGCTGGAGCATCGGCCGTTTCCCTCGACGGCTCTTGCCAGGATCTGTACTGGCTCTTGAAGTTTTCCGCATCGCACGAACCTCCTCACAAGGCTTTGGTTTCGTTGTCACTTAAAGCATAATTTGGCCGAGTTAAGCCACAAGCTGGCCGCGGTCAGCACGACGGTGGGAGCCACCCCGGTGGAGGTGAGAGGGACGCTCCATTACGGTTATGAGCGTTCGTGTTGAGAGCGCGCACTAAAAGCTGGGAAGCCTTCTGCCAGTCGGGACATCTTTGAAACTTGCCGACCAGATCGCCGCTCCGCTTGGTTAAATGCGATGACAAGGCTCGGAGAACTTCAGATCGGGAACTCTGCGTCTTGCTCTTGGGAACGGCGCGAGACTTAGACACCCCAACCTCCTCTTGGCCTCCCCGATGGCTCCCCTAACCAGGTTCCAGTCCCTAACGGAGTCGTTGCTGAGCAAGGGAAGAACGCGTTCCAATGTCGGCGCGTTCCCTTGGCGGATCAGTTGCGGGACAATTTGGAGGACTTCCTGCTGCAACATTTCCCTGCGCTTGGCGCTTCTTGCCCGAAAACCCTGCCAGTAAGCGACGGTGATCTCGCGATACAAGTCAGGAAATCTCTTGAGCAGATGAGACTGTGAGAACCCAAACCTTCCGCAGACGGTGGCCAGTCCCGAGTTTTCCGTTTCGTCCAGGAATGTCCTGATGTCTGCCCGGATCCGTTCTCTGTTTTCTGTTTCCCAAGTCTTGCGACGAGCCAGTAGGG
>Ga0326597_10006102_pt1 | contig 16579 bp, 15 predicted proteins | sample RVTome_12_FD_203789 | JGI IMG/M metagenome (GOLD analysis project Ga0326597, IMG submission 203789) | Soil microbial communities from uranium-contaminated site in the Upper Colorado River Basin, Wyoming, United States - RVT100D185 | ecosystem: Environmental > Terrestrial > Soil > Contaminated >...
GGGCCGTCGGGGAAGACGTGGCCGAGATGCGCGTCGCAGGCGGCGCAGCGCACCTCGGTGCGGCGGGTGAAGAAGCCGCGGTCCTCGTGCGCGGTGAGCGCGCCCTGGCCGACCGGCTCGAAAAAGCTCGGCCAGCCGGTGCCGGAATCGAACTTGGCGCCGGAGGAAAACAGCAGTTTTCCGCAGCAAATACAGGCATATAGCCCGGCGCGCTTTTCCTTGTTGAGCGGGTGGGTGAAGGCGCCCTCGGTGCCCTGCTCACGGGTGACGAAGAATTCCATCGGCGAGAGCTGATCCCGCCACTCCGCCTCGCTCTTCTCGACTTTCTTGCCGTTGGCAGCGTCTTGCATCGGGTATCCCCCACGGGACGACTGGTCCGGCCGGCGAGTTTCCGACCGGACGACGGGTCCTGCCGCCGGGTTTCCGGCGGTTTCCCCTCAACCATAAAAGACGGTCAGCACCTCAGCAACAAGCGCCGGCTTTTCCTGGCCCTCAACCTCGAGTTGCACCCGGTTGAGGATCTTCAGCCGCGCCGCCTCGCGCTCGGCCTCGGCGAGGTGGAACCGCGCGCGGACGCGGCCGCCGGCGGGCACGGGAGTGAGAAACCGCACCTTGTCGGAGCCGTAATTGACGGCCCGCGAGATGCCCTCGATGCGATAGGTCCGGCGCGCCAGGGCGGGGAGCAGCGAGACCAGCAGGTAGCCGTGCGCGATGGTGCCGGTGCCGAGCTCGCGCCGGCAGCGCTCAGGATCGACGTGGATCCACTGATCGTCGCCGGTAACCCGAGCGAAGGCGTCGATCATCGCCTGATCGACGGTCATCCAGGGGCTGACGCCGATGTCGCCGCCGAGCGCGGCGGCGAAGGCGTCGAGGGACTTGAATTGGCGCATGGCTTCTCCCGCAAAAGCAACGATCGTGTGTGGATTTGTCGCAAGAAAACGTCAATCGGCGATTGCCAGCCGTCCCCTTATTGGCTTATCCGGTATGGAACAATCCGCACAAGCGGAATAGTTTGCCGGCGCGGACCGGCATTGGAGGGATAACAGGGAAGGCCGCGCCGCCGCAGGAAGGCGCAGACCCACCGGGCCGCAGGGCCCGGCGCATCACTGCGGCTATGCCGCGCCCGACGGCCGCATCATCCATTGCTATCGGGAAGCCGGCGCCGTGGTCGAACAGTAGCGGGAAAGGGTGCGCTCGGAGCGATAGACGCCGGCGGCCTGAAAAATCAGAACCGCCTCGGCGAGGGGAACGTAGGTGGCAGTCTGTATTGGCTCTTGGCCCTGTTGTTCGTCAGCTTCCGACATATGGCGAATGATGTCTTTATGGTATCAGGTGAGACGGGCCTGTGGGCGCGTTATCCCCACCGACATTCGAAGCTGAATAGTAAGCGCGTGATATTTGGCTACTAAGCCTTCAACAGGTCTCGAAGGTGGGCCATTGCTTGGTTGACTTCTAGGCCGTGTTTTTCAATTTCCGCGATGATCTCCAGTGGCGTCCGGATGTCCTCTTCTGCCCTGCGGTTCGGATTGACGGCCTTTAGGTCGAATCTGTGTCGCTCGATCTCCTCGCGCGAGACCGTCCAGCTTCGCCCGCTGTCAGCGCGGTCGGGCAGGAGTCGAAAGAACTCATCGAAATGGCTGAGTGTGAGGGGTTGGCGCTTTGTTACCTTCATGTCGGCCAGATCGTAATACCAAACGCGCTCGGTCGACGTGCCTTTGGTAAAGAAGAGGAGATTGGTTTTCACGCCGGCGCCAGTTGCGGCGAAGGTACCCGGCGGCAGTGACACGACCGCCCACAGGTCGCAGGAATCGAGCAACTTACGCTTGGTCTGGACAAAAGCGTTCTCGTTAGTGCGGAACATAACACCTTCGTCCACCACCATGCCGCAGCGGCCATTCGGCGCCAGGCTGTCGACGACGTGCTGGAGGAACAGGATTTGCGTGGCCGAGGTGCGATAGGCAAAGCGAGTCTGAACCTCAGCATTTTCCTGCCCGCCGAACGGTGGGTTAGTCAGAATCACGTCGAAGACCGGCGGCGCGTCAGCCCACAGTCCGCCATAATGTTCGTAGCCAGAAAGAGTGTTGCCGTGCCAGAGGTTTGGTGCGTCAATCCCGTGCAGCACCATGTTGGCGAGTGCGATGGGGAAGATCAGGTTCTCCTTCTCGCGACCGAACAGCCGTCGCGTGCCCATGGTTGCGATGTCGGCCCCAGTTGCCTCCTCATCAAGGCGCTGGCCCATGTTTTTGAAGGCCTCGATTAGAAAGCCCCCGGTACCGCCGCACGGGTCATAAACGGTTTCGCTCGGCTGAGGATTGATGGCCTTGACCACCGCGCGGATCAGCACGCGCGGGGTGAAGAACTGGCCACCGTCATTGCCCTTCTCGCCCATCTTGAGGAGCAGGCCTTCATATACCTGGCTGAGCGGGAACAGGTCATCATAGTCGTCGCCGGCAAGGTCGAGGGCATGCACGCGGTCGAGCACGTCCAGAAGATTGCGTTCGGTATCTACGCGCGTGCGCTCGGTGCCCGCTATGATCTCAGAAATGACTTTCTGCCGCGCCGTCGCGCCGGGTTGGTCCTTCAGCCGCTTCAGGTGCGGCAGCAGCTCGCCATCGATGAATCCTTTGAATGAGCCCATGGCGCCCTCGACAAGCTGGTTTCGCTTCGGACCATCCGGTGCACCCCAATCGCTCCATCGATAGGGGGACTGCAAGGAGGGTGTGAACGGCTCATCAAAAATTTCCGAATCGGTCGCTTCGTGCGCTTCGCGCGCGTCGAGCACGCGTAGAAAAAGCATCCAAGTCAGCTCGGGGACGTATTGCAAAGCACCGGCACAGTTGGAGCGGCGGAGAATGTCGCAGGCGGACCATACCGCTTGGTCCAGCGCGGCGCGGCTGTTCGTGGCAGCGCCATTACGAGCACCATTTGACTTATGTCTCGTTGATGTGCCTGTGGGCATCGTCAGAGTTCTCCTCGGAATGCGGCGTCCAACAGGACTACGGGTAACTTTTCTATCGCTTCCAGTTGAGCGCCCACAGAGGCTCTGGCCATGTGGACGGACTTACGGAGCGCCTCTATCTTAGCAACGATGCGCCGTTGCTCCTCTGATGGGGGAAAGCAAATCCGAAGGGATTTAACGGTTGGAACGTAGATCGTCTTGTGAATTGCGCCGCTGGCGAGGGACAGAAGAAAATAACGAGAGGCGATCAGGGCATAAGCCAAATACCACGGCAGGAGCTTTGGCCCACATACCCAATTCACGAAGTCTTGGCTGGTCGCCATAGGACGCCCCATGACCGCAACAAACCCGACTGATGCGGTCCGTGACAGGACAACTGTTTCCTCCGGCAGGAGCCGTGCTGAAGAGTTTGCAAGTCCGGCTTCGTTTGTCTTTTCAAGGGTATCGGCGACGGTCTGGCCGTCTAGCGCGCGAATATCCGGAAGTGCAAGCCACGGTATATCGCCGCCCCACCATTCCAGATGACGGCGGCTTGGTGTATGTCCGCTCTCAAGGCGTGCAACATCAGTCAGCAGATTCCAGCACCAGCCCTGCGGGGCTTGATGGCCCACATCGATGCTAAGCGGCCTGAGTCCGAAAACATCATGAATGGCAGCACGCTCGAAGTCATTGATAGTTTGACGGTCCCTTTCGGCCGCGGCGCGGGCGCGACCAACTGCTGCTATCTGATCGTCTAACACGCGGACGATGCGCCGCTGCTCGGGGCGAGGCGGAAGAGGAATCGGCATCGCCAACAATTTCGCCATATCTGCCCTGGGCATGCGAGAACCTGTCTTATTCGCCATTACGCGTGCGACGACTTCTTGCCGGCGAAGGAACCAGGCAACGAAGCCGCGGTCAGCCTCCCTGCTCGGGAGCAATGGTATTGCTTCCGTACTGCAACGGCCTTCGAAATTGGGAAGGGCCACTTTATTCAAGTACGGCCGCAGCTTGCCATAGAGAACGTGGCGCTCATTGAATGCAAAGGTGAGACTTGTCGGTGGCGTGCCGTAGCCCCTTAGCCGAATGACCCCCGTTTGTGACTCTATGTCTTCAAGCCCGACGTAAGGTAATCTAATAGCGTCAGAACTATCTGGCTCTATGGCTCGCCTGTCCTCCCGCACAACAGTCCCCATCGGGACGTATTTCCAACCCCGCCGCAGCTCGAGCGGGTTGTGGGTCTCGGCAGACATTTTCATGACGCGAACAACCTCGCCCGGGTCTGGCGCAGCACCTCGCGCGGATGGCCGAGTGCCTTCAGAGCCTCAACCCCTCCGGCACGGGCGACCGCCGGCACCCTGAGCACGGATGCCGTTTCCAGCTCCTCGGTGCCACCGCGCGCAAACTGGTCGGCGAGGGCCAGAACCGCTGTCCGCGCCGACACGGGCATGGTGTCGAGCCAACGGCCACTGTTCCGCTTGAACCGCTCGGCACGGTCAAGCCGGGTGCGTGCATCAATGCCGTAGGTGGCCTCGCCGAGCACGTCGAAGGAGTCGTATTCGTTCATATTTTCCACGATCTGCAATACCTTCGGGCTGAAGCCAGCTTCGACCAGTGGGTCAATCATAGCCCGCCGTTTCGGCGGCTCGATCCAGGAGGAGCGAAACGCGCCAATGTTCGGGGCAGCCTTAAGCAGTTCAGCGGCCAACATGCGGCGATACTCGGCAATGGGGACGCGCTCGTCCCGCCCATCGCGACGCATAAGGATATAGCGCCCGCCCTCCCTGATCTCCACCGTGACGCCTTCCACAACGATGATACGGTCCGTGCCCGTGCTGCCTCCGTTACCGTCGGTGCCGGTGTCCGGCGGCTCGGGTGTCCCAGTCTCGCGGATGGAAGCCGGCTGGCTCCTGAACTCCTCGCCGAGCAGCCGCGTCGCGTCGGTGTAGTCATAGACGCGGAACATGAGCTTGCCGGAGGCCTCGTGAATGCGGGTGCCGCGCCCAACCATTTGATAGAAGGCGATTGGCGAGCGCATGTAGCGGAAGAATACCACATTGCGCAGCCATGGCACGTCGACACCCGTCGTCAACAAGTCGACCGTGCAGGCGATGAAATGGCTGCGCTCGGCACCTTTGAGGTCAGGGAGATAGTCGGCGCCGCCTGCGGCCGCCGTGCATTTGAAGGCGTAGGACTCAGCTCGGCTCGATCCCGTGCCAGTGCGCCATACAGCATAGAGATTGTTCAGCTCGGCCGTGACTCGGTCGGCATGGCTGTCGCGCGCACAAAAGATGATCGTCTTCTGCTCCGGCCCGCCGGTCGCGATCAGGTTGTCGAATAGATCGCGGCACATGCCGGCGACCCGCTCCGGCAACTCGATGCGGCTCTCAAATGCGCCGGCGTCGTAATGCTGCTTGGCCTCCTCGAATCCGACGGCCCGGCCGGTTATCGCATCGGACAATGGGCGATTGCGAATATCATCGGCGTCCAGCCCCGTCTCGGCTTCCACCGAAGTCTTGGCTTCAAGAAAAATGTCGCGCTTGACGATTTCGCAGGCGGCGAGATAGCCGTCTTCGATTCCTTGTGCGATGTCATAGGAATAGACCGGCTCGCCGAAGTGGTGGATATTGTCAGCGCGGATGCGCTCGTCCGCCCGAGCCTCTTCCGAATCCTCGGTCAATTTCAGTGTTCGCGGTGTGGCCGTGAGGCCGATCTGTACGGCATCCGGATTTCGGGCCAGAACAGCATGCCATTTGCCCCAGGCCGAGCGATGGCATTCGTCGATGACGATATGGCTGAAATGGTTGTCGGGATAGAACTCCGTCAGAAAAGTGGCGTCGTCGTCCTCATCTGCCACGCCAAGCGTCTGGTAGGTGGCGACGTGAATGCGCGCATTCTGGGCATTGTTGCGGTTGCCGACGCGCTTCACCTCGGCGGCGTCCGAGCCGAAACGGGCGGCAAGGGCGTTGAGACCCTGCTTTCTGAGCTCATCCCGATCGCACAGGAACAGGGCGCGGCGCAACTGACCGGCATCGGCGATACGCCGCAATAGGTTAACGGCAATGAAGGTCTTTCCGGTTCCTGTTGCAAGTGTCAGGAGCGCCCGCTTTTCTCCATGGGCGAGCTTTTCCAGCACGGCGCGGATAGCCGCATCCTGGTAATAGCGGCGTTCAGCATCGCCGCCGGCATAGGGAACGAGAAGCGGCTTCACCTTCTCGTCGGCGAGCGAGAAGCCCATGCCATGTTCGTAGCGGGAGCGCAGGTCACCTGGAGAGGGGAATGCGGCGAGCGGCTGTGGAGTGGTGGTGCGAGCCGTGAAGTGGTCGTATTCGACAAAGAGATGGCCGTTGGAGGAAAAGACGAAGGGGACGTGGAAGCGTTCCCGGTAACGCTTCGCCTGTTCAAGGCCTAGCGTGGGGGGCTTGTCCTCGGCCTTGGCTTCGATCAGAGCTAACGCGACGGGCTGCGTGCCGGGATTGATGCGGTAGCGCAATATGTAATCCGTGCGACCGGATCGGGAGCGTTGCCCGCGGCCACCAACGATCCTGACCTGCGGCTGTGTTGTCTCCCGGCGGATGTGGTCTTCGGTCCACCCGCGCGCCTTGATGGCAGGGTCGATCAACTTGGCGCGCGTGTCTGACTCGTTGTACGCCAACTGCGCTCCCCCACGAGACTAAAGCCTCCCAAAGGATAAACCTTAGCGGGGGAGCCCTTGCAGGCCAAGCGGGTTATTATGGCGCGGTGTTTTTCTCGCCAACGGTGGCGCCGCATTTTCGGAGGGCCCGGAAATCGCGGCGCGCGCCTGGCCGATGCGGGAGATCGTCAACGCGATCTTCTACGTGCCGCGTCGCGGCGAAGGCGTCGAGGGACTTGAATTGGCGCATGGCTTCTCCCGCAAAAGCAACAATCGTGTGTGGAATTGTCGCAAGAAAACCTCAATCGGCGATTGCCAGCCGTCCCCTTATTGGCTTATCCGGGATGGAACAATCCGCACAAGCGGAATAGTTTGCCGGCGCGGGCCGGCATTCGAGGGATGACCGGGAAGGCCGCGTTGCCGCAAGGGGCACAAGGCGGCTCGGCTTCGGCAAGGGGGCCGGCGCATCACTGCGCGTATACCGCGCCACATGGCCGGATCATCCACTGCTACCGGGAAGCCGGCGCCGTCGTCGAGCAGGATTTGACCGACTGGTGGCGCAGGAAGCTCAAAAATGCGTTTCGGGTGCCGGGGATATCCGAGGGCAGCTTCTGACCCAATTCGGAATTATGACACACGTTCGGTTCAAAACAGTTCGCGATCGGATGACTTCGAACCATTGGCAGATGCCCTGATGTCCGCACCTCAGCAGGCGACGATCCAGGAGCGATATCCCATGCGTCTGGTGAGAAACCATGCGATCAGCACGGTCCAGGCGATAGTGACCGCGGAGAAGGCGAAGGCCGCACCGTAGATGCCGAAAGCCGGCACCAGCGTCAGATTGAGCCCAACCAGCAACGCGAGAGCAACCGCGAAGATGGGCACGCTCCGCCGTTGCTCGCCGCTGAGGGATAGCAGTGGCGTGATTGGTCCGACCGCGGCGCGCACAACTTGCGACCCGACAAGGATGATAAGAGCCGCGTGCCCGGCCTGAAACTCCGGACCGAAGATGGCGAGAATCCGGTCGCCCGCAACCACGATGGCCGCCGCCGCCAGAAGGGCGGGCCAAAGCTTCAGGTGGTTGGCGCGGACGATGGCCTGATTAACGGCGGTCTCGTCACCGCGAATGTAGGCGTCGGAGAGGTCCGGCAGGCAGAGTTGATCAATGGCCTGGATGCCGAAGGCGATGAGCAGGGTCACCTTGATGCATACACTGAAGATCGCGACCTCTTGCGGCGGGAGCAAGAGGCCGAGTAGCGCGATGTCGACATCGGCGAAAAAGGTCGTGAACAGCACTACGATCAAGAGGGGCCAGCCGGCGCTATGCCACGCGCGCGCATCGAATTGCAGCTTGACCTGCTTGGCCGGATGGAGAGCGGCCTGCCGCAACGCGATCGCCTGACCGGCCGCCAGCAGCACGATGATGGCGAGATGTAACGCGAGGACGAGGCTTGTCGTAGCCTCCTGTCTAAGCCAGTAGACCGCCGCGATAGCCGCCATAAAGAGCGCAGGCCGCACAATGAGATCCGGTAAATACGAGAGCACAAAGTGCCGGAAGGCGTTTGCCAGAGCCCCGTGAAAGCGGATGACGCTGAGAAAGGGCGCCGCCGCACAGCCGATCAGCAGTGGCATGCGGTAGATCACATCCACATCGAAGCCGAGCAGTATCGCGGCTACAAGCAGCGGTATGAGGACCGCCGCCGAAACCGCGATACTCAGCCGGCCGCGGCTGACGAAGCCCGCCAACAAGTCCCAGCGCTCGCTCGCCCTGTATTCCGATACGAAGCGTGAGGTGATCGACGGGAACCCCAGTGAGAAGATGACGGACAGAATTCCGGCCAGAGAAAAGGCGATGACGTAGATGCCGAACTGCTCCGCACCGAGAAGGCGCGCGAGAAGCACCTGAGTGACGAAGTTCAGACCGGCCCCGCCCAGCCTGGAGGCCATGAGCAGACCGGCATAACCGACGATCGCCGAGAGGCGTAGTGCCCCCATCCGCCTACAGCCTTTTCGCCGGAACCATGCGATCCGCGATCGAACGGCACGCACGGCGGAGGTCCCGAACACGGTAGATCATCATCGCGATGAATGCGCTCGTGCTGCTTTCGCAATAATCGAACTCGCCGGGCAGTTTCACGATGCGCCCCGCCTTGCCGACGAGCCCCTTTTTGAACTGGCGTAGCCCCGGGTCTTCCGCCTCTCCGCCCAGGTCGTACCAGCGGGCTTCGGACCGCGCGAGCCAGCCGATGATCCACCAATGAAGCGCGTAGCCCGCACGAAGCTCGAGTGCCTTTGCGTTGCTGGCACCGAAAAGGTAAGTGGCGGTATCGCCGATCTGGCCGACGACTGCTCCTGCGATAACTTCGCTAGCGTGTCGGGCGAGGATGATTTTGGGATGAAGCCCGGAGTTTGGACACACGAAGAGGTCGTCGAGAGCGTGATAGCTTGAGGTGTCGCGAAACCTCTTGCGTCTACACATGCTACGATAGAGCGATTTGAAGATGGCCAGAGCCTCGGGCGACTCTTCGATGTCGATATCGATCGCATGACATTCGGTCCTGCGTAGGTTGTATCGCCACTTCTGAGAAAGGCTTTGGCGCTGTTCCTCGCAGCCCAGAGACAGATCGACCAGATATCGGTTCGGATCGGCCATTGCCCGACGGCTGCGAAATCCGCAGGTACCAAGCGCCTTGGTTATGAGGGGGGTGAACTCCGGCTCCGGACGCGGCAAAACCGTTACATGCATGCTGCGCCTGCGAGCGTATTCCCAAATGAGCGCCTCCAGGATAAATTCGAGATCGGCTGCCCTTGGCGTCTGGCCCTTGCACCGCCACAGTGGCCCGAACTTCACATAGGCAACGCCGCGGTCCACACCCGGCGGGCGGAGCAGAACGGCCTGTGCCGCCCCAATGATGCGTCCGCCACGCTTGACCACTAAGTGGCTAAGCCGTTCACTGCCCCAAGCGCCTGCAGCGTAGCTATAGAGCTGCTCGCAGCGTCCGTCTTCAAAGGTTGCAATCAGCGCGTCCCAAGCGCTGGGGTCCATGCGATCGACCTCGAATTCGGTGGCGGAGACCTGCCTCGCGAACCGCTCGCCCACCGGGATGGCGGTGTTCAGGCCAACCGTGGCATCAAGGGGCAAGGACGTCGTGTCCCCGGCCGAGTTGAACCGCATCAAATTATCTCCTGTTTTCGTTGGCATTGCGCTTGCGGAGCCAAGGCTGAGAAGCGCCTGAGACCCGGTAGAAGCCGCAGAAAGAGTGCCAGGGTTGGAAGTGGGTCGGACCAGCGCCACGTCATATGCGTGTCCGCCCGCAGCCAGGTTTCTGTTGCGCGCAACAGCCATCGCAGGGCGCCCGCGAAACCGATCTCCTTTTCCCTAACCGCGCTCTTGAGGCCACGAAGATCGCCGTAGCTCCAGGCGTATCGGAGGCCCGGCGGGGCCTTGAACGAACGCGTACCAAGCGGATGGGAACCGCCAGCGCTGAGCGCTATCGCGACATGACTCAGATCCTGTCCGGCCGCCTCGGTAATCGCGTGACTGCCAGCGATGCGCGGATTGATCTCGATAAAGCAGCTTTGCCCAGTTTCGGCATCAAGAATGAACTGGGCCAGACCGATTCCGGTGAATTCGAGCGCGCGCGCAAGGCGGCCACAGTGATCGAGAAGGACCGCTGTAGCCGGCACCGTCACGCCGTCGACGGCAAGCCCGGTACCATCGATCCGGTCGGTGCGCAGAATCTTCGTCTCGAGGGCGCTGAAGATTTCGCCCTCATGCGCGGCAAAGTACACATTTCGGCGCACACCATTTGCCTTGCGCTGGACTAGAAGACCCGCTTGGCCGGCCGGCCATTCTGGCAGCATGCGCTCAAGCTCCGCCGCCGTCGCTGCGATCACCGCCTTGCGGGAGCCGATGCGGCGGCCAGGTGTGAGAGGGCGCACAACGACAGGCCACTCCACCCGCTGAGCAGCAATCGTGAGCTCTGAATAGCTGCGTACGATCTCAAAAGGTGGGCAGCCAAGGCCGTTGACACGGGCGAGCTCCAGCATCTTGGGTTTGTCGAGGCATGTCTCGACGATCCGGGGCAACGCGGAAACGACGACTCGCTCTTTCGGTACCGCCTCGCGATTACGCGCGAGCCAGACGACGAATTCCTCGGTGATCGGAAATACGAACCCAATGTCTGGGCGGCGCTGGAGGAAATTCGAGAGTGCTGCCGAAAATGCTTCTTCGTTTCTCTCCAGGTCGGGATGATGCCAGGCCTCGCGGACATGGCGCGAGAATTCGGCGCCGCCCTCGCCGCCCCCCGATCCCACGATGACGCGGTAGCTGTGGCGGTCCAGCGCGCGCGCCACCGCGATCGTCGGCCGGTAATTGCCCAAGGTGAGGACAGTCCCGCGTTCGGCCGTGCGCACGGCCTCCGCCGCGGTGCGGCCCGCCGGGCGCCACGCTGGTCTGTCGCCGACTGAGCCAGGCGCGGCCGCCAGGCAGAGGCGGACCGCGGCCGTGACGTGAAAGGCGGCCCACAAGCCGATGCCGAAAAGCTTGCTGCCGTCCTCGATGAAGATCCGGATCGGCGCGTCGCTGTGGATCACGCGATCGACGAGAATGCTGATGGCCAGAAAGCCGCACGCGAGCAGGAAGGCGACGAAGTCCTGGCCGGCGATGACGAAGCGGAAGCTCCACAGATAGCCGATGCACAAAAGGCCGTAGAGGCTGTACGTGGCGATATCCGGCACGCCGTAATTCGGCAGCACGTGGTCGTGCAGGAGAAACAGATCGTCAGCGGCGAGGAGCCCGCTGAACAGGCCCGCCGCGCCGAGGAAGCGGGCGTCTTCCGACAGGCCCCGAAGATTGAAAAGCAGCAGCCCGGCGAAAAGGCAGACAGCCGCCGTGCCGGCCCATAGAAGCACGCCGAGGCTGGAAAGGGCGCCGTAATAGGAGTGGCAGCATTGGCTCGCTAGCTGAGCGACCGCCAGGGGGTCTCTGAGCAGGTCCTCCACGGGCACCCATGGCTGCGCCCATGCGGCGGCCAGAAGGCCCGAAATGGTTACGAAGACAAGGGCATAGACGGACACTGGCATGGGCCGCCATAAGAGCGCGGGCGCGCCTGTGAACCTTCCTTCTATCCCGTGCACGAGCTGGCGTCCCCCTTTGATACGGACCCCGAACGAACAGCAAGCCTCATGCCAGGGCGCGCCCGCCGCACGCGCCCGCGCCACACGAAACGAGGAACTTGTCGTGTTGGTAAACGACCGAAGATAAATGCGTGCGCCAATCGTGAACCGCTGACTAGGTGATCAGGCTTGTTCTAGCGGCGAGACGGGCCTCGCTGACACCCCAGCAATTTCGGGTCTCCGGCACGGAGCACAAGCAAGACAGGCAACGAGCGACTCCTTTTGGCACTTTCCAGACATTAACTACGCGCGAGTGACAGCATATCATGGCCCGTCTCGTCCTCTCCGTCGGCGGCATCGTCGAGCAGGAGCTGTTCGCCCGGCGCGAGGTGGTGCGCAACGTGGGCGTGCGCATCGCCGAGTTCCAGCTCTCGGGCTCTGCCTATGGCCAGGCGATCCCGCACGTATTCGGCCGCGCGCGGCTCGCCGCCAACATCATCTGGATGCGCGGCATCCGCGAGAAGCGCCTCGTCGAGCGCCAGGAGGTGGGCGGCGTCGATCATCGCCTGATCGACCGTCATCCAGGGGCTGACCCCGATGTCGCCGCCGCGTGCGGCGGCGAAGGCGTCGAGGGACTTGAATTGGCGCATGGCTTCTCCCGCAAAAGGATCATTCGTGTGTGGATTTGTCGCAAAAAACCTCAATCGGCGATTGCCAGCCGTCCCCTTATTGGCTTATCCGGTATGGAACAATCCGCACAAGCGGAATAGTTTGCCGGCGCCGGCCGGCATTTAGGGGATGACCGGGAAGGCCGCGCCGCCGCAAGGGGCGCGGGCCGCCGCGCCGGATGACAGAGGGGAGGGGGTGGATGCGTCTGGTCAGCCTCGGCGTCGTCCTGTTCTGTTTCTGGCTTCTGCTCTCCGGTCACTATACGGGCCTGCTCGTCGCCATCGGCGCGATCTCGTCGGCCGCGGTCGCGGCGCTCGCCTGGAACATGAGGATCGCCGACGCGGAAGGCCACCCGATCCATCTGATCGGGCGCGCGGTCTTCTACTGGCCGTGGCTCGCGGTCGAGATCGTCAAGTCGGCGCTGCGCGTCGCCCGCCTCATCATCGACCCCAAGCTGCCGATCTCGCCGACGCTGGTCCGCGTCAGGGCAAGCCAGAAGAGCGCGCTCGGCGTCAGCATCTACGCCAACTCGATCACCCTGACGCCCGGCACCATTTCCGTCGACGTTTCGGGACACGACATCACCGTCCACGCCATCGAGCGGGCCGGCGCCGACTCGCTCCAGGAGGGCGAGATGGACCGGCGCGTCACCGTCTTCGAGGGCGCGAAATGATGTTCGCCGTCGCCGCCGTCGCCATCCTCGCCGCCCTGGCGCTGGCGACGGCGCGGGCGCTGCTGGGCCCGACCGTGTTCGACCGGGCGCTCGCCGGAAACAGCATCGGCACCGGCGCGATCCTGCTGCTCGCCGTGTTCGGCTTCATGACGGGCCGGCCGGAATTTCTCGACATCGGCATCCTGTATGCGCTGCTCAACGTCATCGGCACCCTCGCGGTGCTCAAATTCTTCCGCTACGGCGATTTGAGCCACGCCGGCGAGGAGCCGGCCGACTGATGGCCGCCGTCGTCGACATCGCGGTCGCGGTTCTGCTCGCCATCGGCAGCCTGTTCTATGTCGTCGGCGCCGTCGGCCTGGTGCGGATGCCCGATGTCTTTACCCGCCTGCACGCGGCAAGCGTCATGGAAACGCTCGGCGCCGGCTCGCTGCTGCTCGGCATGATGATCGCCGGCGGCTGGTCGCTCGACACCGCCAAGCTCGCCATCATCCTCGGCATCCTGCTCTATACCGGCCCGATCGCCACCCACGCCCTGGCGCGCGCCGCCTTGACCGCCGGGGTCGAGCCGATCCTCGCCGAGGACCGCACCAAGCCGCGCAAGACCAACAAGACGCGCAAGACCAAGAAGGGAGGCAAGTCATCGAAGCGCTGATCAACATGGTGCTGCTGACGCTGATGGCGGCCGTCACGGTCGGCGTCGTGCGGCTGAGGAACCTGTTCGCGGTGGTCATTCTCGGCGGCATCTACTCCTTCCTGATGGCCAGCGTCCTCATCGTGCTCGACGCCGTGGACGTGGCGATGACCGAGGCCTCGGTCGGCGCCGGCATCGCGACCGTGCTCATGCTGGGCACGCTTTATCTCACCAAGGTGGAGGAGCATCGGCCGGTGCACACGCCGCTCTTGCCGCTGTTCGTGGCCGTGGTCACGGCGGCGGTCCTCGTCTACGGCACCTATGGCCTGCCGCCCTTCGGCGCCGCCGACACGCCGATGCACCTGCATGTCGCGCCCTACTATCTGGCGCAATCGATCGAGCAGACCGGCGTGCCGAACGTCGTCACCTCGGTGCTGGCCAGCTATCGCGGCTACGACACGCTGGGCGAAGTGACGGTGATCTTCACCGCCGGCATCGGCGTATTGCTGCTGCTCAAGGGCCGCCGCCGCGACGGCGAGAAGGGCGACAAGGCATGAGATACGACACGATCCTGCGCATCGGCGCCAAGCTCATCCTGCCCTTCATCCTGCTGTTCGCGCTCTATGTTCAGTTTCACGGCGACTTCGGCCCCGGCGGCGGCTTCCAGGCCGGCGTCGTCTCCGCGGCCATGGTCATCCTCTATGCCATCATATTCGGCCTGGCGGCGGCGCAGCGCGTCGTGCCGCCCATTCTGGTCGAGACCATGGTCCCGCTCGGCGTGCTGATCTATGCCGGCGTCGGCGTCGCGGCGATGCTGCTCGGCGGCGACTACCTGAATTATTCGGTGCTGCTGCACGATCCCGTGCACGGCCAGGAATTCGGCATCCTGCTGGTCGAGATCGGCGTGCTCGTCACCGTCGCCGGAACCATGACGGCGATCTTCTACACTTTTGTCGGGCGGGGGCGCTGATGGAGATTCTCGAGCCGATCCTGCACCACTACAACCACTGGATCACCATCTTCCTGATGGTCTCGGGCCTGTACATCGTCGTCGCCCGCGGCAACATGGTGAAGAAGCTGGTCGGCCTCGCCTTGTTCCAAACCTCGGTCTACCTGCTCTACATCTCTCCCGGAAAGATCCTCGGCGGCACCCCGCCGATCCTCGCCGAGGGCTTTTCCGTCTATTCCAACCCGCTCCCGCACGTGCTGATCCTGACGGCGATCGTCGTCGGCGTCGCCACCCTGGCGCTCGGCCTGGCGCTGGTCGTGCGCATCAACGAGGAATTCGGCACCATCGAGGAGGATGAAATCTTCGAGATGATCTCCGAAGAATGAGCGCCCAGCTTCCCGCCCTCCAGGTCGTGTTGCCGCTGCTGGCGGCGCTGCTCGCCGCGCTGGTCCGCCATGGCGGGGCGGCATGGCTGATCGCGCTGGCGGCCAGCCTGGCGATGCCGGTCATCGCCTTTGTCATGCTCACGCAGGTGCTGGACGGCGGCTCGATCTCCTATGAACTCGGCGGCTGGGCGCCGCCTTTCGGCATCGAATACCGGGTCGATGTGCTGAGCGCCTTCGTGCTGCTGCTCATCTCCATCGCCGGGGCGGTCATGCTGCCCTATGCGCGGCTTTCCGTCGCCGCCGAGATCGCCAGCAACCGGCGGGCCTGGTTCTACGCCATGTATCTCTTGTGCCTTGCCGGCCTGCTCGGCATCGTGATCACCGGCGACGCCTTCAACGCCTTCGTTTTCCTGGAGATCTCTTCTCTGTCGGCCTACGCCATGATCGGCATGGGGCCGAACCGCCGGGCGCTGTTCGCCGCCTATCAGTACCTCATCATGGGCACCATCGGCGCGACCTTTTACGTCATCGCCGTAGGCCTGCTCTACACCATGACCGGGACCCTCAATCTGGTCGACATGAGCGAGCGGCTCGCCGATGTCTCGAACATGCGGCCGCTATTTGCCGCGCTGGCCTTCCTGACGGTCGGCGTCAGCCTGAAGTTCGCGCTGTTTCCGCTGCATGTCTGGCTGCCCAACGCCTATGCCTTCGCGCCCTCCTTCACCACCGCCTTCATCGCCGCCACCGCCACCAAGGCGGCGGTCTATCTGCTGCTGCGCTATTTCTATTCGGTTTACGGGGTGGGGGTGGTGTTCGGGGCTCAGCCGGTTTCCGAGATCCTGCTGTTCTTGTCCGTCGCGGCCATGTTCGTCGCCTCGCTGGTCGCCGTCTTCCAGGACAACGTCAAGCGCATGCTCGCCTACTCGTCGGTCGCGCAGATCGGCTACATCACGCTGGGCCTCAGCCTCGCCAACCAGGCCGGCCTCACCGGCGGCATCGTGCATCTGTTCAACCACGCGATGATCAAGGGCGCGCTGTTTTTGGCCGTCGGCGGCGTCGTCTACCGGCTCGGCTTCGCCCGCATCGGTCAGTTCGCCGGGCTCGGGCGGAAAATGCCGCTGACCATGGCCGCTTTTGTCCTCGCCGGTCTGGCGCTGATCGGCACGCCGGGCACGGCCGGCTTCATCTCCAAATGGTATCTGGCGCTCGGCGCCCTGGAGAAGGGCTGGTGGTGGCTCGTCGCGCTGATCGTGGTGAGCTCGATGATTTCAATCTTCTATATCGGCCGCGTCGTCGAGCAGGCCTATTTCCGCGAGCCGACCGAGGAGACCGCAAAGGCGCGCGACCTGCCGTTGTCGATGCTGTTGCCGATCTGGATTCTCGCCGGCGCGACGGTCTATTTCGGCATCGAGACCTCGCTCACCGTCGATGTTGCCCGGCGCGCCGCCGAGATGCTGCTGACGGGGCTCAGATGACCGGCGAGACGCTGCTCATCCTGGCGCTGATCGTGCCGTTTGCCGCCGCGGCCGTTATCCCCATGTTTCGCGGTGCGCCGAACGTCCGCGAGACGGTGACGCTTTC
>Ga0326597_10006103_pt1 | contig 16579 bp, 16 predicted proteins | sample RVTome_12_FD_203789 | JGI IMG/M metagenome (GOLD analysis project Ga0326597, IMG submission 203789) | Soil microbial communities from uranium-contaminated site in the Upper Colorado River Basin, Wyoming, United States - RVT100D185 | ecosystem: Environmental > Terrestrial > Soil > Contaminated >...
GCCGCTTTGCCTGCGGCACCGGATCGTCACCTCGGGCCGGCGCTGGGAAAAGCACGGCGTCGCGCGCACGATCCTGCTCATGTGGTGGCTGCGGCTCGCGTTCTGGCTCGGCGCCAACCCCGACAAGCTCGCCCTGCGCTATGCCGCGAACCGGAACTGAGACCCGCATCGTCGTCTTCGCGAAAGCGCCCGAGCCGGGCGCGGTAAAGACACGTCTCATTCCGCCGCTCGACGCCGAGGGCGCCGCCGCATTGCACGCGCGGCTGGTGAAATGCGCGCTCGCCACCGCGCGCACTGCCGCTGTGGGGACAATCGAGCTCGCGTGCGCGCCCGATACCGACCATTCCTTCTTCCGCTATTGCGGCGCCCGCTACGGCGCCGCACTCGAGCCGCAGGGCGCGGGCGACCTCGGCGCACGCATGCTCACGGCGACCCGGCGCGTGCTCGCCGCCGGCACCCCGGTCATCCTCATCGGCTGCGATTGCCCGGCGCTCACCCACGAGCATCTGCGCGCTGCGGCCCGTGCGCTGCGGCAGGGGCTGGATGCCGTGGTCGCGCCGGCCGAGGACGGCGGCTACGTGCTGATCGGGCTCGCGCGTGCGCACGGCGCGCTGTTCCGCGGCATCGCGTGGGGCGGCGCGCAGGTGATGGCCGATACCCGCCGGCGGCTCGATGCGCTCGGCTGGTGTTGGAGCGAGCTCGAAACGTTGTGGGACGTCGATCGCCCGCAGGATTATGAGCGGCTCATCGCCAGTGGTATGCTCCCGCCAACCAAGCGATGAGCGAGGACCCCGTCAAGAAATTTACGTCGCCCCCGGAGTGACTGTATGCGATCTGAAGAATTCTCCACCCGCGCGCTGTGGCCCGAGGGCGGTAACGCGGCGCCACGCGACCTGAAGCGGCACGTTGCCTGGCTGCGGGTCCTAGCCGCCATCGGACTGCTCGCCGCGCGCCTCGCATACGGGGCAGCGCAAGTGCTTCCCGTAGCTGCCTTTTCCGCGCACGCGCCCGGTGGCGCGCTGCCTGAGGAATGGATGCCGTACGGGTTCGAAAACATCAAGAGCCGCACGAGCTACGCGCTGGTGCGGGACGGGTCGCGTACCGTGCTGCGAGCCGAGGCCAAATCGTCGGCCTCCGGCCTGCTCCGCAAGCTCAAGGCCGACCCGGCCGAATATCCGCTGCTGCGCTGGAGCTGGAAGGTGAGTGGCGTGGTGAAGAACGCGGACCTCTACCGCAAGGATGGCGACGATTTCTCTGCGCGGATCTACGTCATATTCGATTATCCGCTCGAGAAGCTCTCGTTCGTGGAGCGCGCCAAAGTCAAACTGGCAAAGCTGGTGTATGGCGCGGAGCTGCCGCTCGCCACGCTGTGCTACGTCTGGGATGCGAAGGCCCCGGTTGGCACCATCGCGCCCAGCGCTTATACCGACCGCGTGCGCATCGTCGTGGTTGAAAGCGGCCCGGATCGGGCCAACCAGTGGGTCGACTTCGAACGCGACGTCAGGCGCGATTTCCTGGCCGCGTTCGGTGAGGCGCCGCCGGCCATCACCGGGATTGCCCTCGCCACCGACACCGACAACACGGGCACGGCGGTGAGCGCCCTGTACGGTGACATTACAATTAATAAACAATAAGTTGAATGTTAGACTCGGGGCATCGCCCGACGTCTGTTGAAGATTCATTTGCCTTTTCAAGGCGCTTGGGAAAGAATAGCGCCTCTTTTTTGCGGGGTAACCGTGAGCAACCCGAGTCCCAGACGTCGCCGAAGGCCGTATTAACCCACTGTCCGCTCTCCGCATGTCCGATCTCTCCCGCATCGCCTCCGCTCAAACCGCTTCACCGCAGCTTCCCGTTCACTGGTATTTCGATTCGCGGGTCTACGAGCTGGAAAAACGCCTGCTATTCGATCAGGGACCCGGCTACATCGGCCACGAGCTGATGGTGCCCAACGTCGGCGACTATCACTCTCTGGAGTGGCTGGGGCACGCCAAGGCGCTGGTGCGCAACGCGAATGGCATCGAGCTGCTATCCAACGTCTGCCGGCACCGCCAGGCCACGATCCTCAAGGGGCGCGGCACGGCGCGCAACATCGTGTGCCCGCTGCACCGCTGGACCTACGCGCTCGATGGCAAGCTGCTCGGCGCCCCCCACTTCCCGGCGAACCCCTGCCTGGATCTCGGTAAGTCGCCACTCATGAGTTGGAACGGGATGCTGTTCAGCGGCCGGCGCGATATCGCCCGCGATCTCGCAAACATGCGCGTCGCGCCGGAATTTGATTTCTCCGGCTGCCTGCTCGACCGGGTCGTGATCGACGAGTACCAGTGCAACTGGAAGACTTTCATCGAAGTCTACCTCGAGGACTACCACGTCGAGCCGTTTCACCCCGGGCTCGGCAATTTCGTCGACGTGTCCGACCTCACGTGGGAGTTCGCCGATTGGTACAGCGTCCAGTCCTGCGGGGTGAAGAACGGGCTCGCGCGCGCCGGGAGCCCGGCCTACGCGGCGTGGCACAATGCCGTGCTGCGCTACCGCGAAGGACGTGCGCCCGAGCACGGGGCGATCTGGCTCACCTACTACCCGAACATCATGGTCGAATGGTACCCGCACTCGCTGGTGGTGAGCACGATCGTGCCGCGCGGCCCGGGAGCGTGCACGAACGTGATCGAGTATTACTATCCCGAGGACATCGCGCTGTTCGAGCGCGAGTTCGTCGAAGCGGAGCAGGCCGCCTACAACGAGACCGCGGTCGAGGACGCCGAGATCTGCGCGCGAATGACCCAGGGCAGATGCGCGCTCTACCAGCAGGGAATCGATGAAACCGGTCCCTACCAGTCGCCGCTGGAAGACGGCATGCGTCACTTCCACGAGTTTGTGCGGAATCAGCTCGGGCCGCACTTGCCCTGACCGGCGCCAGCGCCGGCGCCGAGAGGGACCGGGAAAACTCAAAGTATTCAAGGCAGAACACGCATCGGGGGCAGCACAGACTGCCCTTTTTTATCGCCGGAACTTTGCAGGAAAAAATTTTTCGATTACCTTAGCCTCCTTTGCGCACTTGCATGGAGCCACTGGATGAGCGTTACGACCGTCGTTTCCGTCGCTTACGTAGCGGCGCACCTTGCCGAGCCCGACTGGGTGGTGTGCGACTGCCGGCACGACCTCACCGATTACGAGGCCGGCCGCCGCGCCTATGGTGCATCGCACATTCCCGGCGCGCGCTTCCTGCATCTCGACGAGGACCTCTCCGGGCCAAAGAACGGGTTGAACGGTCGGCACCCGCTGCCGCATCCAGTCACGTTCACGCTGCGCCTGGCGGCGCTCGGCATCGACAACGGCAAGCAGATCGTCGCCTACGATGCCAGCGGCGGATGTTACGCCGCACGCCTGTGGTGGATGCTGCGCTGGGTCGGACACAAGCGGGTCGCGGTGCTCGATGGCGGCTGGGACGCGTGGGTGAAGAGCGGGCAGCGGGTAAGCACCAAGCCCGCCGACGTGCCGGCCGCCACCTATACGCCGCACCCGCGCCCCGAGCTCGTGGTCGACACCAGTTTCATCGCCAAGCATCTGGGCGACACCGCGGTCCAGGTGATAGATGCCCGCAGCGCGGACCGTTTCCGCGGCGAGAACGAAACGCTGGACCCGGTCGCTGGCCACATCCCCGGCGCGCTCAGCCGCTTTTTCAGGCAAAACCTCCGCCACGACGGCCGATTCAAGCCGCCGGAAACGCTCAAAGAGGAGTTCTCGTTGCTGATCGGCTCACGCGCCCCCGCCAACATCGTGCACCAGTGCGGCTCCGGCGTGACAGCGTGCCACAACCTGCTCGCGATGGAAATCGCCGGCATCGCTGGCTCGCGGCTGTACCCCGGCTCGTGGAGCGAGTGGGTGAGCGACCGCACGCGACCGGTCGAGCGCTGAGCCAACGAGTACGCTGCGTTCTCTGATCGGGCGCCGCGGTTTCTCCGCCGTGCCTAGTAGTGCTCCTCATCATATATGGCGACATACTGCGGCTGTGTTGGGTCGGCGACGACCTCCGGCCACGCTGTGCTGCCCGCACCGGACAGCGCCAGCAGGCAAAGCCCCAACAGGCACGCCGCGCACGCATATGCGACCGCCGGTGACGCATTCATTTCCGATTGCATGTCGTCCACGAGTTTCATCGTTTCATTCATCGCGATGCACCTCGTCGCTGTAAACACGAAAGCTGCCCGCTGCGCAGCGGCTCACCCGCGGAAGAAAGCCGATGGCCCCGCCGATTCAGATCGGAGGGGTGTTGCCGCTTGGGCACCATCCTGCTCCCCCGTACGGACGGTGGGTATTGGCGTGATTGACTACGACCCGCGCCTCTACGCAGGCCCTCGTTGCTGGAAAATATATAATATGAAGCAAAAAGTTATTGTCCTCCTTCCGAGGCCAACGCGAAACCGCACGCGCTATCACCAAAGACCTATGATACGCCTATGATCAAAAGGCTATGATGGGCGGCCAAACGAAGAACATGGGAGACGGAAGTGAGGGTGCTCGTTGTCGACGATCATCCGCTGATCCGAGATACGCTACGGCAGGTGCTGAAGGAACTCGACGACAACATCGAGTTGCTCGTGGCTGCGAGCGCCGGCAAAGCGCTCGCTGTTGCAGCCGAGCACAACCCCATCGAACTCGCGCTCCTCGACCTCGAGCTCACGGGCGCGTCTGCGCTCGGTTTGCTGCGCGCGCTGCGGGAACGATTTCCAGCGGTGCCGGTCGTGGTGATTTCAGCCTTGGAGCACGCCGACATCATCATCCAAACGCTGATATGGGCGCCATGGGGTTCATCCCGAAAACGGCCCCGCCCCAGGTGCTGATCGCCGCGTTGCATCCCGTGTTATCGGGCGGCGTCTATCTGCCGCCTGCGGTCTTGCGGCATCTGGAAATACGCGACAGCGTTTCGCAGACAGCGCTGAATTCCCCCTGTCACGGGTTGACCCAGCGCCAGCGCGAAGTACTGGCGTTGCTGGTCCAGGGAAAACCGAACAAGCTGATCTGCCGCGAACTCGACATGGCCGGGGGTGCCGTCAAGATTCACATCACGGCACTCTTCGCGGCGCTCCACGTCGACAACCGCACGCAGGCGATGGCTGCCGTGAGCAAGCTCGGCCTCAAGCTCTAAGGAATGCGCGCGACCGCCGCAGATGCGATTCTCCTGCTGCACTTCCTGTTCGTCGCTTTCGTCGTCGGCGGACTTGCCGCAACCTGGCTCGGCGCCGCGCTCGGATGGCGCTGGGTGCGCAACTTGCGCTTCCGGGTGGCGCATCTCGTGGCGATACTCTTTGTCGCGGCAGAATCCATTGCGGGGATCTGGTGCCCGCTGACGGTGTGGGAAGATGCGCTGCGCGGCACGCGAGAGAACACGAGCTTCGTCGCGCGCTGGATCCATCGCGTTCTCTTTTACAGCTTCCCGGAATGGGTCTTCACCGTGCTCTACATTGCGTTCGCCGCAGCCGTCGTGCTGACGCTGTGGCTGGTGCCGCCGCGCAGGATCGGAGAGCGGCGGTGAGGCCACCGGGCGGCCAGTCCGATCGAGCGGGCCGTCGCGGGGTTCGCATGACGAGCTACTGCCCGAGTGCCTGCACGACGCGCCCCGCGACCGCCGCGGCGGATTTCACGCAATCGCCCACTGCGATGCCGCCGCGATAGTTGGCGCAGAAGAACAATCCCGGCCGATCGTGCTCGGCGCGCGCGACTTGCGCCATGCGCTGCAGGTGGCCAAGAGTATACTGAGGAATCGCCCGCGGCCAGCACGTGACGCGGACCCATTGCGCTGCGCCGTGCGCCCCGAGCAGTCCGGAAAGCTCCGCCTGCACCGTGGCCGCGATTGCCTTGTCACCCTGCAACGCCCGCTGCGGGTTCCGGGCGCCGCCGACGAAGGTGGTGAGCAGCACGCTACCCGCCGGCGCGCGGTTGGGGAACAGCGTGCTCGAAAATATCGTTCCCAGGACCGCGCGCCGCTCGCGCCGCGGAATGAGAACACCGAATCCGTCGAGCGGGTGCTCAACCGCGGCGCGCGAATACGCGCAGGCGCAGACCGCGACCGGCGGGTAAGGGACAGCCTCCAGTGCGGCGGCGGCGGCGGGCGCGAACGGTGCGACGAGCTGTGCCGCGACATAGGCCGGGGTGGCGACGACCAAGGCGCTCGCCTCGAACCGCGATTCGCCTGTGGCCGCAGTCGCCGCCACCGTGAATCCGCGCGCACCGTGCGCTTCGATCCCGATCGCCTCGGCACCGGGTGTGAGTGACCCCAGCCGCGCCGCGAGCGCATCGGTAAGCGTCTGCATGCCGTTCCGGAACGAGAACATCGGGGCGGACTGTTTCGACTTTTCCGCGTTGCGGGCACGCTCGCGCGCGCCGACGATCTGGCCGCGGATCAGGCTACCGTAGCGCTGCTCCAGCGCGTGCAGGCGTGGAAACGCCGCGCGCAGGCTCAGCGTTTCTGGGTCGCCGGCGTACACGCCGGAAACAAACGGATCGACGGCGAAGTCCAGGAACTCGGCCCCAAGCCGCCGGCGCACAAACTGAGCCACACTCTCCTCCGCATCCGCGGGCGCGGCTGCGACGAAAGGTTCGCGCGCGAGCGCAAGCTTCGCGCGCCAGGAAAAGAGTTCCGTCGTGAGGAAAGCCGCCGGCGTCAACGGCAGGGGAATCGGCCGGCCGTTGCGCACGACGTAGCGGTTCCGCGCGGCGCTGCTGGCAGCCATGCGTTCATCCGCGAGCCCGATCCCGCTCATCAGCTCGGCGAGCAGCGGCGTCGAGTCGAGCGTGCTGTTGGGACCGGCTTCGACGAGGAAACCGGAATCGCGCGTGCTGCCGATGGTGCCCCCCGCCCGCGGCCCAGCCTCGAGGACGCGTACGGCGAGCCCATGCCGCTCGAGCCACCACGCGGTGGCGAGCCCCGATATGCCGGCACCGATTACGATTACGTCATCTCGCTTCACGGCCGTGATCCATCAATGGGGTCGCAGCGCCGCCCGGATCCGCGGCCTTGCGATTTCCCACAACGAAAGGTCCCGTGGGCCCTGCGCGGGACGCCGGGCCGTTTTGAGGTCCGGCGGTCCCGAGCCGGATTTAGGCGAGGGATACGCGTATCGCAGAGGCAATGCGAGACGCGCACACAAAAGAAGGGGCGCTGTGTGCGCCCCCTCCGGCAACCCAAGATGATTCCTAGGAGTTTGTCGGACTTGGCCCCGACCAACTCCTGGCGCAAAACCGGCGCCAGAAAAACGCGAGAATGGATGACGGATATGCGAATTCCCCTCTGCTTTGCTTCACATTCGCACGCTTTGGGCGGGTTTCCGTCCGAATCGTCAGCCGGTTTTGCTATTAGCAGCCGGTCGAGCTGCTAGGTCCGAGGGCTGCTAGGCGAGCGCCTCGGCCCAGATGTTGCGGGCCCAGCCCCAGGCATACTGCGCTTCATCCGCGCTCGCCGCTATGGACACTCCGCCCGCCCCCTTGACCGGCAGGATCGCTTTCTTCGCCGGATCATAGCGGTGCACCGACGTCACGTGCATCGCGCTCGAGCCGCTCACGAAACTGTAGCAGGTGTTCATCATCATCGGATCGGCGTTGGGCTGCCGGCCCTTCACCAGCGCGATGACCGCCGCCGCGCAGACCTTGGCCTGCTGGTTGGCCATGCTGCCCGACTTCGGCATCCCGGACGCCGACTGCGTGGAGTCGCCGATCACGTGAACGCCCGGCACGGCAATCGACTCGCAGGTGCGCCAGTCCACTTGGCACCAGCGGTTGTTGGCAGTCACAAGCCCGCTGTTCATGGCGATGTCAGCGGCGCGTTGCGGCGGCACGACGTTCAGCACGTCGCCCTTCACGTTGTCGAACGTGAGTTTGACCGTCATGCCGTTTACATCCACGTCCTGCAGCTCGCTGTTCGGCCGGTAATCGATCATCCCCTTGTACATGCTGTTCCACGCGGCGAGGAACAACCCTTTCTTCGAGACGATGTCCGGATTGCTGTCGAGCACGATGACCTTGGAGCGCGGCTTCGCCTTCTTGAAATAAGCGGCGATCAGGGAGACGCGCTCGTAGGGGCCCGGCGGGCAGCGATACGGCGAGAGCGGCACGTGTAGCACGTAGACGCCGCCGTCCCGCATCGCCTCGAGCTGCTTGCGCAGCGCGGCGGTCTGGGGCCCTGCTTTCCAGCTGTGCAGCACGCGGCTCTGCGCGCCCGCGCTTCTCAGCCCCGGGATGCGGTCGTACATGAACTCGATGCCGGGCGAGACGATCAGGCGGTCGTACGCGAGCGCCTCGCCCCCGGCAAGGCGCACCTGGCGCTTGCTGGCGTCGATCGCCACGGCGGTGTCGCGCACGACGCGAATACCGTGCTTTTCGAGCCCGCTGTAGCTCATGGTGATGTCCTGCATCCGCGCGTTCCCGGCCAGCACCAGGTTGCTGATCGGACACGATACGAACTGCGCATTGGGTTCGACGAGCGTGACGTCCATGTCGGGCGCCCACAGCTTGGTGTATCGCGCGGCCGTCGCGCCGCCGTAGCCGCCGCCGATCACAACCACCTTCGGCCCGCCCCCGATGCCGCCCGTCGCGCAGCCCGCCACCGCCGCGGCTCCTGCGGAGGCCGCCGCCCACTTGATGAATTCGCGTCTGGTGAGTTTCATGATCTCTCCTCAATAGCCCATGCGTGCAGCTTCCGCGCGCGGCGCCGGCGCCCCCGCCCCGGATTTCTTGCTAGCGAAATAACCTGCGATCAGATCGAGCTGCGCGTCGGTGTATCCCTTGGCCTGCTGCCCCATCACGGTGGACGGACGTTTCCCCGTCTTGAAGTCCTTCATCTGCTGCAACAGATATGCCTTGTTTGTCCCGGCGAGGCTGGGGGGAACGCCCTCGACGCTCCGGCCGTCGGTGCCATGGCAGGTGAAGCAGGTTGCCGCCAGGCTGCGCGCGTAGTTTGCGTCCTGCGCGGCGACAGGCAGCGCGAGGCCGGCAACCAGCGCCGCTGCGGCGAGCGCTGTTACAGCACGGGACGTTCTCATGGTCTCCTCCTCTGATCGATGGGGTTGAGCTTTCCGCGGGGCGCAGCCCGCCCCGCGTTCTCCGTTTTCTCGCAACCTGAACGGCTAGTGTGATTCTGACCTTGATTTAGGTCAAGCCTCCGACGATTCTCCGGCAACAAGCCCCGGGCGAGCTGCCCGGCGTCGCGCGCAAGGACCGTCCATCAGCTCGCGCGCTTTGCGCTCCTGCGCCAACGGATGATCGAGGCGACGGCCCGCGGTTTCCGCACCGCCAATGAAAACCCCGGCGTGCCATGGGCACCCGGGGCTTCGTCGGCTGCGCCTGCCGCTCGGGTCACGCGACGCCCGCGGTCTCCTCGTCGAATACCAGCCGCACCTTCTCCGCGTCATCGATGTCGACCGTCAGCTTGCCCCCATGGGCGAGCCGCCCGAACAGCAACTCGTCGGCGAGCGCGCTGCGGATCGTGTCCTGGATCAGCCGCGCCATCGGGCGCGCGCCCATCGTCGGGTCGAAGCCTTTGTGTGCGAGATATTCTCGCAGCTTCTGCGTGAAGCCGATCTCGACCTTCTTCTCCTCGAGCTGGTGCTCGAGCTGGATCAGGAACTTGTCGACCACCCGCAGTATGATGTCGCGGTCGAGCGCCTGGAACGAGATGATCGCGTCGAGCCGGTTGCGGAACTCCGGCGTGAACATCCGCTTGATCTCGGCCATCTCGTCGCCGGCGTGCTTCGCGGGCGTGAACCCCATCGACACCTTCGACAACTCGGACGCCCCGGCGTTGGTGGTCATGACGATCACCACGTTGCGAAAGTCGGCCTTGCGCCCATTATTGTCCGTCAACGTTCCGTGGTCCATCACCTGCAGCAGAATGTTGAAGATATCGGGATGCGCTTTCTCGATCTCGTCGAACAGCAGCACTGAATACGGGTGCTTGGTGATTGCCTCGGTAAGCAGCCCCCCCTGGTCGAAGCCGACATATCCCGGCGGCGCGCCGATGAGACGCGACACGGCATGCCGCTCCATGTATTCGGACATGTCGAAGCGAATCAGCTCGACCCCCATGACGTAGGCGAGCTGGCGCGCGACCTCGGTCTTGCCCACGCCGGTCGGCCCGGAGAACAGGAAACAGCCGATCGGCTTCTGCGGGTTGCCCAGCCCGCTGCGTGCCATCTTGATCGCGGCGGAGAGCGCGTCGATCGCCGGGTTCTGCCCGAACACCACCGCTTTGAGATCGCGGTCGAGGTTCTTCAGCGCGTTGCGGTCATCGGTCGACACCGTCTGCGCGGGAATGCGCGTGATCTTGGCGATGATCTGCTCGATCTCGTGCTTGCCGATGATCCGCTTTTGTTTCGATTTCGGCAGGATCTTCTGGGCCGCGCCGGCCTCGTCGATCACGTCGATCGCTTTATCCGGCAGGTGCCGGTCGTTGATGAAGCGGGCGGAAAGCTCGGCGGCGGCAGTAAGCGCGCCGGCCATGTACTTGACGCCGTGGTGGTCCTCAAAACGCGACTTGAGCCCCTTCAGGATCTGGATCGTCTCGGCGACCGTCGGCTCGACCACGTCGATTTTCTGGAACCGGCGCGAGAGCGCGTGATCCTTCTCGAACACGCCGCGGTACTCGTTGTAGGTGGTCGCGCCGATGCACTTCAACTGCCCGGTCGAGAGCGCCGGCTTGAGCAGGTTGGACGCATCCAGCGTCCCGCCCGAAGCCGCCCCGGCCCCAATCAGCGTGTGGATTTCGTCGATGAAGAGGATCGCGTTGGGGTTGTCGACCAGCTGCTTCAGCACCGCCTTCAGGCGCTGCTCGAAGTCGCCCCGGTACTTGGTGCCGGCGAGCAACGCGCCCATGTCGAGCGCGTAGACCTGGCAGCGCTTGAGGATCTCGGGCACATCACCCTCGACGATGCGCCGCGCAAGCCCCTCGGCAATTGCGGTCTTGCCCACACCCGCCTCGCCCACCAGCAGCGGATTGTTCTTGCGCCGCCGGCACAGCGTCTGCACCACGCGCTCGAGCTCACGCTCGCGGCCGATCAGCGGGTCAATCTTGCCGGCGACGGCCAGCGCGTTCAAATTGAGCGTGAAATTCTCCAGCGCGCCGCCGGGCTGGGCTTCCTGCTCGCCCTCGGCTTCGGATTCGCTCTTCGCGGGCTGCGCCTGCGGCACCTTGCTGATGCCGTGGGAGAGGAAGTTGACGACGTCGAGCCGGGTGACGCCCTTCTGGTGCAGGAAGTAGACAGCGTGCGAGTCCTTCTCGCCGAAAATCGCGACCAGCACGTTGGCGCCGGTCACTTCCTTCTTGCCCGAGGACTGGACGTGCAGGATCGCGCGCTGGATCACCCGCTGGAAACCAAGGGTCGGTTGCGTGTCGACCTCATCGCCCGTCAGAATCGGGGTATGCTCGGTGACGAAGTCGGCGAGCAGCTTGCGCAGGTCGTCGATGTCGGCGGCGCAGGCGCGCAGGACTTCGGAGGCCGACGGGTTGTCAAGGAGCGCCAACAGCAGGTGCTCCACAGTGATGAACTCGTGGCGCTTCTGCCGGGCCTCCATGAAGGCCATGTGCAAGCTGACTTCCAGTTCCTGCGCAATCATCTCAGTTTTCTTCCATCACACACTGCAACGGATGCTGGTGCTGTTTGGCGTACGACTTGACCTGCTCGACTTTGGTTGCGGCCACATCCTTCGGGTATACCCCGCATACCCCGCTGCCATCGCGGTGCACCTTGAGCATGATCTGCACCGCCTTTTCCCGGCTCAACGCGAAAAACCGCTGCAGTACGGCCACGACGAAATCCATCGGCGTGTAATCGTCGTTCAACAGCACCACCTTAAACATCGGAGGCGCCTTGGTCTTGCTTTTTTTCGCCTCTAAAACCGTGTCTTCGCGATGCCTGGTCGCCATGCCAAAAACCGCTCTAATCCCGCATCCTGCTTCCTATTTTCACCAAAATCCGGAAATTATCAAGTAGCTTTTTCACGGAGGAAACAGGGGTATACTTGACTTCCCGCGGCAAATAGCCTAGAAAGCAGACGGGTGTTTGGCTTCAAGCATTTCGCAGGACCGGATTTCCAGCATGCGATCCTTGAAACTCAAACAGTTTGCGGGGATCGTACCCGCGTCAAATCCTGAAGGTAGGCAAGTATGGCAACTGGCACTGTGAAATGGTTCAACGACGCCAAAGGCTACGGCTTCATCACGCCGGATGACGGCAGCGAAGATCTGTTCGCGCATTTCTCCGCGATCCAGATGGCCGGGTTCAAGACCCTCAAAGAAGGCCAGAAAGTATCGTTCGAAGTGACGCAAGGCCCCAAGGGCAAGCAGGCGTCGAACATCCAGGCAGCCTGAGCGCATCCCCCGGTTAACGGGGAGAACCGAAGCCCCACCCAGAATCCAAGAGCCCATCCGTCCAACCCGTCGGTGGGCTTTTTCCGTTGGGGGCAGGAAAATTGCCGGGCACGGTCCCGGCAGCGCGGAGGACCAGACCGGCCCGTCTCCGGAGGCGTAGTTGCGGGCTTAGTTTCGCTCGCGTTCGATCCATACGGCGCTTGGGCTCCCGGTCTACCGCACTCATGGGATGGTCGGCCATCGGAACCGATGATCCGGGATGCGGGGGCACCACGAACGACAACGCCCGCTCAGGCGGGCGTCATCCCAGCACGGCGGGTAGCGCGGACCGAGGGCCCGACGCGCGGATAAGCCCCTACTTGCTCCCCCACGGCTTGATTGCTTCCTTCAGCTTGTTGTACCCCTCAAGGTAGCGGGGCCGCTTGCCGCTGTAGACCTTGTCGAAGGTCTCGAGCTGCGCGTCGAGCCAGCGGGCGAGTTCCTGATTGTCCGGGTTCGCAGCCTTGTACGCCTCGCTAATCAGCACGAAGTGTATCCGCGGATCGTAGGGCTGTTTCTCGCCGCCGACGGTTTCGTCCCCGGCCAGCAAACGGAGCAGCATCGCGTCGGCCGAACCCAGGGTCTGCTCATAAATCGGCGCGCCCTGCATGCGGTACATGACGCTGGTCATGTCCTTGCCGTTCGTCATGGTAAAGCCCATGTCGGCCCAGATCCTCTTCATGTCTGCACCGCCCTTGACGTGGTCGAGGACCAATTGTCCCCAGTCACGCAGCACGTCGGGCGCGTCTGCCATGAGGTCGGTCAAACGGTCGCCGTCGAGATCCGTCGCATAGACGATGGCCTTGCGCTGGCGCATCATGTCATGCAACAGCAGGCCGAAGTTGGTATCGGAGATGTGTTCGTTGATCTCACCGCCCCAGCTCTCCATTCCCGCTTTGAAGTCCTTGGGCAGCAGGGCGACGATGGCGTCAACATCGGCCTTGTGCTCTTCGTAGGCATCGACCGCATACTTCCGTTTGAGCTGGAACTTCGTGCCCTGCAACAGCCAGCGGATGATCCCCGCGTTGACGGCGTCTTCCTGTGCCTGGGTCGGCTTGGTCGCGACGCGCCCGATTTGCCCGGTTTCGTACACCATCTTCAGGAACAGCCGCGCGGCGTACGCCATCCTGACCCCCGGGGTGTTCATCTCGGAGTGGATGTTGCCGGTGCTGCGGTCCACATTGAATTTTTTCTTGTCTTGCGAGTAGGGCAAGCCGGGCATGAATCGCACGCTGGTGATGGTGCCGTAGGGCCGGACATTGCAGTAGACCCCGGCCGCGGTGCGCAGGGGCGCGTTGGCAGACTTGCCGGCAACGACGACTTTCTTGCCGTTTTCATTGACCATGAAATCGCCCGCGGTGGACCACTTCAGACACGTGTAGTCCATCTTGCCGAACCATTCGAGCGAGATAAGCTTCGTATCGTGCCGGAACTGCGCCATCATGGGCACGCCGAGGAACGGCAGGCCGAGCACGTCGAGCGCCATCAGGGTGCCGTTCAGCGCGAACATGTCCGTGAAAGCATGCGCGACCGGCTTCACGTTGCCATGCTGGTTTCCGCCTTCCCAGATGACCGCATCGCAGACGCCGCGCGGCTGAGTCTCGGATCGCCGGTAAATGCTGTCGAGCAGCTTGAACAGATCACCGCTTTGTTCTTCCTGTGCGATCTTCAGCAGGTCAAGTCGTGCAGTCATGGTTCTTCTCTTCTCCGTTCGAATGGGGTCAATCAAGGCACCGGTAGGTTCCGGCGATCGGTCGGCGCGCCCAGCAGGGATCTGTGCGCAAAATCGTTCTCGCCGCTGCTTGCTCCTGCCGGGGTCGGGTCGCGGGACACATGCACCGCACCAAAATACGTACGGCGGGTGCTGCAGATAAAGTGAAATTATAACAGAGCATCATTCACTGGCGGATGCAGCGCAGACCGCCCGACATAGTATTGAATCCATAGACTCGCCGAGTCTCGTGTCCGCCTCGTCGCGCACACCGCGACAAGTGGGTCGCGGCCCTGAATCTGTTATCCCGCGCTGCGGCAATTCGTGTTAGGACTCACTTACATATTACATTGCCATACTTTTCCCTCCTGTGTGGATCAGTAAATTCTATGTACCCCAAGGTGCGGCAATGCTCTTCAGGTTGATATAATGCATTGCAGCATGGGGGACGCCACGCTATTTCACGATACGGAATATAGTTGCCTGAGCGTTTGGCAATCGGTTCACCCGGTGACGAGGGTATGACTATGTCCCAACGCGAAAAAATGCCAGAAGGCATTGAAATATTGGGAAAAATAACGAGCGCTGGCGCCGAGATCCTGACCCCGCCCGCGCTCACGTTCGCGGCTAAGATGGCGCGCAAATTCGAGGCCCGCCGGCGCGAACTCATGCAAGAGCGCATTCGGCGACAGGCCGACTTCGACACCGGCACGCTCCCCGATTTTCTGCCCGAAACCCGGCACATTCGCGAGTCCGACTGGACCGTCGGCGCCGTGCCGCACGACCTGCAGGACCGCCGCGTGGAAATCACCGGGCCGACCGATCGCAAGATGGTGATCAACGCGCTCAATTGCGGCGCGAACGTGTTCATGGCCGATTTCGAGGACTCGAACACGCCCACTTGGGAGAACTTAATCGACGGGCAGATTAACCTGCGCGACGCGGTGCGGCGCACGATCGCGTTCAAGAGCCCGGAGGGCAAGGACTATTCGCTCGCCGGCAGGACCGCAACGCTGCTGGTCCGCCCGCGCGGCTGGCACCTGCTCGAGCGGCACATGCTGGCCGACGGCGAACCCGTCTCCGGCGCCATTTTCGACTTCGCGCTGTATTTCTTCCACAACGTGAAGGCGCTGCTCGCCGACAATACCGGCCCGTACTTCTACCTCCCGAAGATCGAGAGCCACCTCGAGGCACGGCTCTGGAACGATATCTTCGTCGCCGCGCAGCGCGAGATCGGCGTGCGGCAGGGCACGATCAAGACCACCGTGCTGGTCGAGACGGTGCTCGCTGCCTTCGAAATGGACGAGATCCTATACGAACTGCGCGAGCATTGCGTCGGGCTCAACATCGGCCGCTGGGACTACATCTTCAGCTGCATCAAGAAATTCCGGTCCAACCAGAATTTCTGCCTGGCCGACCGCGCGCTGGTGACGATGACCGCACCGTTCATGCGCGCGTACGCCCTGCTGCTCATCAAGACCTGCCACCGTCGCAAGGCGTTCGCAATGGGCGGCATGGCGGCCCAGATCCCGATCAAGGGCGATGAGGCTGCGAACGCAGCCGCGCTCGCCAAGGTGCGCGAGGACAAGGTCCGCGAAGCGACCGACGGCTGCGACGGCACCTGGGTCGCGCATCCCGGGCTGGTCGAGATCGCCAAGGCGGTGTTCGACCAGCACATGCCAGCGCCCAACCAGGTCAGTAGAAGGCGCGACGACGTCCGGGTGACGGCGAAAGAACTGCTCGACTTCCGGCCGGAGCAGCCGATTACCGAGCGGGGCCTGCGCAACAACATCAGCGTCGGCATCCAGTACATCGGATCGTGGCTCGCCGGCAACGGCTGCGTGCCGGTCTACAACCTGATGGAAGACGCCGCCACCGCCGAGATCTCGCGCTCGCAAATCTGGCAATGGATCCGCAGTCCCAAGGGGAAGCTCGTGGACGGCCGCAAGGTCACCCTGGAGTTGTTTCACCAGCTGCTGCCCGAGGAACTCGCCAATGTGCGCAAGATACTGGGCGAAGAAGCCTGGAGAGCAGGCCGGTACGAAGAGGCTGCGAAGCTCTTCGGCGAGTTGATCGCGTCCGATAACTACGTGGAGTTCCTGACGGTCCCAGGCTACGACTGGCTCACGCGGAGCCTCCGCGCGCCGGTCGCCGCTTAACCAACCGCAGGAAACGCCCCCTCTCCCAAGTGGGCGTTTTTTCGTACACTGCCGGCAATGGGCGTCTTCTTGTTCAACAAGCCCTTCGGCGTGGTGTCGCAGTTCACCGTGCCGGGGACCAGGCGCGGCCCGTCCGCCGCGACGCCACCGCGCACACTCGGCGATTTCCTGCCGCAGCGCGATATCTACCCGGCAGGCCGCCTCGATGCGGCGAGTGAGGGACTGCTCGTGCTCACCGCGGACGGCGCCCTCCAGCACCGTCTCACCGACCCGCGCCACAAGCTCGTCAAGACATACTACGTGCAGGTCGAGGGC
>Ga0326597_10006104_pt1 | contig 16576 bp, 15 predicted proteins | sample RVTome_12_FD_203789 | JGI IMG/M metagenome (GOLD analysis project Ga0326597, IMG submission 203789) | Soil microbial communities from uranium-contaminated site in the Upper Colorado River Basin, Wyoming, United States - RVT100D185 | ecosystem: Environmental > Terrestrial > Soil > Contaminated >...
ATCCGGCGGTTCGATTCGACGCCAATATCCGAGGTAGGAGCCGTATGCGTTAGTAGCGCCCGTACGGATCTGTGCGGGGGGCGGCCAGCAATGGCCGTCCCTACCGCGACCATTTTGGCCGCGTTGATGACGTAGTCCGCTACCTTGTCGAAGGTCGCGCGGGTCACCGGGCCGGGGTATAGCACTTCCCGCTTCCCATCGGGGTGGGCCGGGAAAATCTCAAACCAGTCGTGGTTCGCCCACATGACCGCGAACTTCACGCGGTTGCGATTCGCGGCTTTCAGGAAGCCCTTCTCCACCCCGCGCTCCAGAAACGGGCCGGTGTCGTGCCAGTACCAATCGAACAGGAAGGCGCTGACGCCGTGCGCGGAAGCCGCGTCGATCTTTTTCGCCATCACCTTCGGATCCGATTCATCTTCGTAGCCCCATGCGGGAGCCTTGGGTTGATGGTGACCGGGGAAGCGCGGCTTGGCCTGGCGCGTCAGGTTCCACTCCGACCAGCCTTTGCCATAGCGGGCTTCGTTTCTGGCATCGGCGTGGTAGTTCGGGAAGTAGTAAGCGGCGGCTTCGTATTCGCCTGCGGCGAGCGGCATGAGAGTACTTATCAGATAAGCAGATAATCTGAGATACATAGATGTGGACACCAGTGTAGGCGGGCGCTACACTGGTGTCAAGGACCACGGGGAGATATTGGGAGATATGGATTCGTTGCGGCCGGTACAACGCGTGACGCTCAGCGAGCAGGTGGCGTCGCAGTTCGCCCAGATGATTTCGGACGGGCGGTGGAAGCCCGGCGAAAAAATGCCCTCGGAAGCGGAGTTGTGCGCGGCGATGGGCGTCGGCCGCTCCACCATCCGCGAGGCGCTGAAGTCGCTGGCCTTCACGGGCATGGTGCGTATGCGCGCCGGGGAGGGTACCTATGTCTCCGAGGCTCCGTACCGTCTTCTCGAAGGCGTGCTGGGCGAGGGCGCCATCAACGCCGAAAAGGACCTTCAGGACATCTGCGAATCGCGGCTGATTCTCGAAACCGCCCTCGCGTCGCTTTGCGCCGAACGCGCCTCGCCCGCCGAGCTGCGCAAACTGGAGCGTACCCTGGAGCGCATGGAGCGGCACACCGGCGAGGGCTCGCGGGTCTTCATGGAGCTCGACCTGGAATTCCACATGACCATCGCCGCATGCTGCAAGAACCAGGTCATACTGCGCCTGCTCAAGGAGGTTCGCAAGGTCCTGCAAGCCTGGATGGAGAAGTCGCCGGAAACGCCCGGCTCGCGCGACCGCGCCGTGGTGCACCACAAGCGGATTCTCGAAGCCCTCAAGCAGCGGGACGCGGGCAAGGCCGAACGGGCCATGCGGCGCCACTTGGGCGATATCCAGCTCGTCAACCGTCTGCTGCACAACTTCCGCCGCCCGCCCGCGGCGGAGGCCGGAAACGGGCAGCCCCGCCCGAAATTGCGCGGCCGGCGCGGGCTACCGCGCCTTCAAAACACGGCGGACGGCCTCGATTCTCGCGTCGCCCTCTAACAGCGTCGGCACGAGCCACCCGCCTTCGTCGTTCTCGTTCCAGGCGTAGATCAGCAGGGCGTTGGCTTCGGCTGCATCCGCGTTTTTCTTTACCCACCGCAGTCCGTCGGACAGGTGTGCCGCCAGCTCAGCCGGCCGCGGCGTCTCGTAGTAAAGCTCGATGCCCTCCCCGGGCTTCTGGTACGTCTCCCATGGCACGGGATGCTCGACGCGCGGGCGTCGATCCCAACCCGACATCACGAAGGGCACTGCCTTGGCTCCAGTCGCCTTCGATCGCTCCCAGAAGCCGGCCGCATGTGCCGCCAGCGCCGAGTAAGGCGCCGCTGCTTCCCTGGCGGACGTGGCGTAGGAGCTGATGGCGTCGCACCCCAGCGCGTCGGCCAGTTGCTTGCCGCGCTCAGGCTGGAAGTCCATGATGACGACATACGGATTGGCGAGCCCGGCTTGTTTGGCCAGAGCGCGGAACTCATCGACGGCGCGGCGGAACTCTTGCACACTACCCCAGTTCTGGCGGATGCCTTCCTCACGCAGAAAGCCAAGGTAGAGCAACGGTCGCCCGCCCGCAACTTTCTGGTACGATGCGTCCGCCATCAACTCGACGAAGCGCTTGATCTTGCCGCGGTAGGTCGGGCGGTTCCCCCAGCGCCCGTGCTCTGTGATCAGGCAAAAGCGGATGTCGCGCTTGCGCGTGCTCGAAAGATACAGCTTCAGGCCCTGGCTCATCGCGTCGTCAGGCTCGTAGGTTACAAACGCCCAGTAATCGAGACCCGCGCGTTTCGCATAGGCGATCTCCCGGTCCATCACCTCCTGGGTGTTGCCTTCGATGCGTACCTCGGAGTCCGAGATCACCTTTGCAAAAAACGGCAGGCGGGAGTGCCAGCGCTTCGGGCCGAGACTGGTTTCAACCGCTTGCCCCGGACGGCCCGCCTTGCCGTGCCAGGCGTCCCAGCGGATGGCCCCGGCCAGAGGCCCGTTCTGGCCGGACAGCGGAACGCCCAGCAGGCAGAGGCAGAGGAGCGCGCGCGTCATGAAGCCACCACGACGTCCCATCCGAACCCTGGCCGGTCCGAAGGTTCTGTATAGAGACCTCCTGGACCGCGGGTGAGACGGTGCTCCTCTTCGAACCAGCGATACACTTCGGGCGGCCCGCCGGGCGGCGGCGCCATGAACTCCGCCCACGGCGAGTTCGGCGTAGCGGCAATGAAGTGCATGGCGAAGCTCGACAGTCCGCCCAGGTGCGGGATCACCGGGATGTCGTGCGCGGAGGCCATCGCCGCGATTCGCCGCAGCTCGGTAAGGCCACCGCACCAGTGAATGTCCGGCTGCCAGATCGCAGCGCAGTGCTTCTCCAGCAGCCGCCGGAAGCCGTAGCGCGTGTATTCGTGCTCGCCGGTGGTGATCCGCGTCGACTGGATTGCCTTGCGCAGGCGCGCGTAGCCGTCGTACTCGTCCGGCGGCAGCGGCTCTTCAATCCAGTAGACGCGATACGGCTCGATCCGGCGCGCAAACTCGACCGTGTACTCCTCGTCGAGCGACATCCAGCAGTCGAGCATCACTTCGCCATCCGGGCCGAGCGCTTCGCGCGCGTGTTTCACCAGCTCCACGTTCTTCCGGAGCCCTTCGCGGCCCGCGGGTGGGCCATAAGGCACCGCGAGCTTCATCCGCTGGAAGCCCAAAGCGATGTGATGGTTTACCTCATTGAGCGTGGCATAGGCGGGAATGCGCTGCTTCGTTTTGCCGCCCAGCAGCCTGTATACGGGCACACCGTTGGCCTTCCCTATCAGGTCCCATAGAGCCAGATCGATGGCGCTGATCCCGAACACGGCCATCCCCGCGCGCCCGTAGTGCAGCGAGCCGCGCCACAGAATGTCCCAGATCTTTTCGACCTCGAACGGGTCCTGGCCCTCGATCAGCGGAGCCAGGTGCTGGATGGCCGATGCGCCCTGGGCGCCTCCGCGGCCGATGCCCGTGACTCCCTTGTCGGTCGCGATCTCGACGTTGAAGCCGTCGGCGGGGAAGATGATGCGGCTGGGGTCAAACACTTCCATGGCCCCGATGCCGCTGGGCTGGCCCTTGAAGTAAAGGTCGAGCGGTCGGGAAGTGGGAATGTCCTTCCCGGCCCAGGGTTCATGCGTGGTTCTGTAGGGCGCGGGCGCCTGGCGGGGTTTCACATTCACCAGCCGGACGCCCGTGATCTTCAGGCCGCTCTTCTCGCCTTCAAGCGGCGGTGGCGGAGCTGCGGCGGCCTGCTGATGAAAGGAGAGCGCGGACATACACGGCATGCCCAGAAAGTCCCTGCGCCTCATGGCTCGTCACCATAGCAGCTTGAGTGCCATCTGGATCTGCCGCGCTCCGCCTGCGCCGCCGATCACGCCAAACGCGGCCGTGCCGTGCGTGGCGCCGGGCCCGCTGAACTGCGGCGTGTTGAACGCGCTGAACATCTCCAGCCGGTATTGCAGGTTGAAGCGGTTCTCGGGACCGAAGTAAGTGTTCTTGAAGATGGAAAGGTCGGTCAGTCTGTTGCCCGGGTTCCTGACATCCGGCAACGACCTGCTGGTCTGGCCGAAAGTAAACGAGGCCGGCTGCGAGAAGACTGAGGTGTCGAACCAGCGCAGTAGCCGCTCGTCGGTTGTGCCGCCGCTCAGCCGCGCGCTCCCGGTGTTGTTGGCCCGCTGGCTCCGCGTGTAGATAAAGGTGTTGTTCTGCGACACGCCGATCAGTACGGGCGTCCCGCTCTGGAGCGTGGTGATGCCGTTTACTTGCCACCCGCTTACTGCCATGTTCATGCCGCGCGGCATCGAGTTTAGAAACCGCTTGCCTTTGCCGAACGGGAGCTCATACACGTAGCTGATAACGGCGCGTTGCGCGACGTCCCATGTCGAAACAGAGCGCTCAAGCTTGCGATTGTAGTGGTCCAGGAAGGAACGCGATGTCGGACCTTCCCACCAGGCCACTGCCGAGCCGTCGTCGATCGACTTGCCCGCCGTGTAGGCCAGCAGGAAGCTGAAGCCCTGCGAGAAGCGCCGCTCGACGCGCAAGGTCATGGCGTGGTAGATCGACTGCGCCTGTGGCCGCCGATGGATCGCGATGTCGGAATAGTGCGGGTATGGCCGCAACAACTGCCGGGCCTCGACGTTGCGGGCGCTCAGGGCGGCCGTGGGGTTGGTCACAATGCCGAAGAAAGGATTCGGCACGACGCTGAGCAATTGGGAGCCGAGCGCCATGTCGGAAGCCGGCAACTGGCTCAGCGGGTCGCCGGCGTCGCCGCCCGAATCACCGTCGATCAAGCCGACCCCGTGGCTGCCGAGATACCCGATCTCTGTTACGAAGTTGCCCGGCAGCGCCCGCTGTACGGTCAGGTTCCACTGTTGCACGTAGGGGCTGCCGTTGCCGTCGAACACCGCATCGCCGGCGCCCAGTCCAAGATTGGTGAGCGCCCCGCCGGCGCGGCCCAGCGGCAGGTTGAAGCCGTCCGGGAACGGGTTGCGCATGTAGGTCTTCACCGTTCGCATGCTGTCAAGCGTGCTGATGAAGCTGGTGCCTCCGGAAAAGCCCGTGACGCCGATGCTCGCTCCACCAGCCGTGGCGGGCGAGGGCGGATAGAGAATGCCGTAGCCGCCGCGCACTGATGTCTTGGCGTCCAGCGCGTAGGCGAAGCCGATCCGTGGGCCGAGGTTGCTCCAGTTGGTCGCCAGTTGCCGCCGGTTCTTCTCATCCACGAAATGCATCACTCCGCGGAGGTTCCCGCAGAAGCGGCAGGCCGAGGCGGGCACGCTGCCGGCGATCGGCGAGGGTTCGTACAGGTTGAAGTAAGCGAGGTTGTTGAAGCGGTCGGTGCGCGGGACCTCCACTTCGTAGCGCAGCCCGAGGTTCAGCGTAAGCTTTGAGGTGACCCGCCAGTCGTCCTGGATGTGGCCGGCCCAGTAGGAGCTGGAGACTGTCACTGTGGCCGTGTGGCTCGCCGATCCGCCGGCCGGCAGTCCAAGCAGGAAAGAGGCGAGCGGAGAGCCCGCCGTGCCGGAGGGAGTGGAGATCTCCTGCTGCGTCCACGCCGAGTTGAAGCTATAGTTGCTGGCCGAGCAGCAGAACTGATAGTAGTTCACGTAGAACTTCCTGTACTCGGCGCCGACCTTCAGCGTGTGGCGCGAGAACACCTTGGTCAGCATGCCGTTCACGTTGTGAGTGAGCGATGCCTCGAAAGCCGTTGTGAAGTTCTGTCCCAGGGGGCTTGCCGCGCCGGCGAAGTCCATCTTCGGGAAGATCCTGACGTTGCGCGCGGCAATGTCATCCACGTATTTCGGGAAGCCCAGCGTGGTCACATCGAAGCCCTCGCCAAAAGGTTTGCGGTCGCTCACGGCGCGTCCCAATCCATAGCGCAAGTTCCCGATGAGTGTTGGGCTGAAGGTGAAGACGTGGTCGAGCGTCGCGCTCCGCGCGCGGCTCTCGTTGGGTCCGGAGCCGTCGGTCGGTGTCGCGGCGTTGTTATACGAATCGAGCGGCGTGCTCTTGGCCCAGGCCACCGAAACCCGGGCGAACATGCGCCACTTCTGCGTCCAGTTGTGATCGACACGCGTGTCGGTGCGGTAGCTGTCGCTTGGCGTCGCGCCGGCCACCACATAGTTATTGGCCTGAGTGTACGGGTTCACCGGGGCGGCGTTCGGCGCGGGGAAATACTTCACAGCGTTCACAGCCACCGGGTCGAGCCGGTTCTGCGGCACACGGTTGCCGGCGAACGGCTCTCGGATGAATCGCGATGAATTGTTCGGATCGACCCGGCCGGTCAGCGGGTCATAAACAACGATCGGCGCGCCGGCAGCGGTGCGCAGATTCGAGAAGTCGCCCTGCCGCCACTCGTCGATGGGGACCGTGCCGGTGAAGAGGCTCTGGCTGCGCGCGTTGGTTCCTTCGAATCCGAAAAAGAAGAACGTCTTGTCGCGGCCGTCGTACACCTTCGGAATCACAATCGGGCCGCCTACCGTGCCGCCCCACTGGTTCCGCTTGAAAGCGCCTTTCGGCCGGCCTGCGCGGTTGGCGAAGAAGTTGTTCGCATCCAGCTTGGCGTTGCGCAGAAAGTCGTAAGCCGAACCGTGGATCGCGTTGGTCCCCGACTTCGTGACGGCGTTGATCACGCCGCCGGCAAAGCGCCCGAACTCCGCGGCTAGGCCGTTCACCTGCACGTTGAATTCTTCGACCGCGTCGACTTGCGGCTCGTACACGCGGCGGTTCATGCCGCCGATCACGCCCGCGGTAACGGTCGTCGTGCCGTCGATTTGAACCTCGCTGGTGCTGGTTTGCGATCCGCTGATGTGCGGCGTGGCGCCGCCGCCGGTCGGGTTTACGCCGGGAGCAAGCCCGGCCAGTGAGAACGCGCTCCGGCCGTTCAGCGGCAGATCGAGGATGCGCTTGTTTTCCACCACCTGGCCGACCGTGCTGATGTTGAGGTCGACCGGCGGCGGCGCGGCGTCCACACGCACCTCCTGAGTAAGCGCGCCAACCTCGAGCGTGAAACTGATCGTTCGGTTCTGGCCTACATCGAGCTTGACGTTCTCCTGCCGTACGGTTCGGAAACCGCTCTTTTCCACCGAGACCGCGTACGTGGCTGGCTGGAGGTAAAGCTGCACGTATCGGCCGCTGTCGTCGGTTTGCAGTTCTTTGGCTTCGTTTGTGTTGACGTTGGTGACAACGACTTTCGCGCCGGGCACGGCCACGCCGCTGGGGTCGGTCACGATTCCTTGAATCACGCCCGTGGGCGTCTGAGCCCAGAGGGCCGCGGCGGCGAACAACACGATCGCCGGCCAGCGACTCAACGGAACGTGGTTGAGAAAGCTTCGCATCGGAGACTCCTCTTTTCGAAGACCTGTCTGACAAGCAGATGATCTGAAGTATACGAGGACTAATTTCGGGTGTCAAGGCCCTCGAGTCCCGCTTGCTTCCCGGTAGTCCCGGACTACGCCCGATGCCCGAGCAACGCTGTGGTTTCACGGGTCCGGGCAGCGATCCGCATCTTGGTAGAGACGGGACAGGGAAAACGCGAGCCGCGGGCACCCGACACTTTCCGACACCTTAAAAAGGGGGCTGGAAAACTGGGGCCGGAAAACTGGGGCCGCGGAAAACTGGGGCCGAAAACTGGGGCCGAAAACTGGGGCCGCGAAAACTGGGGCCGAAAACTGGGGCCGGAGGGGGGCGGGTCCGACTTTTTTTTTGAGAGGCATCCCGGCCAGCGCACACTACTTTGGCGATGGTGCGACACTGTCGGTCCGCCCTCGCCGACATTGCCCTGCGCTGATTCGCCGCCCAACACCGTCCCGGTCAGACACGGTCGGGAAAACTGGGGAAAACTGGCCGGAAAACTGGGGCCGGAAAACTGGGGCCGGAGGGGGGCGGGTCCGACTTTTTTTTGAGAGGCATCCCGGCCAGCGCACACTACTTTGGCGATGGCGCGACACCGTCGGTCCGCCCTCGCCGACATTGCCCTGCGCTGATTCGCCGCCCAACACCGTCCCGGTCAGACACGGTCGGGGAAACGGTCCCTTGAAAATCCGTGCCGCTTACTCGTTCGTCCGACGGCACTTACCGTTTCTGAAGGTCCTCCTCGGCGAGCCCCGAGCAAGACGATTTTCATCCCCTCCTGTGGCAATGCGTAGCGCCGCCCATTGTGATTCACGTCCAAGGCCGGCCTATTTCGCCAACCGAATCAACACCTTCTCCCAAACGCCGCCCGTCTTCCGAAAGCCATCCGCTACCATGAAGGCGGGGGACACTGAAGTCCCGTGAACCCGACGGAATACTTCCGTGAACGAACCAGGCACTCTGCAATACCATCTCGATCCCGTCGCCTTCGCCCGCGACATCCTTGACTTCGACGCCGACGGCCCGCAGTCCAAAGTCCTCCAGGACCCCTCCGGCCGCATCATCCTCTGCTGCACCCGCCAGTGGGGCAAGTCCACCACGGCCGCCGCCCTCGCCGTCCATCACATGCTCTTCCACCACAAACTGCCCTCGTCCTGGTCTCCAGCCCCGTCCTCCGCCAGTCCGCCGAACTCGTCCGCAAAGCCCGCGAATTCTTCCACCGCGCCGGCATTCGCACACGCGGCGAGGCGCCTCACACCTGCAGCCTCATCCTCCCCTCCGGCGCCCGCATGATCGGCCTGCCCGGCGGCAACAGCAATATCCGCAGTTTTTCCGGCGTCACCCTCCTCCTCATCGACGAAGCCGCCCACGCCAAGGACAACACCTACTACACTGTCCGCCCGATGCTCGCCGTCTCCCGAGGCCGCATGATGCTCCTCTCCACTCCCTACGGCAAGTGGGGCTTCTTCTACGACGAGTGGCACGGCGCCGACTCCTCCTGGTCCCGCCATCGCGTCCCCGCCACCGGCTGTCCCCGCATCAATCCCGAATTCCTTGAGCAGGAACGCCGCGCCCTCGGCGACGACTGGTACCGCCAGGAATATCTCTGCGAATTCGTCGACGGAGCCCGCGCCGTCTTCCCCCGCGAAACCATCGACCGGGCCTTCACCGGCAACATCCAACCCCTCCAACTCGGCATCTAACCTCCACCCGGTCACAGAATAAAAAAAGATCCGTATCGCAGTATTTACAACAACATCGACTACACATCAGGCGGAACTCGCCGCACGCCGCGCTATTCTGAAAACGGGGCAATTCTCAAACTGTCGATAAGCCGCCGAAAATGGGGACCAACACCTTTTCGCCGAATTCGGAATGACCGGAACAACCATCGTTCCAGGCGGCGAAAACAGGCTGTCTGTCCCTGATTTTCGGCCCACTAAATAGCTGAAAGCTGATCGCTGACGCCTGAAAGCTGCTAGCGCTAACCCGAAAGCCCGAATCCCATGGTAGAGCTTCTCCTAAAAGACCGCGGCGGCCTCCCGCCCATTCCACAACGGCCGTTCATTCTCGGCCTCGACATCGGAAAATACAACGATCCGTCCGCGCTCGCCCTGGTCCAGCGCGTCGACTCCTTCGGCCCCCGCGATCCGGTCACCATGACTTGCCCCCATTCCTGGGCTCTCCACGTCCGCGCCCTCAAGCGCTTCCCGCTCGGCCGACCCTACCCCGCCCTCGCCCGGGACATCTCCGCCATCTTCGGCCATGCCGATCTCCACGGCCGCTCCGCCCTCGTCGTCGACGCGACCGGCGTCGGCGAACCCGTCGTCGATCTTATCCGCGAACAACTCCGCGACACCCAGCGCCGCGTCAGCCTCGTACCCGTCGTCATCACCTCCGGAGGCGCCGTCACCTGGTCCGCCGGACGCGCCCACGTCCCCCGCGCCGATATCCTCGCCAGCTTGAACCTGTTCTTCCAGCTCGACCGCCTCCTCATCCCCAACGCCGAACCCGCCGCGCCACAACTCCGCCGCGAACTCCTCCGTTTCCAGTCCCGCCCCCAACCCAACGGCCCCGGCACCATGACCGCACGACACGGCGAACACGACGACCTCCTCTTCGCCCTCGCCCTGGCCGCCTGGCACGCCACCCGCGAATGGCCCCACCGCTGAAAGCCCGTTCACCAATCTTCCCTTTCTATTTCTCTATAAAACCCAACAACTTACACAATCCGCACCTCGATACCAGACTATTCAGGCATTATTCTGAAAATAGGAAGAGGTTACCTCTCCCTAAATCCCCGACATCGATAGCAAAAGGAGCAACCACCATGACAACCCTCAAGAAAATCGAGGCGAATCGCCGCAATTCGCAGAAATCCACCGGGCCGAAAACTCCCGAAGGCAAGGCCGTCGTCGCGCGGAACGCCCTCAAGCACGGTCTACTCTCCCGCAACCCCGTCCTCCCCGGCGAGGACCCGTACGGCGAGTTCCCCGAACTCGTCGAGAGCTTGCACCAATACTACGCTCCCGAAAACCCCGTCAATGCGAACCTTGTCGAAGACCTGGCCGGAGTCATGTGGAAACTCCGCCGCGCCGGAAGAATCCAGTCGGGCATCTACAAGACCGCCGGTCCCGCCGCGACCGCCCACGTCTGGGGACGCACCGACGAGCCCACGCCCGAAGAGCAGGAGGAAGTCGGAGTACCGATCCTGGCCCACGTGTTCGAGACGAAAGCCCAGTCCCTCGACCGCGTCGAGCGCCACGAGGCACACCTCCGTCGCGCCCAGGACCGTCTCATCAAGCGCCTCGACGCCCGCCGCCAGGCGCAGCCACCCGAGCCCGTTGAAGACACAACGAATGGCGATTCAGACCCACAAGCCTCCTGGAATCAGCACCCGTCAGGCGAAAATCCGGCGCCCATCGCCATAAACCGCCCGGATCGGGAGGAAAAAACGCCGCCCAAAGGCGCCTGAAACGCCCAAACGCCAGAGAATATCGGACAAACTCACGCCAATTCGCAACCAGGACCCCAAGCCCAAACGACAAGTGCGCAAGCTGTTGGCCGGCCGCTGATAGCCGACCGCTCCAAGGAGATATCGATGCTCTACCCATGCCCAATCTGCCGTCACCTTCACCACACGGAAATCGACGCCGCTCTCGATAACCGCGAGAACGCCGAAGCGCTTGCCACGCGCTTCCGTGTCTTCCGCATCCACCTGGTCCAGCACCACAACGTCTGTCGCCCTTCCGGCCTGCCGCCGCTCAACCCGATCGAGCAGATGCCCGCCGGACCCGACCGCGTCTACGCCAACCTCAAGCGGGTCCACACCGCCACCGGCCACATCCTCCGCCGCGCCCTGGCCGCCGGCCGTCTCGATGCGGCCCTGAAAGCCACGGCCCAGGACGCCCGCAACGCCGCCACCGAAGCCAAGCTCCTACCCACCCTCCGCGAGGCGACGCAGCTACCCACCTACCACAGCATCACAAGAGCCGAGTTCGCCCGCCTCCGAGGAGTGATCGTCGACGCCTTGACGCCCTACCCGGAAGCCCGCCAGGCCGTAGCCGACGCGATCGGAGCATCCGAGGAAGCCCGCAAGCTCCAAGGACCGCCGCCGGACGGCCCCGAATAGGTCGTCGTGGAAGCAGAACGTGAAGAAGCACCTTGAGCGGTTCGGTGACGTCCTCACCGCTGTCGAATAGTACAGGCGGGCGAAGGCGAAACGTTCATCCAGGCCTTCGGCCGGAAACATGGCGTATCAAGGATTTTCCGGCGGCGTGAGGGAGTAAGGTAGAGGCATGGAATGCCAGAACCGGAATCTGATCGGCGGAGAGTGGGTTGGCGCGATCTCGGGCGCGGAACTGGAAGTGACCGATCCGGCGACCGACCGGGTGCTGACAAGGGTACCCCGAGGCGGGCGGGCCGAGACTCGACAGGCCATTGAATCCTGCCGGCAAGCTTTGGACGGATGGCGTTCGCTGACTGCGGCCGAGCGGGCCCGGCCGTTGCGGCGGCTGGCCGATCTGATGATGGAACAGCGCGAACGGCTCGCCCTGCTGATGACCATGGAGCAGGGAAAGCCTCTGGCCGAGTCGCGCGGCGAGATCGCTTATGCGGCCTCGTTCATTGAGTGGGCGGCGGAGGAGGGAAAGCGCGTCTATGGCGAAATCGTGCCCGCTTCGCACGCGTCGAAGCGCATCCTCGTGCTGCGCCAGCCGGTGGGAGTGACGGCCTGCATCACGCCATGGAACTTTCCCGCCGCGATGATCACTCGCAAGCTGGGTCCGGCACTGGCGGCCGGGTGCACGATGGTGGTGAAGCCGGCCAGCCAGACGCCGCTGTCCGCCATCGCCATCGGCGAACTGGCGCTGGAGGCAGGCATTCCCGCGGGCGTGATGAACATCGTCACGGGCAGTTCGCGCGAGATCGGCGACGAGCTGCTGGAGAACCCGGTGGTGCGGAAGCTCTCGTTCACCGGCTCGACCGAAGTGGGCAAGGAGCTGATGGCCAAGGCCTCACGCAATCTGACGCGCCTTTCGCTGGAACTGGGCGGACATGCGCCATTCCTGGTGTTCGACGACGCCGATGTAGAGGCTGCCGTGAAGGGCGCGGTCGCCAGCAAGTATCGCAATATGGGCCAGACCTGCGTCTGCCCGAACCGCTTCTTTGTGCAGGAAGGGATCTACGAGGAGTTCACCTCGCGGCTCGCGGCGGCAGTGGCAGCGATGAAGATCGGTCCCGGGACGGAAGACGGCGTCACGGTGGGGCCGCTGATCGACGATGCCGTGGTGGCCAAAGTGACGGAGCACGTCGAGGATGCGCTGTCGAAGGGAGCGCGGCTGCGGACAGGCGGCAAAACCTGCCGGCCGCGGCCGGAGCTGTCGGAGCGATTCTATGCGCCTACGGTGCTCGAGGACTTCAACGGATCGATGCGCCTGTCGCACGAGGAGACATTTGGGCCAGTCAGCCCGCTGCGGAAGTTCCGCCATGAGGACGAGGCCATCGAGATGGCCAACGACTCGATCTACGGTTTGGCGGCGTACTTCTACACTCGCGACGCGAGCCGGCTGATGCGCGTGGCCGAACGACTCGAATATGGGATCGTGGGAGCGAACGACGGCGCGCCTTCGACGGCCCAGGCCCCCTTCGGAGGAGTGAAGCAGTCGGGCTATGGCCGCGAGGGCGGGCGCTACGTGATGCACGAGTATGTCGACGTGAAGTATGTGTCGTGGGGGCTGTGATTTCTGACTCAGGGGCCGCGCATGGACCCGGTCGCATCAAACGCCGTTCGGCTGGTCATCAAAAGCCACTCTTCTCCTCGCCCGCGGCCATCCGTTTGGCAGCTTGATTGTCATGGGCAGCAGCTCTATTCGACATCGGGTCCTCTGAATCTGCGCCTTGCGCCGTGGTGGATGTGTAGCACCTCAACTTGTTTTTGCTTCTCCAGTACACGGTAAATCGTGCGATAGATATGAGGCTTGTTACCGTACAGCAAATGCCTGAGCTTGTCACTCTCGGGTGTCACCGGGCAGCGCTTCGGCTGTTCTTCCAGACCGAGGATCGCCTCCTTGAGTCCGCGATACCATTTCAAGGCCGCATCGGAATGCGCGGCGTTGATCTCTCCATACAGTTGGGCGAGATCGCGCTCAGCGCGGGCAGTGAGGTTAACGAGGTATGCCATGCTTGGCTTCGAAGTCTTGGAAAAACTCTCTCGCCGGCCGGACCTTTCCTTGTTTCGCGTCCTCCAGGCCCTGACGGATGCCCTCCTCTGCATCGGCGCGGGCGACAATGTCGAGCAGGCGCTGATAGGCTTCGGCGTCCTGCACGATAGCCGCCGCCTTGCCCTTCACCGTGAGCACCACGGGGCGCTTTGTTTTCTTCAGTTGTTTCATGAAGTCGCCAGACCGTCGGCGGAACGTCGTTAGCGATTGGATGTCGTTCGTGATGTCAAGCATAGGGCGCTCCTATCGAGGCACCTTTTTAGGTGCTACCAGAATAGCGCATCCGTGTAGAGCCAAGAAATGACTTACGGAACAGTCACTGGAGAGCTCCGTCTACGGTCTGGCGGCGTACTTCTACACTCGCGACGCAAGCCGGCTGATGCGAATGGCCGAACGTCTCGATTACGGGATCGTGGGAGCCAACGACGGCGCGCCTTCGACGGCCCAGGCGCCCTTCGGAGGAGTGAAGCAGTCAGGCTACGGCCGCGAAGGCGGGCGCTACGTGATGCACGAGTATGTCGACGTGAAGTACGTCTCGTGGGGTTTGTGATTCCGCCGGATCGGCGGGTTCGAAGCCGACCGCCCGCTGACGGCCGCGGGCGCGCTACTTCCGGACATACCCATGCAGCGCCGTCCGCCTGCCTCCCTCGCGGTGTGCTTCGTCCGACAAGGCATGCACACCGGTCGCGTCGATCCAACGGTTATAGAAGTTGAACAGCGCACAGACCGTCACCGCGAAATAGATCGCCTCGTCAGTCCAGCCGGCGGCATACAGAGGCTGCATATCGGCCGCGCTCATGCGCGGCGAGTCGTGATTCACCTTGTCAATGAATCGAAGCAAGGCCTTCTCCTTCTCCTCCAACGCCGAGTTTTCCAGATCGCGGAGCACGCTCCACACCAGGTCCTCGCTTCCCAGCAATTCCGCCGCGACCGCGGCGTGCGCCTTCAGTCAAAACGGGCAATCGTTCCGGTAGGACGTGTACGCCGCGATCAACTCGCGCAGACCCGGAGCGATCGGCCCGGGACCCCGCATCACCTCCTGGGTGAACATCGCCAGATGCTGCGTCGCCCGCGGCAGGTACGCGAACAGGTGCCAGATCTGCGGGTATTCACGCCCGGCCTCTTGCATCATGCGAATGTTGTCGAAGTAGGGTCCCGGCTTTGGAGCGTTCTCCACGCCGGGCAGAAACATTGGTTTCATAGTTGGCCGGTCCTACAGCAACCTAAAACAGCAGCTTCAGTGCCGCCTGAAACACACGTGGCGATCCGGCTTCAACGATACGTCCGAAGTTTGGCGAGACCAGGTCGTTGACCGGAACGCCAAAATTCGCGTGGTTGGTGACGTTGAACGCCTCGATCCGCAACTGCGCGCGCAACCGCTCGGTGACCGTAAAGTTCTTGAAAGTAGACAAATCCAGGACGCCTTGGCCTGGCCCTCGCACGATGTTGCGGCCGGCATTGCCGAATTGACCCGCTTCCGTAACAGCATTCAACTGCCGGAACGCCGAGCGAGAAACCCATTCTTCCACCGCATGGGGGCCATTGTTCGGGTCGCCGGCCAGATCGGGCCGGCTGCCGTAGAAGCCGGTGATCTCCGGATGGGAACCCTGCTGGGAGACGTTGCGTGTGTCGTAGACGGTGAATGGAGTACCCGAGGAAACGGTCGCGATGCCATTGAGCTGCCAACTTCCTAACAACGCTGCCGGCGCGCCCCGCAGCGACTTGCCGAATGGCAACTCCCAGGTTGCGCTGGCCGTCCACCGATGTTTGGCATCGAACAGCGCGGGTCCATGCTCGGCGCGAAGGTCGAACGGATTCTGCGCGATGTCATTCTCGCCCGACACCAACCGCGGGGCAGAGCCCGCTACGTTCATAGATGAAACATAATCCAGCGTCTTGGAAAACCAGTACGACGTGCTGAACGTCAATCCGCGGTTGAACCGCCGTGAGATTGTAGTCTGTAATGCATGGTAGGTCGAATTGGTGGTGTAGTTGACGAGCCCCACCGACGCAAAGGTGCAGGACCCGCCTGCCGGAGGGCAGTCCGCGTAGATCCTTCGTTGGTCGATGGTTTGAGATGTCGCACCCGGCGAGTATACCGAAGGATTCGCCTCGATGAACCGGGGCACTCTGGTGCCCTTTGTGCCTACATAGCGCACTTCAAGGAGAACATCGGAAGGCAACGATCGCTGAATCGACAGGTTCCAGTTCTGCGCATATGGCGGGCGCGCCGTAGGATCTTCGGTCAGCATGGTTGTGGGCGTGGGAAAGAAACCGGGCTGGAACGGCACTCCGGTGGCGCCCCACGGATCGGTATAGTTGAGTGCCGGTCCGCCGAGTTGTACCGCCTGCAGCCAAGGCAGTGCGCTGATCGCTGCCTGCATCGGCATCCCCGTTCCATTGGAGAAAGAATCGTAGAAGATCCCATATGCCCCGCGCACGCTCATGGTCCCGTGGCCAGTAGGATCCCAGGCGAATCCGACGCGCGGCATCAGGCCCTCGTAGTACATGTCGACAATACGCTTGGCCACGCCCGGATCACCGGGAAACAGGATGCCAGGCGGAGCGTCGGGATAGACCTGTGACTGGTGGCCGGGGGCGAACTGGTTCAATCGATCCCGAACCTCGGAAAATGGCGAACTGATCTCGTACCGCAGGCCGTAGTTCAATGTCAGCTTACGAGTGACCCGCCACTGATCCTGCGCGTAGGCGCTCGTTTCGAAGCTGCGCAGCCCGCGTTGGAAGTCGCCGCCACCCTGAAAGAATACGACTGGAGCACCAATCAGGAAATTCGCAAACGAACTGTTCGTGGGAAACGGCGCGAAGACGAAGAAGCCGTTGGCGGCGATGCCCTGGCTGATGTCGATCTGGGTCCTGCGGAATCCGCCGCCCGCCTTGATCGTGTGCGCTCCACGCACCAGCGACAGCGACTCGTACGCTTCGTAGTCGCTTTGGGTGCTGTCGCGGGGGCCCGTGATTGGGTT
>Ga0326597_10006105_pt1 | contig 16575 bp, 16 predicted proteins | sample RVTome_12_FD_203789 | JGI IMG/M metagenome (GOLD analysis project Ga0326597, IMG submission 203789) | Soil microbial communities from uranium-contaminated site in the Upper Colorado River Basin, Wyoming, United States - RVT100D185 | ecosystem: Environmental > Terrestrial > Soil > Contaminated >...
GCAGGTTGTCCCGGACGACGCGGTGGAGCAGGTGGCGCTGGAGCTGGCGCGGCGTATCGCGCGCCACAGCGCGGCAGCACTCCGCGCTGCCAAGCATGCGGTGCGCGGCGGCGGCACGCTCGCGCGTCACGCCGCCCTCCGGGAGGCGGGGCACGCCTACCTGCACACATTGATGGAGACCCATGATGCGATCGAGGGGTTGCGCGCGTTCGCGGACAAGCGCCAACCCGTCTGGAGACACGCGTGACCGCCGTGGCGCCCCCCGCGGTCCGGGTCTTCCCCGAGTGGCATGGCCAGCCGCTCGAGGAAATCCTGTATCGCTGCCGGGAGCTGGTCGAGGATACGAGTTTCCCGACGGTGCGCCGCTGGCGCGAGGGCGGCGGGAAGGTGATCGGCCATTTCCAGGTGTACTTCCCCGAGGAGATCGCGCACGCGGGCGGTCTGTTACCATTCAAGGTCCGCGGCGCGCCGATTGAGCCGACCCAGTCCGACTCGCGTTTCGGCTCCTACCTCTGCTCCATCATCAAGACCTCGCTGGAACTGGCGCTCTCCAAACGCGTCGAGTTGGAGTTGTTCGTCACGCACCCGATCTGTGATGCCGCGCGCAACCTCGCCGGGGTGTGGGGTCGCAACGTCCCGTACCCGTGCCGGATCCTGTACTTGCCGCAGAATCCCAACTCGGCTTTCGCTGCGCACTATCTCCGGGACGAGTACGACCGCGTGCGAGGGGTTTGCGAGGGATTAGTCGGCCGCGCAATCACGGATGATGATCTGCGGCGATCCATTGCCCTGTTCAACGAGAACCGCGCCCTCCTTCGGCGGCTCCATGATCTGAGACGGGAACGCCCCTGGCTGGTCCCCGTGGACGATGCCTACGTCCTCCTCCTCATCGGTGGGCTTGTGCCGCGCGAAGAGCACAACGACCTCCTCCGCACGGTGCTGCCGCTGCTCGAGGGCCGCTCGGCCGCCCGGCAGGACAAGATCCGCGTGATTCTCGAGGGTGGCTTCTGCGAGCAGCCACCTCTCGACCTGCTGCGCGCGATCGCGCGGTCCTGTTACGTCGTGGACGACGACCTGTTGATCGGGCTGCGGTGGATCACCACGGATGTTCCGCTGGACGGCGACCCCCTGTTCGCGCTGGCCGAGTCTTACATCGATCGCTCGGCCCACAGCCCGGTACAGCACGACCTCCGCAAGCCCAAGGACCGGATGCTGCTCGAGCGGCTCGACCACGCCGGCGCACAGGCGGCGATCCTGATGGCGGCAAAAATGTGCGAGCCGGGACTCGAGGAGTTGGTCGTGCACACTCGAGCGCTCGACGGTCGCGGCATCCGCTATTTCGTAAGCGAGTTCGAGGAAAACATGACGAGCTTCGATTCGCTCGAGATCCAGCTCGAGACATTCGTCGAAAACTTGGTGTTCGATTGAGGCGGCCATGACCGACGCGACGAAAGAGGCGGGGATCGTAGGGCGGGGGAACGAGGCGGGCGCCCGGCTGTTCCGCGAGTGGTTCCAGGGGCTGAACGCCGCGGCGGAGGAGAATCGTGGCGCCGCCTACGTGTTCGTGATGGGGAGCCTGTGCGAGCTGCTCCGGGTGTTCGATTTTCCGATCGTCTTCCCCGAGATCAACTCGCTCCAGACCGCCGTGCGGCGCGTGGCCCACGAGTACCTGAACGAGGCCGAGAACTACGGCTACTCCCCTGACATCTGCGGCTACGTGAAGGCCGATGTCGCGACGCAGCTGCGGCGCGGCGCCCATCCGATGGGGAGGATCCCGAAGCCGGCGCTCGCGGTCTGCACCAATGCGTGCAACACCTACATCAAGTGGGGCGAGATCTGGGAGCGGATGCACCATATGCCCTTATTCACCCTCGACATCCCGGGTTCTCGCGGCGCCGGGCTCGCGTCGCCGCGCGGCAGCGAGGATTTCGAGCGGGATCGGAAGTACGTGGAAGCGCAGCTCCGGGAGCTGATCGTGTTGTGCGAGCGGGTATCGGGGAAGCGGTTCGATATCGACCGGCTGCGCCAGCACCTCGGCTGGGCGAACGAGCTGAACCAAGGCTGGCACCGGGTGCTCGAGCTGAATCGGAGTCGGCCCGCGGTGTTCAACGCGCTGTCCGACGGCACGATCTACCTCGGCGTTGCCAACGGCTTTCGCGGCGCCCCGGAGGGCGGGGCGTTCTTCCGCGATCTGGTCGAGGAGATGACCCACAAGGCCGACCGCGGCATCGGCACGCCGATCGAGGAGCAGTGGCGGCTGATCTTCGTGGGTGTTCCCTGCTATCCGATTTTCCGCCGCTTTTCGGAGCTGTTCAGCGACTGGGGCGGGGTGTTCGTCAACTCGACCTACCTCTGGTTCGCCTCGGGCGGCGCGAACTTGGGGTTCACCTACGATCTCGCCCGGCCCATCGAGAGTCTCTCCGAGGGCGTCCTGCTGGGAGTGCGCGATGCGATGGACAGCATGTTCTTCCAGACGCAGGCTCTCGCGCAGATGATCGACGACTATGCGGTGGACGGGGTGGTGTACCACCCGATCAAGAGCTGCCGCACGGTATCGACCGGACTTGCCGACACGCGGCGCGCGCTGATGGCCGTGCGCGATGTGCCGAGTCTGTTCGTGGAGTCGGACATGATGGACCGGCGCGTGGTGTCCGAGGCGCAGATGAAGAACCGCATCGACGCCTTCTTCGAGGGCCTCGCCTCGCGACGCCACCAGGCCGCCGCGTCGACGGGGTGAGGGGAAAGCGATGGCCTACGCAGCGGGCGTGGATGTCGGGTCCACACAGACCAAGGCGGTGGTGATCAACGAAACGCGGGAGATCGTGGGCCGCGCGCTCACGGACACCGGCGCCAACGTGATGCGCGCGGCCGAGAGCGCATTTCATGAAGCCCTGACCAACGGCGGCATCTCGGAGGAGGAAGTCGAGTTCGTGGTCGGCACCGGATACGGACGCTACAAGGTGACATTCGGCAACACGCAGGTCACGGAGATCAGCTGCCACGCACGCGGTTCGGTTCACATGTTCCCGCGGACCCGTACGGTGCTCGACATGGGCGGGCAGGACACCAAGGCGATCCGCGTCCAGCCGACGGGCGAGATCGTGGACTTCTGCATGAACGACAAGTGCGCGGCCGGTACGGGGCGTTTCTTAGGCGCCGCCGCCGTCGCCCTCGATCTTCCGATCGCCGATCTCGGGCCGACGGCGCTGCGGGGCGAGCGCGCTGTGAAAATCAGCACCACCTGTACCGTGTTCGCCGAGTCGGAAGTGCTGTCCTGGCTCGGCAAGGGGAAGAAGATCGAGGACATCCTGCTCGGTGTGCACGAATCCATCGCGGCGCGCTCGATCGGGCTCTTGCGGCGCGTCGGGATCGAGGAGGAGGTGACTTTCACCGGAGGCGTCACCAAGAACGAGGCGATGGTCGAGACACTCAACAAGCGCCTGGGCCTCAAAGTGAACGTCGGTGAGGGGGCCCATTACATGGGCGCGCTCGGCGCGGCGCTGTTCGCGCTCGACCGCATCGTCGCGGCGCGGGCGCCAGCGGCCAAGGGGGCTGCGTGATCCGGACTGCGGGCATCGACATCGGGTCGACCTATACCAAGGTCGTCCTCGCGGGTGAGGACGGCACGATCCTCGGGCGGTCGATGGAGCCGACCGGCTTCAAGCTGGCGCAGGCGGCCGAACGGGCGCTGGCGCGCGCGCTCGACACGGCGGGGGTCGCGCGGGCCGATGTCGCCTACACCGTGACGACGGGCTTCGGGCGCCATCAGGCGGGGATCGGCGACATCTCCGTCACCGACCTCACAGCCGCGGCGCGCGGGGCGACGCACTTCTTCCCGAACACGCGCACGATTCTGGACGTCGGCGGCCAGACGATGAAGGCCAGTCGGCTCGGCGCGGATGCCAAGGTCCAAAGCTTCCGCCTCAACGACAAGTGCGCTGCCGGCACCGGAGCATTCCTCGAAAAGACGGCCCGCTACATGGGCTACCGCACCGAGGAGATCGGTCCGCTCGTCGCTACCTCGAAGGCCCCCGTGACCATCTCCGGCGTGTGCGCCGTGTTCGCCGAGTCGGAGGTCATCAACCAGCTCTCCGAAGGCTCGGCTCCGGCCGACATCATGCATGGCGCCTTCGTCTCGCTGGTGGATCGCTCGGTACAACTGATGAAGCGCGTGCGCATGGAACCCGAGTTCACGCTGGTCGGCGGGATCCTGCGGTTCGAGCGGATGATCCAGGTCGTGCAGGGCGCGCTCGGGGCGAGCGTGAACGTCCTCCCGGGTGACCTGGTCCAATACACCTCGGCGTTCGGTGCCGCCCTGCTCGGGCAGCTACGCCTGCGCCGGCTCACCGCCGCCGCCGGGAATGCACCCGTCAATACCGCCTGACGGCTGGGAGCGGCGCTTCATCGCCGACCCGCAACGCGCCGAGGAAGTGCTCGAGCTGTACCGCCGGGCCGGTTTCGAAGTCCACGCCGAGCCCGCCATCCCGGACGACCTCCGCGAGGAATGCGAGTCCTGCTGGCTCGTGAAGGCGGGGTTCTTCCGCGTGATCTGCACGCGCCGTCCAAGTGGAGATGGATAATGAAGGCAGCCGTGTTCCACGGCGGCGGCAAGCCGCTCATGATCACCGACGTTCCTGCTCCCGAGCCCAAGGCGGGTGAAGTCGTAATGCGGGTCGCGGCCTGCGGGTTGTGCCACACCGATTTGCACTACCTCGATCACGGTGTCCCCACGTTCAAGTCGCCGCCGATCATCCTGGGACACGAGGCGGCGGGCACCGTCGCCCGGCTCGGCCCCGGCGTGACCGGCCTCAAGGAAGGCGACCGAGTCCTCGCGCCATCGGTGTGGGCGTGCGGGGCCTGTCGGTTCTGCCGCGCCGGCCGCGAGAATCTCTGTGCCCAGCTCGTCATGCCGGGGAACCATGTCGACGGCGCGTTCGCGGAGTTCGTGGCCGTGCCGGCGAAAGAGCTGGTGTCGTTGCCTCCGAGCATCCCGCTCGAGCGCGCCTGCGTGATCGCCGACGCACTCTCGACGCCGTATCACGCGGTGAAGCGCCGCGGCCGCGTGATGATGGGCGACACGGTAGCGGTCGTCGGCTGCGGCGGCGTGGGGCTGAACGTCGTGCAGTGTGCCGCCCTGGCCGGAGCGACGGTTGTCGCCATCGACCTGAGCGACGCCCGGCTTGAGCTCGCCAAACGGCTCGGCGCGCGGTTCGCCATCAACCCGAAGGCCGCCGAGCGCGTGGACAAGGAGATCCGCAAGCTCACTGACGGCGGGGTGGACGTCGCCTTCGAAGTCATTGGCACGCCGAAGACGATCGACCTCGCGTTCAACCTGATCCGCAAAGGCGGCCGCCTGGTGGTGATCGGCTTCTCCCATGATCCCGTTCCGATCAACGCCGGGAAGCTGATGTTCTACGAGCTGGAAGTGATGGGGAGTCTGGGCTGCGGCGCGGGCGAGTACCCCGAAATCGTCCAACTCGTCGAGTCCGGCCGCATCACGCTGGAACCAATTGTCAGCGGCACAATTCCGCTCGACGCCATCAACGAGGGGTTCGACCGCATGCGTCGCGGTGAGGGGGTGCGATGGGTCGTGACACCGTGAATACCGATCCAATCCGCCGGTTTGAGGAGGAACACGAGGTCGCGCTTGCGGCCCTGGAGCGCCTGGAGCAGGCAGCGCATGCGCTGCGTCACGGCGGGCCAGTCGAGGTGCAGTTCGCCGTTGCGCGCGAGGTGCACGGGCTGCTGTGCGGCGCGGTGCGGCAACACAACGAGGATGAGGAGCGTGCCCTCTTCCCTGCCCTTGGTCACGATGCGCCGCTCGGCCCGTTCCTTGAAGAGCACCAAACCCTGTGGCGACTCGAGGAGTACCTCTCTCGGGCGCTCGACCGTCGTGAGGCCGAGGAGGTCGCCCGCCTCTCGCTCGAGATCGTGGATCTGCTCGTGGGACACATCCGGCGGGAGAACGAAGTCCTGTTCCCGATGGCTCGGACTCTGCTGGGCGCCAGTGGACTTGCAGCGGTCATGGAACGGCTCAATAGGCGGCTAAGTTGATGTGGTGCAGTGTGTTAGTAATTCACTCACATTCTATTTGATTTAGTTGACAATCCCAACACGGGAAGGGAGATTTCCCTCATGGAAACCACCTTTCCGGGACTCGCCGCCCACAAAGGCCTCCGAGCCGAGATCCTGCTCGAGCTGAAACGGGCCCAGCCGCTCACCGCTCGGGAAATGGCGGAAAAGCTGGGAGTGTCGGCGAACGCGGTGCGTCATCATCTGAAGGATCTCGAGGCCGACGCGCTCGTGAGCTATGGCCGCGAGCAGCGTGGTATAGGCGCGCCCACCTTTGCGTTCCGCCTGACGTCGGAGGGGGAGGCCCTCTTCCCCAAGCGATACGAGCAAACGCTGACCGAGTTACTCGACCGCGTTGCCGTAAAGCAGGGCCGTGAGGCCGCGGTGGGGATGTTCGACGACCACTACTCCGACCTCACCCGGACGCTGCAGGCCGAGCTGGCCGGCGTGGAACCCGAACGTCGCCTCGAAGCGGTGGCCCGCGTGATGAACGACGCGGGGTATATGGCCGAAGTAGATGAGCGGAACGGCGCGTTCCGGCTGGCCGAGCACAACTGCGCCATCCGGTCCGTCGCCGAGCGCTTTCCGGAGGTGTGCGCGGCAGAGGCGAAATTCCTCCAGGCGGTGCTCGCCGCGACGGTCGAGCGCACCGCCCACATCGTGGGCGGCTGCAACGCCTGCGAGTACGCCATCACCTTCGACGCGCCTGCGCCGTCGGCACCGCCCGGAGACCCAGTATGACGTCCATTGAAGCCCAGGTCCTGCAGCCGTACAAGTACGGCTTCGTCACCGATATCGAATCCGAAACAGTCCCGCCCGGCTTGAACGAGGACGTCATTCGCCTCATCTCGAGCAAAAAGGGTGAGCCCGAGTGGATGCTCGAGTGGCGACTCAAGGCGTATCGCCACTGGACCCAGATGACCGAGCCGACCTGGGCGAACGTGAAGTACGGGCCGATCGACTACCAGGCCATCAGCTACTACGCGGCCCCCAAGCAGCGGCCCAAGGTCGAGAGCCTGGATCAGGTAGACCCGAAGCTGCTCGAGACATTCGAGAAGCTGGGGATCCCCATCGCCGAGCAGAAGCGGCTCGCGGGCGTGGCGGTGGACGCGGTGTTCGACTCGGTGTCGGTGGCGACGACGTTCCGGGCAGAGCTGGCCAAGCACGGGGTCATCTTCTGCCCGATTTCAGAGGCGATTCGCGAGCACCCCGACCTGGTGCGCGAATACCTGGGCACGGTCGTCCCGACCAACGACAACTTCTTCGCGGCGCTGAACTCGGCGGTGTTCACCGACGGGTCGTTTGCCTACATCCCGAAGGGCGTGCGTTGTCCGCTCGAGTTGTCCACCTACTTCCGGATCAACGCATCCTCGACCGGGCAGTTCGAGCGCACGCTGATCATCGCCGAGGAGGGCAGTTACGTCTCGTACCTCGAGGGGTGCTCCGCTCCGACGCGCGACGAGAACCAGCTGCATGCCGCGGTGGTGGAGCTGGTGGCGCTCGATCACGCGCAGATCAAGTACTCGACCATCCAGAACTGGTATCCGGGCGACGAAGAGGGCAAAGGCGGGATCTTCAACTTCGTCACCAAACGCGGCGCCTGCCGCGGCAAGAACTCCAAGATCTCCTGGACGCAGGTCGAGACCGGCTCGGCGATCACCTGGAAGTACCCGGGCTGCATCCTGCAGGGTGACGGTTCGATCGGGGAGTTCTACTCGGTGGCGGTGACGAACCACCGCCAGCAGGCCGATACCGGGACCAAAATGATCCACATCGGCAAGAACACGAAGAGCACCATCGTGTCCAAGGGGATTTCCGCGGGACACGGCCAGAATACTTATCGGGGTCTCGTGAAGATCATGAAGGGCGCCACGGGTGCCCGCAACTACTCGCAATGCGATTCGATGCTGATCGGCGATCAGTGCGGCGCCCATACGTTCCCCTACATCGACGTGCGCAACAGCACGGCGATCATGGAGCACGAGGCCTCCACATCCAAGATCGGTGAAGACCAGATCTTCTACTGCAAACAGCGCGGCCTCTCGGCCGAAGATGCGGTGTCGATGATCGTGAACGGTTTTTGCAAGGAAGTGTTCAAGGAGCTGCCGATGGAATTCGCCGTCGAAGCCCAGAACCTCCTCGGCATCTCTCTCGAAGGCAGCGTCGGATGACCATGCTCGAGATCCAGGACCTCCACGCCTCAGTCGAAGGCAACGAGATCCTCCGTGGCGTGAGCTTGAGCGTCCGCGCGGGGGAAGTCCACGCCATCATGGGCCCGAACGGCTCCGGGAAGAGCACGCTCGCCCAGGTGCTGGCCGGTCACCCGGCCTACCAGGTGACGAAAGGGACAGTGCGCTACGAAGGGAAAGACCTGCTCGACATGGACCCCGAAGAGCGGGCCCGTGAGGGCCTGTTTCTCGCCTTCCAGTACCCGGTCGCGATCCGCGGCATCACCAACAGCTACTTCCTCCGCTCGGCGGTCAACGCCATCCGTAAGCACCAAGGGCTCCCGGAGCTCGATCCGCTCGATTTCCTCCAGGTGCTCGAGGACAAGCTCAAGGCCATCGGGTGGGACGACAGCCTGATGAATCGAGCCGTGAACGAAGGCTTTTCGGGCGGCGAAAAGAAGCGCAACGAGATCCTGCAGCTCGCCGTGCTCGAGCCCAGGCTCGCCGTTTTGGACGAGACCGATTCGGGGCTCGACATCGACGCCTTGAAGACCGTGGCCGAAGCGGTGAACAAACTGCGTAGCCCCGAACGCTCGTTCGTCGTGGTCACCCACTACCAGCGGCTGCTCAACTACATCGTCCCCGATCGGGTGCACGTGCTCACCCAAGGCCGCATCGTGAAGTCGGGCGGCAAGGAGCTGGCGCTCGAGCTCGAAGCAAGAGGCTACGACTGGGTCAAGCCGGAGGCAGCGGTCGCGTGACGACGGCGTCGGTCATCGAGCCCTGGATCGCCCAGTTTCGCGAGTTCGCCGCGAACGGAGCGAGTGGGGCGCCGGCCTGGCTTCGGGAGCTGCGCGACGGGGCGATCGGGCGCTTCGCCGAGCTCGGCTTCCCGTCGACGCGCGAGGAAGAGTGGCGCTTCACCAGCGTCAAGCCGATCACCGAATCGGCGTTCACCCCGGCGCAAACGCCCGCGTCGCGCCTGCCCGCTTCGTCCGAGCTGGCGCCGTTTGTGGTGACGGGACCACGGGCCGTCTTCGTGAACGGCCGCTTCATCGAGTCGCTCTCGGCGGCGGCCGGCGTGCCGGCGGGCGCGTGGCTCGGCAGCCTGTGGCAGGCGCTACAATCGAAGCCCGATCTGGTGCGCGCGCATCTGGCGCGCTACGCCCGCGCCGACGCGCACGGGTTCGCGGCCCTCAATACGGCGTTCGTCAAAGACGGCGGCTTCGTGTACCTCCCCGCGCGGACGGTCGTCGCGGAGCCACTGCAGCTCGTGTTCCTCACGGTGGCGGGGGGCGACCAGCCGGTTGCGCACCCGCGCACGCTCATCGTGTTCGAACGCGAGGCGGCGGGACAGGTGGTCGAGACGTACGCCTCGCTGGACGGGGGGACGTATCTGACCAACGCCGTCACCGAGCTGGTGCTGGGCGACGGCGCGCAGGTGCATCACGCCCGAATCCAGCGTGAGAGCGAGCGAGCCTACCATATCGCGACCAACCTGTCTCACCAGGGTCGCGATAGCCGGCTCGTATCCACCACGGTGGCCTTGGGCGCGGGGTTGTCGCGTCACCATGTGAGCGCCGTGCTGGACGGCACCGGGGCGTTTCTGCTCCTGAACGGGCTGTCGGTGTTGGGTGGCCAGCAGCACGTGGATCATCACACGTCGATCGACCATGCCCGTCCCCATGGGGAGAGTCACGAATTCTTCAATGGGGTATTCGACGGCGATTCGCGCGGCGTCTTCAACGGGCGGATCATCGTGCGACCTGGCGCGCAGCGTACCGACTCGAAACAGACCAACAACAACCTATTGCTCTCGACGACGGCGCGGGCCGACAGCCAGCCGCAGCTCGAGATCTACGCCGACGACGTCAAGTGCACGCACGGCTCGACGGTGGGCCCGCTAGACGAAACGGCGTTGTTCTACCTCCGGAGCCGTGGCATCGGCCCGGACGAGGCACGTGGCCTGCTCACCTACGGCTTCGCCGCCCAGATCCTCGACCAGGTGGAGATCCCCGGCGTGCGTGAGGGGCTGGACCGCATTGTGCGCGGGCGGCTGGGGGTGGCCGAATCGCGACGCGGCGCGGCGTGACCACCACCCATCGGGCGCGTGCCCCGGCGGTACAGGCCGGTTTCGACGTCGCGAGGCTGCGCGCCGACTTCCCCATTCTCCGGACGTTGGTTCGCGGCAAGCCGCTGGTGTACCTCGACAATGCCGCGACGAGCCAGAAACCCCGGTCGGTGATCGAGCGGCTCGAGCGATACTACGCGGCAGAAAACGCCAACGTCCATCGGGGCGTCTATTACCTGAGCGAGCGCGCCACCGCGGCCTATGAGGGAGTGCGCGCGCAGGTGCGCGCGTTCATCAATGCGCGCGAGGCGCGCGAGATGATCTTTGTGCGCGGGACGACCGAGGGCATCAATCTGGTCGCGTCGAGTTGGGGCCGGCACAATCTCGGGTCGGGCGACGAGGTCCTGATCTCGGCGATGGAGCACCACTCGAACATCGTGCCCTGGCAGTTGATCTGCGAGGAACGTGGGGCCACGCTGCGGGTGATCCCCATGAACCGCCGCGGTGAGCTGCTGCTCGACGAGTATACGCGGCTCTTGGGGGATCGAACCAAGATCGTAGCCATCGCCCACGTTTCGAACTCGCTCGGGACGATCAATCCGGTAGCCGAGATTGTCCGCCTGGCCCACGCGCGCGGGATCCCCGTGCTCGTGGACGGCGCCCAGGCCGCGCCGCACCTGAAGATCGACGTACAGGAGCTGGGGTGCGACTTCTACACAGTCTCGAGCCACAAGATGTTCGGGCCCACGGGCATCGGACTCCTCTATGGCCGGGCCGAACACCTCGACGCGATGCCGCCCTATCAGGGCGGCGGTGACATGATCAAGTCGGTGACCTTCGCCAAGACCACGTATGCGGACCTCCCCGCCAAGTTCGAGGCGGGGACGCCGAACATCGCGGGCGGCGTCGGCCTCGGCGCAGCGATCGAGTACCTCGGCGGCCTCGACTGGAGCCTCGTGGCGGCTCACGAGCACGACCTGCTCGAGTACGCCAATGCCCGCCTTGGCGAGATCCCCGGTGTGCAGTTGATCGGCACGGCGGCCCACAAGGCGAGCGTGGTGTCGTTCGTGGTGGCGGGGGTGCATCCCCACGACGTCGGCACCATTGCCGACCAGGAAGGGGTGGCGATCCGCACCGGCCACCACTGCACCCAGCCGGTGATGGACTTCTTCGGCGTTCCCGCGACGGCGCGAGCGTCGCTCGCGTTCTACAATACGCGTGCGGACGTCGATGCTCTGGTCGCGGCCATTCACCGGGTCCGGAAGGTGTTCGGCTGATGGCCGACCTCGCCGAGCTGTATCAACAGACCATCATCGATCACAACCGTAGTCCGCGGAACTTCAAAAAGCTCAGCGCGCCGAATCGACGGGCCGAGGGGGACAACCCCCTCTGTGGGGACAAGATCACCCTCGAGGTCCAGCTCGACGGCGACGTGATCACCGATATCGGGTTCCAGGGATCGGGGTGCGCCATCTCCCAGGCCTCGGCTTCCCTCATGACCTCGGCCGTGCAGGGCAAGACGGCGCCGGAGGCCGAGGCGCTGTTTCGCCGGGTTCACGGGATGTTGACGTCGGCGACCACCGCCCCGGTTGACCCCGCGTCGGTGGGCAAGCTCGCGGCGCTGGCCGGGGTGCGGCAATTCCCGATGCGCGTGAAGTGCGCCAGCCTCTCCTGGCACACGCTTCACGCGGCCCTGCAGGCGGCGGCGCAGCCGGTCTCGACGGAGTAGTTTTTCTCCCCTGACAGTTCGGATGTCGACAACCGTTTCCCAACGGGAGCTATGACCACGTCCATTCTCGACGTCGATCGCGTGACCAAGCGGTTCGCCGGCCACACCGCCGTCGACGCACTCTCGCTCAGCGTGCCGCCGGGAGTCATCTACGGGCTCCTGGGCCCGAACGGCGCGGGCAAGAGTACGACGATCCGCATGATCATGAACATCTACGTGCCGGACAGTGGAGCGGTCCGGCTCTTCGGCACCGCCGGCACCGGCCAGGATTACTCGGCACGGATCGGCTACCTGCCGGAAGAGCGCGGCCTCTACGCCAAGATGCGGGTGCTCGACGTGCTGCTGTTCCTGGCGGAGATGAAAGGGATGGACCGGCGTGTCGCCCGCCCCAAGGCGGTGGAGTGGCTGTCGCGGCTCGGCCTCGCCGACTGGCGACTGCGCAAAGTGAACGAGCTGTCCAAGGGCATGCAGCAGAAGGTGCAGTTCATTTCCACCATCCTGCACGAGCCGGATCTCCTGGTGATGGACGAGCCGTTCTCCGGCCTCGATCCGGTCAACTCGCAGGTGCTGAAGGACACGGTCCTCGACCTGCGCCGTCGCGGCAAGACGATCCTGCTGTCCACGCACATCATGGAACAGGCCGAGAAGATCTGCGACTCCGTGTGCATCATCGCGCGAGGCCGCAAGCTCCTGGACGGCACCCTGGCCGAGGTCAAGCGCACCCACGGTGGCCGGCATGTACTGATAGGCTTCGACGGGGCGAGTGGAGATGCCCATCGGGTGTTTGCCGACCGGCGACTCGTGGCCAAGCACGACGGATCGGCGCAGTACGCCGAGCTCGAGCTCGCGCCAGGGGCTGACGCCCAGGAGATCCTCCGGGCGCTGGTGAGCTCGGGAGCCCGGTTGTCCCGCTTCGAGATCGCTGAACCCTCCCTGCACAAGATCTTCATTGACCTGGTGGGCCCGGAAGCAGCCACCGCTGCCGCGCAGCCCGAGGCGGAGGTGGCTCGTGCATAAAGTCTGGGCAGTGATCCGGCGCGAGTTCGTGGAGCGCGTTCGCCAGAGGTGGTTCTGGGTGATGGCGCTCCTCGGTCCCGTGTTCTTTGCGGGGCTCTTCTTTCTCCCGTTACTGCTCGCTCGGAGCGGTGGCGTGCGGCACATCGTGGTGGTGGACGGAACCACGTCCGACTTCGGTACGCGGGTGGTGGAGGTCCTGGCGACGGGACGGTCATTCCGGGCTTCGCGGATTGCCACCGGGACGGCGGTTCTCGACTCGCTCACCGGAGAAGTGGGCGCCAAACGGCTGGACGGATTTCTTATCGTCACTGACAGCGTGTTCGAAACCGGCCAGGCGGAGTATCGCGCCTCAAACGTGTCGTCTATCCAGGCCATGGAGGAGCTGGAGCGGACGCTGAGCCGCCTGGTCGTGAAGGCCCGCCTCGAGCGAGATGGCGTCAACGCGGCCGTCGTGGACCGAGCGCAGATCCGCATTCGCTTGGATACAAAGAAGATTTCCAGGGGCCGAACGACCGGGGAGAGCGCGGGCCAGTCCTTCTTCCTCGCCTACATCATGGCCCTGCTCCTGTTTATCACGATTTTCGCCTACGGCGCCAACGTGATGAGCTCGGTGTTGGAGGAGAAGACCACGAGAATTGTGGAAGTGTTGATCTCCTCGTTGAAGCCATTCCAGTTGTTGCTCGGGAAGGTGCTCGGCGTCGGCGCGGTGTCGGTTTTCCAGTTTCTGATCTGGGGCGTTTCGGCGCGCTTGCTGCTGACCCAGCGGCAGGCGCTGGTCAGTCGCATGGCGGGCGAAGCGGGTTCGGGTCCAGGGTTTCAAATGGCGGCCATTCCGGGGACGACGATTGCGGTATTCCTGGCATTCTTCCTTGGCGGCTTTCTTCTGTATTCCTCGATGTTCGCCGCCGTCGGCGCGATGTCCTCCAACGAGCAAGAAGCCCGGCAGGCTCAGCAGCCCGTGATGTACATGCTGATGATCTCGTACCTGTCGATCTTCGGCCTGACCAACGACCCGAACTCGACCCTGTCGACGACGCTTTCCTTCATCCCGTTTACGTCGCCGATCGCGATGACCGTGCGCTGGACGGCGGGGAGTCTCCCTGCTTCGGATCTCGCCGTGTCGCTCGGGATTCTGATCGCGGCGATCATCGGCGTCACGTGGATTGCGTCCCGGATCTATCGGGTCGGCATTCTGATGACCGGGAAGCGGCCGAGTATGAGGGAGTTGGTGAGATGGGTGAGGGCCGCCTGACTACTAGACGTACAGACGCAGTAGACGCTGAGACAGACGCCAAGCCGCCAAGCCGCTGAGTGGGTGTGAGGCAGGAGTGGGTGGGAACGGCACGGACCGCGTATTTACGGTACCGTGCCTTTCGCTTTGAATCCTAGCTTACCTGGATGGCCTACTACAAAACTCTGAAGGCGTGGCAGCATGCTCAGCGACTTGCGATAGAATGCTCACGGGCGGCGCGCAACTTCCCGGAATACGAGCAGACTGCTCTAGCGGACCAGTTCCGACGAGCCTGCTACAGTGTTCCACTGAACATCGCCGAAGGGAACACGCGGCTCGGAGCGCGGGAGTGCCGTCGCTACTTGGATACGGCACGGAGTTCGCTGGCCGAGGTCGAGACGATCATCGAAATGGCGAGAGAGTTGGAGTACATAAGCCCCGTGGAATTCGGCCGGCTTGAAGCGCTCTGCACGGAAACCGGCAAGACACTCTTTGGACTGCTGAAGAAGATCAGTGGTGCCGCCGGGCGAGTCCCTACCCCCTAGCTCCTCAACGTCCACTCAGCGGCTCGGCGGCTTGGCGTCTCCCTAGTCGTCTCAGCGTCGTGGTGTCTATCTTGATGCCATGAGCTTCGACTACGACGTCATCGTCATCGGCGGCGGCCACGCCGGCACCGAAGCCGCCTCGTCGTCCGCTCGCCTCGGCGCGCGCACCCTGCTGCTCACCGCCAATCTCGATACCATCGGCCAGATGTCCTGTAATCCCGCCATCGGCGGCATCGCCAAGGGCACCGTCGTTCGGGAAGTAGACGCTCTCGGCGGCATCATGGGGCGCGCCGCCGACCGCGCGACGATCCAATTCCGGATGCTGAATCGGTCCAAGGGCCCAGCTGTCTGGGCGCCGCGCGCACAGTGCGACCGCACGTTGTACAAGCGCGCCGTGCGCGGGTTACTGGAAGCGTTGTCAAACCTCGAGCTGACCCAGGGCATGGTCGCGAGCTTGCTGCTCGCGGGCGACCAAGTGGGCGGAGTGGAAACGACCGATGGCCGGCGCTTCACCGCGCGCGCTGTGGTGATCTCCGCTGGCACTTTTCTGCGTGGCAAGATCCACCTCGGGACCGACACGCAGATTCCCGCCGGTCGCGCCGGGGAGCAGCCTTCGGTAGAAATGGCACAAGCCATTACTGCTCTTGGACTTACGGCAGCGCGCTTCAAGACCGGGACCCCGCCCCGGGTGGATGGCCGAACCGTCAACTGGTCCAAGGTGGAGCGACAGGATGGGGAGAACGACGGCTATCGATTCTCCTTCTACGAAGCGGTCGACCTGCCCCGCCAGGTACCATGTTGGATCACATGGGCTGGGACGGAAGTGAAGGAGATTATCCGCTCTCATCTTCAGGAATCGGCCTTGTACGGCGGCTCGATCAGCGGTCGGGGACCGCGTTACTGTCCGTCGGTCGAAGACAAGATCGTCAAGTTCCCCAATGCCGCCCGACACCAGGTTTTCCTCGAGCCCGAGGGATTGGACACCCACGAATTGTATGTGAACGGCCTGTCCACTTCCCTGCCCGTCCACGTTCAGCTTCAATTCCTGCGCGCTGTCCCGGGACTCGAAGCCGTGAAGATGACGCGACCCGGGTACGCGATCGAGTACGACTACTACCCGCCGGACCAGCTCACCCCGTGGCTCGAGACGAAGGCAATCGAGCGGCTGTTTTTCGCTGGCCAGATCAACGGGACGACGGGCTACGAGGAAGCCGCAGGTCAGGGCGTGGTCGCTGGCCTGAACGCTGTGCGCAGGCTGCGGGGTCAGGAGCCCGTGGTGTTTGGTCGAGACGATGCCTACATCGGCGTTCTCGTTGATGACCTGGTCACCCGGGGGGTGGACGAGCCGTACCGGCTATTCACGTCGCGGGCCGAGTTCCGGTTGTTGTTGCGACAGGACAATGCCCTGCGGCGGCTCTTCCCGTTGGCGCAACGGCTCGGCCTGCTTTCCGAACGAGAAGGCCGCATCGCGGAACGTCGGCTCGAAGCGGAGGAGCAGGTGCTCGGGCTCGCACGAGCGACGACCATCACGCCGGTCGACGCCGCGGCCGCCCTCGCCGATTCCGGCGGCGGACTCGCCGGGCCTGAGCGAATTGCTGCGGTCGCGAAGCGTCCCCGCGTGTCCTTGCGCTCGCTTCTCGAAGCGGCCGGCGTGCTTGCTGGCACGAGCGAGGCTGCTATCGTCACCGCAGAGATCGAGCTGAAGTACGATGGCTACCTGGCGCGCGAGCGGGAGGCGGCGG
>Ga0326597_10006106_pt1 | contig 16574 bp, 13 predicted proteins | sample RVTome_12_FD_203789 | JGI IMG/M metagenome (GOLD analysis project Ga0326597, IMG submission 203789) | Soil microbial communities from uranium-contaminated site in the Upper Colorado River Basin, Wyoming, United States - RVT100D185 | ecosystem: Environmental > Terrestrial > Soil > Contaminated >...
CGGCCGCCGCGCCATTGCCGTCTGGCTCCTCGCCGCGCTCCTGCACGGCCCGGCCGTTGCCGAGCGCCTCGGCGTGCTCAGCGCGCCGGCCGTGCCGGAAGTCGTGGCGACGCTCTCGCAGGTCGCGCTCGGCGTCCTCGTCGCGGGCGCGCTGTTTCTCGCAGGCCTGCTGCCGGCCGTCGGGCGGCCGGCACTGTCGCTCCTGAATGCGCCTGGCTGCGGGCGCGCGCGCATCGGCGCGCTCCCGCCGGACGCCTACCTCTGTTTCGCCCCGCGCCCGCCGCCCGTCGCGTAGCCGACCCGCATTTCCTCAACTGGGTTTCCGGTCATCACGGGGTGCAGATCTTCGCGATCTGCAAGGAGTCGCCATGCGAACCAAGGTTCTGCGGGCGGGCCTGTCGGCCCTCCTGCTCGTTATTCTCGTCTCTTCTCCGGCCCTTGCGGGCGATCTCGCGGGCCGCGTGACCGACCGGTCCGGCGGCGTGCTGCCCGGCGCAGTCGTCACACTGCTCAACATCGTCAACAACCAGGAGCTTGCGACCACGGCCGACGGCCAGGGGCGCTATGCGTTCACCGCGCTCGCCGCCGGCACGTACGTGGTCTCCGTGATATCCCCGGGCTTCTCCGAGGCGGTGCGGTCGATCGTGATCCCGGACAGCTCGGCGGGACTCGCCGCGGACTTCACGCTCGACCTCGGCACGCTGCGCTCGGAGGTGACGGTGACGGCCGCCCGGGGCGCCCGCGACGTCAAGATGGTGCCGTTGCGCGTTGACACGATGTCCGGCGAGGCGCTGCGGTCGCTCGCGCCGATCAGCACCGGCCAGGCGCTCGCCGAAGCTCCCGGCGTGACGGTCGTCGGCGCGGGGCCGTTTCAAGTCCGGCCGCGGCTGCGAGGTCTCGACTCGACGCGCGTGCTCGTGCTCGTCAACGGCGAGCGGCTGAACAACGCCCGAACGGCCACCGATCGCGCGGGCATCGAGGTCGGCCTGATTGACGTCTCGTCGATCGAGGCCGTGGAGGTGCTCGGCGGCGCCGGCTCGGTGCTCTACGGCACGGACGCGCTCGCGGGCACGATCAACATCATCACGAACCGGCCGCGGTTCTCCGACGCGCTCCGCTTCTCGATGGGCTTCGACGGGCTCTACAGCTCGAACGAGGACGGCCGGCGCGGCGCGGTCCGCTTGGGCGCCTCGAGCTCCCGGTGGGCGGTGAGCTACGTCGGCGGCACCGAGCGCTACGGCGACTACCGAGCGGGGCGCAACTTCCGCGAGGACACCAGCCCGCTCCATGCCGACGGCACGCTCGCGCAGGCCGACACGATCGACGACGCGTTCGGGTTCCGGTTCGGCGCGTTCCCGGAACCCTTCAACGCGCCGTTCGCGCGCACCAGCGCGCTCGTGCCGCAGTCGCGGATGGACGGGTCGTCGGCCGACCTGGCGGGCACCGTGCTCGTCACGCCCAATCAGGAGCTGCAGGTCCGCTATCAGCGCCGGCGCGCCGACGCCGTCGGGTTCCCGGACTTCGCCGAGCCGTTCTTCTTCCAGAGCATCACGCTGCCGTGGAGCCGGCTCGACAAGACGTCGGCCCGCTACACCGTGCGGGATCTGACGCCCTGGCTCCGGCAGGTGAGCGCCTCCGCGTACTTCCAGCGGCAGGACCGGCTGTTGCGGAACAGGTTCCCAGTGCAGTTCCCGGTGCCGAGCCCCCGGTTCTTCCCGATCAACGTCTTCCGGCTCGATATCGAGAGCAACACGCGCCAACTGGTAAGCACCCCCGGCTTCGAGCTGCAGGCGAACCTGCAGGTGCGGCCGGACAACGTGCTCACGGCCGGCATGTCCTTCTTCCGCGATCGCAGCGCGGACGAGCGGACGACCATCACGCAGATGTCGACGATTGGCAGTGTCGGGCTCGGCCCGTTCGGGCCGGCGCCGACGGTGTTCGACACACCCGTGCCGATCGGCCCGCCGGTCGTCGAGCATCCGGTGCGCGTGCCGAACAGCACGTTTCGCGACGTCGCGTTCTTCGTCGCCGACGAATGGGACCTGAACCCCGTCGTGCGGCTCTCGGCGGGCCTGCGCCTCGACGCGTATCGCGTGTCGACCGCGGCCTCTCCCGGATACGACATCGCGGGGCTCGTGTCGGGCGCGACGCCCGCCATCGATCCCGCGACGCTGCCCGACGTCCTCGGCGATCGGATCGGCCGGACGGCGATCACGGGCGAGGCCGGCGTCGTGCTCTGGTCCGCGGAGCCCGTGAGCCTGTTCGCCCACTACGTGCGCAGCTACCGGCATCCGAATCTCGAGGAGCTGCTCTTCTCCGGCCCCGCCACCGCCGGCAACATCGTGCCGAACGTGCAGGTCGAGCCGGAGACCGGACACAACGTCGACGTGGGCGCGCGGTTCCGGACGGCGCATCTCTCCGGATCGGCGTCGTACTTCCACAACCTCTACGACGGTTTCATCTCGACGGAAATCGTCGCGGCCTCGCCGGCGGGATCGATCTCGCAGGCGGTCAACCTTGCGAAGGTGCGCATCCAGGGGATCGAGGCGCAGGTGCACGCGCCGGTCGTAGCCGGCGGGCTGAACTGGCTGCCGCAGGTCGCCTGGTCCTGGACGCGCGGCACCGTGCTCGAGGGCATGAGCCCGCTCGGCGGCGCCTCGCTCGATGGCGCGCCGCAGGACAACATCACGCCGAGTAAGATCGTCGCCGGCCTGCGCGTGAGCGATCGCGGCGAGCGCTGCTGGGCTGACTACAGCGTGCGCGCCCAGAGCCGCGTCAGCCGCATCTCGCCGCTCTTGAGCGAGTCGCCCTTCCTCATCGCGCAGGACCTGCTCTCGCTCGACGGCTTCGCCGTGCAGCGCGTCGCGGTCGGCTACAACTGGCGCGCGGGCGGCGACCGGCTGGGACTCACCGTCGCGATCGACAACCTCGCCGACCGCTACTACCGCGAGCACTTCCAGTTCGCGCCGGCGCGCGGACGGTCCTTCTCCGTGGCGGTGACCGTGGGAGGGTCGCGCTAGCGGTGCCTTCCCTCGTCCATTACCTGCCGATCCTCACGACGGTCCTGTCGGCGCTGTTTGCCGCGTCGCTGTTCCGGAGGTGGGCGGCCAGGCGGTCAACTCACCTGCTGTGGTGGGCGGTCGGGATCACGACCTACGGCCTCGGCACCGCCCTCGAGAGCGCCATCACGCTCCAGGGCAACAGCGTCGGGCTGACCAAGGCGTGGTACATCGCGGGAGCCCTGCTCGGCGGGTATCCGCTCGCGCAGGGCTCCCTCTATCTGTCCTGGCCCCGGCCGGTGGCGAACCGGCTGACGGCGGTAAGCCTGGCGTTCGTCGTCGCGGCCTCGGTGCTCGTCGTGCTGTCGCCGGTGAACCTCGCGGCCCTCGAGCCGCACCGGCCGTCGGGTGCCGTGCTCGGCTGGCAGTGGGTGCGGCTGCTCACGCCGGTCGTCAACACGTACGCGGTGTTCTTCCTGATCGGCGGCGCCATCGTCAGTGCCTGGCGGCATTATCACCACGGGGGCCACCAGTTCCGCGCCGCCGGCAACGGGCTCATCGCGCTTGGCGCCATGCTGCCAGGCGTCGGTGGCGCGTTTGCCAAGGCCGGTCTCGTCGAGGCGCTCTACGTGGGCGAGTGCGTCGGCTTGATGGTGATCTGGCTTGGGGATCGTGTGTGCGCCAGGGAAGGCGCCGCCCTTCCCGTTTCAGGATTAGGCGCGAGACCTCCCGGGTGAGCTTCGGCATTGAAGATCTGGCGATCTGGGATTGAAGATTGATTGAAGATCTGAGGATTGCGGGATCTGGCGATTGAGGGCTCCCAATCCCCAATGAGTCAATCCCGCAATCTCGCAATCAATCTTCAACCTCAGATCGCCAGATCTTCAATGTAATCGATAGCGCCCAGCCTCTACACTACCCCTGTGACTGCTGGCGTCTGGATCGGCATTGCCGTGCTGATCCTGTTCAACGCGCTGTACGTGGCCGCCGAGTTCGGCGCGGTCGGCGTGAGGCGCAGCCGCGTGAGGCGGATGGCCGAGGACGGGCACCGCGGCGCGCGCCGGCTCCTGCCGTACGTGGAGGACACCGACTCGCTCGACCACTACGTCGGCGCGTCCCAGATCGGCATCACGGTCTCGAGCCTCGGCCTGGGCGCCTTCGCGCAGGCGACGCTGACCATCGCCCTGGCGCCCGCGGCAGGCCGCTGGCTTGACCTCGATCCGGAAACGGCTCTGGCCGCCGCGTCGCTCGCCGTGCTGCTCGTGCTAACGTCGGTTCAGTTGATCGTCGGCGAGCTCGTTCCGAAGGCCATCGCCCTCCAGTACCCGACGCAGACGGCGCTCGTCACCGTCCGGCCGATGCAGTGGTCCCTGTGGATCTTCCGGCCGTTGCTCACCCTGCTGAACGGATCCGCCACGTTGATCTCGCGCGCCTTCGGTGTCGTCGGCCACGGGCATCGCCACCTGCACTCTCCGGAAGAAATAGATCTGCTCATCGCGGAGAGCCGTGACGGCGGCCTGCTCGAGCCCGAGGAACAGCAGCGCCTGCACCGCGCCCTCCGGCTGAGTCTGAAGCCCGCGCGCGATCTGATGGTCCCGCTCGCGCGGCTCACGACGCTCGACGTGGAAGCCGCCTGGGACGACGTCGTCGCGACGGTCGCCGCGAGCCCGTTCAGCCGAATCCCCGTGTACCGGGACTCACCCGATCAGCTGATCGGGACGCTGCGCGTGAAGGATCTCGTCGAGCGGTACGTCGCGAAGGGCCGGGCGCCGCTCGCCGAGTTGATGCGGCCCGTCGTGCGCATTCCCGAGGATCTCGCCGCCGATCGGATCATCCAGCTCCTGCGGGAGCGCCGGACCCATCAGGCGGTTGTCGTCGACGTAGCCGATCGATCGGTGGGCCTCGTGACCATCCAGGACGTGCTCGGCGCGATGCTCGACGCCGACGCGCCGGCGGCCGCCGAGGCGGGACGCGCATGATCGAGCTCGCCGTCATTCTGGGCATCAGCCTGGCCCTCGTCGTGCTCAACGGCCTGTTCGTCGCCGGCGAGTTCGCCCTGATTGCCTCGTCGCGCACCTCGCTCGAGCACCGCGCCGCCTCCGGCGACCGGTCCGCGCGGCGCCTGCTCATGACGCTGTCCTCGTCCAGGGCCCAGGACCGATACATCGCCACCGCTCAACTGGGCATCACGCTCGCCAGCCTCGGCCTTGGCATGTACGGCGAGCACGCCCTTGCCGAGCTGATCGAACCGCAGCTTGGCGTGCTCTCTGCCGGCGCCCGGGCGGCGATCGCCGGCACGGTCTCGCTCGGCCTGTTGACCGTCGCCCACATCGTGATCGGCGAGATGGTCCCCAAGACGGTGGCGCTGCAGCAACCGGACCGCGTGGCGCGGCTGACTCATTGGCCGATGCGGGCGACGCTCGTTCTGCTCTATCCGCTGGTCGCGCTGTCCAACGGCATCGCGCTCGCGTGCCTCCGTCTGCTGGGCATTCACCGCGCGGAGAACCAGCGGGAGAGCATCTACACGCCCGGGGAATTGCAGCTGATCGTGCAGGAAAGCGCGCAGGGCGGCGTCCTCCGGGCCGATTCCGGCCGCATCCTCCGGGAGCTGTTCGAGTTCGGCGACCTCACCGCCAGCCAGGCCATGGTGCCCCGCGTGCAGATCGTCGGCATCCCCGTCGGGGCCACGCCCGCCCGGATTCGCGAGACCCTGTCCCGGTCGCTCCACACCCGCTACGCGGTATATGATGGCGACCTCGACCACATCGTCGGCATGCTGCACGTCAAGGACCTGCTGCGCAGGCTCCTGCTGGACGAAGGCGTGACGGCGACTGACGTGCGGCGAATCCCGGTCGTGCCCGAAACCGCGACCCTTGACTCCGTGCTGGCAACCATGCAACGGACCCACGCGCATCTGGCCCTCGTCATCGACGAGCACGGGGGCACTGCGGGCCTGATCGGTCTCGAGGATCTCTTCGAAGAGGTCGTCGGTGAGATCGACGAGGGCGTGCCGGCGCGGCCGGCGCTCGTGCCGCAGGCCGACGGCGCGGTGCGCGCCGCCGGCACGCTGCGCCTTGACGAGCTCGGTCAGCACTTCCATCTCGATCTCGAGCATGAGGAGGTCGAGAGCGTCAGTGGACTCGTCCTCGCGCGGCTCGGCCGGCCCCCGATCGTCGGCGACACCGTCCGCCACGGGCGGCTCGAGGTCGAGGTCCTGGCCATCTCGGGGCGCGGCGTCCGCGAAGCGCGGGCCCGTTTGATCGCGGAGGATCCGGATGCCTGACCCGCCGCGGCGACGCCGGCCTCATGCCGGCCCCTCCCGGGCCGCCGCGTGCTGCCTCGTCGCGGCCGCCGTCGCGCTCGTCGTGGCCGGCACGACGGCGCAGCGTCCCGCGCTCGAATCCGGGCTCGACCTGACATCGCTCGACCCGTCCGTCCGGCCGCAGGACGACTTGTACGCGCACGTCAACGGCGGGTGGCTTGCGCGAACCGGGATCCCGGCCGACCGTGTCCTGTTCGCGGCAGCCAACGTGCTCGAAGAGGAGGTCGCGCGCGACCTGCGGGCGATCATCGAGGAGGTGGCGGCGATTCCGAACCCGGAGAAGGGCTCGCCCGAACAGCAGATTGCCGACCTCTACCGCAGCCTCACCGACGAGGCCTGGATAGAGGCCCTCGGCTTCACGCCGATTCAGGAGGGCCTGGCGCGGATCTTCGCCATCGACGACACGAGCGGAATCGCGGCCGAGGCCGGCCTCCTCGCGTCTCTCGGAAGCGGGGGGCCGTTCGGGGCGCAGTTGGCCTACGACCCGGCCAACCCGAGGATTCCGGCGGTCAGCCTGTCGCAGAGCGGCATCATGCTGCCCGATCGCGACTACTACCTGGTCGATGACACCAGGTACATCGCGGCGCGCGCGGCGTACGAACAGTACCTCGGGCGCATCTTCACGCTCGTCGGCCGGCCCCGGCCGGTCGAGGACGCCGCCGCGCTCGTGGCCCTCGAGGCAAAGCTGGCGGAGGCCCAGTGGACGCGCGCCGACAGCCGGGACCCGATCAAGACCGACAACCACTTCACGCTGGACCAGATGCGGAAGGAGATGCCGGGCTTCGACTGGCGGGCCTGGGCGAAGCCGCAGGGTATCGACAAGATCCGGACGTTGACGATCGCCCAGCCGTCCTTCTTCAAGCGGTTTGCGGAACTGATGCAGAGCGAACCGCTCGACGCCTGGAAGGCCTGGCTGGCCGCGCGCTACATCACGGCGTCGGCGCCGTTCCTCAGCAACGACTTCGCCATGGCGAGGTTCGACTTTTTCGGCGCGTGGCTGACCGGCCAGGTGGAGCCGATCGAACGATGGAAGCGGGGCGTGTCACTCGTCAGCGGCTACCTCGGCGACGCGCTCGGCCGCCTGTACGTCGAGCGTCACTTCCCGGCCTCGTCCAAGGCCCGGGTTGAGAAGATCGTCGACAACATCCTGAGCGCCTATCGGCGGGCCATCCTCCGGCTCGACTGGATGTCGACACCGACCAAGGACGAGGCGCTGCTCAAGCTGTCCACGTTGACGTCCAAGGTGGGATACCCGGAACGCTGGCGGAGCTTCCGCGGTCTCGAGATCCGCCGCGACGACCTCATCGGCAACATCGAACGCGCGAAACAGTTCGAAACCAGTTTTCGTGCGCGCTGGATGAGCCGTGCCAACGCGCAGAGCGGCTGGCTGATGACGCCGCAGACCGTCAACGCCTACTACAGTCCGCTGCGGCACGAGATCGTGTTCCCGGCCGCGATGCTGCAGCCACCCTACTTCAACGCCGACGCTGACGACGCCGTCAACTACGGCGCGATCGGGGCGGTCATCGGCCACGAGATCGGCCACTCGCTCGACGACCAGGGCCGCCACTTCGACGGATCCGGCCAGTTGCGGGACTGGTGGACGCCGGCCGACGACCTCGAGTACCGGCGCCGCACCGCGCCGCTCGTCGAGCAGGCAAACGCGGACAGTCCGCTCGACGGCGTGTTCCTGAACGGCGCGCTCACGCTCGGCGAGAACTTCGGCGACCTCGGCGGCCTCACGATCGCCTATCGCGCCTGGCAGCTTTCGCTCAATGGCCGGCCGGCCCAGGTCATCGACGGCTACACCGGCGACCAGCGCTTCTTCATGGGATGGGCGCAGATGTGGCGTGGCAAGATCCGCGACGAGTACGTGCCCCAGTTCGTCCTGTCCAGCCCCCACGCGCCTGGCCGATTCCGGACGAACCTGCCCGTCAGCAACATGCCCGAGTTTTACGCCGCCTTTGATGTCAAGCCCGGCGATGGCCTGTACAGGCCCGCCGAACGCCGGGTCCGCATCTGGTAACGCCCGGTCCCGCCCAGCGACGAACCCCGCGATCGGGCACACTAATAAGGAGGAGGTACTCCGCATGCGCCCTCGCTCCCTGACCGTCCTCACCGGGATGGTCGCGGCCGTCGCCGCCGTGGCGTTCGTCACGGCGAGTCAGTCGACGCTGAAGTCGGGGCTCGATCCCCGTTCGTTCGACACCTCGGTTCGCCCGCAGGACGATCTGTTCCGCCACGTGAACGGCGGATGGCTCGCGAAGACGGAGATCCCGGCCGAGCGCGCCGTGTACGGGACGTTCGTCGAGCTGTCGGATCGCGTCGAGGCCAATCTTTACGCGCTCATCGAGGAGCTCTCAGGCGACCGCAACAAGCAGCCGGGCAGCACGGCTCAGCAGGTGGGCGATCTGTTCGCCGCTTTCGTGGACGAGCCGAGGCTCGATGCGCTCGGCGCCGCGCCGCTCGAGCCACGGCTGCGGGAGATCGACGCGCTTCAGACGACGCGGGCCCTGGCCGAGCTCGTCGGGCGCTGGTCGATGATCGGACTGCCGGGGCCGGTCGGCGGGTTCATCGAGGCCGACGCGGGCGATCCGAATCGGGTCGTCCTCTACCTCGTCCAGGGCGGCACGGCGCTGCCGGACCGGGACTACTACCTCGAAGACAACCCGAAGTTCGCCGAGGTCAGGCAACAGTACGTCGCGTACCTCACCACGATCTTCACGCTGGCGCGTCGGCCCCAGCCCGATGCCGACGCGCGCGCGGTGCTGGCGCTCGAGACCGAGCTCGCGCGGGCCCAATGGACCCAGGTCGAAAGCCGCGACGCGGTGAAGACGTACAACAAGATGCCGCTGGCCTCGCTCGACACCGACATGCCGGGGTTCGACTGGGCCGTCTGGGCGAGGGCGCAGCACCTCGACACCGACGACGTGGTCGTGGCCCAGCCGTCCTTCTTCAGGGCGTTCGCCGCGATGGTGCCGGCGACTCCGCTCACGACGTGGAAGGCGTGGCTGGCGGCGCAGCTCATCACGCTGCACGCGCCGCTCGTCGCCGAGCCCTTCGACGAGGCGTCGTTCGAGTTCTTCGGCAGGGCGTTGAGCGGCCAGCAGGTCCGCCGGCCGCGCTGGAAGCGCGGCGTTCAGCTCGTCAACGGGTCGATGGGCGAAGCGCTCGGCCAGCTCTACGTCGAGCGGCACTTCCCCGCGGCCGCCAAGGCGAGCATGGAGCGGATGATTGGCCATCTCGTCGAGGCCTACCGGCTGTCGATCGGCGAGCTCGAGTGGATGACGCCCGCCACCCGGACCCAGGCGCTGGCGAAGCTGGCGAAGTTCAACCCCAAGATCGGCTACCCGCCAAAGTGGCGCGACTACAGCGCGTTGAGGGTTGAGACAGCGGATCTGGTCGGCAGTGTCGAACGCGCGAATGCCGTCGAACACGTCTATCAGGTGGGCAAGCTCGGCCGGCCGGTCGATCGCGACGAGTGGCTGATGACGCCGCAGACCATCAACGCCTACTACAACCCGGTGAAGAACGAGATCGTCTTCCCGGCCGCGATCCTGCAGCCGCCCTTCTTCGACGTCGGGGCCGACGACGCCGTCAACTACGGCGCCATCGGAGCGGTCATCGGCCACGAAATCGGCCACGGGTTCGACGACCAGGGCCGGCGCTTCGACGGCGACGGCAAACTGCGCGACTGGTGGACGCCCGAGGACGAAGCCGAGTTCCAGAAACGCGCCAGGATCCTCGTCGATCAATTCGCCGCCTACAGCCCCGTTCCCGGCATGCACGTCAACGGGGAGCTGACGCTCGGCGAGAACATCGGCGACCTTGGCGGGCTCTCGATCGCGCACCGCGCCTGGAAGCTCTCGCTCGCCGGCCGGCCGTCGCCTGTCATCGACGGGCTGACCGGCGACCAGCGCTTCTTCATGGGCTGGGTGCAGGCGTGGCGCCTCAAAGCCCGCGAGGAATACTTGCGGCAGCAACTGCTCGCCGACCCGCACGCGCCCGCCGAGTTTCGCGCGAACGGGCCGCTCGTCAACATCCCCGCCTTCTACGAAGCCTTCGGCGTCAAGGCCGGTGACAAGCTGTACAAAGCGCCCGGCGAAAGGGTGAAGATCTGGTGAGGCTCCTCAAACGCCTTGTCAAGTGGCTGGCCGCGTCGGTGGTGCTCGTCATCGTGACGGTCGGGGTCCTGTACGCGTTCTTCGACCTGCGGCTGGTCGTTGACAGCGAGGGCTTTCATCTCCGCTTCGTGAAGACCGCGGACGATCTGGCCAGGGAGATTGCGGAGCATCGCGCGGCACAGCGCGCCGAAGCGCCCGCGCCGGCGGCGCCAGAACCGGCCGAGCCCGTCCGAGCGCCGTCCGCCGGCGCCCCGGCGGCCGAGCCCGAGGCGGCTCCCGGGCCTGAGCCCGTCTCCTGGAGCAGCTTTCGCGGACCCCGCCGCGACGGCCGCTACATCGAGCGGCCGATCGTCACCGCGTGGCCGGCGAGCGGGTTCACTCCCATGTGGAAACAGCCTGTTGGCGCCGGCTACGCGTCCTTTGCCGTGGCGCGCGGGCGCGCGTTCACGATCGAGCAGCGCGGCCGGCAGGAGGTCGTGGCCGCTTACGACGTCGAGACCGGCCGCGAGCTCTGGGCCGACGCGTGGGACGCCTACTTCAGCGAGCTGATGGGCGGCGATGGCCCGCGCGCCACGCCGGCCTGGGCCGACGGGTTCGTGTACGCGCTCGGCGCCGCCGGGGAGCTGCGCTGCCTGGATGGCGACACGGGTCACGTCGTCTGGCGGACGAACATCCTCGCCGATCACGGTGCGCCGAATCTTCAGTGGGGCATGGCCGCCTCTCCGCTCGTCGTCGGTGACGTCGTCGTGGTGCTGCCGGGCGGACCGGACGGGCACTCGGTCGCGGCGTACGATCGCCGGACCGGCGCCCAGGCCTGGTCGGCCCTCGACGACAAACAGGCGTACGCCGCACCCATGCTCGCGACGATCGGCGGCGTCAGACAGATTGTCGTCTTCAGCGCGACGCGGATTCTCGGCCTCGCGCCTGACGGCTCGCGCGTGCTCTGGGAGCACGCGTGGCCGACGTTTTCCGACATCAACGCCGCCCAGCCGGTCGTCGTCTCGGAGAACCGGATCTTCGTCTCGTCCGGCTACGGCGTGGGCGCGGCGGTGCTCGAGCTCGTGCCCGACGGCGATCGGTTCCGCGTGCGCGAGGTCTGGCGCAACATCCGGATGAAGAACCAGTTCTCGGGCTCGGTTTATCACAACGGGTTCATCTACGGGCTCGACGAGGCGATCCTCGCGTGCGTCGATGCCGCGACCGGCGAGCTCAGGTGGAAGGGCGGCCGGTACGGATTCGGGCAGGTCGCGCTGGCGGGCGATCACCTCATCGTGCTCACCGAGGACGGCGACCTCGCGCTCGTGCGCGCGACGCCCGAACGCCACGAGGAGATCGCCCGCGTCCCGGCCCTGGACGGCAAGACCTGGAACTACCCGGCGTTCTCCGACGGGCGCCTCCTCGTGCGCAACCTGCAGGAGATGGCGGCGTTCGACCTGCGGCGCGAGCGGTGAGCCGGGCTTGACCTCCGAATCGTTCCGGGGTTTAGCCTGAGCAGCAGGCCAACAGGAGATCCGCCGCCATGAACATGAACACGATTGCCCTGACACTGCTGATGTACGCAAGTCTCGGACAGACGCCGCCACCCGCGCCTCAGAACCGGCAGCGGGAGGTCGATGAACGCGGCGCGCACGCGATGGGCTTCGATCAGGAGCGGACCACGCATCACTTCCTCCTGTATGACGACGGAGGCGCCGTCGACATCCTCGTGAAGGACGCGGGGGATGCGGCGAACCGGGACGCCATCCGCGCGCACCTGCCGCACATCGCCGCGCTGTTCGCGCAGGGCCGGTTCGACTTGCCGCACTTCATTCACGCCACCGACGTGCCCGGGACCGCGGACATGACGCGTTTGAAGGATCGTCTCACGTACTCCTACACCGCCACGGAGCTCGGCGGGCGCCTGGACATCGTCACGACGGACGCCGCGGCCCTCGCGGCGGTGCACCGGTTCCTGACGTTCCAGATCGAAGACCACGGGACCGGCGACTCGATGGTCGTCAGGAAACGGTGAAGTCGGGGGAGGCGGCGACGGCGGCCGGCGTGAGCGCGGACACGCTGCGCCATTACGAGAAACGGGGCCTGCTGCCGGCGCCTCCGCGGACGGCGGGCGGCTATCGGGACTACCCGCCCGCGACGGTCGAGCGCGTGCGGCTCATCCAGGGCGCGCTCGCCGCAGGCTTCACGCTCGGCGAGCTGGCGCTCGTCATGGCCGAGCGGTCCCGCGGCGGGGCACCGTGCCGGAAGGTGCGGGCGCTCGTCGGCCGCCGCCTCGAGGACGTGAAGACCCAGACGCGCGAGCTGCGCCGCCTCGAGCGGAGTTTGTCCCGGCTGCTCGCGGAGTGGGACGCGCGGCTCGCCGGGGTCGCCGACGGCGGGCGCGCGTACCTGCTCGAGTCGCTGCCGGTTTCCGGCCTCGCGAGCCGGCGTGCCCGCCGGCCGATCGGCCCCAGCCGCGACCGCTGACGCCCGCGGCGAGAAAACCGTGGCGGTGGCGGCCGATCGGCGCTAACGTAGCGCCCGCATTCCACCGAACGCCGGAAACCAGGGAGGGGCGCATGTCTACGCAGAAATTCGTTCTCGCGACGCTCGTGGGCGGCGTGACACTGTTCGCGCTCGGCGGCATCTTCTACGGCTGGCTGTTGATGGACTTCTTCATGGCCAACAGCGGCACGGCGACGGGCGCCATGAAGGAAACGCCGGATTGGTTCCACCTGGCGCTCGGCGAGCTCGTGTTCGCCGCCCTGCTGACGACGGTGCTGGGCAAGTGGGCCGGCGTCTCGAGCGCGGGCCAGGGCCTGACCGTGGGGGCGACGTTTGGGGCGCTGCTCGGCGTCGCCATGGGGCTGACGTTCCTCGGAGTCATGAACATCAGCACGCCAATGGGGGCCATGGTGGATGTCGTGGTCGGCACCGTCCGCACGGGCCTGGCGGGAGCCGCCATCGGGGCGGTGCTCGCGCGCTGATAGCGGCTTCAGTCGGCCCACAACGCGCCGCGCAGCAGAACCCGCACGTCGTCCGTGGTGACGGAACGCGGATTCGGGTACGTCTCCGACGCGACCAGCTCCGCGGCCCGATCGACGTCCGATTCGCAGAGCCCCAGGCACCCGAGCGAAGTCGCCATGCCGAGCTGTTGATTGAGCGCGCGAATGCCCGCCGCCGCGTCGGCCGCGCCGAGCGCGGCGGCGATGCGCGCCATGGCCGCCGGGGCCGCCGGGGCGTTGAAGTCCACGACGTGCGGCAGCACGGCAGCGTGGGTGGGCGCGTGCGGCAGGCCGAACGTGCCACCCAGCACGTGACAGACCTTGTGGTGGAGGCCCATCACGGCCAGCTCCAGCGCGAGGCCTGCGGCGTGCGCGCCTCGCTGCGCGAGCGCCCGCGCGTCGAGATCCGCCGGCCGCGCCACGACTGACGGGAGCGCCCGCGACAGCACCCTCAGCGCGTCCTCGGCCGCGGCCGTCGCGTCCGGGTCCACCGCCGGCGCGTACATCGCCTCGACCGCGTGCGCGATCGCGTTCATCCCGCTCGTCGCGCTCACGTCGGCCGGCAGCGACACCGTCAGGCTCGCGTCGTACACGACCAGGCGCGGCGCCACGCCCGCATCCCGGCCTGTCCGCTTGACGTCGCCGTCGGTGACGCCCCAGATGCCGGTCATCTCGGATCCCGCGTAGGTCGTCGGCACCGCCGCGATCGGCAGCCGCCGCTCGAGCGCAATCGCCTTCGCGAGGCCGACCGCCGACCCGCCGCCGACCGCCAGGAGCGCGTCCGGGGCCGCGGCGTCCACATCGGCCAGCGCGGCTCGAACCTGCTCGATCGGCACGTGCAGGGTCGCGCGGTCGCACACCCCGGCGGACCGGTGCCCGACGGCGTCGCGCACGGGCGCGAGCGACCCGCCGCGCCCGGGCGTCGTGATCAGCAGTACTCTCCGGAAATGGAGCGCGTCGAGCTCGCTTCCCAGACGGGAGACAGTCCCGACCCCGAACACGACACGCGGCCGGGCCCGCTCAGCGCGAGACGGCATCGAGCAGGCTCCGCGCGAAGGCGATCTCATCGTCGCTCACGAGATGCCCCATGCCCGGATAGATGCGCTTGGTGACGTCGGCCCCCAGCCTTGCGAAGTGTGCGGCACTCTCGTCAACCCGCGACTCGGGAACGTGGCTGTCGTGGTCGCTGCAGCCGAGAAAGATCGGGGTGTCGTCGAACCGGCCGGCGTCGCTCCAGGCCGTGCCGGGCGGCCCAATCAACCCGCCGCTGAAGGCGAGCACGCCGCCGAACCGCGAGGCGTGGCGGACCGCGAACTCCGCCGCGAGGCATGCGCCCTGTGAGAAACCGAGCAGCACGATCCGATGGCGCGGCGTACCGGCGGTCTCGACACGCTCGACGAGCGAAGCCAGCACGCCGAGCCCGGACGAAAGACCTGGCTCGTTGCTGCCGATGTCGGCCATGAAACTGTAGGGATACCAGGTCCGGCCGGCGGCCGCCGGCGCGAGGTAGGCGACGTTGGGCCGGGCCAGCCTCGGGACGAGATCGAGGATGTTGGCCGGCCCGGCGTTGCGGCCGTGCACCAGGATCACCGCCGCGCGCGCGCCGTGGAGCGGCACGCCCGCTTCCACGACAAGTTCCCCTTCGTGCGGTTGCACCTCAGCGGTACTCCACCGCCGGCAGGTTCGCCTCAATGGATGACCGGTGCGGTTCTTCCCACGGCGGCAGCTTCAGCGCGCGTCCGAGCGACGACGCGTCCTCGTCCGCGGTGAACCCGGGCTGGATCGTCGCGACCTCGAACAGCACGCCGCCGGGCTCCCTGAAGTAGATCGAATTGAAGTAGCAGCGGTCGCGGATGTCGGTGACGCGAAGCCCCAGCCGCAGCAGCTCTTCACGAAGCCGCCGCTGCTCGTCGTCGGTCGAGATGGCCATCGCGACGTGGTGCACCGTGCCCAGGCCGTTCACGGCCGCCTCAGCGTCCGGATCCACGACCACGTCAATGGCGTGGCCGGGGCCATCGCCGGCGGCGGCGAGCCGCGTCCGGTTCGCCGCCTCGTTGACGACCCGGTACCCGAGCAGGTCGGTCATCAGCTCTATCGTCTTCACGGCCGATCGGACGACCATCGTCACACTGTGCAGTCCGCGGATGGCGCCGCCGGCGCCGACGCCGCTCCCCGTCCAGGGCTGCCGCGTGTCGCGGTCGTTCGCGATCAGCTCGAACCGCAGGCCGGATGGATCGCCGACCCGAATGGCTTCGTCGCCGAACCGCGGCTCGACGTCGTCGACGTCAACGCCGCCCGCCCGGCATCGCCGGCGCCAGAACTCGATCGATCCCGCCGGCACCGAGAACGACGTCGCGACGACCTGACCGGCGCCTTTCACGCCGGCGCGGACACCCTTGCCCTTGTACGGGAATGTCGTCCAGATCGTCCCGGGCAGGCCCAGCTCAGTGCCGTAGTAGAAGTGGTAGACGTCGTGGTTGTCGAAGTTGACGGTCTTCTTGACGAGCCGCAGGCCCAGCAGGTCCAGGCAGAAGTCCAGATCGGCCTGGGCGTCGTCAGCCGTCGCGGTGACGTGATGAAGACCGAGAATCGGATGGACCATCTACCGCGGCAGCGCGAGTGCCGCGATCCCGCCGTTCATCTGGACGACGATGTACTGACGGCCCTCGTGCATGTAGGTGACCATGCCGTAGCGCACCTGGTTCGGCACGCGCGCGCGGCCGAGCTCCCGGCCCGTCTTCTTGTCGACGGCAAAGACGTGCGGCGTGCCATCGCTCGTTTCCCCGGCGTAAATCAGCATCGACGGCGTGGTGATGAGCGCCGCCTGCCGGCCGGTGCCGGTGTTCGGCACATCGACGCCCCGGAGCGCCGGGTTGTTCTTGATGCGGTCCGGCGTCTCGCCGATGGGGATCCACCACAGATGCTCACCCGTCTTCATGTCGATCGCGGTGATCTTGCTGTACGGGGGCCTGAAGATCGGCAGGCCCTGAACGCTGGTGCCGCCGCGCACGGACCCGGCCGCCGCCCAGTTCGCGATCGTCCTGCCGGCCGGCTGATCGACCTGCGCATCCCGTTCGGCGCCGGGGATCATGACGCGCGACGAGCAACCCTTCTGCGACGGGACGAACAGGATGCCGGCCTGAGGATC
>Ga0326597_10006107_pt1 | contig 16574 bp, 14 predicted proteins | sample RVTome_12_FD_203789 | JGI IMG/M metagenome (GOLD analysis project Ga0326597, IMG submission 203789) | Soil microbial communities from uranium-contaminated site in the Upper Colorado River Basin, Wyoming, United States - RVT100D185 | ecosystem: Environmental > Terrestrial > Soil > Contaminated >...
CTTCGGGCGATCTACCACATCCTGGCCGAGAGCACGACCTACCGTGAACTGGGGGCCGACTACTACGATCGTCGCCACCAACAGCGGGTCACGCGCCGCGCGATCCAATTGCTCGAACGCCAGGGCGACCGCGTGGTGCTCGACACTGCTGCCTGAGCGCGAGCCACTGAACAACCGGGATTTTCCGAGCAGATAACTTCGTGAGCCGGCGACCGCCAGGGACATGCGCGAGCGATTTCCAGTGACGCCGTGCGGGACAGTAGCGTCGGTGGCGGCGTGTCCCGGAGCGGGCCTCGACGTGCAGCATCGGGACCGACACGCTCGCCCAGCGTTCGGTGCGCCAGTCAATCATCCGCAACCGGCGGTGGGGATTCAGACGCCGGACCCGCCGTTCCCACTGTTGCGCCACGACGTAGGTCTGGCAGGCGGCAGCCATCGTGGGGAAGAACTTGGCCGGCGAGATGGCCTCGGGCTCGAGGCCCGCGGCCTCAGCGACTTCCCCTTGGGCCACGCGCAGGGCGTTATAGACGATCCCCGCCGCGTAGACCTGCATGGCCACGGCATTCGGGTTGGCCGCGTAGATGCGATTGAGGTTCAGGACTTGCTTAAGATCGAAGTACATGCGCTCAATGCGCCAGCGATAGGGGTAGAGGGCGAGCGCCTCGGCGGCCGCCAACCGCGCGGGCGCCAGGACATTGGTCAGCAGCTCGTAGCGCGTGCCGCCGCGGCGCCACCGGATATAGCGCACGAGCTGGGGCGGCGCCGTGGCTCCCGTGCCGGCCCGGACCAGCCAGTCCTCCAGGCACCCGCCGCGGTGGCGGCGCTTGCTCAGCCGCTGCAGCCTGTGCAGGCTCACGAGCCGGTTGCGCCGAAACAGCTCCCAACAGCCCTGCGTCTGCAACGCGTCGAAGAAGTCGACGGTACAGTAGAACCGATCGCCGAGAAGCAGCGTGTCGCGGGCTACCGTCCCCAACACCGCCTTCGCGCGGGTCATCTCGCTGGCGGCCGCATCGGCCGAGAAGTGCAGCTGCCGGCACAATCCCCGCCCCAGGTCGTAGACGCCCAGCAGGCAGCCGGGCAGCACCACCGCCCGCTCGCGCCAGAGCAGCTTCAGCCGATGGGCGATGGCGGCCAGGCGCGAGCCGTCGAGCAGCAGGATGTCGGTGAACCGGGCGCGCGCGGGGGCCACGCCCGCGGCATAGCGCGGGGGGACCGCCTCCACCAGGCGGGCGGTGAAGCGGCCGAACACCTCCGCGAAGAAGGCCGGCCGCAGATCCCGGCAGCGTTGAAAGAACGCTTCGGGGGTCGCCACGATGCGCGGGAACATCGGCTCCCGCTGGTCGAGGGTGTCGATCAGCGCCGGGCTCAACGCGTCGGGCGCGCGCAGGATCACGGCCGTCCAGAACTGCACGAGGGCCTGCAGGGTCCACGCGCGTTGCCGCTCGGTCCGGCGTACGCGCCGAAAGACCGCCTGACACAGGGCGCTCGCGATGTGCGTCTGCAGCAGATCCATCACGCGGATCAGATTGACCCGCGTTGCCGCCGCCGGCGGACGCTTGCCCATAGCACCTCCCGTGGGTGGGGGTTCTATGAGCCAGTACACGCAACAACTTGCGAATCATGGGCATTTTATCTTAGCGGCGATGTGTCTTACTTACGGCAGAAGGGAATAACCTTCGCGCAAGCATATGAGAGATGCAGAGGCACTGTCTTGGGTGGGAGAGCGAATGGGTGGCCCGTACCGTGAAGGTAGTCCCAGTTGAGATTAGCTGGCACTCGGACCTTTCGATATACGCGTCCGAGGCATATTTGAGGACGGTGAGCGACGAGTACGGCTGGCTGGGGGGTAGTGACGGGCTCGGGAGGCTACAGTGTGTATTGCCTTATTCGATTATGCGGAAGGGGGTGTTTCGGCTGGTCCGTTTTCCAGTTCAGACTATTTCACTGGGGACAGGCTTCGATATAGATGAAGAGCGGAAGTTTCTGAACGAAGCGGTGGAGTACTTTCGGCTGATCGGTTCAGATCTGATTATTCCGGCGACGTTTAATACTCTGTTTCGTACCTACCCAGACGGTGCCGTGATTGCGCCTTATGGATCTTATCTTCTGGATTTACAGCAGTCAGAAGAGGCGCTTTGGAAGAATCTTCATCAGAAACATCGCAACGTGATTAGGAGCGCAGGGAAAAAGGGCGTAAGGATTTTGAGCGGAAAAGAGCACCTCGAGACTGCATATAGGTTGATGCTGGATTCTCTTGGGCGATCGGCCCAGAGCTTTATTGCGAAGATGCGTGCGCGGCTGAGGCGCGACTATGGTGCGTTCAGAGATCAGGTGCTCGCTCTCGGCGGGAACGTGATGGTCTTTGTGGCTGAGCATGAGGGAGTTGTGCAGAGTTGTGCTGTGATCCCTTTCAGTAGCCACTCGGCTTACTACATGCACGGTGGAAGCATCTCGAGTCCATTGACCGGAGCATCGAACCTACTTCAATGGGAGGCGATTCGAGAGTTGCGGGAGCTGGGGGTTAGGTATTATGATTTTTTTGGAGCTCGCATAGATCCTGTAAAAGGTTCTAAGGCGGAGGGGATAAGCAAATTTAAGGAGCGATTCGGAGGTCGATTGAAGGTGGGATACATGTGGAAAATGCCGTTGCGTCCTTGGAAGACTCGTCTGTATTCTCTAGCAGTTCGGCTGCGGAGTGGTGGCGACGTTGTTGATCAAGAAGGTTATAAGTTGAAGCACTGCTGTCCAAGTTAGTCGGGATCCAACCGGTGGATCGTGCGATTTCCTGGGGATATTGGACGAGATCGGCCAGGGCCGAGATCAGGTTGGCGGGTTCTGCTGTCCCGATTAGCCAAGGTCCAGCGCCCCCTGCGTGGCGATGAGGACCGTGGGCGGGCCTTCAAACGGCTGATCGAGCCACGCTCACAGCTCGCGATGCGTAAAGAGGTTCATCCGCAACAGGGCGACCAAGTTCGACAGCGACCAGGCGAAGCGGGACCGCAGTTGCAGGTACTTGAGGAGCAGGATGGCGATCAGCGCCGTCCACACCTGGACCTTCAGGGCATTGGCGCTGGTCCCCACGAAGGTCTTGATCTTCAGGTTCTGTTTCAGGGCCTTGAAGAACAGCTCCACCTGCCAGCGATCCTTGTAGATCGCGGCGATCGTCGTGGCTCCGAAGTCGAGGTGATTCGTCAGGAAGACCAGGGTGCCGTCCTTGTCGGGGTCGTCGACCTCGATCCGGCGCAGCCGATGCGGGCAGTGCGTTGCGGCGGCCCCGCCCGTCAATTCGATGACCTCGTCCCGCAGGACGGCGCTGTGCTCGGGCACCCGGCGCCGCTCGACCACCGTGTACACGGCGTTGTCCTTCAGGCGGGTGACGAAGAACACCTCTTGGGCCGTCAACTGCCCGAACCAGGCGTAATCGACGTACCCGCGGTCCATGACGACCACGGTGCCTGCGTCAAAGCGGAGGGTGCGGGCCACCCGTACGTCATGCCGTTTCCCCTCGGTGATGACGACCACGCTGGGCAGGTAGCCGTCGTGATCCAGCAGGCAATGCAGCTTGACCGCCCCCTTGGTGCGCCGGAACTTGGCCCAGTCGAAGAGCGTCGCGTACAGGTCGATCACCGTGGAGTCCAGACTCACCAGCTTGTTCTTGAAGCGGAACTTCTTACGGCCCGTGGCCAGCCCCTGACAGCGCCCGAGCAACCCCTGGAACACGGCGCGGTAAAGCTGCCACGGCCGATGCGCGTTGGCATAGGCCAGCGTCGAACGGGCCGGGGCCGTGATGCCGAGATGCTTGAGCTTGCCCTCGCTGCTGCGCAGCCCGCCGTAGATCTCCCGCAGCGAATGGGCGCGCCCGAGCTGGCAGAACAGCATGGCGACGAACTGCCCCCAGCACGTGAAGCCGCGGGCATGGCGCTCGGCGTACGTCCGCTTCACCAGGGCCTGGAACTCGGTGCGCGGGAATAGCTTGAGCAGCTGGCTGAACATGCTGGAGAATCCACTCACGGGTGAGCCTCCTGTCGGTTGGGGGTGTCGAAGCTTGGTCGCCTCAACACCACCGTACCGCACGGGGCTCATCCGCACTCAGCGCTAATTTGGACAAGAGTGATGTGGACATATTCATTACATCCGCTGACATTCGCGGCGTATTCCGTAGGCGCTCGGTTCCTTATGGGCGGGGATATTGTAGATCAAGAAAAGCATAAGCTCGCGAGGGCAGCGGCCAACCTAAAGAGTGCTGGATAGGTTAGTTGAGGCGGGTGAAGAGCAGCGAGGTCGGCGAATAAGGAGGGGGTATGGGGTCATGGAAGACACCGCGTTTATAATCGGTCCGGATGCTCGGATTCTGGTGACGGGGGCCGCCGGGTTCATAGGGTCCAGAGTCGTAGAGAATCTGGTGAATCGAGGATTCCGCAATGTACGCTGTTTCGTGAGACCCTCCAGTAACGTGGCTGGAATCGAAGGGATCGCCGCAGGACGCTACGAGGGGGCGCGAGTTGACGTGATCAAGGGTAATCTTCTCTCGCGCGACGATTGCGCCGCTGCGGTTAGGGATGTTGCGGTCATTCTCCACTTGGCGGCGGCTAGAGGCGAGAAGTCCTTTCCCGATGCGTTCGTGAACTCAGTGGTGACCACGCGGAACCTTCTTGAGGCAAGCTTGCGGGAGACATCTTTGCAACGGTTCGTCAACGTCAGCTCCTTCGCGGTCTACACGAACACGCAGAAAACTCGTCGATCGCTGTTGGATGAGTCGTGCCGGGTTGAAGAGCGGCCTGAGTTGCGGGGGGATGCCTATTGCTTCGCGAAAGCCAAACAGGACGAGATCGTGAGGGAGTATGGCCGGAAGTTTGGGATCCCGTACGTCATCGTCAGGCCGGGGTATGTTTATGGTCCGGGCAATGAGGCCATCACTGGACGGGTGGGGATCGGGACGTTTGGGGTCTTTCTTCATCTGGGCGGGTCCAACATCATACCCTTCACGTACGTTGATAACTGCGCCGAGGCCGTCGTACTCGCTGGGTTGAAGGGGGGAGTTGATGGCGAGGTGTTCAATGTTGTCGACGATGAGCTTCCGTGCAGCAGGCGGTTTTTGCGTCTTTACAAACGGAATGTAAAGCGATTTAAATCCGTCTATATTCCGCACGGTGTCAGCTATGTGCTCTGTTGCTTGTGGGAGAAGTATTCGGACTGGTCGGAGGGGCAGTTGCCGCCCGTGTTTAATCGCAGGACATGGCACGCCGCTTGGAAGAAGACACGTTACAGCAACGAGAAAGTGAAGGCGCGGCTAGGCTGGGCGCCCAAGGTGTCGACGGCGGAGGGATTCAGGCGTTACTTCCAGAGCTGCCGGGAGAAGGAAGGACATGCTTAGGGTAGGGATCGTGGGATGCGGCAAGATCGCAGATGCCCATGCGTCGCAGATCCAGAGGATCAAGGACTGCGAGATCGTAGGAGTTTGCGACAGCGAACCGCTGATGGCAAGGCAGCTCTACGAAAGATTCCCGGCCAAACGGCATTTTAGCAATCTGGCTGAACTTCTGACGGACGCCCAGCCCGAGGTCGTTCACATCACGACGCCGCCAGAAAGCCATTTCGATATTGCCAGGGTGTGCCTGGAAAACGGGTGTCACGTCTATGTGGAGAAGCCGATCACACTCCACGAAGAGGAGGCCCAAAGACTTGTAGCGCTTGCGAACGAGAAAGGGGTCAAGCTGACGGCAGGGCATGACGATCAATTCAGCCACGTGGCGCGGCGCATGCGGGGGCTCGTCGCGAGCGGCTACTTGGGCGGGGCTCCGGTACACATGGAGAGTTATTACTGCTATGACCTTGGAGAACCGGGTTACGCACGGGCGCTTCTTGGCGACAAACAACATTGGGTCCGGAGATTGCCGGGGGGCTTACTGCAAAACATTATCAGCCACGGCATTGCCAGGATCGCGGAATTTCTGAGGAGCGATTCGCCTCAGGTGATCGCGTACGGGTGTGTAAGCCCGCTTCTCAAGAGAATGAACGAGAGCGGGATCGTGGATGAGCTTAGAGTCCTTATTTCTGAGGGCGAGCGCACGACGGCCTATTTTACCTTCTCGTCGCAAATGCGCCCCTCCCTCCATCAGTTCCGGGTGTATGGCCCAAGGAACGGTCTTGTGCTTGATCACGATCAGGAGACATTGATCAAGCTTCGAGGCGCGAGGTTCAAGAGTTATGGCGAGAAGTTCATTCCCCCCGTGATATTCGCGGGGCAGCATGTCGGGAACATGGTCAGGAACGTCGGGACTTTTCTGGCGGGGGACTTCCACATGAAATCCGGCATGAAGTATTTGATTGAGTCGTTCTACAGTTCGATCACCCAAGGCGCGCCGGTGCCTATATCCTACCGGGAGATTCTCCTAACCGCGAGAATCATGGACGCTATCTTTGACCAGCTCGGTTCGAAACGATCGCGGGTTCATACCGAATTCCAAGTGCCGGGCCCGATCGCGATTTGATGAACGGCGAGGCAAATATTCGCTCAAGACCAGGGCGTGGCCTCGCTGCATCTTCAGGTCTTCTCGTGATGAATGCCGACGATTGGGGGCGGGACCGTGAGACGACCGAGCGGACTGGTAAGTGCGTCCTTCGTGGAACCGTCTCCTCAGTGAGTGCCATGGTCTTCATGGAGGACTCGGAGCGGGCAGCAGCGATGGCCTTGGAACGAGGAATCGACGCCGGCCTGCACCTCAACCTGACAACATCGTTTTCGGCGGCGGGGCGTCGTGCTAGGCTCGTGGAACGCCAGCAGGATCTGGCCCGGTACCTGGGGCGGCACCGCCTCGCTCAGGTCGTGTTTCATCCAGGGCTGGTCCAGTCCTTCGAGTACGTCGTAGCGGCGCAACTCGAGGAGTTCCGTCGTCTGTATGGGGCAGAGCCGGAACGGGTCGATGGCCATCATCACATGCACCTTTGCGCCAACGTGCTTCTAGGGGGACTGTTGCCCCCGGGACTTCTCGTCCGCCGGAACTTCTCGTTCCAACCAGGGGAGAGGAGCGTGTGCAATCGTTTCTACCGCCGAGGCGTGGACCGCATGCTGGCCCGGCGGTACCGTCTCGTGGACTTCTTCTTCTCGCTGCCGCCGCTTGATCCGCCTGGCCGGGTGCAAAGGATATTCTCACTGGCTCGCGAGTTCGTCGTCGAAGTGGAGACACATCCCGTCCAAGCAGAGGAATATGGGTTCCTCACCGGAGAAGAGATCTTCCGGCTGAGTGACGGTGTCAGAATCGCGGCACCTTCGGCGGCGGCCCGGTGGGGGCGCCCCGAGAAAGGAGATGAGCGATGATGGTTTGCGGCAAGGAAATCCTTGTCCGGGGGCGACTAGTCCGCATCGCTCGCCTCGAGGCAGACGGGTACGAGTTCCTGGAGGATCCGGAGGTAGCGCTTGGCGCCTTGCGGGCGTCCGGAAGGCGGATCGACCTCTTCACATTCAAGCAGAAGTTGTCTAACACCTCACCGCAATATGACTATCCGATGGAGTGGGACAACGTGGCAGCCCTGGCGGTGTCGACTTTCGACGATTGGTGGAGGCGACAAGTCAACGACAAGACTCGGAACATGGTGAGGCGGGCGGAGAAGGCGGGCGTGTCGGCCCGCGAGGTGCCTTTCGACGATGCCCTCGTCAAGGGGATCTTCGAGATCTACAACGAGCCCGCGATCAGACAGGGCAGGCCGTTCGCGCACCGTGGGAAGGACATTGAGACTGTCCGCAGGATGAGCGCCACATTTCTTGACCGGAGTGTTTTCATCGGCGTGTTCCTCGGGGAGGGTCTGATTGGGTTCGCTAAGCTTGTTAGCGACGAAGATCAAGGGCAGGCGGCTCTGATGCATATCGTGTCCATGATTGGGCACAGGGACAAAGCTCCGACGAATGCGCTCATCGCTCAAGCGGTCCGCTCATGCGCGGATCGAGGGATTCCATATCTCGTGTACGCAAAGTTCTCTTACGGGAGGAAGCAGCGGGACAGTCTCAGTGACTTCAAGCAACACAACGGGTTCCGACGGATCGAGGTGCCTCGGTACTACGTTCCCCTAACGCTTGCAGGCCGGATGGTTCTCCGCCTGGGCTTGCACCACCCGCTTGTGGACCATATTCCTGAGCCGGTGAAAGCGAAACTCCGAAAGATCCGAAGCCTCTGGAACGCCCGGAGGCTGCAGGTTACCCAGAAGACCGGTTAGGGCGGGGAAGCTATGCCGGGAATTGTTGGTCTTTTCACTAGGTTACCGAGGAAACGCGCGGAGGCAGAGCTTCTACGCATGGTCGAGACCCTTCGCCACGAGAACTTCTACCTGACAGGTAGTTTGGTGGATGAGTCGCTCGGGGTGTACGTTGGGTGGGCCGTGCGGAAGGAGTCCTTCTCCGACGGAATGCCGCTCTGGAACGAGCGAGGGGACGTCAGCCTCGTCTTCTCAGGGGAGGAGTTCCCTGAACCGGGCACGGCTCGCCGCCTCAAGGAGCACGGACATGTCCTGGATGAAGCGGGGCCCTCTTATCTCGTCCACCTGTACGAGGAGGACCCTTCCTTTCCGGCGGGATTGAACGGAAGATTTCACGGACTGCTGACGGACCGGGCCCGCGGCGTTACGACGCTCTTCAACGATCGGTACGGGATGCACCGGATCTACTATCACGAGTCGAAGGAGGGCTTCTATTTCGCCGCGGAAGCCAAGGCGATCCTCGCGGTGCGAACCGAGCTTAGGAGGATGGACTGCCGGGGACTGGGGGAGTTCGTCTCCTGTGGCTGCGTCCTCGATGGGCGAACGCTCTTCCAGGGTGTCCACGTACTACCCGGCGGCGCGGCCTGGGTTTTCCAGAACGCTTCCCTCAAGCGGAAAGGAACCTACTTCGCGCCTCAAGAGTGGGAGGAGCAGGATCCCCTGGAGCCAGAGCCATACTACCGCGAGATCCAGGGAATTTTTTCGCGGAACTTGCCTCGGTACTTCGGGGGGAGGGAGCGGATCGGCATGTCCCTCACTGGGGGACTGGACACCCGGATGGTCATGGCGTGGGGGAGGTCTGCTCCCAGATCGCTTCCGTGCTACACGTTCGGGAGCATGTTTCGCGACAATCAGGACGTCCTCGTGGCGCGGCAAGTGGCTCGCGTGTGCCAACAGTCGCACGAGGTCGTCACAGCGGGAGACGAGTTCCTCTCGCGCTTTCCCCACTACGCCGAACGCGCGGTGTACCTCACGGACGGCTGCGTCGACGTGAGCCATTCCCCGGACCTGTACATCAATGAGCAGGCCCGCCAGATCGCCCCGGTGAGGATGACGGGACTGTATGGCGGGGAGGTGCTCCGATCATGGAGGTCACGAGGGTCCTCGGGGGTCAGGGGGTTCAAGCCGGTGGAGCCCCTGCCCGGGTTGTTCCGACCAGAGTTTCTCGCCCACGTTCATGAGGCGAGAGAGACGTACGCTGGGCTGATTCGCGTACATCCCCTTTCCTTTAACGTGTTCCGGCAAGCCCCCTGGCACCACTATGGGAGTCTCGCTTTGGAGGAAACCCAGCTCTCCATGCGGTCCCCGTTTCTCGACAATGACTTTGTTCGAACGGTATTCCGCGCACCGGAGTCGACTTGCGCGAACAACGACGTTAGCCTGCGCTTGATCGCTGACGGGAACGCTACTCTTGGGAGGATCCGGAGTGACCGCGGCGTCGGAGGTGACCGGGGACGTCTCTCAGCGGTGAGCTGTCGTGCCCTGCTCGAGTTTCTGTTTAAAGCGGAGTACGGCTACGACTACGGGATGCCCCAGTGGGTATGCCAGATGGATCATCTTCTCTCGGTCTGCCGTTTTCAGCGGCTCTTCCTCGGAAGGCACAAGCCTTTCCATTTCCGCGTTTGGTACCGGGATGTTCTCTCTGCGTATGTTCGCGAAATGCTCCTGGACCCGCGTACTCTTGCCCGGGCGTACATTGAACCGCGCCGGCTTGAGGCGATGGTTACAGGGCACCTCACGGGAAACCGGAACTACACCACCGAGATCCACAGAGTGCTGACCCTGGAACTCCTGCACCGCCTGTTCATCGACTCGAAATGACCCCTCGCCGCGTGTCAGAAACGCCAACGAGGAGACGCTGAGTGTCGCAAGGGATCGCTACTGTCGTCTTTGCACTGGGGATCCTGGGGCTGTTCTGGCTGGACCGGCACCAGAAGTCCCGTGCCTTCCCTGCCCTATGGATCCCCGTTGCATGGGTGGTGCTCGCCGCGTCCCGAGGTGTGTCTCAGTGGCTACAGCTCGGGCCCGTGGTCGAGTCCCCCGAGCAGTATCTCGAAGGGAGCCCTATCGATCTGGTTGTCTTCGCCGGGCTTCTGGTTGGGGGCGTGATGGTGCTTCTGACCAGAGGACGGCGCGTCGGACCACTGCTGCGAGCGAATGGACCGCTCCTCGTCTTCTTCTTGTATTGTGCCGCAAGCGTTCTGTGGTCCGACTACCCCGTCGTGGCCTTTAAGCGGTGGACCAAGGCCGTGGGAAACCTGGTTATGGTGCTGGTAGTCCTCACGGATCCCGATCCGCCGTCCGCCGTAAAACGCCTCCTTGCGCGCTCAGGGTTTCTGCTGATCCCCCTTTCAGTCCTTTTCATCAAGTATATCCCAGACCTGGGGCGGCGATACGATACCACATTGTGGGCACCGGTCTACGTCGGCGTCACGGACAACAAGAACAGCCTCGGTGTCGTCTGCCTGGTCTTTGGGCTCGGATCCCTGTGGCGATGCCTCGGGGCGCTCTACGGCGCGGAGCGTCCCCGTCTGGCCGGACCGATGATCGCCCACGGCGCGCTGCTGGCGATGGCCCTGTGGCTCTTTTCGAAGGCGAATTCCGCCACTTCCCTAGGCTGCTTCCTCGTAGGTGGCGCGCTGATCGCAGTCACACGTCGTTTCACTCTCAGGCCAAGAGCCGTGCACATCCTCGCAGTGGGGTTAGTGTCCCTCTGCTTGTTCGGACTGCTCCTCGCTCCCGCCACGGGCCTCGTCCAGGCGATGGGAAGAGACCCGACGCTCACGGGCCGGACTCAGCTGTGGGAAGAGGTCCTTCGCATGGGCGTTGACCCATGGTTCGGGGCCGGCTTTGAGAGCTTTTGGTTGGGCAAGCGAGCCGAGTTGTTATGGGAGACCTACTGGTGGCATCCGAATGAAGCGCACAATGGCTACCTTGAGATCTTTTTGACCTTGGGATGGCTAGGGGTGGCTCTGTTCAGCTTCGTCTTGGTCTGGGGATATCGGAATGTCGTTGGTTCGCTGCGCCGGAGTCGTGAGCTTGGTAGCGTCAGGTTGGCATACTTCATGGTCGCGGTGATCTACAACGTGACAGAGGCGGCGTTCAAGGTGATGCACCCTGTGTGGATCATGTTCATCCTGGCTATACTCGCAACACCCGTGGCGGTGCGTCGGCCGCAATTTGACCGCGAAACTCGTACCCCGCAGGAGAACCGTGCAGCAAGTGTTTAGGGCGTTTCCGGCATTCGCGTGGCTGCGGGAATGCTGTGATTTCGGGTTGCGCTCGCAGCGCGGCGTATCCTCGCCGGCGGGCACTGGCCACGGGGAGGAGCCGACATGGACGACAAGGTGTCGCCCTCGAGGGTCTTGGTGGGGTCGAGTTCTTCAGCTTCCTGCGGCGGACCGAGCTCAAGACCGGACGGGCCTGGGCGCTCCCGGGGCGCTCATGACCCTATGGGACTACCACTATCCCGGTGCGGCGAGCGCCACTTCGAGGGCTGGTACGCGTGGGCGATTCGCAGCCGGCTGGCGCCCATCAAGCACTTGGCGCGCATGCCGCGGAGTCACTGGCCGAACATCCAAACGGTTCTTCCGCCTCGGATCACCAACGCCGGCGCGGAGAGCATGAAGTCGAAGATCCAGAACCTCAAACTCCTCGCTCGAGGGTTCCGAACCCGCGAGCGGTTCAAAATGGTGATCCTCTTTCACCTCGGTGGGCTTGATCTCTATCCGGTCCCCCTCATCGCACGCCCATGAAACCCCCCGACCGATTCCGAGAAGCCCCGTTTTCAGACCGCGCGTGTGACTGCGCGGAGCGGCATGACTCCAAATGACAACCGAGAGCTATCGTGCGAGTACTTAAGCCGTACCTTCAGACGGCCCTTAGGCGGGTTGGTGTCCTTGAACGATTGAGGGCGTCACGTCTGTATGATCTGTACTGGACGATTGTGGATAGGCGGATAATTGATGATAGGCGAAGCGAGGTTGAGTTCTACCGGAATCTGCTGGCGGGATTTCAGAAAGGTGACCTGGTTTTTGATGTTGGTGCAAACCACGGATACAAGACCGATATCTTTTTGAGATTAGGGGCTAAGGTCGTAGCGGTCGAACCAGATCAGGTTAACCAAACGATTCTAGAACGGAAGTTCTTGAAATACCGATTGACTACGAAGCCAGTCACCCTGATCGGAAAAGCAGTGAGTGACAGAAACGCGATTGAAACAATGTGGATCGATACACCGGGGTCTGCGAAGAACACTCTCAGTCAAAAGTGGGTCGAGACCCTGCGGAGCGATGAGAGACGGTTCGGGCATAGGTTCGAGTTTGCGCGAAGGCAACAGGTCGAAACAATTACGCTCGAACAGCTAATTACCACGCACGGCCCCCCCGTCTTTGTAAAAATTGATGTGGAAGGCTATGAACCGAGCGTCTTGCGGGGTATTCAGCGCCCTGTGCCATACCTTTCATTTGAGATTAACTTGCCTGAGTTCGAGCTGGAAGGACTGGAGTGCGTCGAGTTACTGGCACACGTCTCTGCCGATGGGACGTTCAACTATACAGCCGACTGTCGGAACGGGTTAGCGCTGGAGCGATGGGTTGGGCCAGTTGAATTCTCTGAGAGGCTGATGACATGTACCGAGAAAAGCATCGAGGTGTTTTGGAAAACTCCTCTACAGCGCGTTCGGTAAGGACACGTTGACGTCGCCGGTTTCTGTTAGGAGGAACGACGTCCTGCAGATGACAAACCGTCTCGGAAAGGGGTCGACGAGGAGACGGGAAAGGCTCATCGAAGCTGAAGGCCGCTAGTTTCGCTAGTTTGACGTTCTGCTAGCCTGGATTTCCACCTGCGCCGTGAAAAGATGCTGTGTTCTCGCCGGTGCAAGTCCGGCCCGGGGAATTATCGGTGCACCCCAATAGCTACCGAGGAGGCAGGGAGGGCAACCGATTTGCCGAAGCTCTCGGGACTATGGCCCACCTTGGGTGGGTCTGCGAGTCGACGGGCCGCAACACGTGTGAAGCCCGAGCAAGCCTCGAAAGTAATGTCGTGAGGGTCGACCCGCTGTGAAAACGGGGAAGGCCGCTGGACCGCTAACCACGTGTGAGCAACCGACCGATGACCATGTGGTCGCTCACCGGGGTACGTGGCGTGGCACGTCGGCACAGAGCGTGGCGCAACACGGGAGCCCCAGCGCTGCGAGGGGTCGCGGCTCTCACTTCCGCTTTCAGGCGGAAGCATCGCTGGGTGTTGGAGCTCGCGCGACAGGGTGCGCAGCGCCCCGATTGACGACGTGAGACACTGGCAGCAATGAGCCCGAATCTTAGGTGAATTCCGGTCCGTGGAAATCCAGGCTAGACAAGGTGTCAAGGACGGGGCTGTTCCTTGCTCGACACCGTCGTGATTTCGCCGCGCTTCAGGCGAGGGGCCCCAGCCCGTTCCGCTGTAAGTCCTCGACGGGATGCGTCTTTTGTACCTAGCCCCAGAATTGACTTCTGGCATGATTGCTGCAACACCTACGAGGCATGAGGTTGCCGGAGGAGCCCGGGGTCTTACTCGTCATTCATCCGGGCTCCTAGGGGTCGCCCAATCAGACTAGGACAGGAGACGAGGAATGCTAAGGTTCTCTCCCATGTTTCTTTCCCTTGCTACGAACGTACAGACCAATCGACCAGAAGATAGAAGAGATTACCGGCACGTCGCCGCAACGTTTCCTGAAGGAGGGAGGACACTAATGCCACGGGTTGCTTGGCTTGTCACCCTTTTGGTCATCGTCACCTCGACGGTTGCCCAAGCACAGCCTTGGGCCGGGATCATCGACCCCTCGCGAGCTATCGATTGGTCCAAAGCTGGCATCCCTGGAGGGATTCCGAACCGCACGACAATCTGCGCCACGCTTAACCCCGGCGCGACGGCGGCGCAGATCAATAACGCGATTGCGGCCTGCCCGAGTGGACAGGTCGTCTTCCTCACCGCAGGCACCTATAACCTCTCAACCGGCATCAACTTTAGCAACAAGAGTAATGTGACGCTGCGAGGCGCGGGAGCGGATCAGACCAAACTCGTCTTCACCGGCTCCGTCGGCTGTCAGGGGCCGGCGGCTGATGTCTGCTTTCGGAACTCTGATACGAGCTACGCGGGAAACGCCTCGCATACCACGAACTGGACTGCCGGTTATAGCAAGGGGGCCACCCAAATTACGGTGAGCAGCACTGCCGGGATGGCGGTCGGGAACTATCTCTCGCTCGACCAGGCGGACGACTCAAACATGGATACTGAGACCATTTGGGTCTGCCAGACAACTGCGTGTTCTGATGAAGGGCCTGGCGGGTCCGGCGCGCCCGGCCGTATTCAGGCCCAGAAGGTCAACGTGACGGCGATCAACGGGAACGTCGTGACGATCTCCCCCGGTTTGTACATGCCCAATTGGAGACCTGCGCAGAGCCCTAAAGCGTGGGGGGCGAACACATACATCAAAATGTCCGGGATCGAGGATATGAGCCTCGACCATACGGCGAGCAATGCCCAGTCAGGAATCGTGCTCTTCAATGCCTATAACTGTTGGGTTAAGGGTGTTCGCAGCGTGCAAGCTGATCGGAACCATGTTTGGGGCTGGGAGACGGCAGCGGGAATCGTCCGGGACAGTTACTTTTACGGCACGAAGAACGCGAAATCGCAGAGCTATGGCGTCGAGCTGTACCACGCCTCAGACATGCTGGTCGAAAACAACATCTTCCAGCACATCGTCGCGCCCCTGATGGTCGCTGGAAGCGCCTCGGGGTCCGTGTACGGATACAACTATGCGATTGATGATTACTATTGCCCGGAGCAGGGCAACTGTGGTGTGACCCTGATGGGCCAGGCGTGGTTGCACGCGGGCGGACAAGACAACATCCTCTTCGAGGGCAACGACGGCCCCGCATGGTTCAGCGACGATATCCACGGCACCCACCATTTCGTGACAGCGTTTCGGAATCGGTATAGCGGATTTGAGACAGGACGGCTCTATCAGACGCAGCCCGTCATCATTAAGGCGTTCGGGCGATATATCAACCTGGTTGGCAATGTGCTCGGCACGGCGTCCTACCATACGACGTATCAGTGCGGGCCGACCACATGCTCGAATGCGGACCATACGATCTACGAACTCGGCACCGGATCCTCGGCGCCGTCTGATAGCCTCGTCGGGACGACGCTCATGCGGTGGGGCAATTACGATGTGGTGAACAACGCAGTGCGATTCATGTCGGGCGAGGTCCCCTCCGGGTTGTCTCTCTACGCGAACCCAGTGCCCCAGAGCCAGACTCTTCCGGTCTCGTTCTATCTCTCCGCCCGCCCGAGCACGTGGTGGGCGACGCTGTGGGGCACCACTCCATGGCCGCCCATTGGCCCCGATGTGACTAGCGGCAACCTAGCGAACGTGGGGGGCCACGCCAACAAGATTCCGGCGCGGCTCTGCTACGAGAACACACAGAGGGATGGGAATGGCATTTTAGTCTTCAACGCAAGCCGCTGTTACGTCCCACAGTCTGGCCCAGCACCTCCGACGAATCTCACCGTTCGATGACCCTACCCCCACTGGCATCTCCGCTAAATAACTTGCCAGTGAATCATAAGCACTGGGGCGTACTGGGCCATAGAACCTCAACCGGGAGGGGCTATGGCCAGACGCTGGAAGGACGGCCGCAGGCGCACATCACGCCGGCGCTGTGCCGGACCGTGTTTGGGTAGGTACGCAAGACCGAGCGCTAGCGGGTGTGGACGCTGGAGACCCCACCAGGTCCGGTTCCGGGCGGCGGTGGTGTTGTGGGCGCCGCCGACGGAGTTGTAGGAGCGCGGAGACAGCGCGCCGCAACGGCTCGCGCCTGGCCCCATCGCGCACCCCTTGAAGCTGTTGTGGAACGAGCATGCGGTGGTCCTGCCCGACTGCCTGCTCGGCGTGTACGATCTGGGCTGCGGCCTGCGTGGCACGAGCGTGGATGTGACGTAGGTGTAAAGTCTGGCCTGTTCAAGCTGCTTTGAAATGGGCCACTCCACAGAAGAGCGGGCGTGGGTAGAGAGGATGGCAGTGGAAACGGGTCGTGAAGAGGGATGCTGGCAGATGGCGAAAGGTATCTGCGTCGATCCTGGGGCCAACGCGCGATGCGTCATTGACGTCCCAGGCAACCTTGACGTCGGGGAGAAAGCGCTGGAGCTTCTCCACCGGGGTGCTCACGTGGAGCACGGTCGAGAAGCGATCAAAATTGTGGGTCTTCGTGGAAGTGAGTGGGTGAAAAGGGGGGGCTGAGGGTGCGCAAACCCGCTGTGGCAGCGGGCGGAAACACTGGGGC
>Ga0326597_10006108_pt1 | contig 16571 bp, 17 predicted proteins | sample RVTome_12_FD_203789 | JGI IMG/M metagenome (GOLD analysis project Ga0326597, IMG submission 203789) | Soil microbial communities from uranium-contaminated site in the Upper Colorado River Basin, Wyoming, United States - RVT100D185 | ecosystem: Environmental > Terrestrial > Soil > Contaminated >...
CCCGAGGACCCTTCGGTGAGGTAGGGCGTGTCGATCTGCGCGATATTGCCCAGGCACACCACCTTGGTGCCCGGGCCGGCGCGCGTCACCAGCGTCTTCATCTGCTTGGGCGTCAGGTTCTGCGCCTCGTCGATGATCAGCCACTTGTTGACGAAAGTGCGCCCGCGCATGAAGTTGAGCGACTTGATCTTGATCCTCGAGCGCACCAGGTCGCGCGTGGCGGCGCGCCCCCACTCGCCGCCGGACTCGTCCGAGGCGTTGAGCACGTCGAGATTGTCCTCGAGCGCGCCCATCCAGGGCTGCATCTTTTCCTCCTCGGTGCCCGGCAGGAAGCCGATGTCCTCGCCGAGCGGCACCGTGACGCGCGTCATGATGATCTCGGTGTAGCGCTTCTGGTCGAGCACCAGCGTCAGGCCGGCGGCGAGCGCGAGCAGCGTCTTGCCGGTGCCGGCCTGGCCGAGCAGGGTCACGAAGTCGATGGCCGGGTTCATCAGCAGGTTGAGGGCGAAATTCTGCTCGCGGTTGCGCGCCGTGATGCCCCACACCGAGTTCTTCGCGTGCGTGTAGTCGCGCACCGTCTCCAGCACCGCGCCGCGCCCGGACTTCTCCTTCACCATGGCGTACAGCGGCCGCTCGCCCGAATCGTCGTACACGAACTCGTTCTGCAGGAGCTTGGGCACCAGCGGGCCGCGCACCCGGTAGTAGGTGTGGCCTTCCTTCTTCCAGGACTCCATGTCGCGGCCGTGGGTGTCCCAGAAGTCCGCGGGCAGGCCGCGCACGCCCGCGTAGAGCAGGTCGGTGTCCTCGAGCACCTTGTCGTTGAAGTAGTCCTCCGCGGCGAGGCCGAGCGCGCGCGCCTTGACGCGCATGTTGATGTCCTTCGACACCAGGACCACGTGGCGCCGCGGGGCTTCCTTTTGCAGGTGGCGCACCACCTGCAGGATGTGGTTGTCGGTCTTGCCCGCGGCGAAGGTCGCCGGCAGGTCGCCGTTGATGGCCTCGGTCTGCAGGTACAGGCGCCCGCCGGCGGCGGCGCCGTCGCGCGTGCGGATGGCGAGTCCCGCCTTGATGTCGGCCACCGAGTCCGAGACGATCTCGTCGAGAAAGCGGCTCGCCTGGCGGGCGTTGCGCGCCACGTCCGAGAGGCCGCGCTTGTGGTCGTCCAGCTCCTCCAGCGTGCCGATCGGCAGGTAGACGTCGTGCTCCTCGAAGCGGAACAGGCTCGTCGGGTCGTGCATCAGCACGTTGGTGTCGAGCACGAAGAGCTTGGTGAGCCGGGATTTCTTCTGCGGCGGGCGGGGCTTGTGCGCCATGGCGGGGGGAAGTTCTGCGGCTGCGTCGGTGCGGTCCTGCTCAGCTTCGGGGTCGAGCGGGGAATCAGAGGGTCTTACCAAAGTCGAGTACCTCCTGTGCGTGGCCGGGCACTTCACGCCGCGCCATTCTACAGCTCGTAGCGCGAGCCGGTCTTGCCCGCCACCGTCGCCTCGACGAGCTCGCGCGAGAGCTGCGGCGCGAGCAGGGCGATGAAGTCGCAGGCGAAGCGCCGCAGCCAGGCGCCGCGCTTGATGCCGAGGCGCGTGGTCGAGGAGGGGAACAGGTGCGCGGCGTCCATGGCGCGCAGCGGCCGGTCGCGCTTCGCGTCGAAAGCCATCGCCGCCATGATGCCCACGCCGAGGCCGAGCTCGACGTAGGTCTTGATGACGTCGGCGTCCGCCGCCGTCAGCACCACCTCCGGGGCGAGGCCGCGCAGCTCGAAGGCGCGGTTGACCAGCGAGCGGTTGGCGAACGCGAAGTCGTAGGTGATGATCGGGTAGCGCGCGAGCTCTTCGAGCGTGAGCGGCCGCGCCTTGAGCAGCGGGTGGCGCGGCGGCACCACCGCGCACCGGTTCCACTGGTAGCAGGGCAGGGAGACGAGCGCGGCATGCTCGTCGATGGCCTCGGTGGCGACGCAAAGGTCGGCTTCGCCCGCGGCCACCTGGGCGCAGATCTGCGTCGGGTTGCCCTGGTGGATGACGAGGTGCACCTTGGGATAGCGCCGCTTGAACGCGGCGACGGCGCGCGGCAGGTAGTAGCGCGCCTGCGTGTGCGTGGTGGCCACCGTCAGCGTGCCCGTCCCCTCGTTGGCGAACTCCGCGCCGGCGCGCTTCAGGTTCGCGGTCTCGGCGAGGATGCGCTCGGCGATGCCGAGCACCGCGCGCCCGGGCTCGGTGACCCCGGTGAGGCGCTTGCCGTGGCGCACGAAGATGGTGACGCCGAGCTCCTCCTCGAGCTCCTTGATCTGGCGCGACACGCCGGGCTGCGAGGTGTGCAGCGCCTCGGCGGCCGCCGACACGCTCAGGTCGCGGCGCGCGACCTCGGCCAGGTAGCGCAGTTGCTGGATCTTCATAAGAACTCTCCAGCATAAGATATTAGCATTTTAGTCTTTGAATGTATAAAGGGCGCGGCCACAATGCCGCCCATGTACCTCTACGACGGCATCGACCAGCGCCTGGTCGACGAGCGCGTGGCGCAGTTCCGCGACCAGACGCGGCGCTTTCTCGCCGGCGCGCTCTCGGAGGACGATTTCAAGGCGTTGCGCCTGAGAAACGGCCTGTACATCCAGAAATATGCGCCGATGCTGCGCATCGCGATCCCCTACGGGCTCCTTTCCGCGCGCCAGCTGCGCAAGCTCGCCGACATCGCGCGCCGCTACGACCGCGGCTACGGCCACTTCTCGACGCGCCAGAACCTGCAGCTCAACTGGCCCAGGCTCGAGGATGTGCCCGAGATCCTGGCCGAGCTCGCCGAGGTGCAGATGCACGCCATCCAGACCTCCGGCAACTGTGTGCGCAACATCACCACCGACCATTTCGCCGGCGTGGCGCGCGACGAGATCGTGGACTCGTTCGTCTGGTGCGAGCTGATCCGGCAGTGGTCGACCTTCAACCCCGAGTTCTCGTACCTGCCGCGCAAGTTCAAGATCGCGGTGAACGGCGCCGCCGCCGACCGTGCGGCGACCGAGGTGCACGACATCGGCGTGCACGCGCTGCGCGACGGCTCGGGCGAAGTGGGCTTCCGCGTGCTCGTCGGCGGCGGGCTCGGGCGCACGCCGATCATCGGCCACCTGCTGCGCGAGTTCCTGCCCTGGCCGCACCTGCTCACCTACCTCGACGCGATCCTGCGCGTCTACAACCGCCACGGACGGCGCGACAACATCAACAAGGCGCGCATCAAGATCCTGGTCAAGGAGCGCGGCATCGAGCGCTTCCGCGAGGAAGTCGAGGCGGAGTGGGCCCACCTCAGGGACGGGCCCGCCACGCTCATCGAGGCGGAGCTGCGGCGCGTCGAGAGCCGCTTCACGCGTCCGGCCTACCTGCCGCTCGCCGACCTCGAGCCGCCGCGAAAGGGTCCGTTCGCCGCCTGGCACCGCAGCAACGTGCATCCGCACAAGCGGCCCGGCTACGCGGCGGTGACTCTGTCGCTCAAGAAGACGGGCGTGCCGCCCGGCGACCTCACCTCGGACCAGATGGACGCCGTGGCGGGGCTCGCCGAGCGCTACAGCTTCGCCGAAGCGCGCGTCACGCACGAGCAGAACCTGGTATTCGCCGACGTGCGCCAGGACGCGCTCGAGGCACTGTGGCGCGAGCTGCGCGCGCTCGGCCTCGCCACGCCGAACATCGGGCTTCTTACCAACATCATCGCCTGCCCGGGCGGGGACTTCTGCTCGCTCGCCAATGCGAAATCCATTCCCGTGGCCGAGGCGATCCAGCGCCGCTTCGACGACCTCGACTACCTGCACGACATCGGCGAGCTCGACCTCAACATCTCCGGCTGCATGAACGCCTGCGGCCACCACCACGTCGGCCACATCGGCATCCTCGGCGTCGACAAGAACGGCGAGGAGTGGTACCAGATCGAGATCGGCGGCAGCCAAGCTCCCGCCAGCCTCGGCCGGGTCATCGGTCCCGCGTTCGCGCGCGCCGAGGTTCCCGACGTCATCGAGCGCCTGATCGAGACCTACCTCGAGCATCGCGAAAGCGACGCCGAGCGCTTCGTCGACGTCGTGCACCGCGTCGGCGTCGAACCGTTCAAGTCCCGCGTCTATGGCCATCCTGATCAAAGACGGCAAGATCGTCGACGAAGCCTCGCCGCCGCCTGACATGGCGCGGCTCGAGCCGGGCGACGATCCCGGGGCGCTCGCCGGTTCGCTCGAGCGGCTCACGGTGGTCGCGGTCAACTTCCCGAAGTTCGGCGACGGCCGCGGCTACTCGATCGCGCGCCTGCTGCGCGAGCGCTACGGCTATCGCGGCGAGCTGCGCGCCGTGGGGCAGGTGGCGCGCGACAACCTGTATTTCATGGCGCAGTGCGGCTTCGACGCCTTCGAGTTGCGCGCGGGCGAGGACCCGCAGGCGGCGCTCGCGGCGTTCAACGATTTCAGCGAGGCCTACCAGGCCTCGGTGGCGCGGCCGCAGCCGCTGTTTCGCCGGCGCCGCGCCTAGCCGTGCCGGCGCAGAAAGCGGCGCAGCTCGCGTAGCGTCTCGCGCGGCGCCTCCTCGGGCAGGAAATGTCCGCACCGGAGCGCACGGCCGGAAACGTCCGCGGCGACTTCCCTCCAGTCACGCAACGGATCGAACATCTTCCCGATCACGCCTCGCTTCCCCCACAGTACGAGAACGGGCATGCGCAGCTTGTTTCTTAAGTCCCTGCGATCGTGCTCCAGGTCGATGCCGGCGGACGCGCGGTAATCCTCGCAGGTGGCGTGGATGCATTTCGGGTCGCGGAACGCGCGCTCGTACTCCTTGACGGCCGCGCGCGCGAAATGCTGCAGCCCGCCCCGGCCGCGGCCCAGGCGAGCGAGGATGTAGCCGGGCACGCGGCCGGCGAGGAACTGCTCGGGCAGCGGCGGTGCCTGGATGAGGAAGAACCAATGGTAGTAGGCCGTGGCGAAGGCCTTGCCGCTGCTCTCGTACATCTTCAGGGTCGGCGAGATGTCGAGCACGGTCAGGGTCACGACGCGCCTGCCGTGGTCGCGCGCCAGCCGGTGCGCGACGCGCGCGCCGCGGTCGTGGCCCACAAGGTGAAACCTCTCGTGGCCGAGCCGCTCCATGACTTCGACCATGTCCCGCGCCATTTCGCGCTTGGAGTAGTTCGAATGGTCCGGCAAGCCCCTCGGCTTCGAGGAATCGCCGTAGCCGCGCAGGTCGGCGCACACGACGGTGTGCTCGCGCGCGAGCGCCGGCGCCATCTTGTGCCACATGGCGTGGGTCTCGGGGTAGCCGTGCAGCAGGAGGAGCGGCGGCCCTTCGCCGCCGGTCACCAGGTTGATGGTGGCGCCGGAGGCGCGCACGCGCCAGCGCGCGAAACCGGGAAACAGGGACATGCCTACGAGCGCGCCACCAGCCAGACGCCCAGCATGATGACCGCGATGCCCGCCAGGCGCTGCGCGTTCACGCCTTCGCCGAGCAGCCACCAGGCGAGCAGCGCGTTCAGCGCGAAGCCGACCGACAGCATCGGGTAGGCGACGCTCACCTCGGTGCGCGACAGCGCCATGATCCAGATCACCAGGCCCGCGGCGTAGCAGGCGACGCCGCCGGCGATGCGCGGCTCGAGCGCGATGCGCAGGCCCACGGGCAGCGCGTTGGCGAGCGTGAACTCGAAATGCCCGACGGCGTTGGTGCCGGCTTTCAGCAGGATCTGCCCCGCGGCGCCGAGCAGCACCGCGGCGGCCACCAGCGCCAGGCCGACCGGCGTCACGCGAAAACGAGCGCCGCCGCCACGATGCGCTCCTCGGCGGCGAGGATGTTGTAGGTGCGGCACGCGGCCTGAACGTCCATCACCTCCAGGCCGATGCCGGCGCGCGCGAGCGGCGCGCTGAGCCGCGGGTGCGGGAACCGGAGCCGCGCGCCCGTGCCGAGCAGCACCACCTCGGGCCCGAGCGCCGCGATGCGCTCGAAATCCGCCTCGGCGAGCGCGGCGAAGGACTCGAGCGGCCACTCGACGATGCGCCCGGGGAGCACGATGACGCTCGCCTCGCGGCGCACGCCGTTCAGCAGCACGAAGCCGTCGCCGTAGCCGGTGAAGGCGTTGACGCGCGCGGGGCCGGAAGCGTGAAGTTTCACTGCTAGAATTCTACAATGCGTGAGTTTTCAAGGATCAAGCGGCTGCCGCCGTACGTCTTCAACATCACCAACGAGCTGAAGATGGCGGCGCGGCGCCGCGGCGACGACATCATCGACCTGTCGATGGGCAACCCCGACGGGCCGACGCCCAGGCACATCGTCGACAAGCTGGTCGAGGCGGCGCAGCGCCAGGACACCCATGGTTACTCGGTGTCGAAAGGCATCCCGCGCCTGAGGAAAGCGATCTGCGACTGGTACCGGCGCCGCTACGGCGTCGAGCTCGATCCGGAAGCCGAAGCCATCGTCACCATCGGCTCGAAGGAAGGCCTCGCGCACCTGATGCTCGCCACGCTCGATCGCGGCGACACCGTGCTGGTGCCCAATCCCTCGTACCCGATCCACATCTACGGCGCGATCATCGCCGGCGCCGACATCCGCTCGGTGCGCATGACGCCGGGCGTGGATTTCATCGCCGAGGTCGAGCGCGCGATCCGCGAGCTGATCCCGAAGCCGAAGATGCTGATCCTCGGCTTCCCCTCCAACCCGACGGCGAAGTGCGTGGAGCTGGAATTCTTCGAGCGCGTCGTCGCGCTGGCGCGCGAGCACGACATCATGGTGGTGCACGACCTCGCCTACGCCGACATCGTGTTCGACGGCTGGAAAGCGCCCTCGATCATGCAGGTCCCGGGCGCGCGCGAGGTGGCGGTGGAATTCTTCACCATGTCGAAGAGCTACAACATGGCGGGCTGGCGCATCGGCTTCATGGTCGGCAACAAGGACCTGGTGCATGCGCTGGCGCGCATCAAGAGCTACCACGACTATGGCACCTTCACGCCGCTGCAGGTCGCCTCGATCGTCGCGCTGGAAGGGCCGCAGGACTGCGTCGAGGACATCCGCCTCAACTACCAGCGGCGCCGCGACGTGATGGTGAAGGGGCTGCACGACATCGGCTGGCGCGTGGAGAACCCGAAGGCCTCGATGTACGTCTGGGCGAAGATCCCGGAGGCCTACGCCGCCATGGGCTCCCTCGAGTTCACCAAGCGCCTGCTCGGCGAGGCGAAGATCGCGGTGGCGCCGGGCGTCGGCTTCGGCGACTACGGCGACGACCACGTGAGGATCGCCCTCATCGAGAACGAGAACCGCCTGCGCCAGGCGCTGCGCGGCGTGAAGGAGATGTTCCGCAAGGACGGGCTGCTGCGCGGCGCGGCATGAAACCGATCAACGTGGGGCTGCTCGGCATCGGCACGGTGGGCGGCGGCACCTGGGACGTGCTCAGCCGCAACGCCGGCGAGATCCGGCGCCGGGCCGGCCGGGCGATCCGCATCACGCGCGTCGCCGACAAGGACGTGAAGAAGGCGCGCCGGCTCGTCGATGGCAAGGCGCAGGTCTGCGGCAATGCCCGGGCGGTGGTGCGCGACCCGGACATCGACATCGTCGTCGAGCTGATCGGCGGCACCGGCATCGCGAAGGACCTGGTGCTCGAGGCGATCGCCAACGGCAAGCACGTGGTCACCGCCAACAAGGCGCTGCTCGCCAAGCACGGCAACCGCATCTTCGCCGCCGCGCAGAAGAAGGGCGTGATGGTCGCTTTCGAGGCCTCGGTGGGCGGCGGCATCCCGATCATCAAGGCGCTGCGCGAGGGGCTCGCCGCCAACCGCATCGAGTGGATCGCCGGCATCATCAACGGCACCTCCAACTTCATCCTCTCGGAGATGCGCGACAAGGGGCTGCCGTTCGCGCAGGTGCTGGCTGAGGCGCAGGCACGCGGCTACGCCGAGGCCGATCCCACGTTCGACATCGAGGGCGTGGACGCCGCGCACAAGCTGACCATCCTCTCGGCGCTCGCCTTCGGCATTCCGATGCAGTTCGCCAGGGCCTATACCGAGGGCATCTCGAAGCTGACGCAGGCCGACATCGGCTACGCCGAGGAGCTCGGCTACCGCATCAAGCTGCTCGGCATCACGCGCCGCGCGAAGAAGGGCATCGAGCTGCGCGTGCATCCGACCCTGGTCCCGGCGCGGCGCCTGATCGCCAACGTGGAGGGCGTGATGAACGCCATCCTGGTGAAGGGCGACGCGGTCGGCGCGACCCTGTACTACGGCGCGGGCGCCGGCAGCCAGCCCACGGCGAGCGCGGTGGTGGCGGACCTGGTGGACGTGACGCGCCTGATCACGGCCGACCCGGAGCACCGCGTGCCGCACCTCGCGTTCCAGCCCGACCAGTTGTCGGCGACGCCGATCCTGCCGATGGGCGAGGTCGAGACCTCGTACTACCTGCGACTGCGCGTGCTCGACCGGCCGGGCGTGCTGGCGCGCATCACGCGCATCCTCGCCGACTCGAAGATCTCGATCGAGGCCATGGTGCAGAAGGAGCCGCCGGCAGGAGAGAAGCGCGTGGACATCGTCATGCTCACGCACCTCGCGCTGGAGAATAACGTCGACGCCGCGCTACGGCGCATCGAGCGGCTGCCCACGGTGCTCGGCAAGGTTACGCGCATCCGCCTCGAAGCGCTGCTGTAGTGCGCTACGTCAGCACCCGCGGCGGCGCTGCCCCGCAGCGCTTCTCCGACATCCTGCTCGAGGGCCTCGCGCCCGACGGCGGGCTGTACGTGCCCGAGGCTTGGCCGCGCGCCGACCTCGGCGCCTGGCGCGGGCTGGGCTACGCGGACCTGGCGCACGCCGTGCTCTCGGGCTTCGCCGACGACGTGCCGCGCCTGCGCGGGATCGTGGCCGCGGCCTATACGCGTGCCGTGTTCGGCAGCGAAGCGATCGTGCCGATGAAGACGCTCGCGCCGGGGCTGCACCTGCTCGGCCTGTCGAACGGGCCGACGCTCGCCTTCAAGGACGTCGCGCTGCAGCTGCTCGGGCGGCTCTTCGAGCACGTGCTCGCCGAGCGCGGCGCGACGCTCAACATCCTCGGCGCGACCTCGGGCGACACCGGCTCGGCGGCCGAGCACGCCCTGCGCGGCAAGCAGGGCATCCAGGTGTTCATGCTCTCGCCGCACGAGCGCATGAGCGCGTTCCAGGCGGCGCAGATGTACGCGCTGCAGGACGCGAACATCCACAACCTTGCGGTGAAGGGCGTGTTCGACGAGTGCCAGGACCTGGTGAAGCGCGTCAACGCCGACGCCGCGTTCAAGGCGCGCTACCGCATCGGCGCGGTTAACTCGATCAACTGGGCGCGCATCGCGGCGCAGGTGGTGTACTACTTCTGGGGCTATTTCCGCGCCACGCGCGGCGACGCCGAGGAGGTCTCGTTCGCCGTGCCCACCGGCAACTTCGGCAACATCTACGCCGGGCACGTGGCGCGCGCCATGGGGCTGCCGGTGCGGCGCCTGATCCTCGCCACCAACGAGAACGACGTGCTGGACGAGTTCTTCCGCACCGGGCGCTACCGCGTGCGCCGCGCGGTGCAGGCCACCTCCAGCCCGTCGATGGACATCTCCAGGGCGTCGAATTTCGAGCGCTATGTTTTCGAGCTCGCCGGCCGCGACGGCGCGCGCGTGCGCGCGCTGTGGGCGCAGCTGGAGGACGCGGGCGAGTTCGCCCTTGCCCCGGGCCCCGGCTTCGCCAGCGGCTCGAGCACGCACGCCGACCGCATTGTCACCATCCGGGGACTGCAGGAAGATTACGGCGTGACCGTGGACCCGCATACCGCCGACGGCGTCAAGGTCGGGCTGGAGCACCGCGAGGCGGGCGTGCCGCTCATCTGCCTGGAGACGGCGCAGCCGGCCAAGTTCGCCGCCACGCTCGAAGAGGCGCTGGGACGCGCGCCCGAGCGCCCGGCGGGCTTCGAGGACCTGGAGCGCCGGCCGCAGCGCTTCGAGCTGATCGAGCCCGACGCCGAGGCGCTGAAGCGCTACGTCGCGGCGCACGCGGCCTGAGCCAATGAGCAAGGAAAGAAACGTCCTCGGCGGCGAGCTGAACGCCTGCAGCTTCGCCCCGCTCACCGGCTACTTCCGCGACGGCAGCTGCGCCACCCACGGCGCCGACGGCGTGGCGCACCTCGTGTGCGTCAAGGTAACGCCGGAGTTCCTCGAGTTCAGCGCCGCCAAGGGCAACGACCTGGTGACGCCGCGCCCGGAGCTGCGCTTTCGCGGGCTGCAGGCGGGCGACCGCTGGTGCCTGCACGTGCTGCGCTGGCTGGAAGCCTGGCGCGCCGGCGCGGCGCCGCAGGTGGTGCTCGAGGCGACGCACGAGAGCGTGCTGGAGTACGTGCCCCTGGCGGCGCTCAAGCAGCGCGCGCTCGACCTGAATTAGACCCTTTTTTCCAGATAGCAGGTCGCGCACCGCGCGCGGAAAATTCAGGTTACATTTGCCGTGGCCGTTGTTGCCGGCGAGGAGGGGGGAGGCATGGCGAGGATCGCGGAAGAGCGTCTCGAGGCGGTGCGCAAGTACCTGCACCAGGTGTTCCCGGACTGGGCGCTCGCCGAGCGCTGGGACGGCGAGCACGAGGCGCACTCTTTCCTGCTCAAGAAACCGCGCGAGCCGCTGCACCTGCTCAAGGTGAGCCGCGCGGTGCTCGACGATCTCGGCCCGCGCAAGCTCGCCGGGCTGCTCGAGGGGCGGCAGGTGGCGAGCGCGCTGCGCAAGGCGGAGAAGCACCGCCTGATGCTGACGGCGCAAGGGCTCGACCCGATCTAGGCGGGGGCGCTCGCGAGGCGCGCGAGGCCGGGCCGGTCGAGGATCGCCACGTCGCGGCCCGATACCTCGATCAGGCCCCGCTCGGCCAGGCCGCGCAGCATGCGTGACAGCGTCTCCTTCTTCACGCCGAGGCGGGCGGCGATCGCGGTCTTGGTCGCGGGCAGGCGGGCGATCCAGCTTCCCGTCTGCCGTCCCGGCTCGGCCAGGGACTCCAGCAGGCACGCGAGCCGCTGCACGCCGCACTGCTGCACGCTCGCTTCCAGCTCCGCGAGCAGGTCGAGCGAGCGGCAGGCGAGCGTGTCGACCAGGTTGTGGGCGAACCTCCGGTCCAGCTCCACCATGCGCCGCAGCATCGAAGCCGGTGCAACCACGAGCTGGGTGTCTTCCAGCGCTACCGCGTCCACGAGGCTGGGCCGGGCGAGCAGCACGCTCGCTTCGCCGAACGATTCGCCCGCGCCGAGGAAGCGCACCACCTTTTCCTCGCCGTCGGCGCGCCGCAAGGCCAGCTTGAGCATGCCGTAGGCGACGGCGATCAAGCCCGGGAGCAATTTGCCGCGCGTGCAAATGACTTCGCCGCGGCGCCCGTGTACGACGCGCGACTGTGACGCCACCTGCTGCACCTGGTGCGGCGCAATGCCGCGGAACAGCGGCAGGTGCGTCAGCACGCCTTCCATCAGCTGCGTTTCCCGCAGCGCGCCGTTGGATCTTTCCGCCCTCAGCAGCAGCCCTTGTTGCATGGCAGCAATGGTCCGCGAACGGCAGGCGCAAGTCTTGACTCAGGTCAAAAGGCAGTGCGGCCCGTCGGCGGGTTGACATATGTCAACTGGCGCTTTCAAATCGGATGGAAAAGTTGGCCCCGGGAGGGATCATCAACGCTGTTGTGCAAGCAGAAGAAGGGGATATCCACGTGAGTTTGAAGACAGCTGTTGCGGCATTGCCATTCCTGATCACGGTGTCGCTCGCGGCGCAGGCGCAGCCGGCCGTGGACGTCGGCGACGCGGAGAAGCTGGCGAAGAAGAGCGGCTGCACGAAGTGCCACGCGGTGAGCGCGAAGAAGGAAGGCCCGCCGTTCAAGGAAACCGCCGCCAAGTACCAGGGCAAGGCGGATGCCGAGCAGAAGCTCTTTGCCCACCTGACCTCGAATCCGAAGATCAAGGTGGACGGCAAAGAGGAGCTGCACGATTCGCCGAAGACCAAGGACGAGGCGCAGGTCCGCAACCTCGTGCGCTACATCCTGACGCGCTAGGGCCCGAAATGTTCCGGCGCTTCTGGGTCTATCTCACCACCAAATGCCAGACCTGCTCCCGCATCCGGCTGGGACTGGGCGTGGCGATGGTCGCGGTGCTGGTCGCGGGCTCGCTGATGGCGGCGGGCGCGGCGGGCCTCGCCTGGACCAACACCGAGAAGTTCTGCATCGGCTGCCACGAGATGAGGGAAAACGTGTACGCCGAGTTCAAGGACACGATCCACGACAAGAACCGCTCAGGGGTGCGCGCCATCTGCTCGGACTGCCACGTGCCGCGCGAGCCGGTGGCCATGCTGCAGCGCAAGGTGGCGGCCACCTTCGAGCTGTGGGGCCATTTCGTCACCGGCATCATCGACACCAAGGAGAAGTTCGAGAAGCATCGCTACGACATGGCGAAGCGCGTGTGGACGCGCATGAAGCAGACCGACTCGCTCGAATGCCGCAACTGTCACAAGGACGACGCGATGAGCATCGACCTGCAGAGCGAGCGGGCGCAGGCGCGCCACGCCAAGGGGAAAGCCGAGGGGCTGACGTGCATCGATTGCCACTTCGGCATCGCGCACACGGAACCGGATGGACCGGGGCCGCAGGAATTGAAGATCGCCAGATGAACTGGGGAGTCGCCCGATGAACCGACCGACCGTAGCCGTTGCCGCCGCGCTTCTGGGCCTGCTGTTCGCGCTCCCCGCGCAGGCGCAGGGCGCGCGCAAGGACATGGTGCTGAAGGGCGACGCGCAGTGCACGCGCTGCCACGACGAGACCGAGGAGGTCCCGGTGCTCGCCATCGGCAAGACCAAGCACGGCACGGTGGCCGACGGGCGCACGCCGACCTGCACCAGCTGCCACGGCGAGAGCGACACGCATGCGAACAAGCCGGCCGACGCCGTCGAGCGGCCGAAGCCGGAGCGCATGTTCGGCAAGGCTTCGGCGACGCCGATGGAGGCGCGCAGCGAGGCCTGCCTCAACTGCCACCGCGGCGAAAAGCGCATCCACTGGGAGCGCAGCTCGCACGCGGCCGCCGACGTGGCGTGCAGCTCCTGCCACCGGATCCATACGGCGCACGACAAGGCGCGCGACAAGGCGACGCAGACCGACGTCTGCTTCGCCTGCCACAAGGAGCAGCGCGCGCAGCTGCGCTGGCCGTCGCGCCACCCGATCGACGAAGGCAAGGTCGTCTGCTCCGACTGCCACAACCCGCACGGCACCGCGGGACCGAAGCAGCTGGTGCGCGATACGGTGAACGACACCTGCTACGCCTGCCACATGGAGAAGCGCGGGCCGTTCGTGCGCTCGCACGAGCCGGTGCAGGAAGACTGCACCATCTGCCACAACCCGCACGGCAGCGCGAATCCGAGCCTGCTCAAGGTGCGCGCGCCGTTCCTGTGCCAGTCGTGCCACCAGCCCTCGTCGCACCACGCGACCGTGCCGACGGACGGCGTGGTCGGTGGCGCCAATCCGAGCACCGCGCAGGCCGTGATCATGGCCCGCGGCTGCGTCAACTGCCACACGCAGATCCACGGCAGCAATAACGCGGCCGATGGTGCCGGCCGCGGCTTCCGTCGCTGATGTCGCATCCATGGGGGACAAGATGAAAGCGCCCGCCGTCAGGTTCTTCCCGCTCTCCGCTGTCGCCGCCGCGTTGTCCTGCGTGTATGGGGCCGCTGTGGGCCAGGATGCCGATGAGGTCATGCGCCTCACCAAGCCGTCGAGCACCGTCGAGATCGGGATCGGTGCCGTGTCCGATGACAACCAGCGTTTCGGCCAGTACACCGGCCTCGACGAAAACGGTGGCTACGGTATCGTGAACGTCGACATCAATCGTCGCGACGACCTCACCGGCACCTGGCTGCGGCTCACCGGCCGCAACCTCGGCTTCGACAACCGCGAGCTGCGCTTCGAGAACGAGCGCCAGGGCGACTGGCGCTATTTCATCGACTTCAGCCAGACGCCGCGCTTCGATCCGTTCACCGTGACGACGCGCCTCACCGGCATCGGCACGACCACCCAGACCATCGCCGGAAGCGCCACAGCGCAGCAGCACGAGCTCAAGACCGAGCGCGACGCGGTGACCGTCGGCTTCGAGAAGACGATCGCCAGGGGGCTCGGCCTGCAGGTGAGCTTTCGCAACGAGGAAAAGGAGGGCGAGCGCCTGTGGGGCCAGGGCACCTTCGGCACGTGGCGCTTCCTGACCGATCCGATCGACCAGACGACGCAGCAGCTCGAAGTGAAGCTGAACTACACCACGGAGAGGCTGCAGATCGCCGGCGGCTACTACGGCACCACGTTCGAGAACAAGAACAAGCGCCTCGACGTCGTCGGCGCGGCGCTGTTCGCCGGGTCCAACGAGATCGCGCTGCCCCCGGACAACGAATCGCACCAGCTTTATGTCGCCGGCGGCTACACCTTCAGCAAGGCCACGCGCGCCAACTTCAAGCTCGCCTTCGGGCGCATCACGCAGGATGAGCCGTTTCCGAATACGCCGACCGCGGGAGCGCCGTCCAGCCTCGACGGCCAAATTGACACGACGTTACTGCAGGGTGGCTTGACGACGCGCGTATCGCCCAAGCTGTCGCTGCGTGCGGACTTGCGCTACGAAGACCGGGACGACAAGACGCCGATTTTCCGCTATTTCCCGCTTCAGAACACTGCAGGCGCGACCAACGACGGCACCAACGAGGCGCGCGACATCGAGACCACCTCGGGCAAGCTCGAGGCCAAGTACCGGCTGCCGATGAAGCTGAGCCTGACGGGCGGGCTCGATTACGTAGAGAAGCAGCGCAACAGCCCGCCCGTGCGCTCGGTCGACTTCCGCGAGAAGACCGACGAGACCTCGGTGCGGGCCGAGCTGCGCCGCTCGATCTCCGAGACGCTGACGGGCGCGGTGTCGGCGATCCACAGCCGGCGTCGCGGCTCCGACTGGCTGCCCAACACCGGCAACCAGGTCGCGACGACGACCGGCGACCTGATCGCGCCGCTGCACCTAATCGACCGCGACCGCGACACGCTGCGGCTGTCGCTGAACTGGATGCCGACGGATCCGCTGCAGCTGGGCTTCCGGTTCGATTACTCGAAGGACGACTACATGGGGCGCAATCTCACGGGCCTCGATCTCGGGCCGCGCGAGGGCAAGGCGCACTTCCTTTCGCTGGATGCCAGCTACCTGTTCAGCGACACCGTGCAGGGGACCGCGTGGGCTTCGCGCAGCGAGAACACCTTCGAGAATGCGCTGTGCCAGTCGCAGGCCGTGCCGAACGCCAACCTTTGCGCGGCGAGCAATGCGAATCCGGTCTGGGGCGCCGATCTGAAGAACACGGGCGACTCGTTCGGCCTGGGGCTGCGCGCCAAGCTGACGTCGAAGATCGATCTTGCCGCGGACGCGAGCTACGCCAAGGTGAAGGACGAGATGAATCTGGTGTCCATCAACCCGGCCAACTCGACCGCGGTGACGGTGCTGCCGGACACCAATACCAAGGTCACGACGCTGAAGCTGTCGGCGAAGTACGCGCTGCAGCGCAATGCCGCGATTCGCCTGACCTACATCCGCGACGAGTACGAGACGGACGACTGGACGTGGGCGTTCTGGAACTACTCGCCGGCCGAGGGCGGCACGACCGTGCGGCAGGACCCGAACCAGAAGGTCGATTTCGTCGGCGTGTCCTACCTGTACCGCTTCTAGGCGGCGTTTGATCTAGGTCAGACCCGCGGAGCATGCCGCTGGCATGCTCCGCGCGTGCATTTCCTTTCTGCAACAATAGCGGGTGCTCGAAGCCTCGAACCTCGACTGCCGGCGCGGCGGCCGCACGCTGTTCCGCGGCCTGTCGTTTTCCCTGCAGGGCGGCGAGCTGCTGCGCATCGCCGGCGCCAACGGCAGCGGCAAGACCAGCCTGCTGAAAATCCTGTGCGGGCTGCTCGCGCCGGACGCGGGCGACGTGCGCTGGCAGGACACGCCGATCCGGCAGTTGCGCGAGGACTTCACGCGCCAGCTCGCCTACCTCGGCCACGCGCCGGCGGTGAAGGACGACCTCAGCGCGGCGGAGAACCTCGGCGTCGCCTGCACGCTCGCCGGGCGCAAGGCCTCGCCGCAGCAGGCGCGAAAGGCGCTGGAAGCCTACGGCCTGCCTGCCGACGGCGTCGCGGTGCGACGGCTGTCGCAGGGCCAGCGCCGGCGCGCGGCGCTCGCGCGGCTCCTGCTCAGCGCGGACGCGCCGCTGTGGCTGCTCGACGAGCCGTTCGCGGCGCTGGACTCATCAGCGGCGCGCTTCACGGAAGAGCTCATCGCCCGCCACGTGGCGGCGGGCGGCATGGCGGTCTACACCACGCACCAGGAAGCGAACATCGGCGCAAGCGTGCTGCGCGTGCTCGAGCTGGGATGATCGCTGCGGCGCGCTGCATCGTCCGCCGCGACCTGCTGCTCGCGCTGCGCCGGCCGAGCGACGTCGGCACGGCGCTATTGTTCTTCGTCATCGTGGCGAGCCTGTTTCCGCTGGGCATCGGCGCGGAACCCAATCTGCTGCGTGCCGTGGCGCCGGGGGTGATCTGGGTGGCGGCGCTGCTTTCGTCGATGCTGTCGCTTGCGCGCCTGTT
>Ga0326597_10006109_pt1 | contig 16570 bp, 16 predicted proteins | sample RVTome_12_FD_203789 | JGI IMG/M metagenome (GOLD analysis project Ga0326597, IMG submission 203789) | Soil microbial communities from uranium-contaminated site in the Upper Colorado River Basin, Wyoming, United States - RVT100D185 | ecosystem: Environmental > Terrestrial > Soil > Contaminated >...
TTCCTGGTCTTTGATTATCAAGTCTTCCAGCTCTTTTCTGAGTTGCTCCGAAGATTCCAAGATCTCTTTTAGTTCCGACTCGTATTGAGCATATTTTTTCTTGCCGATTGTCAGATTGCAGACCATTCTGGATAAAGCTGCTCCTAAGCTGCCTACCAGGGCTGCCACAGATCCTCCGCCCGGGGCCGGTGAGCTGGACGCTACTTCGTCGATGAAATCAAATAAACTGCTTTTAGTATCCTGTTCCCAATCCAAAAGCCGTTTCTCCAGAACCTGTTCCTTTTTAAAGTTTTCAAACTTCAGATAATATTCTGCCACGTCTAACAGAGCATCCACCGGCGTCAGCCCCACGATTTCGCTGGAGATAACCGGAACCCCATAGCGGGCGGCTTCCTCCTTTATTACTTCGAAAACCCGGTACATGGGGGTGCCTAAATAATTCACCAAATTGATGGAAACCTGGACCATTCCTCTTTCTTTGATTTCAAAACCCAGAGCTTTGACATACCTGAAACCACCGGAAGAATATCTGATGGCGGACGCGATTTTCTTGGCTATGCTGAGGTCTTTGGTGCCTAAATAGACGTTATAGGCAATCAGAGGAAATCTGGCGCCGATTACCACCGCCCCGGCCGTGGGATGCGTTCTAGCCGGACCAAAATCCGGCTGGCGGTCAGGGTTGGTCCCTATCTCTTTTTTCAGCCCCTCATATTCTCCTTTGCGGATGGTGGCTAAATTACGCCGGTCTTCCCGGGTGGCGGCTTCTTCATACAGATAAACCGGTATCTGGAGCTGTTCTCCTACCATTTCTCCTAACTCTACTGCTATCCGGATACAGTCTTCCATAGTGACACCGGAGATGGGGACAAAGGGTACCACATCGGTTGCTCCTAAGCGGGGATGCTCCCCTTTATGTTTATCCATGTCGATTAATTCAGCGGCTTTGGCGATGGCTAAAAAGGCGGCTTGCTTTACCGGTTCAGGCTCGCCTATGAAGGTTACCACAGCCCGGTTGTGGTCTTTGTCCATTTCCTGGTCTAAGACTCTGACTCCGGGGACCGACTGGATTTCATTGACGATATCTTCGATTACTTCGGGCCTTCTGCCTTCGGAGAAATTAGGGACGCATTCGACTAATTGTTTCATATTATTTTGATTTTCTAAAATATGATTTTTTTATAAAATTGCAAATTGTTAAATCCGAATCCTCTAATAATATTTTCGGCTATTATTTATTTAACTTGGCCTTTATCCCGGCTGCTAAAAACGGAATCATAATCTCATGATGCCCCACGAAGTTTAACCCTAACCCCTTTTTCAGAACCGGCCTGGTTACAACGTTCGTCATCGGCCTGTACTGGGGCAGCATATCAAAATTAGCCGTAGTAAAATTATCTACTTTGCCGTAAATATTCCGAGCCACTGAAAGAGCTTTCAAAAAAACTTCCGGCAAAATCACCGCTGACCCGACATTCAAAACCACACCGCCGTTTTTAATTTTAGCCATTTCTTCACATAAAATTTTAAAATCCTTAAACGATGCCTCACCCGACAAGGCCGGATAAAAATTAGGATGCTGATGGACAATATCTGTTCCTATAGCAATGTGCACTGTAGCCGGAATTTTCAAGCGATGAGCATTGGCCAGCAGGCTATATTTTTTGTAAGAAGATTTACCGGAAGCAATCTTTTTTCCCAGAGCCTGACCCAATCCCAAATTTTCCTTGGCGGCTAAAATTGACGTGGAATTAAACTCTGAGGCAGTTTCCCTGACCATCCCAAACTTTCCGGTCTCCAGAGATTCCGCCACATCTTCGGAAGTTTTTCCCCACAGACCCAACTCCAGATCATGAATAGCACCGGCACCGTTAAACACCAGACCGGTTATTAACCTTTTGTTCATCAAATCGATTAAGACCGGCGACAGACCGCATTTAATGACGTGTGCCCCCAACATCCAAACCAAAGGTTTCCCTTTTTTACGGGCGGATATGATTTTATCAATCAATAAGTTGAAATCCGAGGCTTTTAGAATTTTGGGCAGGGAATTCAAAAATCCGGAGAAATTTTTGGGTTCCCATAATTTAACCAGGTTCCCGATTTCTACTTTACTTTTTCGGGTATTAATCGAAATGGTCTTGATTTTTTTTAAATCAATTTCCGGAAAGTTCATCCTGACTTTCTATTTTCCCTACGCAGTATCTTTCTAACTCGGCCGAGATGGAACCCACGAAGATTTTGCTTTTCATCAGAACCGGCAGGCGGTATTGGTCATCGGTCAGCCAGACTGTCAGCTTTCCTTTATGCTGAAAAACTCCGGCCCCTTCCTGTAATAACGGCTCCACCACGAAACATTCGAATTTACCGGCACCCACCTTGATTTTCTCTTTGCGCAAAATTTTAACTTCCAGAGGATAATTTTTATTGTCGGTGTGGTTGTCCACTAAAAGTGATTTTCCCACCTCCAGAGGCTGGGTTCGGATATAATACATGGCGGATAAAACATCCTGCACGAACTCCGGTACTTTTAAAGTATCCTGTTTATTATTGATAGCAATATTTTTGTCCTGATGAAAACTGATCCAGCGGTCGGACTTGAAATTTCCTTCCCGCAGATGCTTTTCGAACCAGAGAGAATAAATCCCATGCACATCAATAAAAGACAACACCTGGTCGTTGACTCGGTAGAAAGTGGAAAAAAATTTATTGGACCTGGCCGTGGAAGTTATCCGGAAACATTTCCGCCCCCGGATGTCGATTATAGTATCAATTTCCATCACCGCATTGCCGGCGTTGATAAAACCGTAATTGACCGAGTATTCCAACTTCTCCCCTACTCCGAAAGCTTTGTTCTCAATTTTCCGGCCCGGTTTATTACTTATCAAAGAATCCACCACCGGCTTTTCTAAATTTTGATAGGAGTCTGAATTGGCTATCACATTATCAGCCAAATGCTGGCCGGATGATTCTAATCCGCCCAGAAACGATATCAGAATTAAACCAACCGGTATGGTAAAGAGATTCTCTAATTTCCTCATTTAAACTGCCCTTTTTTTAAAGACCAATCTAAAATTGTGGGCCAGATTCTTCGAAGTTGTTCTTCCAGCTCATAAAAGCAGTTCTGGTAAATCTGCTCATCCCCACCCAGAGGGTCCTTGATGGTATATTTATCATCCATTTCCCGGCTGGGAAAAGTTTTTAGAAGATAAATTTTGGGAGACAGACCCGGATCCAGCTGTTGGATGTAAAAATAATGTTCCGGAGCCATCACTAAAATCAAATCGGCTTCCCGCAGAATCTGCGGGTCAACTTTTCGGGCCTTGTGATGGGCGATGTCAATGTTGAAAGATTTGGTGGTTTCAATAGAAAAGGGAGTGGCCGGTGCGCCGCTGGAAGCACCCACTCCGGCCGAATTAACCTCAATATGGGAGATGTTTTTCTCTTTTAACATCTGTTTTAATATCCCTTCTGCCATGGGAGACCGGCAGGTGTTGCCGGTACAGACCAGAAGAATTTTATATTTGGGTAGACTCTCAATCATAATTTAAAGTTCAGATTTTAAGACCCTTTTAATTCTTTCCGGAGAAACTGCCCCATTTCTTATTATTTTCGGCTTATCCGAAGAAACATCTATTACAGTTGAGGGTAAAGTTTGACTTAAATTGCCTCCTTCTAATACTAAGCTTGCCTTATGGTTAAAGAGCTTTATTACTTCTTTAGATGAGGTAATCTCTCCTTTTCCAGATAAGTTGGCACTGGTTCCGATAATAGGTTGCTTTAGTTTGCTCAAAATCTGGCTTATCACCGGGCTTTTGGATATACGAATGCCAATCTTATCTTTATACGCAAGGTGACTGAATTTGGCTGATTGACAGGAGAATACCAGAGTCAGTTTCCCGGGCCAGAAAGTTTTAATAAGTTTTTTGGCTGAGGGATTTATTTCTTCTACGATTTTCTTAACCTGTGATACGGAGGAACAGAAAATCGGCAGGGGCAAATTCTTTTTGCGCCCTTTGATTTTATAAACTTTTTGGATGGCTTTTTTATTGGTTGCCATAACAGTTAATCCATAAACCGTATCGGTAGGTAAAATGACTGTCCCTCCTTGTTTTAAAATCAGCACTGCTTGCTGTATGACCTGGGCTTGGGGCCTTCTAGGGTTGATTTTTAAGATTTCTGTCTTCAAGCCGACTACAAATATTTTTCTAAATCCTTATCCGAAGCCAGCTTTTGCAACAGCTCTTTGACATCCTGCACTTTGGTCTTGTGGGCCACAAACACAATCCCATCGGTATGGACAATTACCAAATCCGACACCCCCAGAGCGGCTACAATTCCGTCCTCTTCGTTCACAATGGTAGTTTCATAAGAGTCCAAGGCCGCTACTTTTCCCACGAAAACATTGTTATCCCGGTCCTTCTCTTTGATTCTTTCCAAAGCCAGCCAGGAGCCGATATCATCCCAGCGCAGATCTGCCTTAATGGTCAAAACATTGGAAGCTTTTTCTAGGACCGCAAAATCAATGGAAATATTCTCGGCGCTGGCATAAAGTTTTTTTCTTTCTTCTTTTTCTTTGGGGGTATCGATGTGATTGTAATAGATATCCAGTTCCCGGTATAGACTGGGCATATGTTCCTTTATGGCTTTAAGAATGGCGGAGCAGCTCCAGATAAAAATACCGCTGTTCCACAGATGCTGCCGGTCAAAATAATATTGCTGGGCTGCGGTGCGGGTCGGTTTTTCCTTGAACTGCTTGACTTTAAAAACCGGAACTCCCTCTGAGGAAGAAAAAGCTTCTCCTAATTCGATATATCCGTAACCGGTTTCAGCCCGGGTTGGAATCACCCCCATGGTTATTAAATAATCTCCCTGCTTGGCGATGGAGGACCCTATGTCCAAGATTTTCTGCAATCTTTCTTTGGGTTCAATCAGATGGTCGCTGGACAAAACTGCCATCACAGCCTCCGGGTCTTTTTTCTTTATATGCACCGCTGCCAGGGCGATGGCTACACAGGTGTTTTTTCCTTCCGGCTCCAAAATCAGATTCTTTGCGGTTAAATCCGGAACTTTTTCTAAGATGGCTTTGGCAAAATTTTCACCTGTGACAACCAAAGTCCTATTGACCGGAATTAACTCTTTTACCCGGTCGATGGTTTCCTGCAATAAGGTTTTGTCCGAAGTAATTTTTAAGAGCTGTTTGGGATGCCCCAGTCGTGACAGGGGCCAGAATCTCTCTCCTCTTCCGCCGGCTAAGATTACTGAATATAACAATTTTCACCCCTCATTTTGCTGTGACTATCACTAAAATTCATCAGGTTGACCTGGTCTGACTGGAGTATTTTTTCTTGCGACATGTTGATGTAATAGGTAATTCCTTAATTTATCCTTTAGATTATAATTGTCAAGTATTTTATAAATTTGCCCGCCCATTCAAACCAAGGTTGAGTATAAGAAAGTTTGAGCAAAAGGAAGTGGAGATAGGTTAGATTATCGCCAACAAAAAGGGCTTCTGGTTTAAGCCAAAAGCCCTCTTGCCCCTCTTTGACCCTGAAAATTTTAGGGTTGGGTCGGTTCCGGTGTTTCCGTGGAACCGTGCATTTCTTCGGTAACGATAGTGGGAGTCACAAAAATTACCAAATCCTTGGTAGAAACTCTCTTTCTCGTATATCTAAAGAGATATCCTAAAAGTGGGATGTCTTTCAAAATCGGTATACCGGAATTTAATTTCTCTTCGTCTTGGGTGGTTAAACCACCGATTACAACGGTCTGCCCATTCTCTACCATAACGTTGGTTTCGGCATTAGTGGTCTGGATGATAATACCAGCCGGGTCAGATTTAGACTGACTCCTTTCGGGTTTTAGATGCATTAATATTTTGTTCTCAGCCGTGATGTGGGGAGTAACTTTTAGAATGGTTCCCACGTCCACAAAGGTGATGACCACGTTGCCGGAAGCATCAAACTGTTTAATAGGTATTTTTTCTCCTAATTGGATTGAAGCCAGTTTATTATCCAGAGTGGTAATCTCCGGGTGTGCTACCACTTTTAACTTGGTGTTGGAGGCTAAAGCCGAAATTTGGGCACTTAAGCTCACAGCACTGTCCGCTCTAAGCATTCCAAATAGGAATCTGCCAATGGGATCGCTGACCTTGTCGGCTGCCTGTCGGGCCGTATCAAAAGCGGTCCAGTTGTCTCCGAATGCGTTGACATTACGTTGACCGGCACCCACCCAGTTCACTCCCAGTTCTTTCAGAATATCAGTGTCCATTTCCAAAAGCTGGGCTGATATTCTAATCTGCTGAGTTTCTTTGTCCAAAGTGTTTATGATTTCGCGAACCCTGGTAATATTTTCCGGAATATCCCGAATAATCAGGGAGTTGGTTCTTTCATCAACATTGATGGAGCCGCGGTCGGAAAGCATTGATTTTATGGGGGTAACCATATCTTTGGCATGGGAATATTTGATTGAAACTATCTCCATTTCTAAGCCGACCAAGAGCTTTTGTTCGGCCTTGTGCTTTTCAACCGAGGACTGTTCCTTAAGAAAATCATCCAACGGCAGAACCCGGATGTAACCCTGTTCCTGGATAGCGGCCAAATGATAGGTTTTAATTACGATATCCAGGGCCTGTCGCCAGGTCACGTTCTGCAGGCTCAAGGTCACGCTGGCCTGGACCGTCGGCGCCGACACAATGTTTACGTCGCCGTAGTCCGCCAGAAAACTTAAGACCGAATTAATATCGGCGTTCTGCAGAGTCAAATTTCTGATTACCCTTTCCTCCTGTTGGGTGATTCCCAAGGTCAGAGGTATTAACAGCAGGGTAAGAAAAATTATTAATTTGTTTTTCATTTCATCCTCACTTGTTTTCGAGAGTATATAAATCTAAAGCTACGTTTCTGGACCAGCCGTATTCTTGAATCTGGAAAACAACTCTATCTTCGTCTACCAAGATAACCGTACCGTTTTTAACCCGGTCTCCCGGCTCCATAATATAGCCGTAACCCCGGTTATCTTCTAAAAGCGCTTTGTTCCCTTGAAAATCCTGTAAAACACCGACTAATTTCAAGTTTTCAATACTGGGTATGGGGGCCTGTCCGAACTCGGTTACTTTTTTATCTCCGATTAAGGGAGAAAAAGGATCTCTTTTACCCAGACTGCGGTATTGTACCATCTTTCTTTTGGGAAAAGTCTCAATGGCCTGCAGGGCTTTTTCTTGAATTTGACTGGGCATAACCTTAACTATCGGAGTGCCTACTTCTTCGGTGGTGGGCACCTGGGTATCTTTTTCCGCAACCTTAAATTCAGTTGTTGCCTCTGATTTCTGCTCTTCAACCACCGGGCTCTTCTGGGGTTCTTTTTTAACTACTGCTTTTGTGGTAGGCTCAGTGGGTGTAGGCGGAGTCTCTGTGACCACAGTTTGGGTTTCTTCCGTAGGAGTCGACTCGACAACCGGAGCAGTTGTGTCAACCGCTTCAGAAACAACAGAACTCGGTTGGGTATCAGAACTTACCATAGTTTCCGGGCTAGGAACTTCGGTAAATGTGCTAGATGGTTCAGGACTCACTGCTTCAGTTACAACGGGTTCTGTTGAGGTCGGTTCAGGGGGTGTTTCTTCTTCTGTGCTTGCCACAGTCTGCTCTGGGGTTTCCGCAGTCTCAGTTGAACTGGTGGCTTCCCCGATAGGCATAGTTTCAGTCGGCTCCTGAGTAACTTCTGTCTCCGGACTTGTGGTGGCTGGGTCTTGTTCCGCTGAAACTGATTCGGTCGGTTCGACACTGGCAGTAACCGGAGGGGCAAGACCGGAGGCCGACCATCTTTCAAAGTCCGGTTCCCCCATCGATACCAATATAATAACTATGGAATTGTCGGATGAGTGTAGGTCATAATTGACGGTTTTAGCCACATCCAGAACAATTCTGACCACCCGGTTGGGGTCAGTCTGGTATTGACTGGTTCTGATGGAAGTCACGATCCCGGACGGTAAATTGCGAAAATCGTTTTTGGGTAAATTATGCAGGGCATCTTTACAGTCGATTAGAATTCTGAAAGGTCTTCCTTCTTTAGCCGGTACCGAGGAAGAATTAAACTGAAAGGGATTGTTAGCCATAATGGTGACCAGAGTGGAGTCCCCTCTTTTCTCTAAGGAGATGTCGCTGACAAAGACCGCTCCGAAAATGTTGCTTCCGGATATGGCTAAAATTACGATTATTAAAATCACTACGATTAAGGCTACTTTTAAGATTTTCATGATTATCCCTTCCTAAAATTGAACCTTTTTTAATCTCTCCTCTTCTTTAATGAAGTAGGTTGTCATTTTGAAAGTTGCCGAAACGGTTTCCTTTTTCTTACCGGTTGTGGGAGAACCGCTGGACAGATTCAGATCCGAAATGTTGGCGATAAAAGGAAAATTGGCAATCCGCGCCAGAAAATTTCCGAACTCATGGTAATTTCCGGTTAGCTGGACGGAAAAATCGCTGGCGTTATAAAAACTCAAGGGATAGGTGGTTCGAGGCAGGATCTCTCGGATGAAAATGCCGCTATTCTGGGCTCCCTGATGCATCTGTGTCAAAAGTAAAGGCACCTGTTTTTCCTCGGGTAACAGCAATTCCACGGTTTTGTATCTTTCCAGCAAAGACTCATATTCCGATTTCAGATTTTCGAAAGATTTGGCTTTGAGTTCAACGTTTTTCAAATTGGTTAAAACGGTCTCGTACTGGACCTGTTTGACTTGAATCTTCTGGTTGTTTTTGGAATAAACCCGGTTGTGCCAAAAGTATAAAGCCAGAAAGCCCAGGAGAACTCCCAGGATAATTTTTTGATTTTTAGGGTCTTTGAAATCCATCTTTACTCCTTATGGGTTAATGAACCACTAAATTACTGGCACCGCTGGTTTGAGGTTGCTCGGCAAAACTGGGTTCTCCGGTTTCATAGAACAAATCGCATCCCAATTCGAATGAAAACAATTTTTGTTTCTCCATCTCGGCTGATTTGACGAAGTTTAACTCAATATTTTTGAAATAATTGGATTTCATAAGCTGGATCATGAAATTGGCTAAACTATTAATAGAATAAGTGTAGCCGGCTATGCTAACCTTGCGTCCGCTGGGAGTGGGTGCCGGATTGACCGGGGGAGCTGCAGCGGCAGTGGGAGTGCCGGCTGGATTTGGATTGGGGGTTGCCGGAGTGGCCGGGGGCATGGGAATCTCTTTAAAAGTCGACAGCCACAGGTATTCCGGAATTCTCTGGCTCAAATCCTGTAAGATATCGATCCAGGCCGATCTATTTCTGTCCAAGGTCTCTATGGCATTCATTCTCTGCAAGAGTTTATCTTTCAGTTCGGTCAAGGCATCCACCAACTGGATATCTTTTTTCAGCTTCTCGGTTCTGGCCTGAGCTTCCCGCATTCTGGAATCCAAAGTTTTAAGTTTGATAGTTTGATAAAAAGTGGAACCAATTATAAAGACTATGACGGCTACCCCTCCACCCATCAGGTACAGCACATTTTTTTTACCTGATAGATTAAATGAAAAGGCCTTGCCTTTCTTTCTGAGTTCCCTGGGGAGTAAATTTATCTCTATCATATTATTTCACCTTCCTGGCCGCCAGTCCGATTCCTACTGCTAATAGCGGGGCTATTTTTTCCGGGTGTAAATCTCCAAACATCTCCGGGTCATAATCTATATTCCTTAAGGGATTGGCTATTTCGACCGGTATGTTCAATTTAGACTGTAAAAATTCCGGTAAAAATGGTACCAAAGCTCCTCCCCCGGATAGTACTATCCAGTCTACATTGGAGGCTTTGGATGAGGTTTTAAAATAAGAGAAAGCCACTTCCAGGCCGGAGACTAACTCTTCGCAGGAGGTAACCAGGGTGGCTTTTAGCATATCTTGGTCTAAGCTGGAACTGACTTCACCCTTCAGAGTCTTGCTGGCTAAATCCGGGGTCAATCTGAACTCCCTTTGAATGGTATCGTAAATGGCCCGGCAGCCGGCCGATAAATCTCGGGTAGAGTGATATAATCCGTCTTTCACAAAAGTCAAATTAGTGACTTCGAAACCGATGTTGATCAGGGCCGTTACTCTTTGAGGGTCGATTTCATAATTGATTTCATAGGCGTTGAATACGGCCAAGGCATCGGTGTCGACTATTACCGGCTTTAAGCCGGCGTCAAAAATTAGATCCAAATAGGTTTTCAAGAATTCGTTGCGGGCCGCCACCAAAAGAACATCCATTTTGTTGGTCTCTTCATTGACGTTGACGATGTGATAATCCAGGGTCACATCTTCCACGTCAAAAGGGGACCTCTGCTCGGCCTCAAACAAGATGGCCTGCTCTCCCTCGGAACCGGTTTTCTTGTCCATATTGAGTTTGTCAGTTATGACTCCGTGACCCGAAATGCCGATGGCCACTTCTCTAGTTTTTGGATCGACCTGGTCAATCAGACTCTGTAAATTGAAAATTACGGTTTCACGGTCTTTGATTTCCTGGTCGATGATGGCTTCCGGAGGAAGCTCTCTTATACCTAAGGTCTTTAAGGCATAGCCGGCGGAAGTTTTCTCCATCTTGATTAACTTGATGGAGCTGGTTCCTATGTCCAAGCCGGTGACTGTTTTTCCTTTTCTGCCAAACATGGTTTTTCCTTTTTTAAATGTTTCGGTAAATAATCACTTTTCTTAATACCTTTAGACTAAAATTTTTATACAAAAGGTTATTTTTTAAACACTATCTGGATTATCGACAATAGCTGGAAAAAATTGAGAAGGGCTTAATAAAAAAAGCTGTGAGTTTGGCTCACAGCTTCAAAAGTGACATTATTTTTAACCACCGGGTCATAGAATTTTTACTCGACCAGTAGTGGCCAAGACGTCCACGTTAAAGTTATCGCTTATGTTGGTGGATTTGCAGTTAATCAGACCGCTGCTTGATCCGGTGCCATCGGTTCTGAAGATTATGCAGCCGTTGGTAAAGGTGCAGGCCCCGAAGTCCAGTTTGGAAGTCAGGGTCTTGGTTTGTAAGGTGGAATCATTGGCAGTGTAAGCAAAACCACCTGGATTATCAGTGTCCAAGAAGATTTTGTAAGTATTGGCGAGGGTGTCAAAAACAATCCCGCACTGTACTTTGGTCTGGATGGCTTTGGAACGGGCCCATCTGATATCTGAGATAACCTCCCGTACCTGGGCTTTTAGTTTAACCCTGTCCATGGTTCTGATAAAGCTGGGGACCGCCAGGGCTGATATAATTCCCACGATTACCACGGTGATTACTATTTCTATAAATGTGAAACCGGAAATTTGTCTTAGTTTTCTCATCTTCCACCTCATCTTTAGTAAAGCTCTCGCCAAGTTCCAGGCAGTTTCTTGTAAGTATAAATGTAAATGGTGTTGCCGCCAGGCATCCCCGGAGGTAAATTTTCAGACAGAGATGGCACCTGGAAAAAGTCCGGAACGTTTTTTATCTCAAAAAAGTTTGAAACCATAGTACCGGCAATCTGATTTTGTTTCTCATTCACGATCTTATTCTGGGCAAAGAAAGCACCCATCAGATTTAGCTGAGAGGCACCACTTCCAGTCCCAATATAAATATTCTTATTTGACAGAAATCCTATTACGTCATCCGTGGGAAATAGGTCTTTGGACAAAACATGGGTGTTGATATAGGTATCTCCGAAACTGGATAAAGTACCACGGCCATCAAAGACGATGGGATCGTTTTTTCTACCACCGGAACCGGCATCAATATGAATATTTCCGGTAACATAGACCATTCCACTAATACTTAGATTTCCATTAGCATCCATGGAGATGCTACCATAACTGTTACTTCCACCAGAATAAGTGGTTCCTGGGGTTAAGGTTAAATCACCGGGGATAACCAAAGCATGAGATGCCAAATAAGTTGTATAATTGGGATAGGTAACTCCTGAGCCTTCGTCATAATAAGGTAAATTTAAGCTGGGGAAGCTAAGTTCGTTCCCCAAGTCATAAATATCACCGTAGCCATTGTCCGAGTATACGTTATCAGTACCGCCATTCCCACTAAACCCGTCGTTTACATAAGTTCCATCAAATGTCTCCTTTATCGCAGGACTTCCACCTGAAACATCCTCTTCTCCTATAGTTGCATCACCATCTAAGGAGACATAACCATGTTTTACTCTTAATTCAGCATCCAAGGTGTAAACGTTCTCGCCATTATAGATGGTCATATCTAAGGTTGGTAAACGACCGGATAAGGTCCCGTTCATTCCCGAATAATTGTTATACATTTTTGCAGTTCCACCAAAATCTGTGGCTAATTCAGTCGCCAGCAAAGGGTCATCGTAGTAGCCGCTGCCGTTGTCGTCGACATAGAGCTCGGCCGGATCCCAAAGGCCGTTTCCATTAGGGTCACTGGTCAAGGGCTCTCCGGGTTGCCAGATACCATCACCGTTTGTATCGGTAAAGGCATCGTCGGGGTCCCATTTACCATTACCGTTGGCATCTGTAAAAGGCTCTCCATCTCCTAATATGTGAACTGACCCATGGTAACTGACGTTACCCTGAATTCCTTGTCCGGCCTGACCGGTTCCGGCAAACATAACATTATTCCAGATATTGAGCGGATTTAGTCTGCGCCTGACTTGGACTTGGACAGCCGCCTTTCCGTCACTGGCAAATCCGGTGGATGTCAGGGTCTTAAACTGACCTACCCCTATGACGGTTACATTAAAGGTATCATTTCCCAAGCTGGAAGTGTATCCGTTGATTAAATCACGCAAGGAATCGTTGGTCGTAATCTGTCCGTTATTTTTGGCTAAAGCCATGGCCAATTCTAATCCGGCTTCGGCTGTATAGAAAGCGTTATTCCTTTCTTTCTGATTCAGCGAGATATCCATATCCCTGCTGGAAGTAATCACTCCTGCTATTCCTATGAAGGAAAGTAGCACCAGAATCAAGAGTGAGACTATTAGAGCTGAACCTTTCTGATTATTTCTAAACATGTTACTCCTCCTCTTCATTCAATTAAAGGTTTCTTATCTTAATTCTTGACTGTAATGCCCGGCGTCGGTACTTATCTCCGGTGTAGGTATCATCTTTAGTATCTTCCCGAGCCGTTAAGTTCACCTGTATCGCGGTACCAGACTGAACAAATTGAACACTCTCAATATTTTCAGCAAAAAGCTGTGCCGCTTGGTTGTCCACTTTCTTCATTAAATTGGGATGGTTGGCGACCGCGGTGCTCACATAGAATTTGGTGGTATCTACTTTGGCCGTTTCCTTGACATAGATTGTCAAGGTATCGCCGGTGATTTGAAAACAGGTTTGTCCTGCCATTCCATAACCGGCTTTGCGGATGTAACGGGTCAATTCATCCAACACGGCTCGACCATTTTGCTGCATATCTGAAATCTCTTCCTGTACCAGCCAATGGTCATGTTGAGTGACATAGAACCCTAACACTGCACTAACTATGATTAGGGACATTAGCGCACCGATTAAAAGCTCAACTAAAGTTATACCTTTTTGATTTTTAAGCTTTTTCATTTTTCACCTCTTATTTCATTTTATAACTTGTAAAAGTTTCAGTTCTGGACAAGCCCTTTTTATCCGTCCAATTTATGGTAACTCTAATTCGGTAAACATTGGGAGGCACTGTGCCGTCAGAAACGGAATCATCGACCTGAACTGTTCGATTATATACATTAAAAAGCCCATTGTCATATAGTGTGTAAGGGATTGGTGATATGACGCTCTGATTTTTTAACCTCTCTATGCTGTCTTGAGCCAAAAAGGCTGCGCTGGTAACGTCTTCTGAAAAGGCGTTACCATACATGGAAGTCACCATCATAGGCGCCAAACCTAACAACCCGATAGCCAAGACTAACATGGCTATCATCACTTCTATTAAGGTGAAACCTTTCTGGTTTTTCATTTTTCTTCTCATTTCATGCTCCTGTTCTTCATTTATTTTTACTGTCGGGACTAAAAGCAACGGCTGTGCCGAAACCGATATTTTGAAAAATTTTCCCCTGTAAGCGGAAAAAAGTAAAGGGATTAGCTATTTGTTTATTTTTTGAACTTTGTGAGGGGTTTAGTTAAGTGTATATAAAAGAAGGTGATAAAGCTATAAAATGTAGGGGTTGTCCCATACTGGCTAAGATTAGTTCAGAAAGTAAATGGATTGACTTTTAGAAAAATTTTGTTAAATTATAATGACTGCCGATTTTCAGTTCGTATCAGGAATGAGGAACAGTAAAATCAAAATGAAGCCCATCACAAAGTTTCTCCTTTCAATTTTATTCCTGTGTTTCAGTCTTTCTGCCGCTTGGGCAACGGACGCTAATACGCCAACACCCAATTTGATCTCTGCCAAAGACCACCCCGCTGTTTCAGAGAGGTTGCAGGCATTGATAATTTCCAAGAATTCTGATGAAATAATTAAGGTCTGGGTTTATTTCACTGATAAGGGTGTCTTTGAGGAGAAAAGTTATCTAGCAAAACTGCAAGAGCAAAAACAGATTTTACTGCCCAAAAATTTAAGCCGTCGAACGAAGTTGAAAGAAAAAGAAGTCGTCGACTTCTATGACTTGCCGGTTCATCCTTCATATATAGAATTAGTTACTCAATTAGGAGCCAAGCTAAATTACGTCAGCCGCTGGCTGAATGCCGCCAGTTTTTATGTCCCGGCTGGTAAGATAGAAGTCATAAGTAATTTGGAATTTGTAAAGTCAATCAAACCGGTCGAAGTCCTGATTCGGCAACCGGAGATAATTGAAGAATCCAAAGCTGAAACCGAACCCATGAAAGCTTTTGCGGGCACTACTCTGAATTATGGTTCTTCCTTAAAGCAATTACAGCTTTTGAACATTCCAGCCGTTCATACTTTAGGATTCAAAGGCCAAGGAGTCTTGGTCTGTATGATGGATACCGGATTTCGTAAAAATCATCAGGCCTTTCAGACAGCTTATAATGAAGGAAGAGTTTTGGATGAATACGATTTTATAAATCATGATAATAATGTTCAGGACGATTCCATGGACGCTCCCGGACAACATAGCCATGGAACCTCCTGCTGGTCGATTTTGGGGGGTGAAAAGGACGGTACTTTATACGGACCGGCTTTTGAGGCTGATTTTATCTTAGCCAAAACCGAATATGTCCCTACTGAAAACCGGATTGAAGAAGACAATTGGGTGGCCGGCGCAGAATGGGCGGATAGTTTAGGAGCAGATATCATTTCCAGTTCCTTAGGTTATTATGATTTTGACAGTGGTTTCACTTATACTTATGCAGATTTAAACGGGGATGTGGCGGTGACTACTATAGCGGCTGATGTGGCGGCCTCAAAGGGAATCCTGGTTTGCAACGCCATGGGAAATGGCGGGGCCGCCGGGCCAGGAAGTTTGATTACTCCGGCGGATGCGGACAGTATCATTGCCTGTGGAGCCGTTGACTCATTTGGGGTAATTGCCGGGTTTTCTTCCCGCGGACCGACTTTTGACGGCAGAATCAAACCGGAGTTAGTAGCCCAAGGGTCTGCAGTATATAAAGCTTCTTCCACTGACACTACAACCTTCAACCGGGGAGGTGGCACTTCATTTTCGACACCCCTTTTAGCAGGCTGCGCCACGGTTTTACTTTCTGCCAGACCGAGTTTAAATAATATGCAGATCAGAGAAGCCATGATGCAATCAGCCAATAATATCGGCTCCCCCAATAATAATTATGGTTGGGGAATGCCGGATATGCTTTTGGCGTTGAGATATTCGTTCATCAATGGAGACGTAAATACAGATAATAATATTAACCTAGCTGATATTATCTTTTTGGTCAATTATGTCTTCAAAGGCGGCCTGGCACCACATCCTTTGAAAGTCGGAGATGTAAATTGCGATAGCAGTGTAGTTCTGCCAGATATCGTTTATTTAGTAAATTATGTTTTCAAGGGCGGACCTCCCCCCTGTTAAGTTTGAGTAATTTTACTCAATAACTTTCCCCCATAAGACTAAATTAAAACCTACTTAATTTTAACCATTTCTTCTTGCTAATTTTTAAATGAAAAGTATTTTAAAGGAAAATAATTATAAAACAGGAGGTATGAATGCAGACTTATATAACCTTAGCTAAATTCACGGGACAGGGCGCCAAAACCATCCAGGATACCACTAAAAGAGCCAAAATGTTCATGGAATTGGCTAAAAAAAGAAAGGTTAGCTATAAAGGAATCTACTGGACCATGGGAAGATTTGATGTAGTTTCCGTTTTTGAGGCACCCAATGATGAAACCGCCACTGCTTTAGTTTTAGCCTTAGGGTCTAAGGGAAACGTCTCTACTCAAACCATGCGGGCTTTCAGCGCCAAGGAAATGGATAAAATCCTGGCAAAGATTGGTTAATAGACAAGAGCGGTAAATTGGAATTGAGTGGATAATTAGATTAAGTATCAATCTGGTATTTTTTAATCTTTTCGAACAAAGTGGTATAATCTATTTTTAAGATTTCAGCGGTTTTTCTTTTGTTTCCCCGGGTCTGTGACAGAATTCTTAAAATCAATGATCTTTCTGCTTCCGCCTGGGCATGAGCACCCACTT
>Ga0326597_10006110_pt1 | contig 16568 bp, 16 predicted proteins | sample RVTome_12_FD_203789 | JGI IMG/M metagenome (GOLD analysis project Ga0326597, IMG submission 203789) | Soil microbial communities from uranium-contaminated site in the Upper Colorado River Basin, Wyoming, United States - RVT100D185 | ecosystem: Environmental > Terrestrial > Soil > Contaminated >...
CGTCGAGTCGACGGGTTCGCGCCTACATCGGGCTCGGGGTGAACGTGGGCGACGCGCCACGGACCCTCGACGCGGCAATCCGCGCGCTCGCGGCGCTGCCCGGTGCCCGGCTGCGCAGCGTGTCTCGGCTGTACGCGACCGCGCCGGTCGGGGATACCGATCAGCCCGACTTCCACAACGCCGTCGTCGCCCTGGATGTGCCAGCCGGGCCCGATTCCGAGACCGGCGCGACCGCCCTGCTGGTGGCCTTGAAATCGCTGGAGCGCGCGTTCGGACGGAAGGCGCGCCGCAGGTGGGGTCCCCGCGAGCTCGATCTCGACCTGCTCGTGTTCGGCCGGGCGCGACTGGCGATTGATCGCCCCCCGGAGGGTCGGTCGAGCGACCCGGACAAGGCCACCCGGCTCCTCGAGGTGCCGCATCCGGAGGCCCGCGAGCGGCTGTTCGTGCTCGCGCCCCTCGCGGACCTAGCGCCTGGACTTATCCCGCCGGGCTGGGACGAGCGGGTCGCCACCGCGCGCGCACGACGCGCCGCGATCGAGGGCCCTCGCTCGGTCCGCCCGGTCGCCCGGTGGGATCCGCGGAAGGGCTGGGTGGGTCGCGGTTAGAGCCGGACCGCCGGAGGCCGGCTCCGATCGAACATGTGGACCGTGTCGATGAACCGGACCTGCTTCGTCTGGTAGCCCATGACGAGCGAGTGCGTCCGCGCGCCGCCGCCGAAGAAGCGGACGCCCTGGAGGAGATCGCCCCCGGTGACGCCGGTGGCGGCGAACACGAGCGTCTCGCCGGAGGCCAGCTCGTCGGTCGTGTAGACCCGGTCCTCGTCGCCGTGGCCCATCGTCGCGCCGCGCGCCCGCTCCTCGTCGTTCCGGTAGCGGAAGCGCGCCTGGATCTCGCCGCCCAGGCAGCGCAGCGCGGCCGCCGTCAGCACCCCCTCCGGCGCACCGCCCATGCCCATGACGGCGTGAACGCCCGTCCCGGACACGGCGCAGCTGATCGCGGCCGAGAGGTCGCCGTCGCTGATGAGCTTGATCCGCGCGCCGGACTCGCGAACCTCCCCGATGAGCTTCTCGTGGCGCGGGCGGTCGAGGATGACGACGGTGATGTCGTTGATCTTCCGCCCGAGCGCGGAGGCGATCCGCTCGAGGTTCTCGCTCGGCGAGAGGCGGATGTCGACCTTGCCCGCGGCCACAGGCCCAACGCAGAGCTTCTCGAGGTACGTGTCCGGTGCGTTCAGCAAGCCGCCCTTCTCCGACGCGGCGAGGACGGTGATCGCGTTCGCCTGGCCGTGGGCCACGAGGTTCGTCCCCTCGAGCGGGTCGACCGCGATGTCGATCTCGATCGGCTGGCGCCGTTCGCGGTCGTGCCACGCCCCGACTTCCTCGCCGATGTAGAGCATCGGCGCCTTGTCGCGTTCGCCTTCGCCGATGACGATCGTGCCCCGGAACTCGATCTCGTCCATCGTCCGGCGCATCGCCTCGACCGCGGCGCGGTCCGCCTCCATGTTGTCGCCGCGGCCCATGAACCGGGCGGATGAGATCGCGGCGGCTTCCGTGACGCGAACCATCTCGAGCGCCAGCATCTGCTCCACGGACGAGACGACTCCTATCAATGCCGGAAGTGGCGACGGCCGGTGAAGACCATGGCCATATGGTGCCGGTCTGCCACCTCGATCGCCATCTCGTCCCGAATCGACCCGCCGGGCTGGATGATCGCCGTGACGCCGGCGCCGGCGGCAATCTGGATCCCGTCCGGGAACGGGAAGTACGCGTCGCTCGCCATGACCGCGAGCTTCGCCCGGTCCCCGGCTCGCCGAAGCGCGATCTCGACCGACACCTGGCGGCTTGCCTGGGCCGCCCCGATCCCGATCGTCGCCGCGTTCCGGGCGAGCACGATCGCGTTCGACCGGACGTGGCGGACCGCCCGCCACGCAAAGAGGAGATCGGTCAGCTCCTCGAGTGTCGGGCGGCGCGTCGTCACGACCTGGAGCTGCCCTCGATCGAGGCCCAGCTCGTCGAGGCTCTCGACGAGCAGCCCGCCGCCGACACGCTTGAAGTCGAGGTTGGCGATGCCGTAGTCGCGCATCCCCTCGGTCGGGTTCGGCGGGACCGCGAGCAGCTCGAGGCCGGCCTTGCCGCGAAGGAGCCCGAGGGCCGACTGGCTGTAGGCCGGAGCGACGACCGCCTCGTACGAGTTGGCCGCGATCTCGCGGGCCGTCGGGCCGTCCAGCTCGCGGTTGACCGCGACGATGCCGCCGAACGACGCGACCGGGTCCGTCTCGAGGGCACGCCGGTAGGCCTCGACGAGCTCGTCGTTCGAGGCCAGGCCGACGGGATCCGTGTGCTTCACGATGGCGACAGTCGGGGCCGTGTAGTCACTCGCGATCCGCCACGCCGCGTCCAGGTCGAGCAGGTTGTTGAACGACGGCCGCGAGCCGTGGATGTGGGTCGCGTCGGCGATCGTCCCGGAGCGGTGGGTCGTCTCCCGGTAGAAGGCAGCCTGCTGGTGGGGGTTCTCGCCGTAGCGCAGGTCGTCGACCTTCTCGAGGACCATCGCCAGCCGGCGCGGGAAGCGATTGCCGGAGATCTGGTTGAGATAGGCGGCGATCTCTGCGTAGTAGGCGGCGACCGCACCGAACGCGTCGGCGGCGAGCTGGGCGCGGAGCTCCGCGGACGCGTGGCCGTGCGCGCGCAGCTCCGCGATGACCTTGGGGTAATGCTCGGGGCTCGCGACCGCGGCCACGCCCGCCGCGTTGCGCGCGGCGGCGGAAAGGAGCGCCGCTCCGCCGACGTCGATCATCTCGATCGCCTCGTCGATCCCGATCATCCGCCGCCCGACCTCCGGCGCGAACGGCTTGACGTTGACGATCACGAGGTCGATCGGGGCGATGCCCTGTTCGACGAGCTCCTGGAGCTGCTCCGGGATGTCACGGCGGGCGAGGATCCCGGCGTACACGGCCGGGTGGAACGTCTTTACCTGGCCGCCGACGAGCGAGGGGACGTGGGTCAGCTCGGAGACGGGCGCGACCTCGATGCCGTCGGCCGCGAGGTACTCGCGGGTGCCGTCCGTCGCGAACATCTCCACGCCGAGCGCGGCGAGTTCCCGGGCGAGTGCCGAAATCCCGTCCCGGTTCGCGACCGACAGCAGGGCTCGCAACCCGGCACTCCTCCATCCCCAGGCTCGCGTCGGCCCACAGCACCGTGCAGGAGAGGGCAACCTGCGGGGCGCTCCGCTGCGCGGCGGACGTGTCCTTCGGCCGAGTATAGCGTGCGCCGTGGCATACTCCTGCGGCGCCTGCCCGGACACATGTCAGCGAGGACGACGGTGACGAAGCTCCCGTGGGAGTACCTGTTCGACACGTTCAACAACCGGAACTTCCCGGACCTCTTCCACCCGATCTGGATCGCGTCGCTCGTCCTGCTCGTCGTGCTCATCGCGATGTACAACGTCAGGACCCGACAGCTTCACCGCCACGAGCCGTACCTGACGATGTACGAATGGCTGCTGTGGACGGGGTTCATCACGTTCAGCCTGCTGATCGTCGGCGCGATCTTCGTGTTCGACTTCGTGCTCATCGTGCTCGTGGCGACGATCGGTCTCGGTGCGCTCGTCTGGATCCGCTTCCGGCGCTTCCCGCCGATCCTCGCGGCGTACGAGCACCGTCTCGCCCGGCAGCGCTACTTCACTCGCTCGAAGTACGCCCGGCCCGAGGCGACGATCCGGCCGAAGGCCGCCCGGCGCAGCCGCCGGCGGCGCTGACGAACCGCGACCGGATGCCGATCGAGGTCCTCCGCTTCGGCGTTGGCCACCGGCGGCCGGACGGGCCGCCGGGCACGACCGGGATCGCCGGCCGCGTCATCCACAGCGACGAGCGCGGCGTCGTGTCCGAGCTCGCCTTCGCCCGGGGCGCGCGGATCGAGCCGCATTCGAACCCGAACACCACGTACTTCATCGTGATCGAGGGCGGCGGCTGGGCCGCCGTCGGCGACGAGCGGGTCAGGGTCGCGGCGGGCGAGGCGGTCGTCTGGCCGCCCCAGATCGAACACGCCGCGTGGACCGAGCACTCCGAGATGCGCGCGTTCGTTGTCGAGTTCGCGGGCTGGGACCAGATCGAGCGGCGGGGGATCCTGCCGGGCCTTGCGCGCGTCCCGAGTCTCGCGGAGGCGACCACCGCAGCGCGCGGCGAGGGACGTCTCGCGCCACGCCGCATCGACCCGGAGACGGTCGACCGATCGAGCGGCGAGCCGCTCTAGCGCGCGCGCTGCCACTCAGTCGGCGAGGAGCGCCCCGAGCTGGCCGAGGATCCGGGCCGTCGCGCCCCACACCTTGAGGCCCTCGACCGGATACGCCCCGTAGCGGAGCGGCCAGTCGCGGACGACAGCCTCGACGATCTCGATCGGCCCGGCGGGCAGGAACGAGCCGAGCGGCGCCTCTACGATCCGGGCCACCTCTGAGGGCGAGGCCACGAGGACCGGCCGCCGGCCCGCGATCGCGAGAACAGGTGTCACCAGGTAGTCGCTGACCGGGATCCAGAACGGCTCGAGCTGACCGATGACCCGCACGTCGGCGGCGACCGGGTCGAGCCCCACCTCCTCCACTGCCTCGCGAAGCGCCGTCGCGGCTGGATCGGGGTCGCCGGGCTCGGCCCGGCCGCCCGGGAAGCTCACCTCGCCGCTGTGATGTCCGCCCCGGTCGACCCGCTCGGTGAGGACGACGAGGGCCTCGCCGTCGTCGCCGGGCACGACGAGGACGAGGACCGCGGCCGCCCGCGCGGTGGCCGGCGCGGACCGGATCGGGGGCTGGCGCCAGCCGCCGTCGGTCCGGACCGGCATGAGGGCGGCAGGCGGTGCCGGGAGCGGGTCGGGCAACATCGCGAGCCGCGCCGCTGCCGCCACGAAGCGCATGCGTTCAGCGCGGGTCGGGCTGGTCGACGAGCTCGAGGAACCGGCGCGCCGCGTCCGCCGCCTCGGCGGACAGGTTTGTCGGCAGGACGACCCGGATCCGGACGTAGAGGTCGCCGCTGCCCGAAGCCTTGAACCGCGGCATCCCCTGGCCGCTGAGCCGGAACGTCCGACCCGCCTGGGTCCCCGGCGGAAGGGTCAGGACGAGCCGGCCCTTGAGCGTCGGCACGGCGACGTCCGCGCCGAGGAGCGCCTCCTCGAGGGTCACGGACAGGTCGCGCTCCAGGTCGGCTCCCCGTCGGGTGAAGGTCCGGTGGGGCCGGACGCGGACGATGACCACGAGGTCGCGTCCGTCACCACCCTTGCCGGTGAACTTGATGCGGGTTCCGGTGTCGACCCCGGGCGGGATGGTCACCTCGAGCCGCTTGCCGTCCACCTCGACGAGGCGGGTGGTGCCCCGAAATGCCTCCTCGAGGTCCAGCTCGGCGTCCGCCTCGACGGCTGGCCTGGGCTGGGGTCTCGCCGCGCGGTTGCGCCGCGCGTCGAGAATCGAGTCGGGGTCGATGCCCATGCCCGACAGGATGTCGTCGAATCCCTGGGCCGACGGACCCCCGCGCGGGCTGGCTCGGCCTCCGGCCGCCCCGGCGCCCCCGGCCGCGGCCGATCGGGCCGCCCCGAACACAGCGCGGAAGAAGTCGGAGAAGCCGCCGACGTCCTCGCCGCCGGTGGTCCGGAACTCGTAGCGGACGTTGCCGCCGGAGAACGGGCCGCCCGCCCCGAACGGGCTCCCGCCGCCGGGCCCACCCGCCCGGGAAAAGGCCTGCCAGTTGGCGCCGAGCGCGTCGTATTGCTTGCGCTTGTCCGGGTCGCCGAGCACCGCGTGGGCCTCGTTGACGTCCTTGAACCGACGCTCCGCGGCCTTGTCCCCGGCATTGCGGTCCGGGTGGTGCTGGCGGGCGAGCTTCCGGTAGGCCTTCTTGATGTCGGCCTGGCTCGCGGTCCGGCCGACGCCCAAGGTCTTGTAGTAGTCGCGGTACTCCATCACCGCATCCTCACGGTGGGAACGCCTCTCCGAGCCGGTCGCCGCCGCTTGGGCGAGGTCAGGCCAAGGCGGCGGGGAGCACGCTCACGAGCACACTTGAGGGTGTGTGAGTGAGCGCGCGGACCCGACAACGCCGGCATGGCCCGTCCAAGCGGTGGCCTTGGTTATTGCCGTTCGACCACAACCGGAGGTTGTTCGGCCGGCGGGAAGGTCGTGCGCCGAACGCGGCTCTCGCCCTCCGCCTCCGGGTCGAGCGGCTTGTCGCCGTCGATGACCTTCGGAGGCGTGGCCTGGAGGGGCTTCGGCTTGCGCCGGAGCGCCGCCTCCAGGACCTGGTCCATCGAGTCGACGAGGACGAGCTTGATCTGCTTCCGGATCTCGTCCGGGATGTCGCGCAGGTCCTTCTCGTTCTTGCGCGGCAGGATCACCATTCCTGCCCCCGACAGGTGGGCGGCGAGGATCTTGCTCTTCAGCCCGCCGATCGGGAGGACCCGACCGCGCAGCGTGATCTCGCCTGTCATCGCGAGGTCCTTGCGGACCGGGATGCCGGTGAGGGCGCTGACCATCGCCGTGGCCATCGTGATCCCGGCGGACGGACCGTCCTTCGGGATGGCCCCGGCCGGGACGTGGATGTGGAGGGTGTTCTTCTCGAACACTTCCCGGGCGATCCCGAGGTCAGCGGCATGTGCGCGGATCCACGACAGGCCGGCCCGGGCCGACTCGCGCATGACCTCGCCGAGCTGGCCGGTGAGGATGAAGTCCTCCTTGCCGTCCATTCGGGTGACCTCGACGGCGACGACGTCGCCACCGACCTCGGTCACGACGAGGCCGGTCGCGGCTCCCGTCTGGTCCTCTGCCTCGAGCTCGCCGTACTCCCAGCGCGGCGGGCCAAGGAACTCGACGAGCTTCTTGCGGTCGACGACGGTCTTGCGCTTGCGACCCTCGGCCACCGAGCGGGCGACCTTGCGCATGATGTTCGCGAGCTCGCGCTCGAGGTTCCGCACGCCGGCCTCCTTGGTGTAGGCCTGGACGAGCTCGGTCATCGCCTCGTCGGTGATCTGGATGCGCTTTTCGTTAAGGCCGTGGTTCTCCATCTGCTTGGGGATGAGGAACCGCTTGCCGATCTCGATCTTCTCCTGCTGCGTGTAGCCGGGAAGCTGGATGATCTCCATCCGGTCGCGCAGCGCGGCGGGGATCGGGTCGATCAGGTTGCCGGTCGCGATGAACAGGACCTTGCTGAGGTCGAACGGGACCTCGAGATAGTTGTCCTGGAACGTGTTGTTCTGCTCCGGGTCGAGCACCTCGAGCAGGGCGGACGACGGGTCGCCGCGGAAGTCCATCCCGATCTTGTCGACCTCGTCGAGCATGAACACGGGGTTGTTCGTCCCGGCCGTCTTGACGTTCTGGATGATCCGGCCGGGCAGCGCGCCGATGTAGGTCCGGCGGTGGCCGCGGATCTCCGCCTCGTCATGGATGCCGCCGAGGCTCATCCGGACGAACTTCCGGCCCATCGCCCGGGCGACGCTCCTGCCGAGCGACGTCTTGCCGACGCCGGGCGGGCCGACGAGGGCGAGGATCGGGCTGCGGATCTTGTCCGCCAGGGTGCGCACCGCGAGGTACTCGAGGATCCGCTCCTTGATCTTCTCGAGGCCGTAGTGGTCCTCGTCGAGGATCCGCGCGGCTTCCCTGATGTCGAGCTGGTCGTCCGACGAGACGTTCCAGGGCAGCGCGACCAGCCAGTCGACGTACGTCCGGATGACACCGACCTCCGGCGAGGCCGACGGAATCCGGCTCATCCGATCGACTTCCTTGAGGGCCCGGGTCTTGATCTCCTCCGGCATGCCGGCCTGCTCGACCTTGTCGCGCAGCTCGGTGAGCTCGGCCTGCTGGGGATCGTCCTCGCCGAGCTCGCGCTGGATCGCCTTGAGCTGCTCGCGGAGGATGTACTCACGCTGGGTCTTGTCCATCTCGGACTTGACCTCGGACTGGATCTTGCCCTTGAGCTCGAGGATCTCGACCTGCCGGGCGAGGAAGCCGGAGACGAGCTTCAGGCGTTCGACGACGTCGATCGTCTCGAGCAGCTCCTGGCGCTGCTCGGTTGTCATGTCCGGGCTGTACGCGACCATGTCCGCGAGCAGGCCTGGCTCGCTGATGTTGCGGGCCGCGACGGCCGCCTCCGGGGGGACCGGGGCTCCGTTCGCGACGTACTGCTCGATCTGGGCCTGGACGGTCCGCATCAGCGCCTGGACCTCGAGGCCGGGCGGCGCGTCGTCGTCGACCTCCTCGACTCGCGCCCGCAGGTACGGGCTCGTCGTGACGAAGCCACTCAGGCGGAGCCGGCCCTGCCCCTGGACGATCGCCCGGACGGTGCCGTCCTGGAGCTGCACGACCTGGGCGATCTTCGCGAGCGTGCCGACGGTGTACAGCTCGCCCGCATCGGAGATGTCCTCCTGCTCCGCGTGGCGCTGGGTGACGAGCGCGATGGGTCCACCCTCGGCGACCGCGGCGTTGAGCGCGTTGACGCTCTTCTCGCGGCCCACCTGGAGCGGGACGATCATCTCGGGGAAGATCACCGTCTCCCGCAGCGCGACGAGCGGCAGCTCACGGATCGTGTCGGAGGGGCGCTCCACGCTCGGGGTTGACGGTCGCTTGGCCATTGAAGGTCTCCTGGTTCCTGGTGCGCGATGAGTGCGGGATGAGTGCCTCGGAAGGTGCGCTCGCCGTCGTCAGCGACGGCGAGCGCTTGCTTCGGACGCCTCGGCGGCCTGCGCCGCCCCCGACGTCCCCTCGCCGTAAAGCCGCTCGAGGATCCGCGTTCCGAGGCGCTCCTCGAGCGCGAACAGGATGCGGATCCCGGCCAGATTGACGCCGAGGTTCTGGGTCAGGTGGCGGATCCAGAGGACCCGCCGGATGTCGTTCTCGCTGTAGAGCCGAATGTTCGTCGGCGTGCGGGCCGGACAGACCAGGCCCTCGTCCTCGTAGATCCGGAGCGTGCGGGGATGCACGCTGACGATGCTCGCCGCGACGCTGATCACATAGACAGGTCGCGTCGGATCCTGATCGCGTCGAGGGCTGGCCATCCGATCAGCCCTTCTTGCCTTCGATGCTCCGGTTCCCGTTCTGGTCGCGCTTGCCATCGATGGTCGGGCTGATCTTGATCTGGCGCGGCTTGACCTCCTCGGCCCTCGGGATCCGGAGGGTCAGGACGCCGTTGTCGAACGTCGCCGCGGCACGGTCCGGCTCGAGGCCCGCCGGCAGGCTCATCGACCGGGCGAACATGCCCCGCCGGATCTCCCGCACGAGGTAGTCGCCCTCGCCGTCCTGGCGATCGGACGCGGTCGACCCGCGGATCGTCAGCGTTCCATCCTCCACCGTGATCTCCACGTCGTCCGGCCGGATGCCGGGCAGCGCCGCCTCGACGACGAACTCTTCGGCCGTCGTCGACACGTCGATCGGGAGAGCCGTTTCGGCCGATCCCCCTGTCCAGCCGGTCGGGCGGACGAAGCTGTCCTCAAACAGCCGATCCATCGCCTGGCGAAGCGAAAGCAGCTCGCCAAACGGCGAAGGACGGCGCACGATCGTCATGATCTGGCACCTCCCAATACTGCGATGGTTCGACAGTGTCCGGGCGATCCCACGGACACGGTGCATCCTAGAACCCTGACAATGGCGTTGTCAAGTATGGGGAGTGCCGGAGTGATGCCCTCCGGCACCGCCGACCTTACCCGCCGACGGTCGCTCCGCCCACGGTGATCCCGTCGATCTCGGCGCCGACGATCCGCCAGGCCCGGCCGCCGGCCGACCCCGGCTGGTCGACGAGACTGAGCTCTATCCGCCCGAGACGGGCGAGCGTGACGAGCCGCTGCGACGTGGTCGGAAGGATTCCGAACAGCTCGCCATCGATCGTCTCGAGGCGGGCGACCACGAGGGCGACCAGCCGGCTCCCGGAGGCCGTCGTGCCCGCGTCCACCCAGCGGACGGCGTCGAGCGGCCGGTCCGGGTCGATCCCGCTGTCCGGCCCGGCGGCCGCCGCGATCGTCACGAGCGCGTTGCGGAGGGCGGCGCTCTGACGGTCCCACGCCTCGGCCAGCGCGCCCGGTTCGGGCGGCGAGCCGAACCGGCCGGCCGCATCGTCGGCTCGTCCGAACCGCCAGTCGGCGACGTACTGATCGAGCAGGACGGCCGGATCGCCGGCGTCGCCGGCCGCGATCCAGAAGCCGCTCGAGAGGGCGATCACGAGCGGGGCCAACCAGAGCAGTTCGGCTGCCCCGGCGTCGCCGGGCGGCAGGTCGAGCGCCGCGCGGCGGCGGGCCGCCCGACGATGGGCATGGACGGCGATCAGGGCCCAGGCCCCCAGCACGGCCGCGCCGGCGACGAACGCCAGCTCTCCGTTCGTGCCCGCGACGAGCGTGGGCGTGGCCAGGACGAGGGCCGCCAGCGCCGCGAGCTGGGCCGGCGGCCCAAGCCATCCGCGCCGGTCGCCGGCGACGACCTGGCCCCAGCCCCATAAGACCAATGAGCGGCGGAGGGCGCCGCGCGGGGTGACGAGGGGCGGGAGGGGATCGCCGGGCAGCGGCGGCGGGTTCGGGACCGGGATGTCGTGGGCCGCGAGGTCCGCAGCCCCGGACGAAAGCCTGCGGTCAGCGGGCGTCGGCCGTCTCCGAGTAACCGATGAGCTGGCCGTGGAGGAGCGCCTCGCACTCGGTCTTGCCGATCGCGATCACCTTGTCGCCCTCGCGCATGATCGTGTCCGGCCGGAGCGGCACCGCGACGCCGTCGCGGATGACCGCGAAGAGCGAGCAGCCGTCGGGGATCGCGAGGTCCTTCGGCGCCCGGCCCACCGCCGGAGAGCCCGCCTGGAGATGGGCCTCGATCAGCTCGAGCTCGCCCTCGCCGAGGGCGGCCAGGTGGAGGAGCTCGTGGACCGGGATATCCTGCTCGATCGACCCGAGGATCATCCGCGTGGGGCTGATGATCTCGTCGACGCCGAGGTGCTTGAACAGCCGCTCGTTCTGCGGGTTATTCACCCGGGCGATCGACCGGCGGACGGCGAAGTGATGCTTTGCCATCTGGCAGATCACGAGGTTGTCCTCGTCGTCGCCGGTGACCGCCGCGACGATGTCCGCCCGGTTCGCGCCGGCCTCGGCGAGGTACTTGCCCTCGCAGCCGTCGTGGGGGATGACGATCGAGCCGATCTCGTCCGTGATCTGGTCCGCCCGCCTGCGGTCCTTCTCCATGAGCACGACCTCGTGGCCGGACTCGATGAGCTCCTTGGTGAGGTAGTAGCCGACCTTTCCGCCACCGACGACGAGCACGAACACGATCAGGCCTCCCGGGCCGCGACGGGTTTGCTCCCGCCGGGCGCCTCGCTGGCTGTGTCGCCGGGAAGCTCATGATGCTCCCCGCCATGATGGGTCCCGCTGGGCGACCGGACCCCCGGCTCGCCGGACACCGGCAGGCCGAGCCACGCGGACACCGCGTCGGCCATGAGCGTCGTCCGGCACAGGGTCGCGATCCCGAGCTCCGCGTAGGCGGCCGCCCGGACCGGGTCGTTGATCTTCGCGACGACCCGCCCGGCCGCGAGCGCCTCGACGGCGACCTGGGCGGCCATGACGTTTCGGTTGTCGCCCTCGGTCAGCGAGATGAAGACGTCGGCGTCCTCGGCCCCGGCGCGCCGGAGCGTGTCCTCGTCGGTCCCGTCGCCCCGGATGGCGCTCCCGCCGAACGTCGACGGCAGTCGCTCGAAGGCCATTGTCGAAGTGTCGAGGACGATCACCTCGTGACCGGCCTGGTCGAAGATCTCGGCGAGCGTTGCGCCCACCCGGCCGCAGCCGACGATGACCGTTTTCACAGTGCCTCCTCGGGCATCGGGTCGCGCACCACCCAGACGGCGCACGGCGCGTTCTTCAGGACGTAGGGGATCGTCTTGCCGATCGCGAAGTCGCCGCCGAACCGCTTCCGGTACGGCAGTCCCATGACCAGCAGGTCCGCCTCGCGCTCGACGGCCTCGTCGACGAGTGCCGCCCCCACGTCGCGGGCCTGGAGGAGGACCGGCTCGAACTTCAGCTTGCTGTTCTCGGCGATCGCCTCCGCGAGGTCAAGGACGCGCTGAGCCGCCTCGGACGCGCCGGCGACGTCGGCGTCGAGCGGAAGGGTCCAGTCGATCTCGACCACGTGCACAGCAATGATCTCCGCCCTGGACAGCCGGCCGAGCTCCGCCACGAGCTTGACGATCCGGGCGTCGCTGTCGGCCCCGTTCAGGGCGATCATGGCGCGCCGGAACAGAATGGGTTGGTTGTCGGGCACCTCTCGGCCGCTTCCTCGTCTCGTGGATTTGTCGCCGGGGAGCGCGTGATCGTGCACCGCCCGCGCTGGCCACGATACCACCGGACGCCGGCGGGCTCGCGGACGGCCCGCCCTATCAGGACCCGCGCCTGTACGGCACGTCCGCGATGACGGTGTGCTCGCGTCCCACCAGGGCTGACTTCAGCCGTCGCGCGGTCTGGTTGTAGAGGATCCGGTCCCACCAGCGCCGGGCGACGTACTCGGGCAGCACGACGACCGTGATCGGCGCCTCGCGGTCCGGCGGCCACGCCTGGTCGAGCACGTCGAGGTACGCGACGACCGGAGAGACGACGGCCCGGTAGGGCGATTCGACGATGACCAGCGGGACTTCCGGGAGCTGCCGCTCCCAGCGCTGGCGGAGCGCGTCGCCCTCCTCGGCGTCCTCGGTGACGTAGACTGCCCGGACGTCGTCCGCCAGGGTGCGCCCGAAGTTCACCGCCTGCACGACGGCCCGGTTGATCCCGTTCACCGGAACCACCACACGCTGCTCCCGGTGCGGTCCGGCGATGACCGTGTCCTCGGGCACCCTGAGCTCTTCCTCCTGGCCGTCGTACTGGCGCCGGATGAAGCTCATCATTCCCACGAGGAGCGGGATGAGGACGAGGACGAGCAGAGACTGCGGCGCCTTGACCGTCGTGACGACGACGGCGACGACCGCCGTCAGCGTCGCACCGGTCGCGTTCGTCGCCAGCCGTCGCCGCCAGCCCGGACCCTTCTCCCTGAACCAGTGGCGGATCATCCCGCTCTGGCTGATCGTGAAGTCGATGAACACGCCGACCGCGTAGAGCGGGATGAGCGCGTGGGTCACGCCGCGAAACGCGATCACGAGCGCGGCCGCCACCGTCGCGAGCACCACGATCCCGTACGAGAACGCGAGGCGGTCGCCGCGCAGGGCGAACTGGCGAGGCATGAAGCCGTCCTGGCCGAGGATCGCGAGAAGGCGCGGGAAGGCGTTGAAGCTCGTGTTCGCGGCAAGGAACAGGAGCAGCGCGGTGAACGCCTGGAACAGGAGGAACGCCACGGTTTCGTTGCCGAACACCCGGCCGGCGACCTGGGCGATTACCGTCTGGCCGCCGGCGGTCTCGGACGGGATGACCCCGAAGCCGACGGCGAGGAACGTGATGCCGACAAACAGCACGGCGAGGAGGACGGCCATGATGGCGAGGGTCGTTGCCGCGTTGCGCGCCTCCGGCGGCTTGAACGACGGGACGCCGGTCGCGATCGCCTCCGTCCCGGTCAGCGCCACGGCGCCCGATGCGAACGCGCGGAGGATGAGCAGCACTCCCACCTGGCCGGCCGTCTCCTGGGCCGCCGCGATCGACGCCGCATAGCTGCCGCCCTCGCCGCCGAAGACGATCCGCCACGTACCGAGCGCGATCATCAGCATCGCCGAGACGACGAACAGGTATGTCGGGACCGCGAAGATGTTGCCCGCTTCGCGGATCCCACGCAGGTTGCCCAGGGTGATGAGGACGATCGCCGCGACGCCGATGAGGACCTGCTGTTCGGCGAGGGACGGGACCGCGGAGATGATCTGCTCGACGGCCGACGACGTGGACACCGCGACCGTCAGGACGTAGTCGATGAGGAGCGCGGACGCCGCGACCAGCGACGCGAGCCGGCCGAAGTTCGCCTTCGAGACCGAGTACGATCCGCCGCCCGTCGGGTAGGCGAGGCAGATCTGGCGGTAGCTGATCGCGACCACCGCCAGGAGGATCGCGATCCCGATGCTGATCGGCAGCCCGAGGGCGAGCGCGCCGAGGCCGCCGAGGATGAGCGCCCTGAGGATCTCCTCGGTGGCGTAGGCCGACGAGCTGATCGCGTCCGAGCTGAAGATCGCGAGGGCCTTCCTCTTCGACAGGCGCTCGCCGATCTCCGCCCCGCTCGTCAGCGGCCGGCCGAGGAAGAACCCCTTGACGGCGGCGAACCAGCGGCCTGCCTTGGTCGTGGGGCGGCTCGCCGCCTCCTTGGCGGTCAGCTGTCCCGGGCCGGTCCACCGGAAGTACGCGGAGTGGGGTCGCTCCACGCGCAGCCGCCGGTCCCCGAGCTTGCGGCCGTGAATGGGCCGTCGGCCTCCGATCACGCCGGAAGCGTAGCAATGCGCCGGGTCGGGCGGCAGGCCGCCGCGACCCCGTCAGATCCCGTAGGACAGCCTCTCGACGAGCCGGGCGGGAAGGGCGGCCTGGCCCATCGCCGCCTGGACCGCGGCGATGTCGTAGGCGACCCGATGCCACGTACAGCGCTCCCTGTCCGTGTCGACCACGAGCCAGCTCGCGGTCGGGTCGCCGTCCCGGGGCTGGCCCACGCTGCCCGGGTTGATGAGCATCCGTCGCGCGTCGAGGCCCAGAACCGAGCCGTCGCCGGGGGTGATCGGCTCGACCCGCCCGTCGTCCGCGCGGTAGGCGATCGGCACGTGGGTGTGGCCGTGGAGGCCGTAGCGCGTCGTCAGGACGGCGAGGTTGGCGCGGGCGACCGGAACTGACGTGATGTACTCCCAGGTCGGGTCGCGCGGGCTGCCGTGAACAAGGGTGAATGGACCCTCGATCAGCCGCTCCGGCAGGGCCTCCAGCCAGGCCCGGGTCGTCGGGGAGATCGCCTGTCTGGTCCACTCCATCGCGGCCCGCGCTTCCGGGTTGAACCACTCGATCTCGCGCCCGCCGCAAGCCGCCGCATCGTGGTTCCCACGAACCCCGACGGCCCCGATCTCCCCGAGCCGTGCGACGACCGCGTCCGGCGCCGGTCCATAGCCCACGACGTCGCCGAGGTGCCACACGGCGTCGACCGAGCCGATGGCCTTGAGGACTGCGTTCAGGGCAGGGAGGTTGGAGTGGATGTCCGACAGGACGGCGATCCGCATCGCCGGAGAGGGTAGCAGGGGGTTGCTCAGCGCGGCCGTCGCCGGACGGCCGGGTCGCGCGGCCACGCGTCGCCCGTGCGCCCGGTCTTCTCGACGATGACGAGCCGGTGGCCGGGCAGGCCGGACAGGCCCGGGTCGACGACATCGATCCGTCCCCCGCCGAGCCCGTCGAGGATCGCCGCGGCTTCGCCGATCTCCTTCTCGATCGCGCCGCGCTTCCAGGCGACGAGAACGCCACCCGGAGCCAGGAGCGGGAACGCCAGCTCGGCCAGCTCGGCGAGCGCGGCCACGGCGCGAGCGGTCACAGCCGGCCATCGTTCGCGGTCCCGGGGGTCGCGCGCCACGGCCTCGGCCCGCTGCGGCACTACCGCGACGCGGCCGGTCATGCCGAGCGCCCGCACGGCGACGTCGAGGAACCCCGCCTTCTTGCGGACGGACTCGATGAGGAGTACGCGATCCGCGGGCAGGGCCGCCGCGAGCGGGATGCCCGGCAGGCCGCCGCCGGACCCGAGGTCGACGAATCGTGCAATCCGTCGGCGCCGGAGCGGAATGACGGCCGTGAGGCTGTCGAGGACGTGGAGGCGGGCGACCTCGGCCGGATCGCGGATCGACGTCAGGTTGATCGAACCGGTCCACGCGAGCAGCAGGCGGACGTGATCGTCGATCGCCTGTCGGGCGTCCGGCGCGAGAGGGAAGTCGAGCTCCGCGAGGCCCGCGTCGAGCACGTCCGTGTACGCGGCAGGAAGAGGCGGGAGGCCCTCGACGCGCGTCGGGAGCGGTTCTCGCTGGCGGCTCAGGCACTCCTCCCGTGGATGCGCCCGGGTCTGCCGTCGAGTGCCGCTCCCGGCGTCGTCGTGCTGCGCACCGCGGGTAGGCCGGCGATCGGTCTTCCCTGGCTCGTTCGGTTCATGGCCGGGTCTCCCCGAGCCCCTCGCGGGCCAGGTTACCCTCCCCTGCTTACCCCAGTGCGGAAGTGGACGGTACGTCCCCTCGACAGCCCGGGTCAACGCGGTTATCCACGAATCCACGTGGGCTCGCCCGGTTTGTGGATAACGAGGGGTCAGGCGGGGCTGCGATCCTGGGATCGCGGGGCCATCCCGTCGATCGACCTCAGCCGCGCCCGGCGCGGGGTCGTGCCGTTGGCCGTTCCCGATCCGGCAGTGTCGGAGACGAGCTTCGGCCGGGCCATCTTGCCCCGCGGTTCGGACCCTTCCGACGCGGCGATCGCCCGGAGGACCGCCCGCTCCTCGAGCCGGACTTCCTCTGCCGCGGCCGCCTTGGCCAGCGCCGCCTCGACGGCATCGGTGCCGCCCCCGGCCGGTCCGGGGAGGGCGAGAACGAATGTCGAGCCGGAGCCCGGGACCGACGCGACGCCGAGGTCGCCGCCCATCGCCCGGGCGAGGTCGCGGGCGATGGGGAGGCCGAG
>Ga0326597_10006111_pt1 | contig 16566 bp, 14 predicted proteins | sample RVTome_12_FD_203789 | JGI IMG/M metagenome (GOLD analysis project Ga0326597, IMG submission 203789) | Soil microbial communities from uranium-contaminated site in the Upper Colorado River Basin, Wyoming, United States - RVT100D185 | ecosystem: Environmental > Terrestrial > Soil > Contaminated >...
TCGGCTATTCGTTCCTGCGCAACCAGGAGGTCCTGACGATGATCGCGAGGGCGGCCCCGGTCACGTTCTGGCTGGCGATCGGCGGGTTCGCCACCTGGATGGTCGTTGGCCTCACCTTCGGCATCGTTGCGGCGCTCAAGCGCGGCCGCTGGCAGGACCGGACGGTCATGGGCATCGCCCTCGTTGGCTACTCCCTGCCGTCCTTCTTCATCGGCCTCGTCCTCTACTTCTTCGTCATCCTGTTCCTGCACCTCTTACCCAACCCGCAGTGGAAGTCGGGGATGCCGTTCAAGGAACTGGGGGGTTTCTTCCAGACCATGCTCCTGCCGTGGATCACGATCGCCACCCTCAACGCCGCGTTCTACATGCGGCTCACCCGGAACCAGGTGCTCGAGGTGTTCGGCGAGGACTACATCCGAACGGCACGAGCGAAGGGCCTCCGGGAGCGGACCGTGGTCATCAAGCACGCGCTCCGGGCGGGCCTGACGCCGATCGTCACCGCGGCCGGACTCGACCTCGCGTACCTTCTCGGCGGTGCGATCATCACCGAGAACATCTTCAACCTGCCCGGCCTGGGCTCCCTCGCGATCGGGTCCGTCCTGGCGTCGGACCTGCCCTTGATCTCGGGCATCACCCTCGTCGCGGCCTCGCTCATCATCTTTGCGAACCTGGTCGTTGACCTCCTCTACGCGGTGGTCGATCCGCGGGTCCGCGTCGGATGATCGACGTCGAGGAGAGGGAGGGGAGAGCGAGGTCCTCCCCTGAGCGGCCGTTCCTGTCGATCGAGAACCTGTCCGTCTCGTTCAACACCGAGGACGGCGTCGTCCAGGCCATCGACGGTGTGACGCTCACCCTCGAGCGCGGCAAGACGCTCGCGGTGGTCGGCGAATCCGGGTCCGGCAAGAGCGTCACGGCCCAGGCGATCATGGGCCTCGTCAAGAGCATGGGCGGTCACGTCTCGGGCGAGATCTGGCTGGACGGCCAGGAGCTGAACGGGCTCGAGTCCGACGAGGTGCAGGCGCTCCGCGGCTCCGAGATGGCAATGATCTTCCAGGACCCCATGTCGAGCCTGCATCCCTTCTACCGGATCGGGGACCAGATCGTCGAGGCGATCCTCGCTCATCGGAAGATTGGCAAGGCGGCGGCGCGCAAGGAAACGCTGGAGATGCTGAAGCACGTCGGCATTCCAGCCGCGGAACGCCGGATCGACGCCTACCCCCACCAGCTCTCGGGCGGCATGCGCCAGCGCGTCATGATCGGCATGGCCCTCATCAACTCGCCCCAGCTGCTCATCGCCGACGAGCCGACAACGGCCCTCGACGTGACCGTCCAGGCCCAGATCCTCGAGCTCATCTCGACCCTCAAGGAGGAGTTCGGGACGACGGTCATCCTCATCACCCACGACCTGGGCATCGTCGCCGACGTCGCCGACGACGTGGCCGTGATGTACGGCGGCCGGCTCGTCGAGGTCGGGTCGACCTCGGTCATCTACGACGGGCCGGAGATGCCCTACACCCTCGGGCTCCTGTCGTCGATCCCGCGGATGGATCGCGAGCTGCCGAAGCGGCTGGACCCGATCCGCGGCAACCCGCCGTCGCCGATCAACCTGCCGCCCGGCTGCGTCTTCCAACCCCGCTGCAACTACAGCGACCGGGTGCGAGACGGTGCCTGCCTGAGCGTCCGTCCCGAGCTCCTCCCGACCGCCCCGGACCACCTCGTCCGGTGTCACCTGCCAGCCGAGGAACGCCGGCAGATCTCGGAAGACGTGCGCAGGATCCTGGCCGGAGCGTCGCAATGACGGCCGCCCCTCGAGAGATCCTCCGGGTCACCGACCTCCGGACCTACTTCCCGGTCCGCTCGCGCGGGCTCATCCCGCGGGTCATCGGACAGGTCAAGGCCGTCGACGGGATCAGCCTCACGCTCAACACCAGCGAGACCCTCGGCCTGGTCGGCGAGAGCGGCTCGGGCAAGACGACCGCGGCCCGCTCGATCCTGCGGCTGATCAAGCCGACCGGTGGCCAGATCGAGCTCGACGGCACCCAGATCGCGAACCTTTCGCAGGGGGCGCTCCGGCCGATCCGCCGCAAGGCCCAGATGATCTTCCAGGACCCGTACAACGCCCTGAACCCTCGCCACACGGTCGGCGGCATCATCAGCGCGCCGTTCAGGATCCAGGGTGTCGAGCCGCCGGGCGGCGTCAAGGCGGCCGTCCAGGAGCTGATGGAACGGGTCGGGCTGAATCCCGAGCACTACAACCGCTATCCGAACGAGTTCTCGGGCGGCCAGCGCCAGCGGATCGGGGTCGCCCGGGCGATCGCCCTCCGGCCGATGCTCGTGGTCTGCGACGAGCCGGTCTCGGCCCTCGACGTCTCGATCCAGGCCCAGATGCTCAACCTCCTGAAGGACCTCCAGGAGGAGTTCGCCATCGCCTACCTCTTCGTTGCCCACGACCTGGCGGTCGTTCGCCAGATCTCGCACCGAGTCGCGGTCATGTACCTCGGCCATATCGTCGAGACCACGACCCGACCGATCCTCTACTCGGCACCCCTCCATCCGTACACGCACTCGCTGCTGTCGGCCGTGCCGGTTCCGGATCCGAAGATCCAGATGAAGCGCACGCGGATTGTGCTCCAGGGCGACGTCCCGAGCCCGATCGACCCACCGAGCGGCTGCGTCTTCCGGACGCGCTGCTTCCAGGCCCAGGAGCGCTGCGCGGTCGAGGTCCCGCCGCTCCTCGAGGTGGCGCCGGACCACAAGGTCGCCTGTCACTTCCCGATCGCCGCGGCCGATGTCGCGGCGAGCGTCCGGGCCGGCCAGCTCAATGTGCCCGCGACGGACCCGGACGCGCCGGAGCATCCCGTCGAGGGCGTGCACTTCATCGAGCCCGGGCCGCCGCACGGCTGAGCGCTGCCCGCGGCCCTGACGCGGCCGGGCTCGGCCGGGCTCGGCCGCGAGGAGGGCCGGCGGCGCGAGGAGGGTCCGGCCCGCGAGGAGGGTCCGGCCCGAGCGGAGGGATGCAAACGGGCAGCGGCGGTCGGCCCTAGACTCGATCCCGTGCAACCGCTCCGGATCGCCCTCGCCCAGGTCGCACCGCGTCTCGGGGATCTCGAGTCGAACCTGGCCCGTCACCACGAGCTCCTGGGCCAGGCTCGCGACGGAGGCGCCGGACTCGTCGTGTTCCCGGAGCTCGGCCTGACCGGATACCAGCTGCAGGACCTCGCTGCCGAGGTGGCCATGCGGCTCGACGACCCGCGGCTCTCGCGGCTGGCCTCGGCCACGACGGGCCTGTCGGCGGTCGTCTCGTTCGTCGAGGAATCGGGCGACCATCGGCTGTTCATCGCCGCCGCCCTCCTGGAGGACGGCGAGGTCCGGCACGTCCACCGCAAGCTCTACCTGCCGACGTACGGGCTATTCGACGAGCGCCGCTTCTTCTCGCCCGGCGACGTCCTGCGGGCGGTGCCGTCGCGGCTCGGGGTGGGCGTCGGGCTGGGCATCTGCGAGGACTTCTGGCACGTCTCGACGCCGCAGATCCTCGCCCTCGATGGCGCCCAGGTCCTCGTCAACGTCTCGTCGTCGCCCGGCCGCGATCTCGCGATGTCGAGCGAGGTAGGGCTCGGGACCGCGTCCTCGTGGCGCACGCTGATGCGGACTTATGCCCAGCTCACGACGTCGTTCGTCGTCTTCTGCAACCGCGTCGGGGTCGACGAATCCATCTCGTTCTGGGGCGGTTCCGAGGTCATCGGGCCGGGAGGCGGGTCCGTCTTCTCCGCCCCGATGTTCGACGAGGGACTGTTCCTCGTCGATGTGGACCTGGCCGACGTCCGCCGCGAACGGATCGCGCTGCCGCTGCTCCGCGATGAGCGCCCGGAGCTGGTGAGCCGCGAGTGGCGGCGGCTCATCGCCGAACGGGCCGGCCTGGCCCCCGACTCGACGGCCGAGGAAGGCGCCGAAGACGGGCTCGACGTTGCCGCCGGGGCGGCGCCGGGGCGGCCGATCGGGTTCAGGGGGGCGGGTGGGGGATCGTCGGCGCCCGCAGGGCCGGCTGGCCCCCCGGAGCGTGCCGCGCCCGCGAAGGCCAGGCCGAAGGCCGGCGCGGCGTGACGAGGGCGACTCCGGCCATCCCCGTTGGCGCCGACGGCACGCCCCTGTTCGAGCTGCCGGCCGAGCTGGCGATCGACACGGACGTGGCGCGCCGGGTGATCGGGGGGTTCGTCCGCGGCCAGCTCCGCCAGGCCGGCTGGGAGCGGGCCGTCGTGGGGCTCTCCGGCGGCATCGACAGCGCCCTCGTGGCCTACCTCGTCGCCGAGGCGATCGGCCCGGAGCGGCTGCGCTGCGTCCTCATGCCGTACAGCTCGTCATCCCCCGCGTCGCGGGCCGACGCCGAGACGGTCGTTGCCGACCTCGGCTGCGCCAGCGAGGTCGTCGAGATCAGCCCGATGGTCGACGGGTTCTTCGGGACCGGCGAGGTCGCCGGTGCAGCGGGTCCCGAAGGCCTCGCCGCGAGCCCGCTCCGCCGAGGCAACTTCGCCGCCCGGATGCGGATGGCGGTGCTGTACGACCGCTCCGTGACCTGGGGTGGGCTCGTCGTGGGGACCGGCAACAAGACGGAGTCGCTCATCGGCTACACGACGCTCTTCGGCGACAGTGCCTGCGCCTTCAACCCGATCGGCGACCTCTACAAGAGCCAGGTTCGCCAGGTCGCCGCCGCGATCGGCGTCCCGGAGCAGGTCATCCGGAAGGCGCCCTCGGCCGACCTCTGGCCGGGCCAGACCGACGAGGCCGAGGCGGGCTTCAGCTACCCGGAGCTCGACCGGCTGCTCTTCTGGCGGATCGACAAGCGCCGCTCGGTCGAAGAGGTCGTCGCCCTCGGCTTCGACGCGGCGCTCGTCGAGCGCGTCGACCGGATGGTCGCGACCTCCGAGTTCAAGCGCCAGGTCCCGCCGATCGCCAAGCTCGGGCCGCGGACGGCCGGGGTGGACTACCTGTATCCGCGACGGCGCCCCGGCTCGGCGCGCGGCTGACGCCGGCGATGGCCGGCGGCACCCTCTACCTCATCGCGACCCCGATCGGGAACCTCGGCGACGTCACGTTTCGGGCGATCGAGGTCCTCCGCTCCGTGCCGCTCATCGCGGCCGAGGACACCCGGATCGCGAGACGCCTGCTGGGGCGCTACGACGTCCCGACGCGGACCGTGAGCTACCACGCGCGGAGTGGACCCGGACGCCTCGGCGAGCTCCTGGCCCACCTGCGTGCCGGCACCGACCTCGCCCTGGTGACCGACGCGGGCACACCGGCCGTGAGCGACCCGGGGTTGGAGCTCGCCGCGGCCTGGGCGGCCGAGGGCGGACGCGTGGAGGCGATCCCCGGGGCGTCGTCGGTCCTGGCGGCCGTTGCGGTGTCGGGGATCGCCGGCCCGCAATGGGTCTTCGAGGGCTTCCTGCCCCGGAGCGGGCGGGCTCGCCGTGATCGGCTCGCGGCCATTTCGGACGATGAGCGTGGCGCCGTCATCTTCGAGGCGCCCCGGCGACTGCGGGACACGCTTGTCGATCTTGCCACCGCCTGTGGGCCGGAACGCCCCGCGGCGGTCTGCCGCGAGCTCACGAAGCTCCACGAGCAGGTCGTCCGCGGATCGCTCGCCGAGCTAGCGGCGGCAGTCGACGACGGCACGATCCCGGCGCGCGGTGAGGTCGTGGTCGTGGTGGGCTGGTCAGCCGGCGCGACCGGGCCCGGGGGCGCGGCGGCGGCCGAGGCGGTGCGGGCGTCGGACGAGGCGGCCGCCCTCGCCGCCGTCGAGGCGCTCGTGAGCGGCGGGCTGGGCCGGGCCGAGGCCGCCCGGCGGGTGGCCGCCTCGACGGGCATCCCGCGACGGCGGCTCTATCGCGTCGCCACCTCCCGCCAGGATTCGGAGCCGTGACGACGGACCGACGCGCCCCGTCCAGCCTGCCGGTGATCGGCGTCCTGAGCTCGCTGGGGCAGGGGATCGTCATCGGGACCGTGCTCCTGAGCGGCGTGGCGATCGCCCTGGAGTGGTTCATCCACGCCGACGAGACGCTGATCTTCGTCGTCGCCGCACTCGCGATCCTCGGCCTTGCCTGGGTGGTGGGGCTCGGCACGGAGCGGCTCGGGGCGATCGCCGGCCCCCGCGTCGGCGGCATCCTCAACGCGACGTTCGGGAACATCGCCGAGCTCATCATCGCCTTCTTCGCCCTCCAGGCCGGCCTCCTCGACGTGGTCAAGGCGTCGCTCACGGGCTCCATCATCGGCAACCTGCTGCTCGTCCTGGGGGCGAGCGTCCTCGTCGGCGGGCTGCGCCACGGGACGCAGCGGTTCGATGCCCGGGTGGCCGGCTCGAACGCTGCGCTCCTCGTCGTCGCCGCGATCGGCCTGTTCGTGCCGGCGATCTTCGCGATCACGGTTGGCGAGCGCGCGACCGACACCCTCCAGGAGGAGTCGGTGATCGTGTCGATCCTCCTCATCGTTGGCTACGTCCTGTCACTCCTGTGGCAGTTCACGAACCCGGATCGGACGCTGGGCGGCCACGAGCCGGCGGCCGAGCACGAGGGGCCGGCCTGGAGCGGGCGCACGGCGATCGGGGTCCTCCTCGGCGCCGCCGTGCTGCTTGCCGTGACCTCGGAGATCCTCGTCGGGGCGATCGGGCCCTTCGTCGATTCGGTCGGGCTCTCGGCGTTCTTCGTGGGCGTCGTCCTCATCCCGACGATCGGCAACCTCGCCGAGCACCTCGTCGCGGTCCAGCTGGCGGCCAAGAACAAGATGGAGTTCGCGATGGCCGTGACGTACGGCTCGTCGCTCCAGGTCGCGCTCTTCGTGGCCCCGGTCCTCGTGATCGTCGGCGCGCTCATCGGCCAGCCGATGGACCTCGTGTTCACGCCGCTCGAGGTCGTCGCGGTCGGCGCCGCGGTCGGCATCAGCGCCCTCATCGCCCTCGACGGCGAGTCGAACTGGCTCGAGGGCGCCCTCCTCGTCATCGTCTACCTGATCCTCGCCGGCTCCTTCGTCGAGCTGCCCGGCTGAGACGCGGTCCGGCGGCGCCGAGGGGGAGGGCGCCGCCGGACCGTTTGGGGTAGGGAGGCTCGCCGGGTCGATCAGGCGGCGATCGCCTCGGGGATGGGGTCCTCGGCAGAGACCTCTCCCGTGGCCTCTTCGGACGAGCCCTCGAGTCGCCCCGCCTGGGCCTCGAGCCCGTCGGCGGCCGACTCCGCCGCGTAGTCCTTCTTCTTCCGGCCCGAGAGCATCTCGACGGAGTTCGCGACGATCTCGGTCTTCCAGTGCCGCGCTCCCTTCTCGTCGTCCCACGTCCGGGTCTGGATCCGCCCCTCGAGGGCGACCTGCTGGCCCTTGCCGAGGTAGCGACCGCAGATTTCCGCGAGACGATCCCAGGTGACGATGTTGTGGAACTCCGGCCGTTCCTTGCCGTTGCCGGCGTACTCGTTGGTGGCCACGCTGAACTGCGTGACGTGCTTGCCGCTGGCCAGCGCGCGCATCTCGGGGTCGCGCGTGAGGCGGCCGGTCAGGAGGACCTTGTTCACGGTCCAGATCTCCTTGTCGGTCGGCCGACGGGTCACGGGCCGACCCTGCGTGCGGCGGGCGGAGTGGGTTGCCGGCCCCGGCGGAGCGCCCCTTGGCGGGTCGGCGGTCGGCGAGGCCGGCGGAGCATCGGCGAGCAGCTCGACCCTAGCAGGGGGCGCTCATCGGACGGTCACCGGACGGTCACCATGCGCTCATCCCGAGATTGCGCCGCGCCGCATGGATCCCCTGGCGGGACTCGGCCTGCCGCGGCTCAGCGATCCGAGGCGGCGACCCTGCCCTCGGAGCCCCGCCGGCGACCGATGGCGGCCTGGCGATGGCCCTGGGCGGCGGCGATGAAGCCGACCGCGGTCGGGTCGGCCTCAGGAGCGTTGGCGCCGTAGATGTCGCAGAAGATCTCGACGAGCTCGGGGTCGAACTGGGTCCCGGCGTGGGCGCGGAGCTCCTCGATGGCCGCCTCGTGGCTGATCTTCCGCTTATACGGCCGGTCCTGGATCATCGCGTCGTAGGCGTCGGCGATGGCGACGATCCGGGCCCCGAGGGGGATCTCGTGGCCGCGCAGGCCATACGGGTAGCCGGCGCCGCCGAAGCGCTCGTGATGGTGGAGGATGATCGGCACCGCGTCGCGCAGCATCGTCGCCTGCTCGAGGATGACCTGCCCGATCCGGGGATGCTGGACCACCGAGCGCCACTCGGCCGGCGACAGCGAGGACGGCTTCTCGAGGATGTCCTGGGGGATGCCGACCTTGCCGACGTCGTGGAGGAGGGCGGCGATCCGGATCTTGTCGATCTCGTGCTCGGGGAGGCTGAGCTGGCGGGCCAGCGTCGTGACGATCGTCGCGATCAGGGCCGACGGCTGGCCGCGGTAGTGGGGCAGCGGCGAGATGATCTGGGCGAGCGCATCGGCCGCGGCGCCGTGGGCTCGCCGGCCGAGCTCGATGGCCTGGCTCCGGCCGGCGGGCGAGATCGGCGACCGGACGACCGTCGATTCGTCGTTCGGCTCCTCGAAGGCGTAGACCTGGTCGCGCCCGAGGGCCTTGGCCGAGTACATCGCGGCGTCGGCCTCGCGCACGAGCGCGTCGACGCCGAGGCGGTCGCCGGCGCCGCCGGTCACGCCCAGGGAGACGGTCACGCCGACCTCGCTGCCGTCGGGCAGCAGATGGCGCTCGCCGGCAACGATGAGGCGGAGCTTGTCGGCCAGGACGGCCGCGTCTTCGACGCCGGTCTCGGGCAGCAGGACCATGAACTCCTCGCCGCCGTATCGGCCGACCCGGTCGGACGCGCGGAGGTTCCGCCGGAGGCTCGCCGCGACGCCCTGGAGGACCGCGTCGCCGGCCTCGTGGCCGTAGGTGTCGTTGATCGTCTTGAAGTGGTCGATGTCGGCGAACGCGATCGACAGGGGTCGCCGGTACCGGACTGACCGCTCGACCTCGGTGAAGAGGGCGCCGATGATCGCGGGCCGGTTCGGGATGCCCGTCAGGAGGTCGGTGGTCGCCTCGGACTGGGCTTCGGCCATACTCGACCCGAGAGTCGTGATCGCGGCCGCGAGACGCCGTCCGAGGGCGTCGTGCCGGCTGGGGATCGGCACGTTCGCCTCGCCCGCCGCGAGGCGCTCCGCGACCGCCACGAGCGGCTCGATCCGGGACCGGACGTAGGCCCGGGTGACGGCAGCCGCGAGGCCGACGGCGACGAGCGCCACGAAGATCGGCCGGGCGATCGGGCCGGCCGAATCGGGTGTCGTCAGGAGCAGGATGGCAGCGGTCGCCGGCACGACCGGCCAGAGCCCCCATAAGTACCGCATGTGCCTCTGAGGCTACGGCCGCGGCCGGTGTCGACAACACGCACCGGAGGTACTGCGCTCGCTCCGCGAAAGTCCCGGCGGAACCCACCGTGAGGCCCTCCGGACGGTGTCCGGGCCCCGGTCAGTCTCGCCTCCGGGCCTTGCCGCCGCCCGTCCGGCCGTTGCTATACTCGCCCCGTCTCCGGGACCATCGCAGCGGCCCGGGCAGGGAGGTCCAGCGATCGCGCGAGGAGGGCGCTTCGGCCGTCCCGTGAGGCGTCCGAGCGACCAGCAGCCGTCCTCCCGTCGGGTGGGCGGGCGAACGACACGGGAGATTTGCATCCAGATCCCGATCCCGACGGACCGGGGTCTCTTCATATCCCGCCGATCCTCCGAGCCGGTCCGCTGATGCCGGCAACCGTCATCGTCGGGCTCCAATGGGGAGATGAGGGCAAGGGCAAGACCACCGACTTCCTCGCCGAGCAGGTCGCGATGGTCGTCCGCTACCAGGGCGGCGACAACGCCGGCCATACCGTGGTCACCGGCGACGAGGTCTTCAAGCTCCACCTCGTCCCGTCCGGCGTCCTCTACCCGCACATCACGTCGGTCATCGGCAACGGCGTCGTCGTGAACCCGGCAACGCTCCTCGCCGAGCTGGAGATGCTGACCGCCCGCGGCATCGACGTCTCGAAGGTCAAGGTCAGCCGCAGCGCGCACGTGATCATGCCCTACCACGTCGCCCTCGACCGGGGCAACGAGGCCCGCCTCGGCGGGGCGAAGGTCGGGACGACCGGCCGCGGCATCGGGCCGGCCTACGGCGACCGGGCCTGGCGGATCGGGCTCCGGATGGAGGACCTCCTCGATCGGGCGGTCCTCACCGAGCGCGTCGGGCGCGTCCTCCCGGACAAGAACCTCCTCCTCGGCGCCATGGGCCTCGAGCCGATGACGGTCGATGCCCTCGTGGACCAGGCGCTCGACTGGGGCCGGCGCCTGGAGGGCTACCTCGACGACTCGACCTGGCTCGTCCAGACCGCGCTTGCCCGGGGCGAGCACGTCCTCCTCGAGGGTGCCCAGGGCACCCTCCTTGACCTCGACCATGGGAGCTACCCGTTCGTCACCTCGTCGAACCCGGTGGCCGGCGGTGCCTGCACGGGCGGCGGCATCGGGCCGCTCCAGGTGGACGAGGTCATGGGCGTCATGAAGGCCTACGCGACTCGGGTCGGCTCGGGGCCCTTCCCGACGGAGCTCCACGACGAGGTCGGAGCCGGGATCGCTTCGCGAGGTCACGAGGTCGGGACGACCACCGGCCGGCCCCGCCGCGTCGGCTGGTTCGACGCCATGCCCCTGCGCTATGCGGTGGCCGTGAACTCGATCAGCAGCATCATGCTCAACAAGCTCGACATCCTGGCGGGCATCCCGACCATCCGGCTGGGCGTCGCCTACGACGTCGGCGGGCGGCGGGTCGATCACTGGCCATCGAGCGCCTCGGCGATCGCGAGCGCGACCCCGATCTACGAGGACTTCCCGGGCTGGGACGCGCCCATCCACGACGTCCGTTCGCTGGCCGACCTGCCCGAGAACGCCCGGCGCTACGTGACCGCGCTCGAGGAGCTTGCCGGCGTCCCGATCGTCCTCGTCTCGGTGGGGCCGGAGCGGACCCAGACGATCGAACGGGCCTGGCGGCCGATGCGGCACCGGGGCGGGATGGCGCGATCGTGAGCTTCGCGAGCCTCGTCATGCCGACCAGGGTCCTCGTCGTCGGCGCGGGGGGCCGCGAGCACGCCCTCGCCTGGAAGCTCGCCGCGGAGCCCGGCGTCAACGAGGTCGTCGCCGCGCCCGGGAGCGCGGCGATGGCCGCCGAGGCCCGCGTGCGGACCCTGCCCGCCATCGACCCCCTGGATCCCGCGGCGATCGTCGCCGCCGCGCGGGCGATGGCCGCCGAGCTCGTCGTCGTCGGCCCTGAAGCGCCCCTCGCCGCCGGCGTGGCCGATGCCCTCGCCGAGGCCGGGATCGCCGTCTTCGGCCCGACCCGGGATGCCGCCCGGCTGGAGACCTCGAAGGCGTTCTGCCACGCGATCGCCGAGGGGGCCGGCGTGCGGATGGCCCGTGCCCGGGCCTTCGCGGGCGGGGAGACCGTCGCGGCCGCCGCCTTCATCGGCGAGCTCGAGGCCGCCGGCGCCGGGATCGTCCTGAAGGCCGACGGCCTCGCCGGCGGCAAGGGCGTCATCGTGACCGACTCGCTCGACCAGGCCCTCGAGCTCGCGCCATCGTTCCTCGCCGGCCGCCCCTCGAACGCCCCGGCCCTCGTCGTCGAGGAGCGGCTCGAGGGCCGCGAGGCGAGCGTCATCGCCGTCTGCGACGGAGCCCGGGCCGTGGCCCTCCCGGCGGCGCGCGACCACAAGCGCCTGTGCGACGGGGACCGCGGCCCGAACACCGGCGGGATGGGCGCCTATTCGCCGCTGCCCGACCTCGACGCCGCCGCCGTGGAACGGATCCTGGAGACCGTCCATCGCCCGATCCTCGCCGAGATGGCGCGCCGAGGGACGCCCTTCCGCGGCTTCCTCTACGCCGGCCTGATGCTCACGCGCGACGGCCCGGCGCTCCTCGAGTGCAACGTCCGGCTCGGCGATCCCGAGGCCCAGGTGATCCTGCCGCGAGTCGCGGGAGCGCTCGGTCCGCTGCTCCTCGCGGCCGCCCGCGGCCGCCTCCCGACTGACCATCCGGCGCTCGTCCCGACGGTCGGCGACGCCACCGTCGGGATCGTCCTGGCGACGGCGGGCTACCCCGGCACGCCGAAGCGGGGCCATCCCATCGAAGGCCTCGAGGCCGCGGCGGCGACCGGCGCCCTCGTCTTCCACGCCGGGACCGTTGCCCGGCCGGGCGGCGGCTTCGGCACGACCGGCGGACGCATCCTCACGGTCGTCGGGCGGGGGACCGGCGTCGCCGAGGCGCGCGAGGCGGCGGAGCGCGCTGCCGACGCGATCCGCTGGGACGGCCTCCAGCGCCGCCGCGACATCGCGGCCGACCTCCCGGTTCCGGCCGGAGCGGCCCGATGATCGGGCGCTACACGCTGCCCGAGATGGGCGCGATCTGGGACGAGGCCGCCCGCTTCGAGCACATGCTCCGGGTCGAGATCGAGGTCGCCCGCGCACTGGCGGCCCGCGGCCGCGTGCCGGCCGATGCCCTCGCCGCGATCGAGGCCCGGGCCCGGGTCGACGTCGCGCGGATCGCCGAGATCGAGAAGACGACCGATCACGACGTCATCGCCTTCGTCAGCCAGGTCGCCGAGACGGTCGGGCCGGACGGGCGCTACCTCCACCTCGGCCTGACGAGCAGCGACGTCCTCGACACCGCGCTCGCCCTCCAGCTCGGCGCCGCGGGCGATCTCCTCCTGCGCGACGCAGACCGGCTGGTCACGGCCCTGGTCACCCGGGCCCGGGCCGAGGCGAGGACCCTGATGATGGGCCGGACGCACTCGGTCCACGCCGAACCGACGACGTTCGGGCTCAAGCTCGCGGGCTGGGCCTTCGAGGTGGACCGGGGGCGGCGCCGCCTGGCCGCGGCCGTCGACGAGATCCGGACCGGCAAGGTCTCCGGGCCCGTCGGGACGTACAGCCACCTCGGACCGGACGTCGAGGCGGAGGTCCTCGGCGCCCTCGGGCTCCGGGTCGACCCGGTCTCGACCCAGATCGTCCAGCGGGACCGCCATGCGGCGCTCCTCGGCGCCGTCGCCATCATGGGTGGCAGCCTGGAGCGCTTTGCGACCGAGATCCGGAACCTCGCCCACACGGAGATCGGCGAGGTCATGGAGCCGTTCCGGGCCGGCCAGAAGGGCTCCTCGGCGATGCCGCACAAGCGCAACCCGATCGTCTCGGAGCGGATCGCGGGGATCGCCCGCGTCCTCCGCGGCTACGCCCACACGGCGATGGAGGATCAGGCCCTCTGGCACGAGCGCGACATCAGCCACTCCTCGGCCGAGCGGGTGATCCTGCCCGACGCGACGATCCTCCTCGACTACGCCCTCCAGAAGATGGCCGGGCTCGTCGAGGGCCTCGTCGTCCGGCCCGAGCGGATGCTCGAGAACATCGAGCGCGGCCTGGGGCTCCACGCGAGCTCCCGCGTCCTCGATGCGCTCGTCGACCAGGGGGGGATGAGCCGCGAGGAGGCATACGCGGTCGTCCAGCGAGCCGCCCTCGCCGCTGCCGACGAGCGCCGGCCGCTCCGCGAGACGCTCGCCGTCGAGCCGGCGGCCGCCTCCCGCCTCTCGCTCGCCGATCTCGACGCCTGCTTCGACGACGCGCGCCACCTCGCCCACGTCGATGCGGTGATCGCCAGGCTGGACGCGCTCGCGCCGGCTGCTGTCGCCGGAGGGGCCCGATGACCGCCTCGTCGAGCTCCTACATCCGGTCCGGCAAGGTCCGCGACCTCTACGCCATCGGCGACGATCGGTTGCTGCTCGTCGCCTCCGACCGGTTGTCGGCCTTCGACGTCGTCCTGCCCACGCCGATCGCCGACAAGGGCCGCGTGCTCACGGGCCTGTCGCGGTTCTGGTTCGGGCTGACCCACGACGTCGTTCCCAACCACCTCATCGGGACGAATCCCGCGGACGTTCCGGACGGGGTCGTGCCGCCCGCCGTCGCCGCCGACCTCCGGGGCCGGATGCTCCTCTGTCGCCGGGCAACGGTCCTCCCGATCGAGGTCGTCGTCCGGGGCTACCTCTCGGGCTCCGGCTGGAAGGAGTACCAGGCTTCCGGCGCCGTCTGCGGGATCGCGCTTCCGCCCGGGCTCCGCGAGGGCGACCGCCTGGCCGAGCCGATCCTCACCCCGGCGACGAAGGCCGAGGCCGGAGCACACGACGAGAACATCGACTTCGAGACGATGACCCAGGCGCTGGAGCGGATCGTTGTCCGCGCCGGGAACGTCGGATCGCCGCGTGACCTCGCCCAGCGGGTTCGCGACGTCGCGCTCGCCCTCTACCGGCGCGCGGCGGCCCACTGCGAATCGGTCGGGCTCATCCTCGCCGACACCAAGTTCGAGCTGGGGCTCGTCGACGGCGAGCTGATCCTCGTCGACGAGGTCCTGACCCCCGATTCGTCGCGCTTCTGGGAGGCCGCGACGTACGAACCCGGCGGCCCGCAGGCGAGCTTCGACAAGCAGTTCGTCCGTGACTGGCTGGAGGGCCAGCCGTGGGACAAGACCGCGCCGGGGCCGGAGCTGCCGGACGACGTGATCGCCGGAACGCGGGCACGATACGTCGAGGCTTTCGAACGGATCACCGGCGCGAGCTTCAGCCGCTACCTCGAGGAGGACGTGATCGCCCGATGAGCATCGAGTTCCGGTTTGCCGTCAACGTCCTGCCCAAGCCCGGGATCCTCGATCCCCAGGGCCGGGCCGTCGAGGGCAGCCTCGCCCACCTCTCCATCGAGGGCGTCACCGCCGTCCGCGTCGGGCGGCGAGTCGAGCTGACCGTCTCGGCCCCCGACGAGGCCGCTGCCCGCGAGATCGTCGACCGCCTCGCCCGCGAGCTCCTGTCGAACCCGCTCATCGAGGCCTACGTGGTCGAGCGACTGCAGGCGACGAGCTCGACGACGTCGGCGGAGGCGGGCGCCCCGTGACCGTCCGGGTCGGCGTCGTCGTCTTCCCGGGGTCGAACTGCGACCGGGACACGACCCACGCCCTGGCCCTGGCCGGAGCCGAACCGGTGGAGCTGTGGCACGAGGCGGCCGATCTGCAGGGCGTCGCCGGGGTGATCCTGCCCGGCGGCTTCGCCTACGGCGACTACCTCCGGGCCGGCGTCATCGCCCGGTTCTCGCCGGTCATGCGATCCGTCGCGGCGTTCGCCGCGGACGGCGGCCTCGTCCTCGGGATCTGCAACGGCTTCCAGGTCCTCGCCGAGGCCGGTCTCGTGCCGGGCGCGCTCCTCCGTAACCGCGGGCTCCGGTTCCTGGGCCGGGACGTCCGGATCGCGGTCGAGGAGGGCGACACGCCGTTCACTCACCTCGCCGGGCCGCGCCGGCCCCTCCGGATGCCGATCGCCCACGGCGAGGGCTGCTACTTCGCCGATCCGGCGACCCTCGACGAGGTCGAGGCCGAGGGGCGCGTCCTCTTCCGCTACGTCCGCGAGGACGGCAGCGTCGCCGGCGAGACCGACGACCCGGCCAACCCGAACGGCTCGCTGCGGGCGATCGCCGGGGTCCGGAACGCGGCGGGGAACGTGGCCGGGCTCATGCCCCACCCGGAGCGGGCCGCGGAGGAGCTCCTCGGCTCCGACGACGGGTTCGGGCTCATCCGGAGCTTCGTCGAGAGCGCCGCGGCCGGCGTCCACGCCGGCGGTGACCGATCGCTCGAGGTGGCGAGCCGATGACGATCGCCGCCGAGCGGACCGGGTCGCCCGCCCCGGTGCCGCTCCACCGCTCGCTGGGACTTACGGACGGCGAGCTCGACGCGATCCGCGAGCGCCTGGGCCGGGACCCGAACGACGTCGAGCTGGCGATGTTCAGCGTCATGTGGAGCGAGCACTGCTCGTACAAGAGCTCGAAGCCGCTCCTGCGGACGCTGCCGACCGGCTCGGCCGCCGAGGGCGTCGTGGCCGGCCCGGGCGAGAACGCCGGGGTCATCTCGATCGGGGACGGGCTGGCCGTCGCATTCAAGATCGAATCGCACAACCACCCCAGCGCGGTCGAGCCGTACCAGGGCGCGGCGACGGGTGTCGGCGGGATCCTTCGGGACATCTTCACGATGGGCGCCCGCCCGATTGCCGTTCTCGATGCCCTCCGCTTCGGCGATCCGTCGGACGCCCGGACGCGGCACCTCGTCGACGGGGTGGTCCGAGGCGTCGGCGGGTACGGCAACTGCGTGGGCGTGCCGACGGTCGGCGGCGAGCTCGTCTTCGATGCCTCGTACCAGGGCAACCCGCTCGTCAACGTCATGGCGATCGGGATCCTCGAGGAGCGGCTCCTGACGCTGGCGCAGGCCCCCGGCCCGGGCAACCTCGTGATCCTCTTCGGGAGTGCGACCGGTCGGGACGGGATCGGCGGGGCGAGCGTCCTCGCCTCGGCGACGTTCACGGACGATGACCCCTCCAAGCGACCCTCGGTCCAGGTCGGCGACCCGTTCGCCGAGAAGCTCCTCATCGAGGCCTCGCTCGAGCTCATCGAGCGCGGGCTCGTCGAGGGACTGCAGGACCTCGGTGCCGGCGGGATCACCTGCGCGACCTCGGAGACCGCCGACCGGGCCAAGAC
>Ga0326597_10006112_pt1 | contig 16565 bp, 12 predicted proteins | sample RVTome_12_FD_203789 | JGI IMG/M metagenome (GOLD analysis project Ga0326597, IMG submission 203789) | Soil microbial communities from uranium-contaminated site in the Upper Colorado River Basin, Wyoming, United States - RVT100D185 | ecosystem: Environmental > Terrestrial > Soil > Contaminated >...
GTCGGCTCGCTCGAGCAACTCGCGGACGCGGAGCCGGTCGGGGCCGATCCCATCGATCGGTGAGATCGCTCCGTGGAGCACGTGGTACTGGCCCTTGAACTCACCGGTCCGTTCGAGGGCCAGGACATCGAGCGGCTCCTCGACGACGCACAGCCTCGTGGTGTCACGGCCAGGATCGCGACAGATCGGACAGAGCGGCTGGTCACTGATGTTGAAGCAGCGGTCGCAGAACACGACCTGATCGCGAACCGCGATGAGGGCGGACGCCAGGGTTCGTGCCTCGGCATCCGGAGCCCGCAGCAGATGGAAGGTCAGGCGCTGGGCCGTCTTCGGCCCGATCCCGGGCAGGCGTGCGAACGCCTCGATCAACCGTGCGACGGGCTCGATGACAGGGCTGACCACGGGCGCGCGACCCTACATCCCCGGCAGTCGAAGCCCGCCGGTCACGGCAGACATCTTCTGCTCGGCGACCTCGCGCGACGAGCGCAGGGCGTCATTGACAGCGGCGACGACGAGGTCCTGGAGCATCTCCACATCGTCGGGGTCGACGGCCGACGGATCGATCGACACGCTGATGAGCTCCTGTTTGCCGGTCACGGTCGCGCTGACGACACCGCCTCCGGCCGAACCTTCGACGATCGTCGCTTCGAGTTCGGTCTGGATCCGCAGCATCTCCTGTTGCATCTGCTGCGCCATCCGCTGCAGGTTGGCCATCCCCATCCGGTGTCTCCTCTCGCGATGCCCCGGCGGTCAGTCTGCCGCAACCGACCGCCGGCTGCTGCCCACACCGCCAGCGGGATGTCTCAGCTGACCTCGCCCACGTCGACCAGCTCGTCGGCGAAGATGCGGCGTGCCTCGGCGACGAGGTCGTCCGAGCCGGTCGCCGTCAACTCGACGTTCGCGACGACGCAGCGGACCGTGACCGGATGGCCGATGACCGCGGCGATGCCGGCCTCGATGCCGGGGCGACGGCGCTCGGCCTGCTCCTTGAGGAAGGCCTGCTCCTCCGGGAACCCGAGGGTCACGATCGGGCCATCGACCGCGACCGGACGGCATCTGAGGATGAGCGGCTTGGTCGGCGGGTGCGCACTGAGGTGCTCGACGATGGCGGGCCAGGCCACCAACAGCTCGTCGAGCGCGCCATCAGTCGACCCGGTCGGTGCCGGGGCGGGGGGGGTCGCTGGGGTCGCTGTTGGCAGGGTGGCAGTCGAGGGGGCCGAGCTGATCGTTGCTGGCGCCGCGGGCGTCGAGGTCGGGGTCGTCTCGGCAGGGGTCCGCGTCGGCACGGCCTGGGGGGATGGCTTCGCGGTCGGGATCGGCGGGTTCGTGGTGACGGTCAGGGCGGCGGCCGGCCTGGCCGGGATTGACGCCGTCCCGGTGAACATCGCCAGCTCCAGCTGGAATCGGAGGCCGCCGATGGCCGCCCGGTTCGGGTCGATGGCCGCGAGGCGCCGGCCGGCGGCAGCCAGTGCCCCGGGGTCGTGACGGGCCGCGGCCGGGTCAGACATGCCGGCCACGAGCTCGATGCGGATGGCCTCGACGACTTGGTCGAGGAGTGCGCGGATGTCGCGCCCACGTTCGTCGAGCTCATCGAGGAGGGCGACCCCGGCGGCGCCATCGGCGCGAACCAGGTGATCGATGAACGCCTCGACGACCTCGGCGTCGGCCAGGCCGAGCAGGTCGCGCACCGTCGATTCGTCGACCCGCTCGGGCGCCGCGGACAGGAGCTGGTCGAGCATTGATTCGGCGTCGCGCATTCCGCCGGCCGCAAGCCGAGCGATCAGATGGACGGCGGCCGGGTCGGCCTCGCGGTCGTCGGCGGCGAGGATCCTCGTGAGCTTGCCCTCGATCTCGGGGACGGTCAGGCGCCGGACGTCGAACCGCTGGAGCCGCGACAGGATCGCCGGCGGGAAGCCGGATGGCTCGGTCGAGGCGAACATGAAGATCACGAAGTCGGGCGGCTCCTCGAGCGACTTCAGGAGCGCGTTCCAGGCGTCCTTCGTGATCTGGTGCGCCTCGTCGAGGATGTAGACCTTGCGGCGGAGCTGCCCCGGCGGGTACGGCAGACGCTCCCGCAGGTCGCGGACGGCGTCGATGCCGCGGTTGCTCGCGGCATCGATCTCGATGAGGTCGAGGGTCGTGCCGTCGCGGATCGAGACGCACGAGGGACAGGTGTCGCAGGCGTCGCCGTCGCGCAGGTCGGTGCAGTTGACCGCCTTTGCGAGGATCCTCGCCAGCGACGTCTTGCCCGTCCCGCGCGGGCCGACGAACAGGACGGCGTGGCTGACCCGATCGGTCCGGACCGCATTGCGGAGCGTCTCGACCACGGCTTCCTGGCCGACGATCTCGGCGAATGTCTGGGCTCGCCAGCGGCGGTAGAGCGCCTGATGCGGGACGGTCGTCGTCACGACCTCCTCCGGTCTGGGCGGACACGCGAAGTCGAAATGCCGTGCACCCTCCGTCGACCTGGACGCTCCCGTGCCCACCATGACGAGCGGCTCGGACCAGGCCGTTCCGCGGCACCCGACGATGATCGCTTAGTGCTGCTTCCTTCCGGACCTGACACGGTTCGCGGTTCGCCGCTGCGCGGGACCCGGTCCTCAACGTCGCGTCGTCGGGCGGCGTTCGAGAACGGAGACCTCGGGAGGGGATTCAGCCCTGCTGTAGCGGATTGCAGGTACAGGGCACCGCTAGTTCCCCGCCTAGCACGGCCTCGGAAGGATACCCCGGACGGGCACGAAGGGTGGCGCTCGCAGTGGGGTCGGTGCCCGCCGAGGGTCGGCCGGGCCCGGTTTGGTATCCTCTCTCGCGGAGAGGTGTCCGAGTGGTTGATGGTGCCGCTCTCGAAAAGCGGTGTGCGAAAGCACCGCGGGTTCGAATCCCGCCCTCTCCGCCACACTCGACCCAACCCGGACCTGCCAGCCTCCCTCCGGCGGGCTCCGCTGCCTTCGGGGGAGAGGTCGCCTAGTGGACTATGGCGCCGCACTGGAAATGCGGTTCGGGGAAACCCGTCGCGGGTTCGAATCCCGCCCTCTCCGCCACACTACCTCGCTGGCGGATCGGCGACGATCGGACCCTGACCGCTCGACGTGCGTCTCTGTCAGCTCGTGGCGAGGGCCGCGAACAGGGCTTCTGCCTCGTCCCGGCGGATCCCGCTGACGATCTTGATCCGCCTCGGCAGGGCCGGATGCTGGGCCAGCTGGATGACCGACCCGGCGGCCCCATCGTGGCTGTTCGCGAGAGCGTAGACGAGGGCTTCGACGTCGCTCTCCAGCAGCGCCCCGACGCACATCGCGCATGGCTCCTGGGTCGTGAAGATCGTCGCATCGGCGAGGCGGACGGATCCGAGCTTGCGGGCCGTCTCGCGGAGGGCGACGACGACCGCGTGCGCGGTCGGGTCGTTCGTCTCCTGGACCCGATCATGGGCACGGACCACCATCGCCTCGTCCACGACCGCGACGGCGGCGTTCGGTCGCTCGCCGCGAGCGAGCGCCAACTGCGCCTCCGCGAGCGCTTCACCCATGAACAGCTCGTAGTTCATGGCGCGATGCTAGCAGACGGGTCCGTCCCACCCGTCGCGATCCGCGAGCCGTCGACGCCGATCAGCAAACCCGAGCGCCACCAGCCGGGGGGTAGGATGAGCCTGATATGTCTGCTTCACGACGCATCGCGATCCTGACCGGTGGCGGCGACGTCCCGGGCCTCAACGCCGTCATCAAGAGCGTTGTCTACCGGGCGACCGAGGCCGGCTACACGACCCTCGGGATCCGCCGGGGATGGGAGGGCCTGACCCACGTCCGCCCGGGCCGAGAACCCGACCCCGACTACCTCCGACCGCTCGATCGGACCAACACACGGACCATCGAGCGGACCGGCGGCACGATCCTGCACACATCGCGCACGAACCCGCGCAAGATGCGCGCCGCTGGCCTGCCACCGTGGATGGACGACGCCGAGCGAGCCGGCTACGAGGTCGGCGACGGGATCTACGACCTGACCCCTCATGTCCTCGACAACATCCGCGAGCTCGGGATCGATGTGCTGGTCACGATCGGTGGCGACGATACGCTGTCGTACTCCCGGGTCCTGGTCAACGCCGGGGTGCCCCTCATCGCGATCCCGAAGACGATGGACAACGACGTCCAGGGGACCGAGTACTGCATCGGCTTCTCGACGGCGATCACGCGCGCCAAGGAGGCGATCAACCGCCAGCGCACGACCCTCGGCAGCCACGAGCGCATCGGGGTCTTCCGCATCTTCGGGCGGGACGCCGGTTTCTCGGCGCTGTACACCGCCTACGTGACGTCCGCCCGCTGCGTGATCCCGGAGGCGCCGTACGACCTCGACGCACTGTGCGCCCTGCTGGCGGCCGACCACGCGGCCAATCCGAGCCATTACGCCTTCGTCATCACGGCCGAGGGCGCGATCTGGAAGGGCGCTGAGATGACGGACGTGGGAGGCGCCGACGCGTTCGGACATCGTCACAAGGCCAACGTCGGCGAAGCCCTGGCGACGGAGATCCGCGAGCGGACCGGCATCGAGACCCTCGCGTCGGAGCTGACCTACGACCTCCGCAGCGGCGAACCCGATTCGATCGATTCGCTCGTGGCGACGACGTTCGCCAACGTGGCCATGGACCTCGTCGAGGCCGGCATCACCGGCCGGATGGTCGCCATCCAGGATGGCAAGTATGCCCACACCGCGCTTCCCGACCCGGCGCTCGGGCCGCGGAAGGTGCATGTCCCCCAGATGTACAACGTCGCACGCTTCCGACCGCGCTACAACGGCAAGCTGGGCGATCCGATGCTCCTGGTCGGCCTGGATTAGAAGCTGTCACATCGGCGTGGCGCGGGGCGGCGCGGGCGTGCGTTGGCGCACTGCGCTCCTCGCTCACGCAGCCTGAGCTGCGCTCGCTCCGGTGCTCGGCGCCGCCTTCGCCGGCTCCGTCCGGCGCCACGATCCTCCGCAGGCGCCGTCAGCCTTCGAGGGCGGACAGGGCGCGGATGGCGCGCGCAAGGGCGGACATGTCGTCGTCGCCGTGACCGCCGGCGATCAGGCCGGTCTCGAGCTGGGCGGCGAGCGCGCTGACCGGCAGGACGGCACCGAGTCGGGCGGCGAGGTCCAGCGCGATGCCAAGGTCCTTGCGGTGGAGTGCGACCTTGAACCCGAGCGGGTAGTCGTTGTCGAGCATCCGGCCGCTGCGGTTCGCGAGCACCCAGCTCTGCGCAGCGCCACCGCCGAGGGCAGCGACCACCTGCTCGACGTCGAGGCCGGCCTTGATGGCCAGCACGACGCCCTCGGCGACGCCGAGATAGGTGCCGGCGAGGATCACCTGGTTGACCGCCTTCACGGCCTGGCCGGCGCCGATCGGCCCGACGTGCGTGATGGTCCGGCCCATGGCGCTCAGGACGGGACGGGCCCGCTCGACATCTGCCGCCTCGCCGCCGACGAAGATCGTGAGCGTCGCGTTGCGAGCACCCTCGCTGCCCCCGGAGACCGGGGCGTCGACCATGCCGATGCCACGTTCGGCAAGGCGGGCGGCAAAGTCCCAGCTGCCCGATGGCGCGATCGTCGAACAGTCGACGACGAGGGTGCCCTGGCGTGCGCCGTCGACGACGCCGCCCGGTCCGAACAGAACGGCCTCGACGTCCGGCGTGTCCGACACGCAGACGACCACGATGCCGGTGTCGGCGACGGCGTCTGCTGCCGTGTCCGCCATGACCACGCCCAGGTCGAGCAGCTCGTCGGCGCGGCCGGACGTCCGATTCCAGCCGGTCACGACGAAACCGGCGCGGGCCAGGTTGGCCGCCATCGCCGCGCCCATCGTGCCGAGGCCGAGGAATGCGACGCGGCCGCGTTCCGGCGATGGATCGGCGGTCATCGGGGGTCCGACGCGTCCGGATCCGCGGCCGGGGTGTCCGCGGCGACGGCCCCGGGCGGTTGCGCGGCTCCTGGCGGTGGCGCGGTCGGGGCGGACCCGGCGGGCTCGGTCGCCTCGGTCGATGGCCCGGTCGCGGCAGGCGGTGGTGGCACAGGCGTCGGCTCATCGGGCCTGTTCCTGCCTCTCGCGACGATGAACGCGGCGACGGCACCGACGATCGCGATGACGATGATCCACGTGAGCAGGGCGCCACTCGACGTCTCGTCGGGGAGCGGGACGGGAGTCGGGGAGGCGGCCGGAGTCGCCGTCGGCGTGGCGCTCGGCGCGGGCGCGACCACTTCCGTGACCACGACCTGGATGCCCGTCTTCGGGTTCCCCTTGGTGATGACCGGGACACCTGCCACGTTCCGCCACGTGGCGTCGCCGTCACCGACCTCGACGGTCACCACGTGGTCGCCAGCCGGGTCGATGTCGGTGATTGTGTACCCGATCGAGAAGGCGACGGGCAGCCCATCCACGATCGTCTTGACGTCGATGCCGAGCGACTCGCCGGTGGCGGGATCCAGCAGGACAGCCATGGCGTACGCGCCGGGGGACGGCTGGAGGCCGACCGCGGCGATCTGGCCGGTCACCGCGCCCTTGAGCAGGTCCGGCCGATAGCTGAGTGTGATCGCCACGTTGCTCGAGTTGCCCTTGGTCAGGACGGGGATGCCCTGCGCCGTGACCCAGGCGTTCTCGCCGTCGACGATGGCGGCCTGGATCGTATAGGTCAGCGATGGGTCGATAGTCGCGCCACCGAGATCGAGCTCGAACGAGACCGGGACCGAGGTGATGTCGCGATCGATCTCCGAGGCGACGATCGAGCTCTCGCTGGCGCGCGCCGAGCCACGAACGAGCGCCACGATGGCGAAGGCGTCACCGGACAGCTGGTACGGCTCCCGGTAGGTCAGCGTCCCGCTGACAGGGCCGGTGATCGGGGACCGTGACGGCGCATTCGACGGCGCCGCGCTCGGGGCGGCGGTCGGGGCGGCGGTCGCCGTCGGGGCGGTGGTCGGGCCGGGCGTCGTGATCGGGGACGGGGACGCGGTGACGCCCGCGGTCTCGGTCGGTTTCGCGGTCGCCGTCGGCCGTGCGGTCGGTGCCGGGCTGACCACGGGCAGGTCCGTCGGCGCGCGGGTCACCGGGAGCGAGACCACGCCGGTGGCGACACCGCCATCGATCGCGACGACCCCGGTGCGGTTCTGCCAGACGGCGGCCCCGTCGATGATCCCGCCCTTGACGAGGTAGGTCGCCGTCGGGTCGATCAGGGCTGGGTCGAACCCGATCGCGAACCCCAGCTCCGTGGCGTCCGCGATCGGTCGCACCTGGCGTGCGACGAGGGTGCCGGTCTCGGCCTTGATGAGCGCCGCGATGACGACGGCCGACGGGCCGATCTGCGTGCCCGCGGGCGGGACGATCGTGCCGGCGATCGATGCTGTGGGTGTTGGTGGGACGGCCGTCAACGTGAGGGCGATGCCGCTAGTCGGGCCACCGGTGATGACCGGTTCGCCGACCCGGCTCTGCCAGGTGCTGGACCCGTCCACGATCGTCGCGAAGAGTGCGTAGGCGTGCGTCGGGTCGATGGTGTCGGCGTCGACGAGCACGGAGAAATCGATCGGGACGGCGACCGGCGCGTCGATCCGCTGCTGGCCGATGACGGCGCCGGCGTCCGGCGCAGCCGTCTGGTCCACGATCGTGACGATCGCGACGGCCTGGGGGGTGAGGGCGACCCGTTCGAGGTAGGTCAGCGTTCCGGTCACCGAGGTATTCGCCGCCGCGATCGGGACGGCGAGCAGGCCGCTGAAGGCGGCGACGACGACGGCGACGATCGTTGCACGCCTGAGGCCGGGACGGATGGACGGCACTGGTCGACCTCGAATGGGTGTGGCCGGGTGCATCCTTCGCCTCCCCGAGCTCACCAGCAAGCCTAGCAGGATGACCTGGGCCATCACCCGAACGCGCCACGTCGTGGCCATGTGGCAGACTTCGTCGGTGCTCGCCGACCCCGATCCCGAGATCCCTTTGCCGACCACGTGAGCGGGCGAACCCTGGTCTTCGTCAACAGCGCTTCCGAGGCGGGGCGGCCGGACCCGTCGACCGACGTCGTCGTCCTCGACATGTCATGGACCCGCGAACCGGGGGACCGCCCGGACCTGGTCTCGCTTCGGCCGGTGCTGACATCGGTCCTGCGACGGGTCGACGTGTTCGATGGGTCGCTCGCGCGATTGGACGCCTGGGCCGAAGCCGCCGGTCTCGCCGACCGGTTCACCGCCGACGGGGTCACCTGGTGGTACCGGATCCGGATGATCGTGCGCTGGGACCTTCACGAATTGATGCTCTGGCGCCACGTGCTTGACGAGGTCGCGCCGCGCGGCCGATACGAGACGATCGTGGTCCCGGCCAGCCGGCAGGCACTCGCCGATGCCGCGCGCGCCATCGGCCCGGCGTCGGTCGCGCCACGGGTGCGGATCGCACGTGGCAGGTTCTTTCGCGTCGATGAGCTCGTGGCGTCGGGGCGCCGCCGCGCCGTCCGGGTCGCTGGACCGCGCACCCGTCGATGGGCCCGGCGAGCTCGCGACGCCTGGCAGTCGCGGCCGAAGCTGGTTCGGCGGGATGCCGTCCTCGACGCTCGAGCCGATGCCCTCCGCGCCCAGCCGCATGGCGTGCTCGCGATCGCGTCGGCAGGGTTCTTCCAGGTCATCCGGTCCGGCGACCGCGAGCGGCTCGCCGACCCGCACCTGGCCCTCGTCCTCGACAGGCTGTCTGCCGAGGGTCGCCCAGTCGTCACGGTCGCCCTGGCGCTCGATCATCGGCACGATGCCGACTGGAAGAAGCTCGAGGCGGACGACCGACTCCTGCCGCACACCATGCTGCGCGGCCGATGGTCGGACCCAGCGGACGACGCCATCGACTCGTCGGCGGTCGCGGCCGGGCTCGCCGACCTCTCGAGGATCCCGCTCGACGTCGCCGGTCGGGATCTCGGACCCGCCTTCGCGTCGATCGTCGCCGGCTACGGCGGCAGCTGGCTCGACGGGCAGCGGCGTGGGGTGCGACGGGCGCAGCGGCTCATGCGCGACCTGCAGCCGAGCGTCCTGTTCGTCGACCACGAGGGCGTCCGGACCCTCTGGCTGGCCGCCGCACGGCGCCTCGGGATCCCGATCGTGGCGGTCCAGCATGGCGTCATCTACTCGAACAATCCCGAGTACTGCCACCCGCTCCACCCCGCGCTCGTGCGCCCCGACACGACGTGCGTGTTCGGACCATTCGAGCGGGACCTGCTCGTCGAGCAGGGCGGTTACGACCCCGCGACCGTCGTCGTCACCGGGTCATCGAGGGCGGATCCCGAGACGGCGAGCCATCCCCTGGGAGCGGACGAGCGCGCGCAGGTCCGGCGCGAGCTCGGCGTCGCGGACGACGACCGCTTGCTCGTCGTCTCTGTCGCCCACAACCCGGTCGCCGGCGACCTCCACAGCGCCGAGATGGTCGCGCGGCTGCTGGGTGGCCCGCTACCGGGGATCCATGTCGTGTTCAAGCTGCACCCGCAGGACCGCACCGAGGGACCGTTCGAAGCGCTCCTCCGCGGCCTCGCTCGCGCCGGCGGTTACCCCGCACCGTCGATCACGGTGGTCCGCAACTTCGACCTGTACCGGCTCCTCCGCGCGGCGGACGCGCATCTCGGCCAGTATTCGACCGTGCTCACCGACGCGGTCGTGGCTGGGACGCCGAACATGATCGCCGTCGGCCTGGCGTATGGCGACATGCTCGGGTACGTACCGGCGCAGGTCGCGGTGCCGGTCGAGACGATCGACGACGTGCGCGCCTTCGTGGGCGATCCCCGAGCGCCCGAACCGGACGACCGCGCCCGGTTCCTCGACGCGCACTTCACCCGGGGCGACGCCACGGCTCGGATCGTGGCCGCGATCCACGCGACCGAGGCGCGACTCGCGACAGCGGCGAGCGGCAGCCGATGAGCGGCCGCTCGCTCGTCTTCGTCAACAGCCGTGCCGATGCCGGTCCGCCAGGGCGGTCGACGGACATCGTCGTGCTCGATACAACGTGGACCCCGGAGCCTGGCGAGCGCTCCGATCTCATCCCGGTCCGGCCGTTCGTCCGTGCCGTCCTCGATCGGGTCAACCTGTTCGACGAGGCGCTCGAGCGCCTCGATGCCTGGGGCGAGGCGGCCGGCATGGCGGATCGACTGATGACCGCTGGTGTGTCGTGGTGGTTCCACGCCCGGAGCTTCATCCGGCTCGACCTCCACGAGATGCTGCTGTGGTGCCACGTGCTCGCGGAACTCGCTCCACCAGGCCGCTACGACCGGATGGAGATACCGGCCGGCCGCGCATTCCTCGTCGAGGCGGCCCGCGCCGCGAGATCGTCGGGCCCGACCCACACAGTCGCCACCTTCGGGCCTCCGCCGATCCGCCGGGCAGGACGACCCCCCGGGGGGATCGGGCTCCTGGCTCGCGACGCGCCGCTGGGGTTCCTCCGCCAGCCGGCCGTGCGGGTCCTGCGCCGAGCCGGGTTCCGACCGGATCATCCGAAGCGGATGGCGTTCCTGAACGACCGTCTCCGGACGCTCGCCGCCGAACCGAGCGCGGTCCTCGCAGTCGTCCGCTCGGCGTCGTTCCACGTCATCGATAGCGATGACGGTGTCAGGCGCACCGACCCCTACGTCACGCCGGTGCTCGATGCCCTGGCGAACCAGGGGCACCCGGTCGTGAGCATCGGGCTCGCGCTCGATTACCGGCGCGACCCGGACTGGGAGGTGATCGAGCCCGACGACCGGCTGCTCCCGATGTCGTTCGTCAGCCGACGATCGGAGCTCCCCCGCGACGATGCGAGGATCAGCGCCGAGGCGGCGGCCCGTCTCGCCGGCACGCCGAAGCTGCGCCTCGACGTCGAGGGGTTCGACCTCGGGCCCGCCGTTCGAGCGGACGTCACCGACCTCGCGGCGTGGTTCGAGCGGCAGCGCCACGGGATGCTCTGGGCCGAACGGATCATGCTCGAGCTCCGGCCGAGCGCCCTGTTCACGGGCTGGGAGGGGGCGCGGACGATGTGGCTCGGGGCCGCACGCCGGCTCGGGATCCCGAGCCTCGCCGTCCAGCACGGGGTCATCTATCCGAACAACCCCGACTACTACCGACCCCAGCACGACGGACTCGTCCGGCCCGACATCACCTGCGTCTACGGTCCCTATGAGCGGGACCTCCTGATCCACGGTGGGCGATACGACCCGGCCACGGTCGTCGTCACCGGGTCGCCGCGGGTGCATCCCGATGAAGCGCCGGTCGCCGCCGCACCCGAGGTGCGCGCGGGCATCCGGCGCGAGCTCGGCGTCGAGGGCGACGACCGGCTGCTGGTCGTCTCGGCGGCGCGCAACCCGGTCGGCGACGAGATGCACAGCGTAAGCATGGTCGCCCGGATGCTCGACGGGCCGGTGCCGGGCGTCCACGTCGTGTTCAAGCTGCATCCAGAGGAGCAGGGCGGCGAACATTACGAGCGGCTGCTGGCCGGTCTCGCCCGAGCCGGCGGGTATGCGGCGCCACGGGTCAGCGTGGTCCGCGACGTCGACCTGTACCGGCTCCTGCGGGCCGCCGATGCCCATCTCGGGCTGTACTCGACCGTCCTCACCGATGCCGTCCTGACCGGGACGCCGAACATGATCGCGGTCGGCCAGGCCTACTCGGACATCATCGGCTACGTGGACGCCGGGGTCGCCGTTCCCGTCCGCTCCGTCGACGACGTGCGGGCGTTCATGGCCGACCCGCGACCGGCGAGTCGCGAGGATCGGGCCCGCTTCCTCGACCAGCACTATCGTCGCGGCGACGCCACGAGCCTCATCGCGGCCGCCATCGCGGGCTGGGTCGGACCGGCGAAGGTCGAGGTGGACGCGTGACCCGGACGGTGGCCATCATCCAGGCACGGACCGGCAGCACGCGGCTGCCGGGCAAGGTGCTCCTGCCGCTGCTGTCCGAGCCGCTGCTGGTCCACGTCGTCCGGCGCGTGACCCGCGCGTCGTCGGTCGAGGCGACCGTCGTGGCCACGACGACGATGCTGGACGACGACGCCATCGTCGCGCTCGGGGCGCGCGAGGGCTGGCTGGTCGAGCGTGGCAGCGAGATGGACCTCCTCGAGCGGTACGTGGGGGCAGCGCGGGCACACGCCGCCGAGCAGGTCGTCCGGATCACCTCGGATTGCCCGTTGATCGACCCGCACATCATCGACGAGGTCGTGGCCGCCCTCGAGGTCGATGGCGCGGACTACGCGAGCAATACCCTCGAGCCGCGAACGTTCCCGCGCGGGCTGGACGTCGAGGCGATGACGATGGCCGCGCTCGAGGCGGCCGGCCGCGACGACCGCGACCCGGCGTCGCGCGAGCACGCCACGCCGTTCCTCTACCGGCACCCCGAACGCTTCCGCCTGACGGGTGTGCGCCTGCCGGTCGACCTGTCGGCCCATCGCTGGACGGTCGACACCCCGGAGGACTACGAGCTGGTGCGGCGGATCTACGACGTGCTCGGGCGCGATGACTTCGCGTGGCGGGACGCGCTCGCGGTCGTCGACGCCCACCCCGAATGGTCCCGGCTCAACCGCCACATCGAGCAGAAGATGGTGCCTCCCCCATGACCGACGACCGGACGCGGCTCCGCGATCTGCCGCTCGTACTGCGCGCGGACGCATCGACCGAGGGCGGGACCGGGCACATGATGCGCACGTTCGCGCTCACCCAGGCGTGGCTCGACGGCGGCGGCCGGGCCACGTGGCTCGTCGCCGACGCGCCGGCGTCGCTGCTTGACCGGATCGAACGCGAAGGAGTCGAGATCGTCCGTCTCGCGTCGCCGGTCGCGAGCATCGAGGACGCGTCGGCCGTCCGGGAGACGCTGGCGCGCGACGCGGCGGCCATGGCCGTCGTCGACGGACCCGAGTTCGGGAGCGCCTACCTCGACGCCCTCGACGGCGTCGCCGCCCGAGTCCTGGTCATCGACGACAGGGCGGACCGACCGGTCTACCCGGTCGGATTCCTGCTCAACCAGAACGCCCACGCGGACCGGGCGGCGTATCCGGCCGACGCGACGTGCCGCTTCCTGCTCGGCACCCGCTACACCCTCCTGCGCCGCGAGTTCGTCCCCGCCCCCCCACCCCGGTCGCCGGCGCCGGTCGCTCGCCACCTGCTGGTCACGTTCGGGGGCGCCGACCCGACCGGCATGACGGCGCGGACGCTGATGGCCCTGCGCCGCCTGCCGGAAGCCCTCCGCAGCACGATCCTTGTTCGGGTCATCGTCGGGGCGGCCAACGCGGACGGGCCGCACATCGATGCGGCGGTCGCCCGCCCGGATCTCGGCTTCCAGGCAGTCGTCGAGCGGGCCGTAGACGATATGCCGTCGCAGATGGCCTGGGCGGATCTCGCCATCACGTCCGGTGGCTCGACGGTCTGGGAGCTCGCGCGGACCGGCTGTCCGGCGCTCGTCGTCGAGACGGTCCCGGTCGAGCGCCTGCTCGTCTCGGGGCTCGCGCGGGTCGGGCTCTTCGGCCACCTCGGACCGGAGACGGAGCTCGACGAGCGGGAGCTGGCAGACGAGATCGCGGCGAAGGCCGAAGATGTAGCGTGGCGCGCGACGATGAGCGCGCTCGGCATGCGCCTCATCGATGGTCGGGGGGCACGGCGCGTCGCAGACGCGCTGGCCGACGGAAGCAGCGTGGACGAGGAGCGGATATGACGGGAGGGTCGATCGACGCCCTGGCCGGCCAGCGCGTGCTGGTGACCGGCGGGGCCGGGGTCATCGCGCGCGAGTTGCTGGACCGGCTGTCCGCGGCGGGTGCCAGCGTGCTGTCGGTCGACCGGCTTCCGCTGCGCACCGCACCCCCGGGCGTCGAGCACCTCGTCGCCGACCTCGCCTTCGCCGACCTCGAGCCGATCGCCCGCTTTCGTCCGCGCCACGTGTTCCACCTTGCCGCGACGTTCGAGCGATCCGTCGAGTCCCAAGACTTCTGGGCACAGAATTGGAGCGACAACGTCGTCGTGACCCACCGCCTCGCCGAGCTCGCCGGGCAGATCGGTGGGATCGAGGCCTTCGTCTTCGCGTCGAGCTACCTTGTCTACGACCCCGCCCAGTATTCGACGGCCGCCGTTCCGACCTCCGCTGTCGCGCTGACCGAGGAGTCCCGGCTCGGCTCCCGAAACCTGTGCGGCGCCGCGAAGCTCTATGGCGAGGCGGAGCTCCGGTTCGTTCGCGAGGTGGGGGCGGCCGGTTTTCGGGCGACCTTCGCGCGGATCTTCCGCGTTTACGGTCGTGGCTCGCGCGACGTCGTCTCGCGCTGGGTCAGGGCGGCCCTCGACGGCGAGGCGATCGACGTCTACCACGCGGAGAACCGTTTCGACTACATCTTCAGCGGCGACGTCGCGGAGGGTCTCGTCCGGATGGCGACCTCGCCGCGGGGGTCGGGCGTGATCAACCTGGGATCAGGCAGCGCGCGGCCCGTTGCGGCCGTCATCGACGCCATCGAGCGCGCGAGCGGGACGCGACTCGACGCCCGGCACGAGGAGGTGGACGAGCCGTTCGAGGCGAGCTGCGCCGACGTGGACCGGCTACGTGCGACCCTCGACTGGGTCCCGCCCACGTCGCTCGAGTCCGGGGTGGAGTGGCTCGTCGAGTTCGAACGTGCGCGCCGCCGCGAGGGAGCCTCCGTTGCCGCCGATCGATGACGCAGGCCTCGCACTCGCCGGCACCATGACCCCCGACGACGCGGGTTACCGGATCGTCGTGGACCCCGTCTGGGGCTATCGCCGCCTCGACCCGTTGCCGACGAGCCCGGAAGTCGACGAGTTCTACGAGAGCCATTACCGCGACCTGCTCGACGCCGGTGGGCGGGCGCCGGACCTCGCCCGCCTCGTCGCCGGCGGCCCGGACGCGGTGATCGAGCGCGAGTGGCAGGCCGCCACGACCCACGGCGACGTCTTGGCGGCCCTCGAGGCCGGTGCCGAGGAAGGCTTGCCGCGGCGAGCGCTGGACGTGGGCTGCGGGACCGGCGAGCTGCTCCGGACCCTCGTGGCGGCGGGTTGGGAGGCCATCGGCACGGAACCCGCCCCGGCGATCGCCGACGTCGGTCGGGCGGCCGGCCTCCACGTCGAGGCGGCGACGGCCGCCGACTACGTCGCCCGCTGGCGTGTCGCCGGCCTGCCGGCGTTCGGTGGCGTCGTGCTCCTCAATGTCCTCGAGCACGTCCTGGATCCCGCGACCCTGCTCAGCGACGTGGTCACCACGCTGGCGCCCGGCGGACGCCTCGTCGTGCGCGTCCCGAATGATTTCAGCCCGCTCCAGGAGGCCGCCCATCGGGCGCTCGGCGGAGCGCCCTGGTGGGTCGCGGTGCCCGACCATGTCAACTACTTTGACCACGCGTCGATCGGCGAGCTGGTCGAGCGGATCGGTCTCCAGGTCGTGGAGCGCTCGGCGGACTTCCCGATGGAGCTGTTCCTGCTCATGGGCGACGACTACCGGAACGACCCGGCGGTCGGGCACGCCGTGCACGAGCGGCGACGCCGCGCCGAGCTGGCCCTCGACCCGACGACCCGGCGCGCGCTCGGGCGGGCGTGGGCCGCCGCGGGCATCGGCCGCAACGCGCTCGTCGTCGCCCGCAAGCCGGCGTGACGGCGGCACGGTGAGCGCGGCGGCGGACCGGCCGAACGTCCTCGTCACGAGTGCGTCCCGGAAGGTCCTGCTCGTCCGTGCCTTCAAGGAGGCCCTCGTCCGATGCGGATCGGGGCAGGTCATCGCCGCGGACATCAGCCCGCTCGCGGCGGCGCTCTATGCGGCGGACGCGGCGCGGCTCATCCCGCGCTCCGACGACCCGTCCTTCGTCGAGGCGCTGCTGCGGATCTGCGAGGAGGACCGGATCGGGCTCGTCGTCCCCACCCGGGATGAGGAGCTGCCGATCCTGGCCCGCGCCCGGGAGCGGTTCGCCGCGGCAGGCACGGTCGTACTCGTGTCGTCGCCGGATGCCGTGGACACCTGTCGCGACAAGTCCCGCTTCATCGCCGCGGTACGCGACGCCGGTCTCGAGACGCCGGCAGTCTACGCGGATCCCGTCGCGGTCCGCTACCCGGCGTTCGTCAAGCCGCGCTGGGGCAAGGGCGGCCGCGGCGCGACGAAGGTCTCGGATGCGTCCGAGCTCGCCGCCGCGCTCGAGGCGATCGAAGCGCTCGGCGACGACGCCCTCATCCAGGCATTCGTCGATGCGCCGGAGTTCACGGTCGACATCTTCGTCGACCTCGACGGGCGGCCGATCTCGTGCGTGCCGCGCGAACGCATCGCGGTCGTCGCCGGCGAATCGGTCGTCGGGAGGACGGTCCGCGACCCGGATCTCACGGCCGCCGCGCTTCGCCTGTGCGGCGCGATCGGCCTGGTCGGCCACCTCACGGTGCAGGCCTTCCGAACGCCGGCTCGAATCTCGTTCATCGAGATCAACCCGCGCTACGGCGGGGCCGCGAACCTCGGCTTCGAAGCGGGTGCGCCGACCCCCGAGTACGCCATCCGTGCCGCCCGCGGCGAGCACCTCGAGCCGCGGCTGGATGCGTATGAGGTCGGGCTGCTCATGTTTCGCCACAGCGCCGACCTGTTCGTCCGGGACGCCGATCTCATCCGTC
>Ga0326597_10006113_pt1 | contig 16564 bp, 21 predicted proteins | sample RVTome_12_FD_203789 | JGI IMG/M metagenome (GOLD analysis project Ga0326597, IMG submission 203789) | Soil microbial communities from uranium-contaminated site in the Upper Colorado River Basin, Wyoming, United States - RVT100D185 | ecosystem: Environmental > Terrestrial > Soil > Contaminated >...
GCGACGTGACGGTGGGCACCATCGGCTCGGAGACCTCGAAAGGCTTCACGGTGATCGGCGACACCGTCAACCTCGCCTCGCGGCTCGAAGGCGCCAACAAGGAGTACGGCACCACCATCCTGATCAACGAGGACACGCTGAAGCTCGCGGCCGATGCGGTCGAAGCGCGGGAGCTGGACAGCATCCGCGTGGTGGGCAAGACCGAGCCCGTGCGCGTGTTCGAGCTGCTGGGGCGCAAGGGGCAGCTCGACCCGGCCGTGATGGAACTCAAGGGCCGGTTCGAGCAGGGACTGGGGTATTACCGCAGCGGCAGGTGGGATGAAGCGGAGAAGAGCCTGAACGGCTGCCTGAAGCTCAAGCCGGATGACGCGCCTTCCGTATTGCTCCTTTCACGGATCCAGCACCTCCGGGCCGATCCTTCCGCGCGCCAAGCGGACGGCGTGTGGACCCTCACCAAGAAGTAGCCGCGGCGCGCAGCGCGCGCCCCCCTGGGGAACTCCGCTAGCTAAGAGCGCGTAACAAGATGTAGTCCCCTCCTGCCCGAGGAGGGGTGGCGCGAAGCGACGGGGTGGTGGGAGTAATGCAAGGCCGCTTCATTTTGTTACGCGCCCTAAGTGGCGCCGCCCGGTGCGTCGTCGCGGTTGCAGGTGCAGGTGTCGCTGAACTTCCCGTCGCAGCAGACGATCTTGCCGGCGCGGCAGCCGCAGACTCCTTTCTGGCCCTTGCAGCACGCCGGCTGCTGAGCCAGGCGGTCGCCGGGTGCGCCGGTCTGGTCGGCCTCGCAAGATTGGGCCTGGGGAGCCGGCGTCTTCTCAACTGCCCGGTCTGCCCCGGTTTCACCCACGATTAACACCGACAAAGCGACCAGCAGCAAAACCCAGTGCAGGCGTCTCATGTTTTCACCCCGCTGTGTTACTGGACTAACGGTTCCGGCGGCATCCGGTTGACTATACCACCAGGGACCCGCGGCCCGAGTTCCCGGCGGCAGTCTGCCTCTCTCATCGCGCAACCACCCCTTTATCTTGCCGGCGGCGCCTGCCGGGCCCGATCCACGCTGTCCAGCGCCTCGTTGTAGGCTTTGCGCGCCTTTGCTTCCTTCTGCCGCGCCGCGTCGACGGCCATCTTCGCGCCATCGAGCTGCCGCTTCATCTCCTCGGCGTGCTTCTGCGCCGCGCGCTGCGCTTCCTGCGCGTTGAGAAATTCCTGCTCGGCGAGCTTCGCCTCGCGCTGCGCCTGCTGCAGGTCGTTATAGGCCGCGCCGGCCCTCAGTTGGCCGCTCTGGATGGCCTGCTCGCGGCTGGCCCGGTCCTGCACCGGCGCCTGCGCCGCGGCCGCGCCAGCCATCGCCAGCAGCATCAACCCGATACCCGCTGTCTTCACGGCGCCACGGTACCACGGATTTGCTGCAATCGTGGGAAATTGAACGGTAAAGGGAGGGAATGTAAGATTTCCGCCAAGCGTGAAGTCCGTCCCACGATAAAGTTACGCTGACCCCATTTACTACGGGTTCCAGCGCTAGGCGTTGCGGAGATCCGACCCGGACTTCAGGCAAGTGTGGTGGCCGGACCGTCCGCCCCGTTTGGATTACGGAGAAACAGGGCCCCGTCCCCTATCACGCCGAGAAATAGGACTGCGTCCTCGTATCACGGTGCGTCGCCCGCGCGGCGTCGAGCACGTACCCCGCGAGCTGGTACGAGTGATGCGCGAGGTCGTCCACCGACAGAAAGCCCGCCATCGTGCGGTCGCGGTTCAGCACGGCGAGCCGCCGGACGTGCTTGCGTTCCATCAGCTGGGCCGCGTCGGCAATATCGTCATCGCTGAAGCAGCAGGTCACATCCCGGGTCATGATCTCGCGCACCGTGGTCCGTGCCGCATCCCGCCCTTCCGCAACGGCGCGGCAGCAGATGTCGCGGTCGGTGACCATCCCGAGCAGCTCGCCTTTTTCCCATACCGGCAGCGAGCCGATGTTGATGTCGCGCATCTTGCGGGCGGCCTCCTGCAGCGACAGACCGGGTTCTACGGCGTCCATACTGGGCGTCATGATCTCCTTGACTAGCATGACTACCTCCTTTTGCCGCCTTGATTCGGCAACTACAAATTAGACAACGCTTTTCGGCGCGGCGTACTGATGCGGATCAAGGCGTGGCGCTGCCGCCGCTCTGCGGTATTTATGGGGTCCGACCCCGTTTGTTCCCGAGAGTGAGTCCGGATCCTCCCCTCCTGCCAGAGGGTGAGCCGGGGTTTCCGTCCTCACGCCATGCGCTTCGTCTGGAACAGAAGCGCATCTCGAATCTCCCCTCTCCACTCGGGAGAGGGGCGGGGGTGAGGGGTTGAGCATGCCTCCGAGCCGGCGAACGCCCGACGCGATGCAGCGCGGCGGGAGGGGGTGGGGTGCCCGCGCAAGCGGGCGGGGTGGTGGGAGTATTGTATAAATAGGGCCGGACTCGATTGTTGTCAGGCCCGATTGAGGAGCACATCGACTTGGAAAAGATCCGGATCCAGTTCACGTTGTTTTCCGCGTTCTACTCCCCGCTCATCTCGACGATGTCGGGGGGCTTCCTCAAGGCGGAGGACCTCGACCCGGAGTGGTCGGTTTCGCCGCCGGGCGTCTCGGCGCTGGCCGCGCTGAAGGGCGGCTCCGCGCACGTCGTTCAATCGGCGTTGAGCCAGGGCTTAACCTCGCTCGACAAAGGGGAGACGCCGGAAGCGGTTCACTTCGCCCAGGTCAACGAGATGGACGGATTCTTCCTCACCGGGCGCAAGCCGGATCCCGCGTTCAGCTGGAAGAAGCTCGAAGGCGCCGAAGTCGTCATGTTCAAGGGCGGCCAGCCGCTCGCCATGTTCAAGTACGCCTGCCACAAGGCGGGCATCGATTTCGGCAGGATCAAGCCGATCTGCCCCGGCGGCGCCGCCGAGATCGACCGGGCCTTCCGCGACGGCCAGGGGCAGTACGTTCATCAGCAGGGCCCGTACCCGCAACAACTGCAGGCCGACGGCGTCGGCCACGTCGTCGCACAAGTCGGCCCGCAGATCGGGCCGTGCGGCTTTTCCAGCCTGGCGGCGACCCGGGACTGGCTGAAAACCGCAATGGCGAAGGCGTTTATCCGCGCCTACCGGAAGACCCGGGCCTACATGAACGCGACGCCGGCTGCCGCGATCGCCGCGGCGGAGAAGCCGTATTTCCCCGACATCGACGAAGACGTTCTCGCCGATTGCATCGCAACCTACCAGAAGCTCGGCTGCTGGACGCCGCACGTGGAAATCACGCGCGCGGCGTACGAAAAAACGCTCGATGTCTTCGAATACAACGGGCAGCTCAAGCAGCGCTATCGCTACGAGCAGGTCTGCGCCGTACCACCGGCGATCGACTGAAATACGAGCCTGGCCTCATTAACGCCGCGCGGACGCCCTCTGACGCAGCAGTTGGACGCCGACCACCAGCGCCGGGAGGCCGCACACGATGAAGCCGATGCCGTAGCTGCCGGTCTGGTCAAGCAAACCTGAATAGATGAGCGGCAAGGCCAACGCGCCGACCTGGCCGAATGACAGCACGCCACCGGTGACTCCGCCCCGCATGTCCTCTGGCGACGCGCGCGCGGTTTCGGCCAGGAGAATGCCGTGCCAGGACAGCGCGGTGGCACTGAGCGCGCAGGCGACAAGGCCGACCAGCAGCGTCGGCCAGCCGGCGCTGCAAAGAGCGAGAAGCGCCGCGCTTCCAGCCATGCCGAGGGCAAGCCCCGCCATCATCAGGCGCGGGGAGATGTAGCTGCTGCCGATCCAGCCCCACAGAATGCGGCCGGGCACGGCGACCGCCACCGCCACGGAAAAAAGGAAACCCGCGGCCACGGGCGTGTAGCCGATCGTCGTCAGATAGATGACGAAATACGCGGTCATGACTGATTGCAGGCCGTTGAAGGCAAGGCAGGCGAAGGACAAGGCACGAAGCCTTCGCGTGGCGAGCACTGCGGTCAAGGTTGTCCTGAAATCCGACAACCGGAAGGTGCGCGTCGGCACCCGGTCGGTATCGAAAATCCTGCGCAGGGGCTGCAGCATCAGGACCAGGACGGCGCACGCCGCCGCGCTGAGCAGCATCGTGGCGCGCCAGCCCATCCATTCCGTCAATGGCGGCCCGAGTACGCCGGCCAGAAGCAGGCCGGCCGGCACCGCGGTCTGCTTGATGGAGAACACCAGGGGCAGGTAGCGCGGCGACGTGACGCGGCCGAGCAGATGCGAGCTCGCCGGCGTGGACACGGCCCCGCCACCCCCGCCAATGACAGCGGACAAGACGAGCGGCAGGGGCGTTCCCAGCGCCGCCAATGCGGTGCCCGCGCTCAGCATGACGAGGGCGATCTGGCTCACGCGGAAGGCGCCATGACGCACGATGAAGCTGCCGCAACCAGTTCTACGGGGTCTGTCCCCTTTGACTGTTGCTCACTGTGAGGTATTCTTGGGACCACAATCTCAAAACGAGGAGCAAGTAATGAGCGTCATTTCCCGTTGCCGCAAGAAACTGCCTCTGCTGCTGGCTGCCCTGGGCCTGGCCGTTCCGATGGCGCCGGCGCTGGCCGCGGACAATTATCCGAGCCGCCCGGTCCGCATCATCACGCCGGCCAATCCGGGCGGCACGACGGATTTTCTCGCCCGGCTGCTCGCAGCGCATTTCACCAAGACCTGGGGCCAGCAGGCGATCGTGGATAACCGCGGCAGTGCTTCAGGCGTGAATGCCGCAGAGATCACCAAGAACGCCGCCCCTGACGGCTACACGCTGTTCATGGCCTACCACCAGCACACGGTGAACGCGGCCCTCATTGCCAAGCTGCCGTATCACCCGGTGAACGACTTTACGCCGATTACCCAGATGACGGAGGGCGGCCTGCTGCTCGTCGTCAACCCGTCGCACCCGGCGAAAAACGCCAAGGAATTCCTGCAGTGGGTCAAAACCACGAAGGACCCGATCAATATCGGCTCGGCCGGCATCGGCAGCGGTGGCCATCTGGCGGGAGAGCTCTTGAAGATCATGGCCGGATTCCAGGCACAGCATATTCCTTACAAGGGAACGGGGCCGGCAATCGTCGGCCTGCTGGGCGGGGAATATCACTTCAACTTCATGGGACTGACCGGCGCGTTTGGCCAGGTGCGCGCGGGCAAGCTGCGTGCCATTGCGGTGAGCACACCCAAGCGCCTCGTGACGGCGCCGGACATCCCGGCGCTGGGCGAGGTGTTGCCCGGATTCGAGGTGGTGGGCTGGTATGGCGTGGCGGGGCCGGCGAAGATGCCCAAGCCGCTGGTTGCAAAGATACACGCCGGAATCCTGTCCCTTGTGAAGTCGCCTGAATTCATCAAGACCATGAGAAACAACGGCTCCGAGGCCGTCAGCAGCACGCCCGAAGAGTTCCGTCAGTTCATGCTCAACGACATGAAGAAGTGGGCGGATGTGGTCAAACGCGCCGGCATTCAAGCGCGGTGACCCGGTCCGGGCAGTTCACGACCGTTTGTTTGCCGCGGTGATGGTCGGCTGAAACACGCGAACCCGGGCGAAAAAGGGGCGGAGTGATCCGCCCCTTCTTATTTGCAATAGCACTTCCGCCTTCCGCCTTAGCCTCAACGGCGTGGGAAGGAGTGGTGGATCGACTGAAATACGAGCCTGGCCTCATTAACGCCGCGCGGACGCCCTCTGACGCAGCAGTTGGACGCCGACCACCAGCGCCGGGAGGCCGCACACGATGAAGCCGATGCCGTAGCTGCCGGTCTGGTCAAGCAAACCTGAATAGATGAGCGGCAAGGCCAACGCGCCGACCTGGCCGAATGACAGCACGCCACCGGTGACTCCGCCCCGCATGTCCTCTGGCGACGCGCGCGCGGTTTCGGCCAGGAGAATGCCGTGCCAGGACAGCGCGGTGGCACTGAGCGCGCAGGCGACAAGGCCGACCAGCAGCGTCGGCCAGCCGGCGCTGCAAAGAGCGAGAAGCGCCGCGCTTCCAGCCATGCCGAGGGCAAGCCCCGCCATCATCAGGCGCGGGGAGATGTAGCTGCTGCCGATCCAGCCCCACAGAATGCGGCCGGGCACGGCGACCGCCACCGCCACGGAAAAAAGGAAACCCGCGGCCACGGGCGTGTAGCCGATCGTCGTCAGATAGATGACGAAATACGCGGTCATGACTGATTGCAGGCCGTTGAAGGCAAGGCAGGCGAAGGACAAGGCACGAAGCCTTCGCGTGGCGAGCACTGCGGTCAAGGTTGTCCTGAAATCCGACAACCGGAAGGTGCGCGTCGGCACCCGGTCGGTATCGAAAATCCTGCGCAGGGGCTGCAGCATCAGGACCAGGACGGCGCACGCCGCCGCGCTGAGCAGCATCGTGGCGCGCCAGCCCATCCATTCCGTCAATGGCGGCCCGAGTACGCCGGCCAGAAGCAGGCCGGCCGGCACCGCGGTCTGCTTGATGGAGAACACCAGGGGCAGGTAGCGCGGCGACGTGACGCGGCCGAGCAGATGCGAGCTCGCCGGCGTGGACACGGCCCCGCCACCCCCGCCAATGACAGCGGACAAGACGAGCGGCAGGGGCGTTCCCAGCGCCGCCAATGCGGTGCCCGCGCTCAGCATGACGAGGGCGATCTGGCTCACGCGGAAGGCGCCATGACGCACGATGAAGCTGCCGCAACCGAGCTGCGAGACGAGAGCGGCCAGGGCCATCAAGCCGAAATAGACGCCGATCCAGGCTGGATCGAGGCGCAGATCCGCGATGATCGCCGGCGCGATCACTGCGGGCAGAGCCCTGCCGAGCGCGACGAAGGTTTGCTGAAGGAACATCGCCCCGAGGGCGAGCAGGAGATGGTGCACGAGGCGTGGAAATTATGGGTTCATCACGGCGTCTGGAGGCCACTGTTCCTGATCGCGTCCGCCGCCCGGGGCGAGGTCAGGAACTCGATAACCGTTCGAGCGAGTGATGGGTTCGGGCAACTCGCCGCAATGCCCGCGGCGAACGTCGAGACTTTCTGCAACTCCGGCGGCAGGGGCGTGATGTGCGCGATCCCCGGCACGGGCAGCAGCTCGCTCACCTGCTGCAAGCCGATTTCCACTTCGCCGCGCGCGATCACGGCGCCCACGCGCTCGCCGCCGCCGATGAGGCGGCTCTTGGGAAGCACCTGGCCGGCGATCCCGAGGCGCTGAACCAGCTCCCCGGTAAAGTACTTGCCGCTCTCGCTCGCTGAATAGCCGATGGATTTCGCCTGCAGCAGCGTGCGTCTCAGCGCATCGGCGGAACTGATGTCCGGCCTGGGCGCGCCCCCGCGCACCGCGAAGGCGATGCTCGACCGGGCAACGACCGCATGGCCTTCGGCCAGCGCCAGGCCGTCCGCGATGAACTGACGGAGCACGTGCTCCGCGACGATGACGATGTCCACGACCTCCCCGCGCTTGAGGCGGTTCGGGATGGACATTTCCCCGGTGCCGATGGACGTCGAGGCGGTCACGACCCTGGCCTTCGTCAGGCGCTCCAGTTGGGGAATCAATGCCAGGTGCGCCGCGGTAAAGGCGCCGGAGGTCATCACCCTGAATTCGATTAAGGGCATATTGCGACGAGCGTTTTAGCGCGTCCGGGCAACCTTCACGAACTCGAGCGAGGCCTGAAACAGCGGGAGATCCTTCTCGTACTCGGCCGCCTCGGCGCGGTCAATCTGTATCCATTCCCTCGAACTTGCCATACCGGCGGGCTGAAACGGGACGACGTTGTCCCGTGAGAACTGCAGTTCGGTCGCGGCGGCGGCAGGCAGGCGCAGTCCGATGCCGCGGCCGCTGATGCAGGCGAACATCTTGTCGCTGACGAAGTAGGCGTCAAGGCCGTTAATTTTTCTTGCGCTGACGCCCGGGAGCTTGAGAAGCAGAGCATCGATCTGCGCCTTGCGGCTGGACTCGGGGGTATCGGTACTCAAGGAAGATCCGCCTGGGTTGTCATATTCTGCGCGACGCAGCTTGATCTGGGTCAATAGCGCCGCCGCACCGGAGAGCTACATTGTCATGGCCGCGTGCTCGCCGGGCAAGAGGCAAATCAGAATCCGCTATTCGGAGGACGCGACCCATGAATCGCGCACGCAAGACCTTCATCTTGAAGCAGCTCAAGCGGCACAACATCATGAGCCTCGCCACCGTGCGCGCCGACGGCTTTCCGCAGGCGACCACCGTCGGCTACGCCAATGAGGGGCTCGACCTCTATTTCTGCTGCGATCGCGCGAGCCAGAAGGTGCGCAACCTCAGGCGTTCCCCAAAGGTGTCGCTGACGATCGACCACGACACCAGGAACTGGGCCCGCATCAAGGGGCTGTCGATGGGAGCGCGGGCGCGGGTACTCTCGAAGCCGGCCGAGGTCAAGCGCGCGTTCGAGCTGCTCGCCCGCAAGTTCCCGGAAATGCGGAAGATCTCGAAGAAGGACTTCGCGGACACGGCCTTCGTCAAGGTGACGCCGAAAGTGATCTCAGTCCTGAACTATTCTAAGGGCTTCGGCCATACCGACCTCGTCCGGCCGTAGAAACCGCGGCTAGAGCTTGTCGCCGATCTGCCGCAGCAGGTTCTTGCGCCAGGCGACGTCGGTCTCCGCCTCCACCCCTTTCGGCGAGGCGCCGTCCACCACGCCCAGGATTCCGCCCCCCTGATCAGTCTGTGCGATCACCACTTCACAGTGGGGTTGGCCGTGGCGAAGAAGATGCGGCACACCTCCGGCACCATCTTCAGCGCATTGAGCACGTTCACGGGAAAGAAGCCCTCGCCCAGGAACACGATGAACGTGTGCCCCGCGCCGAGCGCGAGCGCGTTTTTCTTCGCCAGCTCGATCAGCGCTGGGTCGGTGCCGGAGCAGCGCACCAGGCAGGCGCCCGAGGCCTCGCTGAACGCCAGTCCGAACTTGATGCCCGGCACCGCGCCAACGAGCGCCGTCCTCCACGGTCTTGATGAAGTGGGTCTGCTCGAGGATGAAGTTGGTCGTTGCGGGCTTGTCGATTCTGACGGTGAGCAGTTCCATGGCTCAAACGGGCGCGGGTCTTAGGGGACAAATCAGGGGAGCTTGCCAAAAACGAGGAAATGCTGCTTGGGCAGAAAAGCAAACTCTTGCTGGAGCGTGTAGCCCGCCTTTTTCATCTCGCTCTTGATAACGTCGCCGGGCGTGTAATGCGCCCCGAAGATGTCGAACCATTGCCTGCTGCTGAAATCGATGATGACAACACGGCCGCCAGGCCGCAGGTACTTGCTCGCGCTATCGAAATAGGCGGCACGGTCTTCGAGAAAGTGGTAAGTATTTGTGGAAAAGATCATGTGCACTCCCGAGGGAGGCAATAAAGGATCATCACGCTTGGGGAGGATAACGTCGATGTTTGCGAGGCCCCGCTCGCGGGCTTGGGCCGTTAAGTACTGGTTCATCTCCTCATCGACGTCGACAGCGTAGACTTTGCCGCCGGGAGCTACAGCCCGGGCGAGCCTGAACGTGAAGTAACCGCTTCCCGAGCCCAGATCCGCAATGATCTGTCCAGGTTGAATTCGGAGAGCGCGGATCACTTCATCGGGTTTCTGCCATTCGTCCCGGTTGAATCCTTCGTAAGCGAGGCGCTTGAGCGCCGTGCAGCCGGCAAGGGCGAGTGCGAGCAGGAGAATGAGCGCACGGATCGCTATTGATCGCTTGTGAACTGACATAGGGACGCGAGAGCACGGCCCGCCATCATGTTACGCCCTTTCGCTCCATTCCAAAGTGATAAAGGAAATTGGGCTCCGTCCCCATATCACCCGCTCCAGCATCGTCCAGCGCGACGGCTACGCCCTCAAATGCCAGCGCTACGTCGAGCTGCACGAGATCCGCTCCGCCGCCAACGGCGGTTTCGCGCTGGGCAACGACAAGTTCAAGGCCGAGATCGCCGCCATGCTCGGGCGGCGCGTCGAGAGGCCGCGGGAACGAAATTCGAAGTTTTCTTCTTAGTTCTTCTTAGGGGACAGACCACTAAGAGAAATACTGAATCAGATCAACCGAGTTCGACCCTTAGTGGTCTGTCCCCTAATTAAGGGGGCAATTGTCATAATTCCGGCCTGGCCCCTCAATGCTCCGTCGCGCGAGGACGACGAGCGCGCAGCGGGCGGATGGGTTTTCCCATCCGTTTGACACCCGGGGGGCCGCGAGCATAAATTGTCCGCGTGGTGGCGGCATCACGGTGTCAGCATCGTGAGCAGTCACCATTCCGGAAGTCGAGAAAATCCGAGACTGCTGGCATGCCGGGACGGTGCGCGCCAGTCGCGCGCGCGACGCATCCACAACTGGCCTTGAAGGGGGATGGTCAATGATTCGCTCGGCGCGACCCGCGCGCTCCCGCCCGGAGGTGGCGGCCCTGGTTGCCTGCGCGGCGTGCTTCGCGCTGTTCTGCGCGAACGTGCTGGTGGGCTGGTCGGGGCGTGCGATGGGGTGGGACGTCGGTTGGCGCCTGGAGCGCGTGCCCGAGTTCCTCCTGCTGTTTGGCTCGACGATCGCGTTCGCCGTGGCGTCCCTCGCGGCGGAGCGTCGCGACCCCGCCCGCAACGCGCGCGAACCGCCGCCCCGCTGACCGCGAACGACGTGTTGCCCTTCTTTCATGCGCGACGACCTATCGTCGCGTTCCCTCGGAGAAATCCCACGCACAAGGAGAGACGACGTGAAGATCACCCAGAAACCCGCCTCGGACCATGCTGAACGCGCTCTGACGGAGCGCCGGCGCTTCCTCGCGGCCAGCGGCAAGTTCGGGTTCACCGTGGCCGTCGCGGCCGCGGGGGCCGGCACACTGGTCAGCAAGCAGGCCCTCGCGCAAACGGCCGCCGAGGAGCAGCAGCGCCAGAAGACCGCCAAGGAGACGATGACCATCGCCACCGAGTACCGCATCGGCGCGACGCGGTGGTATCCGCTGATGCAGCTCAACCTGAAGGAGAACATCCAGAACGCGACCAACGGCTATCTCTACGTGCGCCTCGCACCCGCCGGCCAGCTCGGCATGGGAGCCGCGCTGGCGCAGGGCGTGCAGGCCAACACCTTCCAGGCGGCCCAGCACTCGATCTCGAACTTCTCGCCGTTCGCGCCCGAAGTCGACCTGATCAACATCCCGTACTGGTGCGGCCTGAACCAGGAGTTCACCAACCTGGTGGTGTCGGACGCCTGGAAATCCATCGTCCACCGCAAGGCCGAGGAGCGCGGCTTCAAGGTGCTCCTGTACCTGGTGCTCGATCCGCGCACGGTGGCCGCGCGCAAGGGCCTGGCCAATGCGCCGCTCAAGACGCCGGCGGACCTGAAGGGCATCAAGTTCCGCGTGCCGGCCTCCGAGATACTGCAGCAGTTCTACCGCCTCGCGGGAGCGAACCCGACCCCGGTGGCCTGGGGCGAGACGCCTTCGGCGATCCAGCAGGGCGTGGCCGACGCCCTCGACCCGGCGGTCGTCGCGCTCTACTCCAACGGCTTCAAGGACATCCTGTCCTGGATCACTTTCAACAAGCCGGTGCCGGACTCGCAGGTCTACTCGTGCAACGCTGCGTGGTTCCGCAAGCTGCCGGCCAAGGTCCGGGAGGGGATCGAGTTCGCCAGCGACATCACCTTCCAGCAGAATCTTGCGCAGGTGCCGGCGTCGCGCGCCTACGCGATGGCCGAGATGACCGCCGCGGGAGTGAAGTTCTACGTCCCCACCGCGGCCGAGATCAAGCAGTGGGCCGACGCGTGCGGCTGGCAGCGCCCGGAATGGAACGCGATCAAGACCAAGCTGGCGGGCTCGCTGGAGAACTTCGAGCGCATGCGCGCGGCCGCCCGCACGCGCGGACGCTACTTCGTGCACGACGTCTGATCCCGGCCGGAAGGCGCGTGATGCGGCGCGGATGTGCAGTCCGCGCCGCTTCGCGCGCGTCCGGTTGACCCGCACCAGCGGCTGCCCGACCCGCGGATCGCCCGACACCCGTTGAAACGACTGCTTGCCCACATCGATGCGAACGGCGAGCGCTGGATGCTGCTGGCGCTCTACGTCTATGTCGTCGCAGTCATCTTCGTCGAGGTGGTGCGCCGCTTCGTCCTGAGCTATTCGTCGGTCTGGGGCGAGGAGACCGCGCGCTACATCTTCATCTACCTCGTGTGGATCGGCGCCGCGGCGGCCGTGCGCGACCGTGCGCACATCCGCATCGACGTGCTGCTGACCTTCCTGCGGCCCCGGGTATGCGCAGCGATCCTCCTCCTCGGCGACGTGCTGACGGTCTTCTTCGCGGTCGTCGTTTTCTACTTCTCGATGAAGGCCTTCATGACCTCGCTGCACTTCGGCTCCGTCATAGAAGGCCTGCGCGTCTCGCGCGCGTGGATGCTGTTCGCCGTGCCGTTCGGCTTCGCACTCGTTTTGCTGCGTGTGACGCAGTCGATCGTGAACGACGTCAGCGACCTCAGGGCGGGCCGCGCGCCGCGTGCCGGCAGGCCTTTGTTCGGCTGAAAGCGGCCATGTACATCCCCGAGGCGTTTTCGACGGCTCAGCTCGGTTGGGGCGTGCTCGGCTCCCTGCTGTTGATGCTGGTGCTGTTCGCGCTGGCGGTGCCGGTGTGGATCGCGCTGGGCCTTACCGCACTGCTCATACTGTGGGTGACCGGAGCGCTGCCGATGGCGCTGGTAGGCGAGTCCGTGTTCCATGGCCTGGACGCCTTCGCGCTGATCGCGATCCCGCTGTTCGTCCTCACCGGCGACCTGCTCGTGCGCACCGGCCTGTCGATCAAGCTGCTCAATATCGCGAGCGCCACGATGGGCGGCGTGCGCTCCGGCATGGGCACGTCCACCGTGCTGGGCTGCGGCTTCTTCTCCTGCATCTCGGGCTCGGACGCGGCCGGCGCCGCGGCGGTGGGCCGCATCACGATTTCGCGCCTGATCCAGGAGGGCTACTCGCCGGCCTACGCGTGCGCGCTGGTGGCGTCCGGGGCCTGCACCGGCATCCTGATCCCGCCCTCGATCGCCTACATCATCATCGGCATGGTGCTTGGCATCTCGACCTCGACGCTGTTCATCGCCGCCGCGCTACCGGGCGTGCTGATCATGATCTCGATCATGGTGACCAACGCGGTGATGAACCGCATCCGGCGCTACGAGCGCTCCAGCGGGAGCTTCAGGCTGCGCGTCTGGCTGGAGAGCGTGTGGGACGGCCGCTACGCGCTGCTGATTCCGGCGATCATCTTCGGCGGTATCTACTCCGGGGTGTTCACACCGACCGAGGCCGCCGCCGTCGCCGTCGTGACGACCATCGCGGTCGGTGTTTTCCAGCGCACGCTCAGGCTCAAGGATTTGCCGAGCTCGCTGGAGAACTCGGCCAAGGTCTGCGGCGTGATCGTGCCCATCATCGCGGTGGCGCTGCCGCTCGCGCAGGTCCTGGCGATCACCGAAGTGCCCCAGAGCCTGGTCGCTGCGGTCAACGCCTTCACGGCAGACCCCACGACCACGATCCTCCTGATGCTGGGCATTTTCATGATCGCAGGCTGTGTGATGGAGAGCACCCCGAACATCGTGATCCTGGGACCGATCATGCTGCCGCTCGCCCAATCCATCGGCATGAACGAGATCCACTTCTGCATCTTCATGGTGACCGCGCTCGGCATCGGCTTCATCACGCCGCCGCTGGGCCTGAACCTGTTCGTGATCTCAGGCATCACCGGCCAGCCGGTCCTGTCGATCGCCGCCAAAGCCGTGCCCTTCGTGCTGGCCATGCTGGTGGTGGCGGTGCTGCTCGCTTTCGTGCCGCAACTCTCCCTGTTTTTGGTGAGGTGACAGTCGGTGTGCGCCGGCAAAACCGGAAAACCGGGGACAAACCACATTTTCCGCTGCTCGCTTTGAACAGCCGGACTATTTATTCTCGGCCCTGGCTGGTTAATGGGGACGGGCTGGTTAATGGGGACGGAGCCCGGTTTCGTTTCCTAACTCAGACTGGGGCCGGCTGATTTCATCTGCCGGTAAACGTGGTCTGTCCCCAATTGTTCATTGCTCGCCGAAAACGGCCAAGATTGTCACGTTTGCGTCACGTTCATTCGCGGTTCTGAAATCGCACTCAGTCTAAGAGTAAATTCCCGAACGTCTGCTGTCCCCAATTACTCTTCAAGACTTCAGCACCGCCTCCGCGAGCGATCGTGGTGAATGGATCTTCACGCCGCCGAGCGTCTTCCCGTACAAAGCGCCAAAGTGCTTGCGGTCCCCGGTCACGAGCGCCTCGCAATCGAGCTGCATCGCCGCGGCCAGCACCGGGCGATCCTTCTCGGGCAGCGAACGCACGACGTCGGATTCCGCAGGATTCGCCGTCACCTGGGCCACGTGGATTCGGTCGAGGAGCCGGTCCAGGACCGGGAGACTTCCAGGCGCCTTCAACGCGAGGTTGCGCCGTGCCTCCTCCACGACGAACGTATTCGCGTGGCATTCGTGCCCGGCTTCCTGAAGAAGCCCCAGCAGCATCCGGATGGCGCTGTCGGACTTGGCGGCGGAAAAGAGAATATTCGCGTCGAGGAAGATCCGCATCCGCGGCAGTCAGCGGGCGCGCTTCTTCCGTCGGGGCAGGACTTTCTCGAGCTCGGCTTCCGCTTCGTCGAATTCGTGAATGCGCTTCTCGCTGTAGATTTCGACGGGAAGCGTGACGGCCGGACGCAGCAACAGGCCTTCCGGCGTGGTCTCCGCGATGAGCAGGTCGTCCGCCTTGAGGCCGAGGGTGCGGCGGAGCTTGGCCGGCAGCGTCACGACGCCCCGGCTGGTCACGGTCACGGTGGTTTTCATGGCGCCAGAATAGCAGAAATGCAGTAATCCGGCAATCCAGACATCCGGGTTCCCCTTGGCTTAGAGCGCGCAAATTGGGCCGGACAAGCGGCTTCCATCGCTGCAAACGGCCCGGATACCGGACTCTTGCCTGATCGAATCAATGCGTTGCAGAGGTCCGACCCGGAACCCGGCAAACCGGAACCCGGCCACCCCGTTTTTCCTACTCATCCGGCCCGCGATGCGCCGTGGCTTCCTCGTCCACCCAGTCTTCCTCCTCCCATGTCATGCCTTTTCGCCCGGGCACTTTTCGCGTCGGGCCGGCACGATAGGCCGGACAGGATTTCGGCCCGTAGCAAAACGTCTCGAATCGATACTCGCGCTCGTCCGGATTCCACTGATCCAAGGTGATTTCTACCGGCATGCGGCAACCCCAGATGCAGGCGCGGCACGACGCCTCATACGTGCGTGGGTCCAGCCTGCGGTGACCGCGCGTGCGATAGGTCTCCAGGGACGGGGGCACGCCGAGCCAAGGCGGTCCCCCGGCTGGCGCAGCCGCGGCACGCGAATCGACTTCGAGAGCGCTTGCTTTGTAGAGCTCGACCGTCTCCATGCGGCTATCGGCGACCGGAACCGCGAGCCCGCGCACGGTGTCCCCCGCTCTGAAAGCATGCTTCGCTTGCGCACTGGGGCCGATGCCCACGGAAAAATCCCGCGCTTCGCCGTCTAGTATTCCGCGCAGGAACAACGCAAACCCGGGATAGGCATGGTTGCGCTGGTCGAAAGAGCGCATGAGCCGGATGCGCGGCTGAACCGCGACCAGCTCCCCCGACCAGGCCAGCTTCGAATCCGGGGACGGACCACGTTTTCCGGCGTCTCTGTCTTCTGGAACCATGGTTGGCGCGTTATTACGCGGTAACAAGAACTCATACATGCTAACCCGCCATGCCCCGCCGCGCGCGCCTGAAAGTAGCCGGCTTGCCGATGCACATCATCCAGCGCGGCAACAATCGCACCGCCTGCTTCTACGCGGATGAGGACTACGCGCTCTACCTCCATCACCTCGCGGAACTGGCGCGGGAGTTCCACTGCGCCGTGCACGCGTATGTGCTGATGACCAACCACGTGCACCTGCTGCTGACAGCGGCCCTCCCGGATGGGCCTTCGTTGCTGATGAAGCACCTCGGCCAGCGCTACGTGCAGTACGTCAACCGCTCCTACCGCCGCAGCGGAACGCTATGGGAAGGACGGTTTCGCTCGAGCATCGTGCAGGAGCGCGGATATTTTCTGCGCTGCCACTGCTACATCGAACTCAATCCCGTTCGCGCCAACATGGTTTCCCACCCCCGGGATTATCGATGGTCCAGCTTCCCGGCGAATGCCGGGCTTGCTTCCTCGCGACTGCTGACCCCGCACGCCGAGTACCTCGCGCTGGGACGCAACGATAACGAGCGAGGCGCGGCGTATTGGGAGCTGTTCCGCTCGGAGTTCGAACCCGCGCAGCTCGATGAAATACGGGCAGCGGCGAACGGCGGCTTCGCCCTCGGCAACGATCGGTTCAAAGCGCAGATTGCGGAGATGCTCAAGCGGCGCGTGGAGCGCGGCGCACCGGGTCGGCCGAGGAAAAACAAACCTGAGCTATCGGAAACCAAAATCCAGGCCGGCTGATTTCATCTGCCGGAAAACGTGGTCTGTCCCTGAGGTCTCCCCACGAAGTGGGGTTGTACTTTGTTGATGTAGTTGATAAAGTCTGTTTAAAACAGCGCATGCATGGCGCGCTTAACGTCTTTTTCGAGGGCGACCAACCTTCGAAGGAGACCGCA
>Ga0326597_10006114_pt1 | contig 16564 bp, 15 predicted proteins | sample RVTome_12_FD_203789 | JGI IMG/M metagenome (GOLD analysis project Ga0326597, IMG submission 203789) | Soil microbial communities from uranium-contaminated site in the Upper Colorado River Basin, Wyoming, United States - RVT100D185 | ecosystem: Environmental > Terrestrial > Soil > Contaminated >...
CATTCGCGGCGGGTTTTTGCCAATATTCCTCATTCAGGGAGTTACGCACATAATATCATTCATGTTCCTTTCAACATTATTTGCTGTTTTCTGGGTAAAAACATCAGGAATGGATGCAAGAAGCCAGGCACATAATATTTCTTCTTCTGGCTTGCAAGTCTCTGGTTTTAGACAAGATGAAAGAATAATTGAGAGCATTCTTGACAGGTACATAATGCCTTTAACAATCATGGGCGGACTTGCAATAGGGCTTTTGGCTGCGATTACAGACCTTCTTGGAGCTTTGGTTTCAGGCACTGCAATTCTTCTTGTGATAATGATAATGTTCCAGTTCTATCAGAACATTGCACAGCAGCACGAAACAGATATGAACCCTATGATGAGAAAATTCATAAAATAGGCTTTATGAATTTTAATGAAATATAAAAACAATTTTAAATAAATCATAAACCGCATTAAATTTTTAATATAAGGCACTAGCTTATATTAAAGACAAATCTTATCATTAACATTATTTTCCCTAATTATTAACCCAATCTTTAAAAACTGTTTTCTCTTTAAATCAAGATGGACGAAACCGGCGATGCGAACAAGCGGGGAAAAGAAGGCAGCTTTAGGGCAATCTTCATAGTAATGCTTGTTTCTCTTACCATAGCTGCATTCTGGAATTCTTTTCCTGTGATAAAGAACTCTGTAAGTGGGATTCTTAATCCGACTGCAGGATCTTTGCTATCATGGAATTTATTAGGAGGCATGACTTTCCTTGTTCTTCTACTCTCTATTTTTATGACTCTTGTCCAAAAATATACTACAGATCAGAAAACAATGAGGGAGATGAAAGAAGAACAAAAAAGGCTTCAGCAAGAGATGAAAAAATTTGCCCCGGGCTCTAAAGAACATTCAGACCTTGGCATGCAATCAATGAAAATGATGGGGCCTATGTTAAAATTAGGGATGAGGCCAATAATCTATACGGCAATTCCAATTATTCTTCTATTCAGATGGTTTGCAGACTATTTTGCTATTGTTGATTTTAAATTCTGGATTTTTAACTGGTTCTGGTTTTATCTTTTGGGTTCAATTATTTTCAGCTCAATTCTCAGAAAGATTTTAAAGGTTGTATAATGATTGTCTGATATGGATAAGGAAAAGGATAAACAACAGGAATTAATCTACAAGCTAAGCATGTTTGAGCAGCAGGCGCAAGCCCTACAAGAACAAATAGGCGCGGTTGAACAAGGGATAAACGAGCTTGGCTCCCTGAATTTTGGACTTGATGAATTAAAAGAAGGTTTTGGAAAAGAGATTCTCGCACCCATAGGAAGGGGTGTATTTGTCGCGGCTTCTTTGGCTTCTGAAACCTTAACTGTTGACGTTGGAGGAAAGAATTTTGTCAAAAAAAGCATTCCGGAAGCAAAAGAAATAATAGAAGAGCAGGTTAAGAAGCTCGTCGAAGTTAAGAAGGATCTTACAGGATCGCTTGAAAAAATGGGTGAGGAGATGGATAAAACTCTGGGAGAGTTTCAGGAAAATCAAGGTAATTGATAGGTTTTTATATTAATCCTCCCTGTGTTTTGTATGCAGGGAAACAATCTGAAAAAAAAGAGATTTAATAAAATCGTTGAAGACATAAAAAAGATTAGAATACAGGGAGCAACTAATATCGCGAAAGCTGCTTTGATTGCCTATTTCCTAATACCTTCTGCAAAATCAAAAAAAATACTCCTAGATTCAAGACCCACAGAGCCGATGATGTGGCATGTTCTCCAATTGGCTGAGAAAATCCCTGAAAAAGAAATCTTAATGCATTTCAATGGCGCCCAGGATAAGATAAATCAGTTTGTATTAAAAAAAATAAAGAATAAAGACACCATATTCACGCACTGCCATTCTACAAATGTTTCAAAGGCATTAATTTACGCCCATAAAAAAGGTAAAAGATTCCGTGTTTTTAACACAGAAACAAGACCTCTGTATCAAGGAAGAAAAACAGCGAAAGAATTGAGCAAAACAGGAATAAAAGTCACTATGTTCACAGATTCTGCTTTGGCAACAGCAATGGAAAAGGAGAATAAAAAAGATAAGGAATTCGTTACTAAAGTGCTCATAGGGGCTGATGCTCTTCTGCCTCAAGGCATCATAAACAAAATAGGCTCCAGAACAATTTCTGAGTTTGCAAGAATGAATAAAATCCCTGTTTATGTGATTGCCGATTCATGGAAGTTCACAAAAAGCAAAGTTCCTATAGAACAGAGAGCGTTAAATGAAATATGGGATAAGGCGCCAAGAAATGTAAAAATAAGAAACCCTTCATTTGAGTTTGTTCCTAAAAAATATATAACAAAAATCATCTCGGAAATTGGTGTTATGGGATATAACAATTTTATCAAAAAGGGAAAGAGTGTAAAAGATAATTAAGTAATGTAGACAGCATGATTAATGGCATAAGGGGGTATGTGCTCTGTGTTTTATTTAGTTATCATTTTTGGTATTAACAATTTCTAAGAACATTTAAAAATTCTCTTTTTTTTATTGACCTATGTTAGAAAGTATGTTCAATCCCCGTAGGCTGGAAAAGGGCTCGTGGAAGATGTTCTTTATAGGAATTGTGTATGCTTCTCTTTCCTTGATTCTTGTGAAATGGTTTTTTTCCTCTGATGCTGTCCTTTCGCAATACTCTGGATTGATTGTTGTGACTTTTTGCGTGATGTTTTCAATACCATTCATGTATTTTATCATAAAAGAAGAGGAAGCAGAAGACGAAGAGGTTTTCGGGCTTTTGAGCGTGTGGAGGATACATAAAGACGCTATTTATGCTTTCTTATGGCTGTTCTTTGGGTTTATTGTTGCCTTTGCCTTTTGGTACATGATTCTTCAGGATTCAACGCTTTTCAATGCCCAGATTGAAACATATTGCGCGATAAACAGCCCGGGAAGCATAGATTCTTGTGTTTCTCAATATGATTTTTCAAAGTCAACAGGTGCTGCAACCAGAGAATTAAGGTTCATGTCTATCGTAGAAAATAATGTTTACGTGATGATTTTCACTCTTATTTTTTCTCTTATATTCGGAGCAGGGGCTATTTTTGTTCTCGCATGGAATGCTTCTGTAATCTCGGCAGCAATATCTATTTTTGCAGGAAACCGGATTTCCGAGATTCCGCTCGGCATTACAAGATATATGATTCATGGCTTTCCTGAGATAGCAGCATATTTCATTACAGCGCTGGCCGGAGGTATCTTTGGAGTTGGAGTTATAAGAAACGGAATAAAAAGCCCAAGATTTATACATGTTGTTGAAAATACAGCGATATTACTTTTTGTCGCCCTTGTCGTCCTTGTTCTGGCGGCAGTTATTGAAGTATATCTTACTCCTGTTTTGTTCTAGAGTTTCACTTAAGTAAATTTTAACCAAGAAAAATAGCGATTAATAGCGTTAAAAATTTTAATCGGGGAAACACCTATAATATTATCATTAACACCCTGTTATTTATTAAAATAAATACCTTATCTGCCTTAATTATTAAAATAGATTCGTCTTCTATAAGATTTAAAAATGAAAAAATCTTTTTTTAAAGATGGTGAATGTTCTGATTTTTTTATCTCCTGTTATTGCGTTTCTCCTTACCTTCCTTACAATGCCTTTTTGGATAAGAAAGGCAAGAGGAATAGGGCTTGTCTGGGAAGATATGAACAAGCCAACGAAACAAGGAAAGAAAAAGAAAGTTGCTGGTTCTGGGGGGATAGTTGTTGTAATGGCTTTTATTATAGGGGTTTTGTATTATATTGCCGTGAGGACTTTTTTATTTGACGGAGTAAACGGCATTAGTGTCGAGATATTTGCCATGCTTAGCGTTGTTCTTATCTTAACAATCACAGGAATAATAGATGACCTGCTTGGCTGGAGAAAAGGGGGGCTATCCCGGCGTACAAGGCTTTTCCTTGCCTTTGTGGCATCTATCCCTCTTGTCGTTATTAATGCCGGAAACTCAGCCATAAATCTTCCTTTTTTAGGAAGTGTTGACTTCGGGCTTTTGTATCCTTTGCTCCTCGTCCCAATAGGCATCGCTGGAGCCACGACAACGTATAATTTCCTCGCTGGTTTTAACGGGTTAGAGGCAGGACAGGGTATTCTTATTCTTGGCTTTTTGTCTTATGTATCTTACGCAACAGGAAGCCCTTGGCTTTCTGTCGTTGGATTGATTATGGTCGCTGCTCTTTTTGGCTTTTTGTTTTATAATAAATTCCCTGCAAAAGTCTTTCCGGGAGACTCTTTAACATGGACAATTGGATCCCTTATCGCGGGAATGGCAATTTTAGGAAATTTTGAGAAAATAGCTATTTTTGTCTTCATTCCATATGTTGTAGAAACCGGGCTTAAAATTAGAGGAAAACTTAAGAAACAGAGTTTCGGAAAGCCGAATAAAGATGGAAGTCTTGATTTGAAGTACAATAAGATATATGGTCTTGAGCATCTTGCAATTTACTTAATGAAGAAGGCACGGATTCCTCCAACAGAGCAGAAAGTTGTCTATTCTATCTGGGCTTTCCAACTTCTGATAATAGCCCTGGCATTTGTTATATTCTTGTAAGATAAGATTTTAAAGTGGTTTTTCCTTGAGTTATACCATGGGTGAAGACACCATTAAAATAAACACAGCAGGCATAAAAAAGATATTTAATAATAACTATACATGGTTATTTTCAATTTTATTTGTGGCCGTGTTTTTAATTTTTGTATTTAAGAGCGCCAATATACTGCAGGGAATAGGGTTTATAGCCAGACTTTCTGCAGCTTTTTCAGCAGAGCTTCTTTTATTGGCTGCTGTAACGTTGCTTATGTCAGCAACTCTTGCACATTATGGCAAATTCAGGTGGATGTTTCTTCCGATAATCGTCTGGCTTTTAATAACTACCGCAGTTGTAAGAACCCAAAACATTGCGCTATTGAAAGATGTCACAACAGGAGACTACACTCTCGGTCCTGACTTAGATCCATTTCTTTATTTAAGGCATGCGACCGAAATTTCAGAGGGCAGACTGCAAACAATTGATTATTTCAGGCAAGCGCCGCTTGGTGTCGAAAATTACGCATACAAAAGCTTAATGCCCTGGACCATATTTTATACATACAAGCTGGTATCGATGTTTTCAGAGATTTCTGTCACATATGCCGCAATAATAACACCTGTAATTCTTTTTATCATCTCACTTATTGGTTTTTTGTTGTTTATGAAAGAAATTTCTTCGTTTAAAATGTCCAGAGAGCAGTCTTGGATTATTGCTCTTATTGCCGCTATATTTTATGCATTCATGCCATCAATGCTCCATAGAACGGTAGCGGGAATTCCCGAAATAGAAAGTCTTGGAATGGTCTTTTTCTGGTTTGCATTTTTATTTTTTACACTCGCCTGGAAGACAGAAAGTAAAAAGAAACAGATTGCTTTTGGAGCACTGGCGGGTATTTTCACTGGAGCAATGTCCTGGAGCTGGGGAGGATACAGATTCATTTACATGATTTTAGCATTGACCGTCCTAACTCTTTTTTTATTTGGGAAAGATAAAGAAAGGATATTCGTTGTTTTTTCTTCCTGGATTATTCCTGCAGTGATTTTGGAATTTCTTAAAGTCAAAAGCATAACGACTATGATAAATAGCTTTGCTGACATCGGTTTTGGTGCTTTTGTTCTATTTATACTCTGGCTGGATTTCACTTTATCAAAAAGCGGAATTAAAGACAAATATTTCTTAAAAAAAATAAATCTTCCCGATTCAATAAAAAGTCTTATTCTCGGGCTGATTTTAGCGGTTTTTGTATTTTTTATTATTAATCCTACTTTTACGATTAATATTTTTTCGACGATAATAGAAAGGCTTCTTTATCCTTTTGGTAGGGGAAGAATCGGTCTCACTGTTGCGGAAAACAAAGCACCATATTTAACAGAGGTTTTGGGAAGCTTTGGTAATTTATTCTGGTTATTCTTATTGGGAAATGTTCTGCTTTTTTATGATGCTGTAAAACATTTCGAAAAGAAGAAGCTGTTTATTCTTAATTTTGTATTTATTATATTTATATTGGCTCTTGGTTTTACAAGATTCTCTCCAACAAGCATATTTAATGGAGAAAATTTCATATCAAAATTTGTGTATCTTGGGAGCATATTATTGCTTATTTTTGTTTTGTTCTTAACATATGTAAAAGCACATAGAAAAAACGATGATAGAGCATTAGAAGACTTCAGAAATATAGAATTCTACTATGTGCTTCTGTTATCTTTCGCTTTTTGGGCAATAATCTCAATGAGGGGAGCAATAAGACTTTTCTTCATAATATCCCCTATGTTAATTATAACTGCTTCTTTTGTACCTATCAGATTATGGGGTATTCTTAGAAAAAAAGAGGAATTGACAAAAATGTTTTTAGGGATTATTCTTATAATATCTCTGATATTTATGATAGGTAGCTTTGCGGCTTATGCGGTAGAGACAACAATCACGGCTAAAAATATCGCCCCCTCTTCTTATAACCAGCAATGGCAGAAAGCAATGTCTTGGGTAAGAGAAACCACCCCGGAAAACAGCATTTTTGTCCATTGGTGGGATTATGGTTATTGGATACAAACTATTGGGGAAAGGCCAACTGTTACAGATGGGGGACACGCAAATTCATGGTGGGACCACACAACAGCCAGATATTTATTGACAACACCACAACCAGAGACAGCATTAAGTCTGATGAAGACACATAATGTTTCATATTTATTAATAGATTCTACAGATTTGGGAAAATATACTGCTTATAGCAGCATAGGATCTGGCGCTTCAAGCCAGGATAGGTTTGCACAGATTCCGGTAATGGTTTTAGATCCGAACCAGACGGTTGAATCTGCAGGAAAAGAGGCACGGGTTTATCAGGGAAGTACGATTGTAGATGACGATATTGTTTATTCTGATGGCAATGATAGCATCTTTTTGCCGGCAAATAGGGCATTTGTAATTGGCATGATTATGGAAACATCTAAAGAAGGCGGTTCTGTTTCATTTAATCAGCCAATCGCTGTATTTTTCTATAATGGTCAGCAAATGCGGCTTCCCGTAAGATATTTGTATTTCAAAGGGGAAATAATTGATTTTGGAAAAGGAATTGAAGCAACCGCAAGAGTAATGCAGAGTATAGGTAGTGACGGGCAGCAATTAAGCATCGATGAATTTGGCTCTGTCATTTATCTTTCTCCAAGGGTGTCAAAAAGCCTGTTTGCACAGTTATACCTGATGGACGACCCTATGAATAATTATCCGACGATAAAAATAGCCCATATGGAAGATGACTTCTTTGTTGCTGATTTAAGATCAAAGGGGGCCAATTTAGACGATTTAATTTATTTCCAGGGTTTTAGGGGCCCCATAAAAATCTGGAAAACAGACTATCCAGAAAATATTATAACACACGAAGAATTTTTGAGAAATTCCGGAGAATATGCGGGGCTTGATAATCTTTCTTTTTCTATGTAAACATAAAGACTATAACATCTCTTCATAATCTTTAAAACTGAAGTTTTTCTGGAAGAATAATGAAGATAGCCTTTGTTAATGATCTTTTTCTTGAAGGAAGAGGGGCGGATACGGTCATTTATGAACTGGCTCGAAGGCTTGGAAAAAGACATGATGTACTTGTAATTGCCACAGAATCAGATTTTCCTAAAGAAAATTTTAAGATATTTAAAATAAAGACCAATAAATTTCTTTCGGGAAATACATTAAAAGACTCTTTTTCATATCTTCCAAGCCTGATAAAATTTAGAAAAGGTGTCTTAAAATTGCATAAAAAGCATAATTTTGACATTATAAATTTGCATCATTCTTCTCTAAATCCCGCTTTCCTAAACTTCCCTGTTCCTGTGATTGTGACATGGCATGGAACTCCACCGTCTGAAAATAAGATAAGAACATTCTTTAATAGGATTGTCTTAAAAAGTTTAAAGAAAAATAATCTAGTAATAACCATTTCTAATTATATGAAAAAAAGTCTGATGGAATCTGTTTCCGATCTGAAAATAAAAGTAATCGGGCATGGTATAAGAGACGGTTTTGAATTTTCAAAAGAAGATGGTAAATACATCCTCTTCGTTGGACGACTTGAAAAACACAAAAGAATACACGAACTTATAAAAATCAGTAAGAACCTTAATTTTCCCTTTGTAATCGCCGGTTCAGGACCCTTAGAAGCACCCTTAAAAGAGTATTCTGAGAAAATAGGGGCTGAGAAGGTTATTTTTCTTGGCAGGGTCTCGGATAAAAAACTAAAGGAGTTGTATAAGGGATGCAGTTTTTTCGTGTCAGCTTCTAAGTGGGAAGGATTTGGTTTAATTTTTATAGAGGCTGCTGCCTGTGGAAAGCCATCTCTTGGTTACAGGAAAGGAGCGATTCCAGAAGTTATATTAAATAGAAAGACTGGTTTTGTGGTCGAGGATTTCATTGGATTAAGAAAGAGGACCAAAGAATTAATAAAAGATAAAAAGTTAAGAAAAAGAATCGGAAAACAAGCTTTTATCTTTAGTAGAAAGTTTAACTGGGACAAAAGCGCTAGAGAATATGAAAAAATATTTTTGGAGGTAAAAGATGGACTGGAAGGATAAAAAAGTACTTATTACCGGAATAAGCGGATTCATAGGCTCAAATTTGGGGAAAGAACTTTTGAAAAGAGGTGCACAGATATATGCAATTGATAATTTCTCTTATACTGATTCTGAGATGGCCAAAAAAAAGCTGTCTAACCTAATTAATAAAATTAATTTAATAGCGGGGGATGTCTCAGATGATAAAACTTGGAGGGATGTCCCTAAGGATATAGAATATATTTTTCATTTTGCAGCCTCTTCATCAATAACATTATTTAAAAAATATCCTGAAAAATGTTATAATGAGACTGTTTGGGGTTTGCAAAGAGCTTTTGAGTTTGCAAAAGAAAATGATGTTAAGAAAGTTATTTATCCTTCTTCTGGAAGCAACTATGCCGGAAATAAGATGCCCCATAAAGAAGATATTTATGTAAAACCGAGGAACCTTTATGGTGCAGCAAAAGTTGCATGTGAAGGACTTGCAGCTTCATATTCTGATTTTGTTAAATCCGTAGGCCTTAGAATTTTTGCGGGGTATGGGCCTGGAGAAGAATGGAAAGGAGATTTTGGAAGTGTAATTTATCTCTTTATACAAGATTATATGAGGGGAAAAACACCAGAAGTCTGGGGAGACGGAAAACAAACAAGGGATTTTATTTATATTGATGATATAATAAAGGCTGTAATAAAATCATCTGAGATAGATTATGTTGGGATAATTAATGTCGGGACAGGAAAATCAATTTCTTTTAGAGAATTGCTGGAAATTATAAAAAAAACAATTGGAACAGATATCTCTCCCGTGTTTGTTCCAAAAGAAGCAAATTATGTTGAAAATCTTGAGGCAGATACTACCTTGATGAAAAATCTCTTGGAAATTGAACCGATAAGGCCAGAAGAAGGAATAAAAAAATTTGTTAGTTATCTTAAAAAATGAGTAATAAAAAAATTAGGGTGCGCATGAATCCGGGGGTACATCCCCTGTTTAAAGAAATTACAAACTATCCCCCGAAAGAGGTCAGGTACTTTTTTAATGAACCAAAAGGGGACCATAATTCTGCTTCTAAGAGGAAATTTCGGGGAATCGTGGCTAAATTGCATAAAACAGGATTGCCAAGAATGATTTATGTGGGGAACTCCGATAAATATGATATTTTGTATTCTACAAGAGGTATTTTGCCATTGAATAGAAAGAATTGGATAGTAGACATAGAATCTGGCGCGGCATTTGCCGGGCTTAGATGGAAAGATTTAAGAAAACCATTGATGCAAAATATTATTAGAAAATTTCTCCTGTCAAAGTACTGCAAAAAGATAATACCCCACAGTGAAGCTGCAAAAAAAAGTATGCTTGAAAATATAGACTGCTCCGGGTTTGAACATAAAATCGAAACTGTTTATTTGGCTTGGCATACTACAAAATTTAAGAGAAAAATGTCTGATAAAGTCAGGATGTCTTTTATTGGCAGGGATTTTTATGTTAAGGGCGGGCAAGACGTGCAAGAAGCTTTTAAGATATTGGATAAAAAATATCCCGGAAAACTTGAACTTAAATATAAGGGATTGGTGCCAGAGAACAAGAAATTAAACATTCCAAATGTTAAATATTTAGAAAAGATTCCTGATACAAAAAAATTTTATGAAGTCATTTTCGGAGATTGCGATATCTATATTCAGCCGACTATTGTTGATAGCTATGGGGTTTCAATATTAGAGGCAATGTCAACAGGGCTTCCCATAGTTTGCACGGATGATTTCGCACTTCCAGAACTAGTAAAAGAGGGTTATAATGGATTCCTTGTAAAAAGTCCCGTGCATTGGTATGACCACCGTTTTGACGACGAGCAATATGAAAGATTAGCATTAAAAGTACATCCAGAAACCGTCAAGGAATTAGTGGAAAAAATATCTATTTTAATAGAGAATCCAAAACTCAGAAAAAGAATGGGAAAAAACAGTTTTAATCTCGTCAAATATGGGAAATTTTCAATAAAAGAACGAAATAAAAAACTTGGGCGGATTTACGAAGAAGCTTTAAAAAAATGAGGATTTCTATGATTGCTACAGTTTTGAATGAGGAAAAGAGCATAAAGGGGGTTCTGAATTCAATTTTTGGTCAGACTAGAAAGCCCGATGAGTTGGTAATTGTCGATGGCGGTTCTAAAGATAAAACCTATAAAATTTTAAAGGAGTACTCTAAGAAGCATAGAGAATTAAGGGTTTTTCAAAAAGGGGGCGCAAACATCCCTGAAGGGAGGAACATCGCAATAAAAAAGGCAAAAAATGATGTTGTTGTGGTTGTTGATGCAGGAACAATCTATGATAAGAATTGGTTAGAAAAGTTAGTTCTGGGATTTAAAAGAGATGTTGGGTTCGGAATAACCATCCCATTAGGCCGAAATGATTTCCAAAAAACATTAGCAAGAATAATGGGGAAAAGGTATGGGTCCATAAGGAACATGATTTTTAAGAAAGAAGTTTGGAAAACTGTTGGCGGCTGCCCGGAAGACATGCGTTTTGCCGATGACACTGTTTTTAATGTGCGTATAATGAGCAAAGGGTTCAAGATAGACTATGTTCCTGATGCAATTAGCTATTGGGAGATGAGAAGGGACCTAAAAGAGCTGAAAAAACAATTCTATAACTATGGCTATTGGGACGGGATAGCATATAAAAGATATAAGATACTGCCAATGAGGTCTAAGGTATTGATAGCAATAATAACCGCTTCGCTCCCCTTTTATCCCTTATTATGGATAACTTCTAGGATGTCTTTATTTATCAAAATTTATTTTGTGAGATTTTACACTTATGTGATTGCATTTTGGAGAGGTTTCCTTTCCAAACCCGGATTAGAAAAGGGTGCGAAATAAATAATATGGTATACAAGCCCCTTTCTCTTACTGAAAAAATAAAAGAATATATTAATGAATTTTTAGTGATTTTTCGTGATTCCAGAACATTGAAAGACAGGATTGTAATTTTAATGGGCTATTCAAAGACACCAATTTATCTTTTGAACTATTTAAGAAGCACCCCAAATAAGAAGCCTCTTATTTCTGATGTAACTATAAAGAATAATTATGGAACTTTTTTCTGTGGTCGTGATCTTTATTCTGTTCTTTATTTCAGTTCTTCTTTTGAGTCAGAGGTAAGGAAAGAATTATATGAAATGAGAGGGGGTGTTGTAATTGACGTTGGAGCAAACGGGGGCATGCATAGCATTCCTCTTGCAAAACTCAACAAGAAAGTAATAGCCATAGAACCAGAGCCAAAAAATTTCGAAATACTAAAAAAGAACATTTTCCTAAATCATCTGAAAAACATTACCCCTTTAAGAGTTGCTTGTTCAGACAAAGATGGAAAATCTTATCTTTATTTAGATGACGAATCTGCTGGAGGGCATACAATCATCCTTGAAAATACAGCTAGAAAAAAGAGAAAGGCGGAAATAGAAACTGTAAAATTAGACACCATCATAAAAAGGTTTAAAATTGATAGGGTTTCCCTAATTAAGGTCGATGTTGAGGGGGCAGAGTCACTAGTCTTAAAGGGGGCAATTAAAACTATAAAAAAAGATCATCCGAAGATTGTATTTGAAGCATGGAATGAAGAACATTTAGATAAGGTTAAGAAAATTTTAGAGCCTTTAAGTTATAAAATAGGAAAAATTGCACGAGATAATTATTTGGCTTCTTAATCTTTTAATCTTATCTTTTTATTTTTTAGATGAATAGTTGAAATATATAGAAAAATATACGATAATCCTTATAAACCTCTTTTTGATTTTGTTTTTATGTTGCCTCCAATAGAAAATTGCAGAGCATGTGGATCTTGTGAAATAACCCCGATACTCTCTTTGGGAGACCAATACATAACTAATTTTGTACAATCTGAAGCCGAACAGGGGCAGAGGGTTCCATTAGAAACAGTTCTTTGCGGAGATTGCAAACTTTTACAATTAAGGCATAATGCACCACCGGAAGCAATGTGGGGAGACCAATATTGGTACAAATCCGGGATAAGCTCAACAATAAGAAAAGACTTAGAAGATATTGTTGCAAAAGCCAGCAGAATTAGGGCTCTTTCGGCGGGCGATATTGTTGTTGATATAGGCTGCAATGATGGAACCCTTTTGGATTTTTATGGAAAAGACATAACTAAAGTTGGATTTGAACCATCAAAAAATGTTGCTGCGGAGGCGAGAACCAAAGGGCATAGAGTAATCAATGATTTTTTCAATTATAATCGTTTTCAGGAATCTTTTGGGAATAGCAGCGCACAAGTAATTACCGCCATATCCATGTTTTATGATTTAGAAGACCCGAATAAATTTCTAGAAGATGTAACGTCTCTTTTAGATCGGGGCGGCTTATTTGTTATTCAGCAAAATTATCTGGTTACTATGCTCGAACAAAATGCTTTTGATAATATCAGCCATGAACATAGGGAATATTATTCTTTAGGCTCTTTAAGTAATCTCCTGAAAAAGCATGGTTTGAGTGTTTTTGATGTTGAACAAAACGGGATAAACGGGGGAAGTATAAGGACCTACATAAAGAAAGATGAAAGCAATCTTAAAGGTTCTGACGGGGCAGAACAAAGAGTCAATGCTCTCCTTGAAAGAGAGAAAACAGTTGGTTTAGATACTCTGCGACCTTATCAAGAATTTGCTGCACGAATCCGAGAAATAAAGCAAGAATTGATGGGTTTTGTTGTGGGTGAAAGAGAAAAGGGAAAAAGAATTGGCATCTATGGAGCTTCAACAAGAGGAAATGTGGCTCTGCAATATTTTGGATTAAATCCTCAGTTAATTGAGGCGATTGCAGATAAAAATTCTGATAAGTGGGGTAGAAAAACAGTTGGAACCCTCATTCCAATAATTTCTCCTGAAGAGATGCGGATGAGAAATCCGGATTACCTTTTGGTTAATACATGGCATTTCTTTGATGAGATAAGGGAGCAGGAAAGAGCATATCACGATGCTGGAGGAAAATTTGTCGTCGCACTCCCTCAATTCAGGGTTGAATAAATCTTTCTGTATTTTTTAGCAACCTCATTCCAACTGTTCTCTTTTGCATATCTTTCGCACTCCCTAATCATCTTTTGGTAATTGGTTCTTTTCATTGCCTCTTTAATTACTTTCGGATAATCATCTTCGGTTTTGGCGACTTTTATACAACCATATTTTTTTGAAACTTCCTCAAAAAAGGGTATGCTGCTCGCCACGACTGGTGTCCTTGTTGCCATGGCATGGGTGAATATTCCGCTCCCCACACCTCCCCGATAAGGCTGCAGAACAAGATCAGCTGCTGAAAAATAAAGCCACCATTTTGGACTTGCGTCACTTATTGGAGATACATCAAATCTAACCCATTTTGAAAGTTTGTTATCATTAACATATTTTATACAACTAGCTAAATAGTTAGATCGTCCTTTTTGTTTCTTGTAGTTTACTGCTCCCGGATTTGTAACAATAAGCATTGTTTTGCCGATCTCTTTTGCCCCTTTAAGGATAATATCTCCCCCATGATCTGGAACAAAATTTCCTATTATTAGGTAGACATTTCCCAACAACTTCAGTCTTTTTTTAGCTGTGGTTTTAGGAATTATCTTTATGCCCCTAATTATTCCTTGGGGTAATATAGTTATTTTATCTTCCGGAAAACCATATTCTTTTGCCAAGATTCTTTTAAAAAAATTAGCGTGGACTATAATCTCATCTGAAAACCAATTTATTATTCTATTTTGAGTCAAATATAGTATCTTTCTTAGAAAAGTCTTCAGTGGATTTCCTATGAATTTTTCTTTTTGCGAAAGAACAGTGTGCATTGTTGTGACTATCTTATTTCCTATTAAATGTGCCAGAAGATAAAAGATGAAAAAGGGCAAACCATACCATCCAAGAAGATTATACTCGTGTTCTATATGGATTATATCACATTTTTTTAAGCGTGATATTTTTCTAAAAAGCGTTAGTGGAGACCCTGTAAGATAATTTATTTCTGTAACATTAATATCTTCTTCTTTTAGAGCTTCTACAAGATGATTTGAGTACCCAGAGATAGCTTTTTCTGATTCTCTTGATGGGGCGATCAAGGCCACTTTCATTTTTTCCAGAAATCTATAGTTCTTCTTAAACCTTCTTCAAGCGGAACTGTTTGAGTCCAACCAAGAATTCTTTTTGCTTTAGAAGCATCCAAAACCAGATAAGGCTGATCTGAACTGATGGGTCTTGAAGGATATCCCGGAGGGTATTCTCCAAAATGGGTCTTTGATTCTGGAAAATTCAATAAATCAGCAATTTTTAATGCCCATTCTCTGTTTGTATAACCTTCTCCTCCTCCGACATTAAAAACTTCTCCTCTGACTTCAGGGGTTTTCATAGCGAGCAAATAGCCACTGACATGATCATCTACATACATATAATCTCTTACTGAATTTGGGGCTCCAATGTATATTTCTCTGCCCTTAAGCATTTCAGTAATTAGGTATTCTGTAAAGAAACCCTTATCAAATTTTCTTCCGAATGTATTTGAATTTCTCATTATCACCGCATTAAAATCATAAACCTTATTCAGCATCCTAAGATACATATCTAAATGAGCCTTGCTGACTGCATAGGGGCTTGAAGGTTCAAGACTTAAATCTTCTGTGAAGGGTTTATTTTCTGGTTGAATGCCATATACTTCTGCTGTAGATGCGGCTACTAATCTTACCTTTTCCGGCCCATACAAGTCTCTTATTGCTTCTGCAACATTAACGGTTCCTATGACATTTGACTCCTGAACTTCTAAAGGATGTTCGAAACTTAATCTAACTGGAGAAAGAGCTGCAAGATGGAAAACCACATCTGGTTCTATCTTTCTCAGGGAATCTCTCACTGAGGAATAATTCCTTATATCGCATGTTGAAAGAGATGCATATTTTTTTAAGTCCTCTATAACCCCCTTATCTCTACCAATGACTGGTTGCACAAATCCTGAGACTTCATGCCCTTCTTCCAATAATTTTCTTGTTAAACTGCTACCTATAAAACCAGTTATTCCTGTTACAAGAGTTTTCATAATTTTTGGATAGAAAGTTCATTTATAAGTTTTATTAAGGTATCATACATATATTTTTAAATTCTTTTTTTTAGACAATATAATGGCATTAGAGACTGCTGTAATAATTGCGGGGGGTAAGGGAACAAGATTGGAGGAAAAAACGGAAGATCTTCCAAAACCCATGATATCTATCGGTGGAATTCCTTTAATTGAAAGAGTAATTGGGTGGTTAAAGAAGAATGAAGTCAAAAACATGGTTATTGGGGTGGCTTATAAAAAAGAAAAAATTATGGATTATCTGGGCGATGGGAGCAGGCTTGGTGTGAATATCACATATACTTATCATGATGTAGAAGGTGGAACAGAAGATGCTTTTAAGGCTGCTATTGAGCAATCTGGAATCCAAGATGAGAACTTCTATGCGATGAATGGGGACCAAATAACAGATTTACAATTAGAGGGGCTGACAAATGCGCATTTAAGAAATGGTGCAGTGGCTACCTTGGTGACAATAAGGCTAAGAACTAATTTTGGAATAATTGAGACAGATTTGCAGAATAAAATAATAAAAATCCATGAAAAATGGAGTGTTCCTAATGTCCTCATGAACTCAGGAATTTATGTTTTTAATCAGAGTATCAAAGATTACCTGGTTGGGGGAAATATAGAGGAAAATGCCTTCAGAAAATTAGCTAAAGAAGGAAAATTATATTCTTTTTACTATGACGGAGAATGGATGACTGTAAATGATAAAAAAGAACTAAGAAGAGCTGAGGAATTTTTAAGAAAATATAATGGATTGAATCATTAACCAGTTTTTTTTCTATTTAATTAATTTATTATATAATCTTTTATATTCTTGAGAAATGACTCTAAAGGAATTATCTTCATGAAATC